>Ga0137368_10003784_pt1 | contig 16153 bp, 21 predicted proteins | sample SagtaG_13_FD_104917 | JGI IMG/M metagenome (GOLD analysis project Ga0137368, IMG submission 104917) | Vadose zone soil microbial communities from Sagehorn Ranch, Mendocino, California, USA - Sage1_L_100_16 metaG | ecosystem: Environmental > Terrestrial > Soil > Vadose zone | place: USA...
GACCAGTCGCTTGAACATACGAGTCGACCGGACAATTTATAGCCGTCTCCCGCGCGACATGTCAATCATTCGCGGCTGGCCAGTAAGCCCGCCGCAATAGAAGCGGTCACACAGGGTACCCGTCGGTCAGCAACAGGATGTAAGAGAGTCCCATACAGGTTATGTGCAATCTGATCCGGTTTCGCTGGCGTCGCCGGAGAGCCATGCGTCCCAGAGAAGCTGTCGCAAAGGAAAGCGTTCCGAGAATAAACAAGTGGTAGTCTTCGGCCCAGCGCATCGCGGACAGGATGGTAGCGGAGGCGAAAACTACAGAAAGGAGCCAGTAGTAGATTGTTCCGATCCTCGGGTGGCGACCAGGACGCTTTCTACTCAACATGGCACCGACGCCGCTCAACAGCGCGAATAGGATTACTGGTCCGAATAACCCGGGCGCGATTCTCGTTCACCCGGCGGCGGCAAGGTTCGCGGGTTTCGGAGCGCCGAGTATTTGCACCGGCGGCGAAGGCATACAGCACACTTTGACCAGGCGGCTCCTGTCCCGCCGCATTTCCTTATCGTCCCTTAGCCAGGCCATGACCTCCTTTAGAACGCGTTCGGCGTGCGGGTCGGGGGGAGGGGAAATTCGGTAGTGCATCCATTTCCCTTCTCGGCGCGGGGCAACGATTCCGGCCCGCCGGAGGTAGGCCAGGTGGCGCGAAATCTTTGGCTGACTCTCTTCCAAAACCTCGACGAAGAAGCAAACGCAGACTTCATCGTCTCCAATCAGATTCAGTATCCGAAGCCGGGTCCGGTCAGAGAGCGCGACGAAGAATCGCTCCATGTCGAATTTCGTTGTTTTTCTCATGGAAAAAAGTTTAGCACGCCCGGACATATTTGTCTTGACATATATGTTTGCGCGGATATATCCTCGCATCATATCCGATGATGCATATATGATAAGGAGTAAGGATTATGAACGCAGAAGTAAAAGCATTAAAGCCACACGTCTCAATCAACGTCCGAAACGTCAATGAGAGTGCCGCATTCTATCGGAAAATGTTCGGCATTGAGCCGTCAAAGGTTCGGACGGGCTACGCGAAGTTCGACGTGCAGAACCCGCCGCTCAACCTCGCGCTGAACGAAATTCCCTTCGACGGGCGCGGCGCGCTGTCTCATCTGGGCATTCAGGTCGCCTCGACAGAGGACGTTCTAGCGGTTCGCGAGAAATGGGCCGAGGCGGGGCTTTCCACGCTCGACGAGATGCAAACCTCCTGCTGCTACGCTGTCCAGGACAAGACATGGGTTTCTGACCCGGACGGGAACGAGTGGGAGGTTTTCGTCGTCCTCGAAGACAATCTCCCGGAAGAAAGCGGCGCGGGCATTGGCGCTTGCTGCAACCCGGGGCCCACGGGACTAGTCAACATCGGACGTTGAGATGACTAATGAGGTAATCACCATAGAAAAGGCCTCTCCCGCGCGCCTGGATGAAGTGCTTGAGATTCTGTCCGGAGCAGAGCTTCCCCACGACGGGGTTGAAAACTACATTGAATACTTCCTCGTCGCGCGGGACGGGAGCGGCAAGATCCTCGGCTGTGTGGGACTTGAGCGCCACGGCGAACTCGGGCTGCTCCGCTCTGCGGCGGTGATTCCCGAGTTTCAGGGGCAGTGGATCGGAACCAAACTCGTCCGCGAGCTCCTCATACGAGCGGCTGGCGCCGGGCTCACAGAAGTGGCGCTACTCACCACGACTGCCAAAGACTATTTCGAGAAAAAATTCGGTTTTCAGGAGGCGGAGCGCGCCCGCTACGAGAACCGCCTCCGAAACTCTCCCGAATGGAATCTTCCTCGCTGCTCATCGGCGGCGTTTATGACTCTCAAGCTCGAACCCGACGCTGACAATTTAAGCTAAGGAGGAACGAAGATGAAACGACTCATCTCCCTGGCGGTGTTCGTAGCCGCCCTGCTCGTAGTTTGTCCAAAGGCGCGCTACAAAGCGCAAACTCGCCCGGCAGGAAGTGACAAATGGCCGAGTCTGTAACACTCACACGAAAGGCCGCGGCCGAAGCGGTCGGAACGGCGCTTCTCCTCGCCACAGTCGTAGGCTCGGGTATTATGGGTGAGCGGCTCTCGGGCGGTAACGTCGCAATCGCACTGCTTGCCAATACGCTCGCGACGGGCGCGGGACTTGTCGCGCTGATTCTCACCTTCGGTCCGATTTCGGGCGCGCACTTCAACCCTGTCGTTACACTAGCTGATGCGTCACAAGGCGGGCTTCCGTGGCGTGAAACGCCGCTATATATAGTTGCCCAACTAATCGGGGCATTTCTAGGCGTGGCAGCCGCTCACCTGATGTTTGGGAAGCCGCTCTTTACGGCATCTGGTCATGCGCGCTCTGGCGTTGAGCAACTCTTTAGCGAGTTCGTTGCGACGTTCGGGCTTTTAGCGATTATCTGGGGCTGTTCGCATCGGCGCTCCGAATCCGTTCCCTTCGCTGTCGGCGCATACATCACCGCCGCCTATTGGTTTACATCGTCAACGTCGTTTGCGAACCCCGCTGTAACGCTTGCAAGAGCCGCTAGTGATACTTTTGCGGGCATTCGCCCCGCAGACGCGCCGGGCTTCATCGCCGCCCAGCTTGTGGGCGCAGCGGCCGCGACGGCGCTCTTTCGGTGGCTAGTCCCTTCACTTCCAAAAGACGCGCCGGCGGTCATCGTCCCGCATGACGAGATCCCAGAGCGCGAGGAAATACTCCGATGATGAAAAGAGTATTTGTTTTACTAGGAATCCTTTTAATTCTATCTCTCACTGCTCTCGGACAGGACCCGACGAAAATCGCGCCAGAGGCTTATAAACTTGAGTTCGAGTCGAAGCCCGTAGAGGGCGACCGGAAGGAGACCACGCATGCACACCCCAAAGAATAAGAAGCGAGTCTTGATTCTCTGCACGGGAAACTCCGCAAGAAGTCAGATGGCGGAGGGGATTTTGCGTCACGACGGCGGAGACGAATTCGAAGTGGAGAGCGCCGGCGTGAAGCCTGGCTCCGTGAGGCCGGAAGCAATTCAGGTAATGCGTGAGCTCGGAATCGACATATCCGACCACCGCTCGAAATCAGTTGATGAGTTTGTGGGGCAGGAGTTCGATTACGTCATTACCGTGTGCGACAACGCAAACGAGAGCTGTCCCGTTTTTCCCGGAAAGACCAGGCGCATTCATCAGAGCTTCGAGGACCCGCCCCCGCCGGACGTCGGCAGTGATGAGGAACGGATGGCGATCTTTCGCCGTGTGAGAAACGAAATTCGTGAATGGATGCGTGGCTTTATTGCCGAATAGCTCCGCTGGAAAGCAGGACATCTTTTCCACCTATGCCCAGTGCTCAGCACAGCGCAATGACGGCAATGATGAGATGAGCATCATTATCCTCGGGAACCGCGTGGAATGAGCGAATGATAATCCCCATATTAATGCGCGTAAAAATCGGTTTGATTGGTGGCGGCAATGACATTCGCTATAATCACCGTCGATGAAATCCCGGCGGGACGTGATGAAAAGTTGGCTTGCATTCGCGCTCGCGCTCAGCGTAGGAAGTCTTTCGCTGAGCTGCCTGACGATCTGCGCGGCTCACGCGGAGCAATCGTCCTGCGCGTCGGATGAAACCGGCATTACGTTGACCGTTGAGGAAGGTGAGTGTTGTTCACTCAATGCGCTCAGGTCCCTGCCGCCTGACAGAATTCAGAAATCTCCGGTAGAGACAGTCGCCCGGACTTTACAGCCTGCTCCGATTTTCGATTTTCATCACCATCACCAGGGTCTGATCCCCATCGCCATATCTACGCAGCCTACTTGTTCGCCGCCATTGCAACGGAGCCCCGCGCTTCGTATTTAATCACCGCTTTTTCATTCACCCGGCCTGTATCATTATTCAAGTCATCATTTCTATTGACCGGTGTCGGCGCAAGTCGCTCAGACATCAACCGGAGGATCAATTGTGAATCGGATTATTGCGTCCATTCTGTTTTCTGCTCTGACATTGTTGTTTTTCCTTCAGCCCGTCCTCGCTCAAACGACTAATGCGGGCGCCCGATTGGAAGGCCAGATCGTGTGTTGTGAAGATTGCCGGAAGAAGGCCGACCGCCAGAAAGTCCCATACGGTTCGCCGGAAGACCTGGCGCAATCCGCAAAGTGCATTGCCAATGGCGACCCGACGCTTCTGGCGGTAATGGCGAAGGACGGCGCCACGAAGTTCTATCAACTTGAAGACGGAAAGTTCAAACGCCCGGAGCCGAACTGGCTGAGCTATGTCGGCAGCCGCGTGGAAATCACCGGCCCCGTCCGCGTCAAGAAGAAACAAAACTTCGTCAAAGTGGATGATCTTAAAGTTCTGTCAAAGCCGACAGAACCACCTCTTCCTGATGTCATCGGGAAGGAAGCCGAACTAGTGTTGAAAGACCTCTTCGGCGCGGAGCAGAAACTAAGCGCATACCGCGGGCGGATCGTCGTGCTGAACTTCTGGGCGACATGGTGTGGGCCGTGCAAGAAGGAGATGCCCGATCTGGCGGTTATACAGAACAGTTATGCGGCATACGGCGTGCAGGTCATAGGCGCTTCGGCCGACACGCTCGCCGAACTGAATGCCGTGCGACAATCCATTAAAGACGCGTCAATCAACTTCCCGGTCTGGCTCGGTGTGACGACTGAACAGATGGCGCAATTCGGACTCGGCCCCGGATTGCCCGGCACTGCCATCATCGGGCGCGACGGAAGGATCGTGGCGATTTTCCGAAGCGTCGTGACGCAGGAGGAAATCAAAAAGCGCCTGGACAAACTGGTGGCGATGGGCGAGCGCGAAGCCAAACGCGAACAGATCGCCATGGCCAAAAGCAAATCAAAATCCGAGTCTTCAAGCGTTCCGAGTTGACCGCTCTGACCGGGCGAGGGCCGCGCCGTGAGCGGGGCAGAAAATGCAAGCGAAGACAACTGGACTTTTGGCATGCGTGTCATTCCGGGTACCGTGCCGCGCGCGAGTGTGCGAACAACACTCACCTACCGGCTTCACCCGAGATTAACAGCGGGGGTGGAGGTCAACCCGCGCGCTGACGATGCGGGCGGCAGAGTAAGCCCGCTGCTCAACTGGTTGGCCTTGCCGGAGACGGAGCGCCGCCCGGCGCTGATTCTCGGCACGAGTTCCGACCGGATCGGCACACCAGACGGGCAGTCGTTTTACGCGACGTTCAGCAAAAACCTGAAGAGTGAAACAGGGCTGCCCATCGCGCCGTACGCGGGCGTGGCTTACGGAACGTACGAACACCGATGGCTGCCGCTGGGTGGGCTGAACGTGTACTTTACGAAGAAACTTTCTTCGCTCGTCATTTATGACGGAGTGCGAGTTCACCCGATGTTGAACTACACGCATGGGCGGCACAACTTTTCGTTCGTGCTGGCTTTCGCGAATAAACCCGGCTTTAGTTACAGCATTTCGTTTTAGTGATAAGCAGGTGATTCAACTAAACGCCACGAGTCGTGCGGCTCCAGTAAAACTGGGGCCGCCGGCTCGATTACTTCACCGTCGCTTACATGTGGCTGTGGACTGGTCTTTCATGCGGGCTCACGCGACTTGCGGCTGCGGGCGATGCGCAAAGTCAGCGTCGCGTCGGCGCGTCCGTCGTCGGTCTCGCCCGTCTGAGCGCGAACGGCGGAATCGACCTGCAGGACGCAGACTTTACCTTCGCCGCTGCTCCTCGTGCGCGCGGCGCTGACGAGCGTCTCGACGATCTGCCGCGCCTTTTCATCCGGCGTGACGATCTCGACGCACAACTCCTCCTTGAACTCGCCAAATTGTGGCGCGCGCCGGTCTAGCAGGTTTCTCCTACGCATGAAACGGCGCGCTTCCGTGACGGTCATCCCGGGAAAACCTTCTATCGCCTCAAGCGCGCTCATGACTTTGTTCAGGATAAACGGCTGAATCACTGCTGTAATAACTATCATCTTCATTACGGCGCCCTATCATCCGAAACCGCGCGCCTCGGCGCCGGTCATTCCGGGAAAGTCATCGATGTCCTCAAGCGCGCTCGTAACCTTGTTCAGGATAAACGGCTGAATCATCGCCGTGATAATCGTCATGCTCCTCTCCCTTTATGGATTCGCCCCTCTCTTCATCACGCACAAACCAGCCATAGAGCGTCGGCAGAATGAGCAGCGTGAGCAGTGTTGACGTGACTAGCCCACCGATGACGACCGTTGCAAGTGGTCTTTGAACTTCAGCTCCCGCCGAAGTCGCGCGCTGACCGATTATCAGGCGGGAGCAAGGAGTTCACCGCCCGGCTGAGGATCCGGTAGCGCTCGCAAGAAAACACTTCAAGTCCCTCGGGATTGAGAAGGATGATCCGGCCTCGCGCATAATGGATCAATCCCTTCGTTTGTAGAAGGCCTGCCGCCGAGCTGCGGAAGTCGAGTTGATGCCGTGGGAGCCACGCTTCGAAATCGCGCATCGCCGTGTGGTCCCAGCCGCCGAGCTTGCGGCGCATTTCTGGATGGAACAGGGCTTCGAGTCGATCTATCATCGGGCGCTCGTGGAAGCAGGGCTCGCGTAGAGACGGCGCTTGTTCACAGCCCGGCTCCGGACGCGCGACTTGTGGCAGGACTCGCCGGCAGCGCCACTCCGGAAACAGGTCTAACACGGCACGAAAAATGCCTATTGTTTTGCGCGATGAACGCCATAACGATGACGATCGCGGAATCGATATGGATGACACCAAAATTTCAAAAGGAGTTTGATACATGAAAAGAACGATTATCTTGAGTCTGCTCGCTGTAGGACTGATTGTAGTTTCAACCGTGCGTGCGCACGAAAAAGTGAAACTCACCGGCTACTTAGTGGACGTCGTCTGCGCCGCCGATCACACCAAGGACAACCCTGAAGACGCTACAAAATTCGCCGCCGAGCACACCAAAGAATGCGCCTTGATGGAAGAGTGCGTCAAAAGCGGTTACGGCATCTTCGCCGACGGCAAATGGTATCCGTTCGACGCGAAGGGCAACACGCTGGCGAAAGCGCTATTCGAGAAGACCGCGAAGAAAGATCACATCAAGGTGACCGTCGAAGGGATGAAGCACGAGGGCAAAATCCTCGTCGATAAGCTGAGCGAGACGGACTAATCCGCCTCAACTCGGCCCCTAAGTCTGAACGATTTTTTTTGACACCCTCAGCCGTCATCTACTTCGCTGCGTTTGCCACATCCATCTATAACTCGCCATAATGCGTCCGGTGTCTGTAAACAGACACCGGACTGCCTGTTTACAAACAATTCAGTCTTCAATTGCTCACTCGTAAAAGCGGGTGGCAGAGTGTTCACATCACTCCGCCACCCAATGACGGCGGCCCCTCAAACGAGTTAAAGAGGCCGCCCTAGCTAACCCCCTTTGTCAGCAAGGAGGCAGCAACCTTGAAGAATAATTCCGGAAACGGACGCAAGATCGCGCCAGCCAATCACACGATGCAATTGCCGCGCCTGAAACGCATTGAAGGCCAGGTGCGTGGGCTACAACAAATGATTGAGAACGAGCGCGACTGCGTCGAGATCGCGCACCAGATCAACGCGGTGATCGCCGCTCTTCGACGCGTGCAGGGTGATATGGTGCGCGATCACCTGACAGCTCTGGCTGAGTCTTCCATCGCTGGCAAACTCCCGGCGGCAAAAGCCAAGCGGCTTGCTAATGATGTCGGCACTTTGATGGCGCGGTTGAGTTGAGAGCGTCTTTACTGGTATCGCTCGCGGTGAGGAGGCGAAGGGAGAGAATCGTTTCAGCATACAGATTGATCGCCGAACCCCTGCTGCTCAAGTGCTGAACGATGTGCGGGAAGTAGAGCGCAGCGCTCACGAGCGACGCCGTCAATCCGCCGCGCAGGGCGTAACGATAAGCCGCATAGATGATCGGCAGGTAGTAAAGCCGCTGCGAGATTTCATGCAGCAGCGCGCTGCCGGTGGCGGTTTCGTAGCGCAGCTCGCTGATGGCGATCAGGGCGATCAACAACCATAGCGGTTTGAGATCGCGCAGCAGGCTCTTCTTTGAAAGGGTTTGGTCAGGCATTTTGGGCGACGGGTTTCAGTGACGATGGCGCGTGGCGACCTCGGCGTGGACTTCGTCTTTGAATACGACCGAGACCGCGTCAATTCTCAGATCGGCCTTCCCTATGTTCCTGATCATCGCCTGGCGCGCCTGCCGGATGCCGTGATGTCCCATGTCGTGCCCAGCCTCTCCCCGAGGGAATCCCCTGCGGTTTATGTCGATCCGCTCCCATTCCACGGCCGGATCATTTCTGACAAAGATGAGGTACGAAACTCGCCCCTGTTCCGGGCCGTAAACACGCAAGTCGGCGCCGTGTCCATCGCCAAAGAATTTGCCTTCGCGATATTCCAGCGCAAGTTGACCGCCGGGACTGATCACCGCCATCCGCCGATCCGCCGATCCCAATGCGTTCGGCGCATTCGCGACGCCGGCAGTTTGGTCGGGGATTAGCCCCCAAGGTTTGTTGCTCCCGGGCAGCGATCCCGCCGCCGCTGGCGACGTCGAGGGACTGACCGTCGCGCTCCGATCAGGCGTGGCAGGCTGACCGCTCACTGTCGAGGCCCGCTTATCACTTCCGGCAGAGTCATTCGCCGCCGCGGCTCTTTCATTCCCGCCTTTATGCATGTACCCCCAGAGTCCGCCGCCTGCCAGCAAGAGCAATGCGCCGAAAACCGCTAATACGAGTCTTCTGCTCGATCCCGTTTTCGCGAACACTTCGCCGAACAACGGCGCCACACTGCTGTTCGATTCGGAAGCAACCACTTCCTTCAATATTGACGTTGCTATTGGCGCGGGCGTAACGGCTCCTGGCGCCGCGACCGTTGCAGGATGAGGCGAACCAGGCCCCGCGCCACCCGCGGCCGCAATCAACTCCCTCGCCATTTCGCCCGCCGTTTGCGGCCGCGCGTCGCGCCGCTTCTCGAGCGCGCGAAGCGCGACCGACTCAACGGCGGGCGAGATTTTCGGATTCAATGTGCGGGGCGGCGGCGGCGGGTCATTGACATGTTTAACGACTATGGCTGTCGTGGTAGGCGAGTCGAACGGCACGACTCCGGTCAGCATTTCGAACAGGACGATGCCCAGGCTGTAGATGTCCGAGCGTCCATCCAACTCTTCACCCAAACAATGCTCAGGCGACATGTAATGTGGCGTCCCCATGACGGCGCCGGTTCGCGTCAACCTGCCGGCTTTAACGTCGCGCAGCGCGGCGATGCCGAAATCGAGCAGCTTGACCTGCAAGCCGCCTGGGATTATCTGCACGAGAATATTCTCCGGTTTAATGTCGCGATGAACTATACCCTGCCCGTGCGCCTCATCCAACGCCGCGCAGACCTGTCGGATAATCTCGGCGGCTGCGGTTTCAGCCAGCCTGCCATGTTGCTCGACCAAACTGCGCAGGCTCTCTCCTTCGGCCAATTCCATGACCTGATAGTTCAGGCCTTCTCTGGAAACACCGAAGTCGTAAACCGTAACGACGTTCGGATGCTTCAGACGGGCGGCGGTCTGCGCCTCGCGGCGGAAACGTTCGACCGCTTGCGGATCGGCCATTTGATCAGGGTGGAGTACTTTGACCGCCACCCGGTCGCCGATCAGCAGACGGCCGGCGCGATAAACAGTCCCCATTCCGCCAACGCCGAGTTTGGACTCGAGGTAGTACTTCTGATCCAACGTCCTCCCGGTCAAAGCGCCTGAGGCTGAGAGCGGCGAAACCGCAGCAGGCGACTGGGCGCCGCCGGAGGCAGGCGCGGTTGGAGCAAGAGGCGACGCCAATTCCGCGCCGCATTGGGTGCAGAAGCGTTTTCCGTCAGTGACATTCCCGCAATTCGGACAGACCATTCATGCCCCCTTCTTTGGGAAATCGGCCTCTACAAAAAATCAAGTTGAAACCGGAAGCGAGCGCCAGCCCTTTTGATGAAGGGATGGTAGTTAAAAAATATGGCGAGCCAGCCCGGATAATCCGGCGGGCACGCCATATTCCCTCTTAGCTACGATAGATGTCGCGGATGGAACTACCAACCGTAACGGCGCCGCCATCCCCAGCCCCAACCCCGGCCATAACCATAACCGCGATTGAAACGTCCGTCGTAATAGCGACGGCGCTCAAAGCGTTGATGGCGATCCAATTCGTAGCGCTCCCTCCGTTGATGCTCGCGTAACGCGCAGCTGTCGCCATAGAGGTAATGCTCCCGGAGCTGATGTTCCCTGAGGTCCTGCCGCTCGTGCCGTTGGTGGTGGTCCTGCGCGTAAGCCATTTCGCTTCCGCCGAGCAAGATCGCCGCTCCAACTGCGAGAGCGCCCAGGGCGCTTTTCAGTGAGTAACCTTTGAAGTTCATGCTTTCCTCCTCCAGTAAATTTCTGCATGACACGCTAAAGCAATGGTCGTCACAGCCAGGCCCGATGATGAACCCCTAACTGGTAGCGGCGCCATCGAATATCGTGGATGCTTCGCATTGCTACAAGCCGAACGTTAGACGCGCAAGCGCTATGCCGCCCCGTTACATATGGCTATCACATTGATTTACTTCACCTTACGTGCCGAGACGTACTTTCGCACGCACTCTCTTGCACTATCTAGAATGGATATACACGGTATGGTGACTGAAAAGAAATCTTGGATGACGCTCTTGCTCAGTGGCGATGTGGTTTCGTTCCCGGCCCGTGAGAATGGGGTTTCGGCGCCTTCTTCTCTTTCGATCCGGCTGGCTCGGGTTGCGCGCCTTTTGTTTCGTCCGTCTCCGTCTTGCCGCCTTCAGCCATCTCCTGCAACTGGTTGATCTCTTCCGGGGTCAGCTTGGGCAAGCGCCTGATGAAGGAGACGAGTCCCCAGATTGATTCAGGGCTGTCTTCCCCGCCGAAGGCCGGCATTCCCGTAAAGCGCACTCCGTTCGAGATGATGTAGAAAAGCTCGCCGTCGGTCAGTTGCTGCGTATCCGCCTGGGTCAGGTCGGGAACCTTCGGATAGAGATTGCGGCCGTAAAGAGTATCGCCGCGGCCGGTAGATCCGTGACAGACGGAGCAGTGCTCGACGAAATGCTCGCGGGGTTCGGCCGTACTCGCCTCCGTTACCGGCTGCGGGCTCTTCAATTCTTTTGCGCCCGCCGGCGTAGCTATCCTGCGCGCGTTTCTGGCCAAAACAGTTTCAATCCACGAAGGCTTTTCGCGAGCGTTGAATCCGTGATTGCTGAACCAGATCCCGAAAGAGATGACTCCGGCCAGCGCGGCCAGAATGACGACAAGAACTGCGGTCTTTTTTGCGTTCATCTTCACACCTCCATGTTTAGGGCTGTCGCCGTAAGTCCATCCTTTCCGCAACGAAGGTCTTGAAGCGAGTAGCGTGCCTTACTTCATGTAGAAAATTCCATTGTGTTTTCACAAAGCCAGTCCTATACTCTGCGCCGTCGCATCAGCACGGCTCAGTTGTTTCAGCCGAAGTAGCTTTCACCGAACCAAGGATCAGCAGCCATGCAGATCACAAGAAAAGTAGCGCCCCGTCAAAAAAGCGCGAAGAGGTTGCTCAGTCAATACGGCGCAATGCGAATACGCGCGCGTCGGCAATACGACATCTAAAAACAAAAGCGGGCGAAATCACAAACAAGTAGCTAATACCAAACACCGTTGCCGACGGGATAATCGTAGTTGGGCGGCGCGAGGAGACACTCGACACCTCTCGCGCCGACGAGCATGGGCCATTGAGTGTATATCTCCATAGGAGGGAAGATCATGAAATCCTGCACGCGTCGCGACATTTTCCTACAGATCGAACCGCTGAACGACTACAGTCCTTTGGCGCCACTACTGTGCGCGCGGCGCTACGGTCGCGACTGCCAGTTCAACGAGGGGCACGAGCTTGGCCGCATCCCTGCCGACGAGATCCTGCAGGCGCGTGTCGATGCGCTCGTATATCGGGAGTATCTCGACCCCGACTATACGACGCCGAACACCGCGCCGCTGGCGCCGGCGGATACCACTGAACCACCCTGGAACCGCCGTGTTCCCGGCGCGCTGATCTGGGCCAGTCCCGGCGAGCGTCTGTACATCCATGTCCGCAACGCAGACCCTAACGACTGCCACAGCTTGCACGTGCACGGCCTGCGCTACGGCATTGAGTCGGACGGCGCGTGGCCGCGCGGCGTGGCGACGAAGGATGGCCGGCGCAGCGATGAGATCCTGCCCGGCCAGAGCTGGACATACGTGTTCGACATCACCCCCGATACGGTCGGGGCCTGGCCATTTCACGATCATGTGCGGCACGTGCAGCACAACATCAACCGGGGGCTGTTTGGCGGAATCATCGTGCGCGACCCGCAGGCGCCGCGCGTTGATCACGAAGTTCCGCTGTTCTTCCACGCCATGGCGGACGACGGCGGGCACTGCCAATTTGAAAGCGACACTCTGTCAAACGGCGAAAAGTTTGAATTCACTTTCACCGACGCCGGAGACGTCTGCGACTACATCTGCCGCATCCACGGCGCGAGCATGTCTGGCCGCGTGCGCGTCGTCGCCGGCGCGGCCGGGCCGGATCGCCACATCGCGATCAAAGACAACCTATTCGATCCGGCGGACGTGACTGTCACGGCTGGAACCAAGGTCATCTGGACCAACACCGGCGGCAATCAACACATAGTGTTCGCCGGCGGCGGTGGCAAGCAGACGTTCTGTTTCAACGGCCGCGCATTCGTCGGCAACACGCCGATCATCACCGCCAACTCGGGCGAGACGATCCGCTGGTACCTGTTCAACCTCGACGTAGGCGGCATCTGGCACAACTTTCACCCGCACTCGGCGCGCTGGCAGGCGCCTGCGCCGCCGGGCGCCGCGAGCGACGTGCACGCGCTGAGCCCGGTCGAGACATTTGTGATCGACACCGAAGCGCCGCCCGCCCTTCGACTGCCCTGCGAGCTTGAGGAACTCCAGCGCTGTCCGCCTCCCGACGCCTGTCAGGTCACGCTGTGCGGCGACTTCCTCTTTCACTGCCACATCGAAGAGCACATGATGAGCGGGCTCGCCGGGCTCGTTCGCGCGCGGCAAAAGATCTGGATCACCGAAGCCGCGCTGAAGCAGACCGCGCTCTTGCTGCCGCTCAACTGCTGTGGCGATGACTGCCCGCCGGTTGATCTGAAGCGCTGCCTGCCGCACCGGCCGCAGCCCCCACAGCCGCCGCAGCCGCCGCACGACGGCGGACATACACACGGCGTCACGCCCCATGTCGCGACTGTGGCCGGCCCGGCCGGCGCTCCCGAGCACATCCTGATGGTCGGGGAACATCCGCACTCGCTCGAAGGCATCGGCCACGAGCACCCCCCAGAGCCGGTGACCGTGCCTGCGCAGGGATCGGTTGACCCGCTGCAAGCCGCAAAACTCGGCTACTGGGAGTTGCTGCCGTGTGAGACTCCGGCGCTCGCAGTGCATGCGGCGCTGATGCACACCGGCAAAGTGCTATTCTTCGCCGGCTCCGGGAACGACGAACTGTATACCACCGGCTTCCGAAGCGCCGTGTATGACTACGAGAACGGCGAGTTCAGCATGCCGCCGACGCCGACCGACGTGTTCTGCGCCGGCCAGTCATTTCTGCCGGACGGCCGCCTGCTGGTGGCGGGCGGCACCGAGCGCTACGACCCGTTCGTCGGCCTGAAAACCGCGCTGGTGTTCGATCCGATCACTGAACAGTGGACGTTCGTTCACCCGATGAAGAACGGCCGCTGGTATCCGACGCTGATCACGCTCGGGGACGGCCGCGTGATGGCGACCTCGGGCGGGGGGGCGCCGGAAAACGAGATCTACGATAACGCTACCGGTTGGAGCGTCGCCGGGCCAGGCATCGCGTGGCCGTTGTTTCCGCACCTGCACCTGCTTAAAGACGGTCGTGTGTTCCATTCGGGCATGCGGTTCGGCGGTTCCGGGTTGATGCCCGGGTTCCTCAATCCGACTACCGGCGCGTACGCGCCGCTGCCCGGGGCGGCGATTCCGGCGAGCTTCAATTTCGGGGCGCGCGACCAGGGCGCAACGGTGATGCTGCCGCCGGCGCAGTCGCAGAAGATCATGGTGATGGGCGGTGGTAGCCCGAGCATCAACGCCGTTCACATCATCGACACCGACGCGGCGAGCCCGGCGTACGTGGCGGCGCCGTCGATGCTGCGCAATCGCGTCCACGTCAACTCGGTGATCCTGCCCGATCGCACCGTGGTGGCGACCGGTGGCAGCGGCGTGGCGGAGAACGCGCTGACTGCGTCGACCGAAGCCGAGATCTATGACCCGGCGACAAACACGTGGACCACCGGCGCGCGCGCGCGCGTACCGCGCATGTATCACTCGGTCGCGCTGTTGTTGCCGGACGCGCGCGTGCTGACAGCGGGTTCGAACCCGAGCCGACGTAACGACGAGATGCGGCTCGAGATCTACCACCCGCCGTACCTGTTCCGCGGACCGCGGCCGTGTATCGAGCGAGCGCCGGAACGGGTCACGCTCGGCTCGTCGTTTACGTTGCATGTGCCGAACGCAAGCGACATCAAGTGGATCAGCCTGGTGCGCCCGATGGCGACCACGCACTCGTACGACAGCGAGCAGCGACTTGTAGACATTCCCTTCCGCCGCAGCGGCGTGTGCAAGCTGAATGCGCAGATGCCCGGCAACGCCAATCTCGCGCCGCCGGGCTATTACATGCTGTTCGTCGTCAACCGGCGTGGCGTTCCGTCGATCGCGCGCTGGGTGCGAGTGCTGGAGCCGGCCAAGCCGGCGAGGCCGCCGCTCAAGCGCGGCGACATCGTCGTCGGTACCGGCAATCGCGTCGTGCGGGTCGATCCGGTGAGCGGCGCGGCGAGCATCATCACCGAGGGCGGCGAAATCGGCAACGCGGTGGGGATCGCATTCGACGCGCACCCGCACATTGTCGTCGTCACCGACGGCGGGAAGGCGCTTCACGTAGTACCTGCCAGCGGCGCGCAGCACGTCGTGCTGAACAACGGCTGGCTGTTCCAGGACGTGGCCGTGCGGCCGGACGGCGATTACGTGGTGGTCAACCTGCCGTCGGCCACGCAGAGCGGGCTGTTCCGTATCGATCACAACAGCGGAGCGATCAGCAAGCTAAACACCGGCGCCCACTTCGGCGATGGGCCGATGGGTGTGGTGATCGGCAAGGACGGCCACTACTACGTCGCCGAGCTTGGCGCGCGGGCGGTGATCCGCGTGGACAAGAATACCGGCGCCGAGACGGTGGTCTCGCAAGGCGGGCGCTTCATCAGCCTGAGCGGCATCGCGCTGTCGAGCGATGGACATCTGCTGCTCGTCGATCACGGCTCCGACAAGGTGATCCACGTCGATCCGGCGACCGGGCTCCAGCACGTGATCTCGAGCGGCGGGCATCTGCAGGCGCCCGTGGACATCGCCGTCGACGCGAACGGCAAGATCCTCGTCGTTGACCTCGTCGGCGACAAGCTGATCCGGATCGAACCAACCACAGGCGCGCAATCCGTCATCGCGCAGGGTGGGTTGCTGGCGGGAGTTCGGAGCGTCGAGGTGTTTGGGACGTGACCGAGTCGCGGCCGTTCTGTATTGTCGGGCGGCCGTGTCTGCTCGGTGGTGAACGCGCCGCGGTTTCTGTTGGAATTTACGCGGGCCGAGGTCACTCGGACGGTCGTGATGAAGGTTTGTGACAATTACACGGCGCCTTGCCGCCTCAAGAAGCCGCCTCCGGACACACTCCGGCCTGGGCGCGGCGGTGGAAGCCGCTATTAACTCCTGGCCTGTAGTCAACTACTCCATCTAAGCGCGAGGACGCGCTGTAGATGGAGCTTGCGGTATCAGGTTTCGTGCTTGACGCTTCTTCTCAGAAGAACGAACCGCTCCGGGCCGGTTGACTTTCTTCCACGGATATTCGCAGAAGTAGCGGCCCATCGCCACAAGGTCATGCCTCATAGCGATTGATTTCGCTCCATTCAGATCGGCGTTGATCTGATAGCCGCAATCGCGGCATTGGAAATTCGATTGACTAGGACGGACACCCAGATGCAAACATCGCGAACAGGTCTGAGATGTGTACCGAGGCGAAACTACCGCGACCTCTACGCCCGCCTTGGCCGCCTTATAGCGGATCATCCATTGAAGTTCGGCAAAA
>Ga0137368_10003788_pt1 | contig 16145 bp, 16 predicted proteins | sample SagtaG_13_FD_104917 | JGI IMG/M metagenome (GOLD analysis project Ga0137368, IMG submission 104917) | Vadose zone soil microbial communities from Sagehorn Ranch, Mendocino, California, USA - Sage1_L_100_16 metaG | ecosystem: Environmental > Terrestrial > Soil > Vadose zone | place: USA...
CCCCGCGGCTTAACCGCAGGTTGTCTCCTTGGCCATCCATGGCCGCTCAGCAAATGGCGACCGCCTATGTGACAAAGTCTCAGCTCGCTCGAAGGGTGACAAACTCTCAACTCTCCGACAGGGTGCGTCTGGGGTCTGACCGACGTTTGTAGGAAGTCAAGCAACAAAGTTGAGTGAGCGTCCGCTGAGCAGATGACAGCGCAGGTCGAGAATGGCGCGCGCGCCGAGGTCGCTCCAGCGCGAGCCAGCGCGCTTCATGCGCTGCTGGACCAGGTGTTTGGCCGAGGCTTTCGACGGCACCTGAGCCGATTGGCAACTGCCGCTGGCGGAACGACGGGTACTGCATGCGCGGTGCGTTGGTGCTGAAGTAGCCACGTTCGCGCTTCAACTCGCCGGCCGCCATGGCGCTGCGCGGCTCGGTTGCATCGAACCAGGCAAGCACGGCTTCGGCCCGCGCTGCCACGGCGAAGACACGCCCCAGACCAAGGCGTGGGCTATGACAGGGCTCGATCATCTCCTGTACAACTTCCCGTCACACCCCATACCCGGCGTGGTATTGAAATCATCCCGCGCGCCGCTATACTCGCCCTGGGTTAGTCGGTCGAAAATTCTAGACAGGGGGAAGCTCGGACGATGCACGGCTCATTGAGCGAAGCTGGGGCGCCGGGGAGGCCGCTAGAGATAGCCTTGGTCGCCGTCACGGCACTAGCGCTAGCGGCATTGGTCAGTGCCGTGCTCTTGTTGCCCAGTGGGGTGGCGTTCAGCGCGGGCGACGAGCAAGAGTTCGCGGGCGTGCGGTTCCAGGACGCGGCGGGCGCCGTTATGACGGTAAAAGGCCCGAACTGCGTGCTCGACGGCGTTGACGTCTGCACAACCGACAACCCGTTTTTCGACGAGGGTTTCGGCACGAACGGACAGGACTGTGCCTCCTGCCATCAAGCGAACCTTGGCTGGAGTATCACCCCGGACTTCCTGCGCGAGCAGTTTCGAACCAGCAAGGGGCTCGCGCCACAGTTCCGTCTGAACGATTCGGCAAGCCGGCCTGACGCGGACATTTCAACGTTGCCAGCTCGAAAAGACGCGTTCGAGCTCTTCATGCGTCAGGGTATCGTTCGCATCGCAATCAAGCTGAGCAACGCGAACGACTTTGCTGTGGTGCCGCAGAACACCGACCAGTTTGGACCGCTTCCCAATCCGCATGACATCCAGAACCCCTGCACCGCGGCCGATCCTCAGCCCTGCTTGGGTACCCTGTCACTCTTCCGTCGGCCGTTGGTCCAGTCGAATTCGTTCTTCGACAGCGCTGTGCTATGGGACGGTCGTCAGAACGTGTGCGTTGAACCAACACCGCCTCCTGGTGACTGTACCAATGCACCACTGCGAGCCCCACTGCTCGTAGCGCAAGTCAAAGGCGCTGCCAGGACGCTGCTGCTGAACCCGAACCCGACCGACGAGCAGGCCAGACAGGTCGCCCACTTTATGACCGGCACGTTTGTAGCCCAAGTCGCCGACAAGAGGGCGGGTGAACTCACGGCGCTCGGCGCGGTGGGCGGGCCACAGTTCTTGGCCGACCTGGCGAAAGGCCCCGTCGGCAGTCGAAAGCCGCCCTGCACGCCGCTCGTGGAGGCTTCTAAGGCCGCCGGCGGTGCTGGCAATGCAACGAATTGCACGGCACAGGCTGGCTTCAACATCTTCAGTAGCTGGAGCAGCCTTCGCGGGACGAACACTGACCCCTGTCTTGAGCGAGGTGATCAAGACGGGCGCATCGAGGCAGCACGACTGCTGATCGCGTGCGGTGAGAACATCTTCAATAACCACCCGGTGAACGAACCCGACCTCGAGCTCCCGGGCGGCGTCATTGAGTTGGGACGGGACGCTCAAAACCTCCCGAAGGCGCGTTGCACGACCTGCCACGCCAGTAGCAATGTCGGTAGTAATCCCGACCCGAATTTCATCATTCCCCTAACGCCGGGTGGTGGTCTCAGTCAGGAGCCGAGCCTGTTTGTAGGCGGGGAGACCGACGCATCCGGAGACCCGTTCTGCGTTAGCCATCCAAGTGATCGCTTCTGTGCCGTTCAGCAGTTCAACCTGCCGCATTTCAGGAATCGAACCTCCAAGCTGCCCCTGTATACGCTCATCGAGCTAACCGCTCCGGGCGGCACGCCTACAGGTAACAGCATTAAAGTCACGGACCCCGGCCAGGCGCTGATTTCGCACAGTTTTGAGAATACCGGGGCGATGAAGCCGCCGATTCTCCGCGATCTCGCGGCACGTGCGCCGTACTTCCACAACGGAGCTGCCGAGACGCTGGACGATCTGGTCGACTTCTACAATCAGAACTTCTCGATGGGGCTGACTGCGCACGAACACAAGGCCCTGGTCGCCTTCTTGAATGCGTTGTAGCGTCGCGGACCGGCGCGGGAGCTGACGCAACACAGGTGGAATAGTGAGAGCTTGGCATCTCCACGCGACGTCGCGTGTCGCGCTGGCGCTTGCCTTGCTCTTGCCCGGTGTACTCGGCCTGCACCGTCAGTCGCGGCTGGCGCCGCCCCTGGTTCCCAGTCCGAGACGGGAGCCAGCGTCAGCGGCCAGGCAATGTGCGGCGATCGCGTTCTACCCGGAGCGCGTGTGGAGTTCTTGAGCGGGGCGGTGGTCGTCGCGTCCCTGACCGCCGATCGGAACGGGGCATACCACCTCACGGGCCTGGCTCCACGCGCGACCTACTCAGTGCGCTATTCGGATGTCAAGGCGTCGGTCACGTGTGGTGGCCCGTTCAACACAGCCGACGCTCTCGATGCATCGGTCCCCAGGCTGGGCGCCTGCCCTGAACGCGATCGTAAGAACTTGAGTTGGGAGCAGGCCGCTCCCTTGAGCTCAGGCCAGGCGGTCACGGATTCGCTGTGTCAGCCCAACCAGTCGCGCTGGTTCAAGATGGCCGTGGCACCCGCCCAGATCGTGACGGTCGAGCTGGGAAAGGCACCTGGCGAGTACCGGGTCGCGCTGTTCAAGGACCTACGCAGCGTTGCGGCTGACCTTCACCAGAAGGCGGGGGACATTGCGAGCGGGAAGGTCGAGCCGACGTTGCTCGATGCGGGTATGGGGACCGCCGCCGCTGCACCCTGGGAGTCTTCGCCCTGGGAGTCCTCGCCCTGGGAGTCTTCGCCCTGGGAGTCTTCGTTCGTCGCCCTGGGAGTCCTCGCCCTGGGAATCCTCGCCGTCAGATTCGCTTGTGTATTCGGCGGCTCAAGTACACGGTTTGCTCGCCGTTTCGGCGCACGGACTGATCGTGCGCAACACCTGGGAGAACTCAGGCGAGTACTACATACGGGTCTACAGCAGCGGTACCAATGTCGACCCGGGCCGACCGTTCGCAATTTCGGCACGCAACGAAGGTACGTGTGGTGGCACCAGTGACGCCAACGGTGGACAACCGCTCAAGTTAGAAAAGACGGCGCCAAGGCGTCAGCCCACGGACGTTACCACGACGCCCCAAGACCTTGATCGTGACGCACACAGGACGCCTCTCGCACAGGAACGGCGACGCCCTGACTCTCGAGGAGCGTAACTGGCTTCTACATATGCTCCAGGAGTTCGCGGCGCGCGACGAGGTGCGCGGCGTGGTCCTCGACCTTGATGGCGACAGCGGGCTGGATCAGGATTATCAGCAGTGGGACAGGCACAAGAGCTGCGCCCCGGCCGCCAATATTGTCGCGGAAGCGATACACGACCTGGTGGGCGCCTATAGGCATGCGGATCCCAAGGCGCTCGAGTACCTCACCATCGTCGGAAGCGATGCGGCTGTGCCGTTCAGACGTGTGCCCGACCATGCCGCGGGTATGCCCGAAAACAATCACAACCCGCCGGTAATGGATCTGAGCGAGAGTCGAGCGAGCTTCGCTAGAGGGTACGTTCTGACCCAGGACTACTATGGCAGCTCGAGCGCCGTTGCACGCCAGGAGCATGATATGTACGTGCCGGGTGTGGCTGTCGGCCGAGCCGGCGAATCAGTCGAGGACATCGTTGCGCTCTTCGACGCATACAAGGCCAGCGACGGCGTCAGCAGACCACAGGCCGCGCTCGCGAGCGGCTACACGTTCATGCAGGACCTTGCGGAGCTGGAGGCCGGGCAGTTCGAGGCAAGCGGACTGCTGACTGATCGACTGATCAACAATTCCTGGACCGCGGAAGATCTGCGCGGCCTTCTGTCCGCTCATGATGGATTGACTGGATCTCCGTACGGAATTCTGGCCCTGAACTTTCACGCGGCTGCCAATGGTGCTGTGGGTGGCGACTATGAATCCGATCGCCCGACCATCATCACCCCAGTTGGTGACATCCAGGGATTGGCGGCTCACGGGGGTTTTGCGAATGCTCTGATTCTCTCGATTGGATGTCACTTCGGCTATAACATTGTCGACGCCGACGCTATCCCGAAGCTTACCGACAAGATCGACTTCACTCAAGTCTTCGCTGCCCAGGGCGCAACATTGATCGGGAACACCGGCTACGGTTAGGGCGATACGCCGTCCGTCGAGTATAGCGAGCGATTGCTGGTCAACCTCACACAGCAGCTTCGGTACCTGGAGCTCAACAGCAGCACACCGGAATCCGTCCCAATCGGCAAAGCGCTTGTGCGAGCCAAGCGGGCCTATCTGGACCGTGCCGTCACACTCACGGGACTCGATGAGAAGGCGATGGAGGAATTGACACTTTACGGGTGCCCATGTGGAAAGTCGCTTTGCCGGATGGGCGCATCCGCCCCGCGCAGGCGTCGCTGCAAGCGGCGCCGCCACCCGTCAATCCGCGGGCACTTGCTTCAGTTGACGTCAGTCCTACATATGCCCTGGCATTGAGGCAACAAGCCACGGCGCGCGCCGAGAGCAGCCAAGTGGAGTCGTATTTCGCAAACACGAGCGTTGCTCTGGATCATGATGTAAACCCGGAGCCGAACGATACGCAGGCGGTGGCGTTCCGCCCAATTGTGCCTCGAGTGGCTGTGAATGTGGGGGCGGAGGGCTTGCTCGCGCGCGGTGTTGCCTTGCTGGCCGCCGACTACGACGATCGCGCGCTGTTCAGCCCGCTGGTGTCGGTCCCAGTGACTGAGTCCGAAGGGGTGCGACCGTCAGTTACGGCTAATGAGTTCGCGCCGGATCGCCCATACGCGCTCAACGCGCTGATTCAGTCGCTCGTCGTCACGCCGTTTCAATTCCGCCGCCGCGCGAAGGAGCCTAGCGGCATCGCGCGGGTGTACGAGCGGGACGCAGAGACAGGAGCGGGCTCGATGCTCTTCCGCGTGTATTACTCACCCATGCGAGACCGGGCAGCGCTGGTCGGACCTGCCGCAATTGTGGGCGTGAGGCTGATGGGGAACGACACGCGCGTACGGGTTGACGTTACTGTTGCTGGGGCGGCGGTGGCTGACCTCGCGGACGTACTGTTGACATACACAGCAGAACCAGGCCCGCCGCAGAACTCACTTTACGGACACTGGCGGTCCTGCAGCCTGATGCCAGGTTCTCGAGCGCTGCCAGGCGGCAACGCGCGGTGCAGCCTGGAAGGGCAGCCCACGGACATTGCTAAAACGGACACCACCTTCACCCGCGTCTACAGCGCTGAAATCGAAACGGCGGGAACTGGCGCGCGCATAACGGACCTCCGACTGTTCGTGCAGACTGTGACCGGCACCGGCATCGTGTCGACTCGGACCAATGAGGGCGCCTATTTCCGGGTTGTCCAACAGACCGCGACTTTGGCGTCGCCAAAGATTGCGATCTCGCTCGCCCTCGCCCAAACGTTGCCCGCGACAGCGCGTTTCAGTTCAGGGGTCCAGGTGACAGCGAAGCTTGAAGATGCGCTGGGCATTCCGCTCGGGGATAAGCCCGTTGTTCTGACGCTGGGAGGTGCTCATGCACTGACCTGGACGGATCCAGTCAGTGGTGAGGCGACGGCTGTGTTGCCCGCGAATGCCCCACCTGGGCATGAGTATTCTGTCACCGCCTCGTTCGCGGAGGACGTCGGCCACCTGGAATCAACCGACACCCGCACGATGTATATCGACCAGGCTGGGAGCGCATTCAGCCCGTGCCAAGTCCCGTGTGACCTGGACAAGAGCACTGTGGTGGCCGCCCTGTTCGCCCATCCCGGAACCCCCGAGGAACGACCCATCAACGAGCAGTTAGTCAGAATAGAGTTCGGCCAGTGCGGGACTGTGGCGACGCACACTGATGGTCGCGGTCGGGTCGTCTTGTTCGAGCGGCTGGCTTGCACTGCACCCGGCACGGTGCGGCTCATCTATGACGGCGACGACCGCTATGCTGGCACCGAGCTCTGTTTCAGTGACGCCTTCGACGCCACTGGCTGTCCCTCCGGCGAGCAGCACAACGCGCCACCTTCGGCCCGGATCATTCGACGCTGATCGTCTGCGGGAGTGGCTGCAGACGGGCGAGCTCGGTCTCGTCGCCAAGCGCGCCCGGGCTCCCGCGGCTAGCCTCGAGTAGCTCGTAGGCTACGCACGTATGCCGCGCGCTAGTTCGATTTCGGCAAGTACGCGCTGCGTCGCTCGAACCTGGTGCTGGGCATCCGCGCGCTGTGCAAAATCCAGCGAGCGGTGAGCCGCGGTGAGTGCAGCGTCCAGGTCGCCCAAGGCAAGCTCCGCGGATGCGAGATAGCGATACGTATCGGGCCGATAGAGCGTGCTTCCGAGAACCGAAAAGCGTCCCACAGCATCCAGCAAGTTGGTCAGTGCCTTTGGCGGCGTCACCCAGCCTGATCTGCGTGGCGCCCAAGCCCACGAGTGCATTCGCAACGCCGGATGCGTATCCGATATCCTGCCATATGGCAATCGCATTCTGAAATGATTGTCTCGCTAGCTGGTACTCGCCACGCTCACGCTGCAGCTCGCCCAGATTGTTATGGATGGTGCCAATGCCCAGGGAATCACCCATACGCTCGCGTAGGCCCAAGCTGGCGCGCAGTTCCCGGAGGCAATCGTCCCAACGCCCCATCCGGCCGTAGGCTATGCCGAGATTGCTCCTGACGTCGGCGATACCACTTAAATCCTGCAGGCGCTCGTACATCGATAGACTCCGGGCCAGGTAATCGGCGGCATCCTTCGGATCGCCGGCATGCTGGCAGACGTTCCCAAGATGCTTGAGCCCCTCGGCGACCACATCGTCGCCGTCCAAGGTCAGACCGATCTGGACCGCGGTCTCGAGCGCCTGCCGAGCCGCGGAGTACTCTCCTCTGCGCCATAGGAGTTGCCCGATCTGAACCTGGATACGCGCAGCCTCTAGATCGTCGCGGCTCCCCAAGCCGCTCAGGCCGCGGCCGAACGCGGCGGCCGACGCGTCGTATGCCCCCTGAATTCGCAGTACTGTGCCCAGCTTGCGTTGTAGGCGCGCAGACGTCGTCTGCTCAGCTGGATCCGCTCGCCAGCACTCTGCGTGCGGTCGGTTCATCCTCACCAACTTGGAGATGAAATAACCCGCGCACCAGACTGGCGACCAGGGCATACGGGGTTTTGTCTCGAACGATTGGCACCGCCCGAGCAGGTGGTTAACCCCTGGCGTACAACTCGCGCGGAATTCACGTACAAGGCGGGACTTGCCAACTCCGGCCTCACCGACGATTCCCACTACTCTACCTGTGGTCCGCGATAGCTCACCGAGAGCGCTGCGCAGGTGGGCGAGCTCGTCCGAGCGCCCGACCAGCGCATGGGCATCTGGCGTTGCGCCCTCGCGACGCCAGCCGAGCACCCGATACGCGGGTACTGGTCGCGCTTTGCCCTTCAGCATGAGAGGGGGTAATTCCTCGAATACAAACGAGTGCCAGGCGAATCTTCGAGCTGTCTCCCCGACGACGATTTCGCCTGGCGCGGCGGCCGCCTGGAGACGCTGAGCAGTATTGACTGTGTCGCCGATGACGGTGTACGCCGCGGCCGATTCCCCCGCCGAGGCGCCCCGCCACGACTTCGCCGCTGCTCACACCGATCCTGAGCGCGAGCCGCGCACCGTAGGTGCGCTCGAGGTCGAGGTCGACATTGAGTGCGGCGACTGCTCGCTGCATGCCGAGTGCCGCGTTGAGCGCGCGAATTGCGTCATCCTCGTGCGACACGGGTGCACCAAACACCGCCATAACCGCGTCACCGACGTATTTGTCGATCGTTCCCTCGTAGCGCAGTACCTGGCGCGACATCGAGTCGAAAAAGACCTTCAGCACGTTGCGCAGGTCCTCGGCGTCGACGCGCTCGCCCAGGGGCGTGGAACCCGTCAGGTCCGCGAACAGAACGGACACCACGCGGCGTTGCTCCCCGAGATCGACTTCGGCGGTGCCGGTAACCTGGAGTGAGGCGCCTCGGAGCGTTGGCAGCGGCGCGCCGCAATACGGGCAGAATGCGTGTTTGGCACCTACCCGCCGCCCGCACGTACCACAGCTCCGAGCTCGCTTGTCCATCTCGCGCACGCTGACAGTCGCTTACCCGCCGTCGCTTCGCGTGCAGTTCAGGCCGGAGCCAGTACCTCCTCTTTGTCTTTTTCACGCAGGCGTTGCGCGAGCGTTCGGATAACACCCTCGGCAACAGCCGGATCGCCTTCGAGGACTCCACGAAACGCGCTGCCAGCCAGGCTTAAAGCACGCGCCCCCGGCGGATCGGCTATGACGGAGACCGAGCGTGGCGCGGTGTCGAGCACCGCCATCTCGCCGATAACGCTGCCAACCCCTTCGGTACGGATGAGTTCTCCATCCGACTGCGATCCGCGCAAGACTGCAACCCGGCCGGTGAGTAGTACAAACACTTCGTTGCCGGTCTCACCCGCGATGCACAATGCAGAACCCGGCGCGAACTCGCGTTCCTCAGCGGCGCGTGCGAGTCGCTCCAGCGCGTCCGGTCCGAGTGGCGCAAACAGTGGCACGGAGCGCAACGCAAGCAGCTTCTCGATCGTGAACATTGGCGGACGACGCATGCGGACGTCAGCCGCCTCAGCCTGCCAGCCGGCGAGCGCCAACGCGGTTTCCCTGACGAGTGGGTACGCATCTTCACTCGAGCGCTCGAGTACTTCGGCGTCTATGCGGCCGTGCTCGGCCAGGCCGTACAGGGCAACGGCGCGAACAAACGGATCAGCGTCGTTGAGACACGCGTTGTATATGTCTGCCTCGCCGACGAGCAACTGTGCTTCCTGTGTTGCATCGTCCAGCGCCTTCGCCAGGTGATCGCGAACGTTAGGTCGCACCTGACTACCCAGTTCTTCCAGTGCTGCTCGAAACAGAACCAGATCGTCCGAGCACAGCCCGGTACGCACGCTCCGAGTTATCGGATCATCCGGCGCGAAGTGAAATGCGCGTAACAGACGCTCGACGGCGCGTGCACGCTCCCGACGCAAGAAAGCTATCAGTGCGTCGTTGGTCGTCGAAGCTTGGCTGGCGAGCACACCGATCATGTGCATACTGAGTTGGATCAGTCTCACCGCGCCGGCTATCTGGGTGCCCGTGTGCTTGTCACTCCCGAGCAGCTGGTCGAGCACAAGGGCATGCGCCTCAGGTGTGACTGCGAACTCAGCTCGCAACTGTTGAACGATACCGTCATCGGCACCACGCTCGGCCGCCAGCACCCGCTCGATATCCCGCTCGAGTGCTCGCGCATAGGTGTCCAGCTGCAGCCGCTTTTCGGCGGTTGTTTGCTTCGACGGATCTGTGAGAAGTAGCCGCTCCTCCTCAGCGAGCGTGGCCATGATTCGTTCGTGGTCCGCTTTGGTAATTTGAAGCTGGTCGCGCAGGGCCTCCAGTCGCTGCACTTCGGCACGCGTTACAAACCCGTCCGCCAACACCTCGCGGATCGCATCCTGATACACCTCCAGCACCTCGGCGTACATACGTTGGCGCTCCGTCGTGCGGGCGGTGTGGACCACGTACGCGTCATGCAAACTGGCCGGCGGGGGCGTGTCCGGCCACGTCCAGCGCTTGATGATGTTGCGTGCCAGCGACTGTTCGGCAAAGTCCTGCTGAGTGCGTGTCAGTCGGCGCACCAGGAACAACGCGGCGGTGAGCACCACGGCCACACTCGTATACGCGGGTAGCCAGGGTACTTTGCGCAGAGTCGGTTGCCCGGCAAAGCTGTAAAAGGTCACGAATGCGGTGAACGCCGCAAGGCCGAACATGACATTGCGGACCTGGGCTGCGTCGACCTTGGGATTTCGCCGTCGCAGCCACGGCCCAACCGCACGTTCCACGAGCGCGAACACCCCGAAGCTCAGGACGGCGAACGATGCGAGCGTCAGCAGTGCTGCCGCGGCGCGCGGGACGCCAGGTGCGAAGAAGAACCCCGCCGACTCTGCATCGGTACCCGGCAGAAAGGCGCGCAGGATGACGCCCGGTTGGTCTGTCCAGCTACCGCCGAAGTAATAGTCCCAAGTGCCCGACTGCAAGAAGTAATAGAAATAGAACGCAAGCACTAGTCCCGGATAAGCGAAGTACACGAAGCGCTTCGAGGGCGATTCGATCTCCTTCCAATACCCGTTCTCCTGATTGATGTCCGGGCAGGCTTTCTTGCAGGCTGTGCACTTTGAACATTGCGAATTCTGCGTCTCACGCAATCCGTGCGGTTCAGTGTAGATCTTTTCGATAAATGACACGGGGCAGATATAGTTGCACCAGGTCTTCCCCGTAAAGATGACGCCGGCGACCAGCGCTAGCAGCGAAATGCCGACGAAAAAGATGGCAATGGCGGTCCCGTCTCCATTGGTCCAAATCAAACGCAACCAAAGTCCAAGTAAGAACATCGTGAACGGAACAAAGTAATAATGCTCTTCGAAACGTGCTGAAGCTCGGCGCGTCCCCGGACGGCGAAGCTTTACGGGGATCTGGTTGAAGAACGCGAGCGGGCAAATCCGTCGCCAGCGGTGGTACCCGACAACCACAATAAACAGCGGCAGACCAGCCACCGCCATCGTCCACACGACGCGCCCCGCCAACGGCTGTTCGAAAACGCCCAGAAATGGAATGGCGAGCCATACGGCCAACGCCACCCACCCTAGAGGACCGACCCATCGTTCGGCGCGCGCCGCGGCGCCTGGTGTGGGTGAACGTACTGGTCGCGCCTGTCCACTCGCGGCGCTGCCGATCATCGCCGGCGCGGATGCTGACTTGATGGCCATACCCCCTCGATCGTCAAGAACTGTTCGCGCCCCGCCTCGCGCGTCCCAAAAGGCTCAAGTTGCGTACCCGCGCCGACTGCCTCAGGCTGTTCTTATTGGCTGTACCTGGCCCGCGGCAGCCTCTGATCGCCAGCCTCCTCTGCGATCACGAACGGCGTCCCTTTCGCACACGCGGAAAATACGATGACGACCGCAATGGCGCACGGCCGTTGGTTGCCGTCTCAGCGAAACCCATCAGCCCCGTACCTCGCGCGTGGATCACGAGCGCCCACAGTAGCACAGAATTTACCCTTTTGTTAATCCTGAGGGAACAACCTTAACCTTGACATGCACAGCCCAAACTCAGGCATACCAGAGGTTAGCCCCCACCTGAGGCGGGGGTGCGAATGACCGTACCTTTAAACCTGCGGGGTCCTATGGTGTCTCCGCATGAACGGCTCGGATCGAGATAGCGCCCCAAACCTCGAACAACTGCGCGTCGCGAGCATGCGTGGGTACGGGAGCTCGGGCCGCGAGCAAGGCGCGGAGTCGCTCGAGCCGAGTGTCCCCTGGTACCGCTGGGGCCGTATCTGGCGGAGCGGCAATGGGGGACCGTACGAGAGGACTACTCGCCCTCGGGGATCGCGTGGGATTTCTGCCCGCACGATCATGCCCGCTCCCGCGCGCACCGCGGGGCGAGGACGACCTACTCGGCTTCTGCGATGACCAGATGCGCCTGTGCTTCGCGCTCGCCCTGTAGAACGGCGCACCCGATCCTCAAGGAGCGCCTGTTTGGTCTCTTCGGCACGGAAGGCAATCACGGCGAGGATGTGCAGGAGTGTTACTTCTGCCTAGATGGGACCCCGCCCCACTCGTACATGCGTCCCCTCTACAAGTACCCACAGGCCCGCTTCCCCTACGAGGAGCTCGTCACGGAGAACCAACGCCGGGGTCGTGGCTATCCCGAATGGGAGTTGCTGGACACTGGTGTCTTCAATTGCGATCGGTATTTCGACGTGACTGTCGAGTACACCAAGGCCTCGCCAACCGACATCTAACATCCGCATCACAGCAGTCAGTCGTGGCGATATACCTGCTGCGTTGCATCTGCTTCCAACGCTCTGGTTTCGAAACACCTGGGCTTGGGGTCGAGACGATTGACGGCCTGTCCTGCGGGCTGTTGGAGATGCCTTCGTGCACGCGGTTCACCCCACATTGGGCGAGTACTCGCTCACTTGCGGCGGTCGGCCCGAGCCGCTCTTTACTGACAACGAGAGCGGTGCACAACGGCCGTGGGGCGTGCCCAACCGGACGCCGTTTGGGACGGGATCAACGACGCAATCGTCAACGGGCGTCATGAGACCGTCAATCCAGCGCAGGTTGGCACCGAGATGGCCGCACACGACGAGCTGTTTATCGAACCGCAAGCAAGCGGGACTGTCCTCCTGCGATTGTGTGCCGGCCGTCATCCAGAGCCGCTTCTCGAGAACACGGCCGTGTTCGCTGACGCCACCGCGAAGCCGGTCGCTTCTACGCTGAGCTCCAGGGTGTAAACAAGCTTTCTGAGGATGAGCGCCGCGTCCAGCGCCAGGCGTTCGCCGGACGCCTGCGGAGTCAGCACGTGTACATCTGGGACGTCGAGCAATGGTTGGCAGGCGATCCCGCTGGCCCGCCGCCCCCGTGCAGCGCAGACGCGGACGCAACGCCGGCTGGTGGCACTTCAACACCGCGCACGTTCTATCTGTGCCCGACACCTGGGAGTACCCGTGCGTCGCGGCTTGGGACCTGGCATTCCACTGTTTGCCGCTGGCGTTTGGCGAACTCAAGCCTCCCGTGCATGCGTGGGCAGTGTGGCGCGTCTACCAGATCGATCGACAACTGCATGGCGTCGCCGATCGTGCCTTTCTCGAAGGGGTCTTTCACAAACTATTGTTGACCTTTACCGGTGGGTCGATCGTAAGGACCCAGCCGGATTGAAGGTCTTCCAGGGTGGCTTTCTTGGACTCGAAATTTCGGTCTTTTTGACCGCGACGTCGTCCCTCCGAGTGGCGGCCATCTCGAGCAGTCCGACGGCACCGCATGGATGCGCGTGTACTGCCTGAACATGCTGGTCATGGCGCTCGAGCTGGCGGGGAAAACAACGTGTGTGAGGAGATTGCGAACAAGTTCTTCGAGCACTTCCTGTACGTTGCAAGTGCCATGAACAACGCGGGCGGCAAAGGCTTCGCATCGTGGGACGATGACGACGGATTCTTCTACGACGTCCCGCATACGCCGGCTGGCGAGCCGCGCAGGCTGAAGGTGCGCTCGTTGGTCGGCCTCATCCCGCTCCCGGCTGTGGAGACCATCGAGCCAGATCTACTCCGCTGCTGCCACGGTTCAGAGCGCAGCTGTGTGTGGTTCGCCACTATTACGTCGATGCTTTCCTGGTCGAGTATCCGACTGGCTCAGGCCGACGGCTGACACTGCGCGAGATTGCGATCAGGCTCGCGGGTCGGTTGACGCGCCTGTTCCTGCGCGACGAGGATGGCCGACGGCCCGGGTCGGCGAGTGCGCAGCGGGCGCAGACCGATCCGCATCGGCGCGATTACGCGCCCTGCTACAAGTACTTCCACGCGGGACTGGTCGCGGGCTTGGTGCCAGCCATCAAGGGGGTTGGACGGCACTGGTGACACTGCTGCTCGAATTGACCAACGGCGCACCTGGAACGCGTGAATGACGGCGCCGCCGCGGCAGGCCGAACGGTCGAACTCCTCGAACCCTGCCGTGATGGGCAGGGGTGGCGAAGGCGCCGCCCGGATTCTTGTGCGCGCCGCCTTCGCCTAGCGATCTATCGTACCTGGGTCACCTGGATCTGAAACTCGCCGCGCAATCCGGGTCCCAAGCCACCGAGGTTGTAGTGTCCAGCCGCGGCGGGTATTCCAACATCGATGTTAGTGAAGGTGGAGAGGCCTGGACCTGGAAAGAAAGCAAGGCACGGCGCTGTTGCGCTGCTGGGCGTCACCGTGACGCTTCCTGAAATGTGGAAGGTGCCGCCAACAATATTCCAGGAAGTGATATCGACCTCTTCGTGGCATGTAAAGCCGGCGCCGCCACTTGCATGCATGTATTGGGCAAACTGACACTCGCCAGAATTGCCGGACGTGACGCCACCACCAAACGCGCACCATCCCCAGAAGCCGAAGGCCTGACCTGTGCCGGCGGCGACTCCCGTGCCAGCGAACGCTGTCTGCCAGTTCGCGAATCCGTAATCCGCTAAGGCAGGAGTCGCTGCGGAGACCGCGAGCATTGCTGCAGCGAGAAGCGCGATGGAGAATCGTTGAGCGGACATACATTTACTCCCTCGTTGTTGTTGCAGGGCGCCAAACCCAAACGCACCTCGAGCGTAGACGCGCCGAGGATAACTGCGCCCGGCTCTTGTCTGCCGCAATCGGTTAGCGGAGGTATTGCTGTGACTGGCACCGGCAGTGATGCACGTGATTGCGCGCTTGGAGCACTGTGCGGGCAGAGGACGAGCGTGCGGTGATCCGCCCGCGGCAAGCCGCGACAGTCGCGCCCAGCTCGCTGGTCGCACTACCCGTGCTTGGCTGCCTGCCCGGATTCTTCGCCTCGGCGTTGCACGTGGACGCGGTCTGAGGGCCGCCATATGGGAGACGAACACCACGGCAAGCAAAGCTACTCCCAAGAACAGCAACAGGAGCCCATATGGCCCGACACTGCACAATAGCCTCGTGTATCGCTGCTGTCCACTGGCACAAGTTGAGATATGGTTGAGAAAAATGCGCCCATGACGCCTGGCGAGGTGACCTGCTCGCTGATCCGATGGATCCACGAGAGAGTTCGCTCGGCGGCGCAGCGTGTTCACGGGAGCTGAGACGGTGCCGGTAAAGACTGGTAGTGTCCCCAGCAACTGTGGCAGGAATGAACAAAGTTTGTACCTCCAAGCCGTTTGGTGGCGGTGGGTCGTTGTTGAGTTCGACTCGGCCGAACCTAGCCGCGCGGGGAAGGCAACTGGCTGATTTGAGAGGAAGCTGGTTCTCGGAAGCTCTTGTGGATCACCACGATGAATCTGCCAGTCTGGCGCGTGTACCGGCGTCGATCGACCTCCGCGCCTGGCCTTAGTCCTGCGATTATCAAAGTCCGTTGCTCGAGCCCCGCGCTCGTCGTCCCGGCTGCCCCCATCACACCCAGAACGAACGCGGTCGAACTTGGCCATGACCCCGTCGATGCACCCCGCGGGTGTTCGCTTGTGCGCCACTAACCACTCGCGCGCCACTGACCAGTCGGCACACAGGTTAAGGAGGGGGGATTGAAGTATCCCGACATAACGTTCAGAATGGACGGCCTCGATCGTTGCCCGAACCCGCATCTGGAGGCACGTCCGTGCTGCCAACTCTTCGCCGAGCGCTACGCGTAAGTATTGTTGTCGCGGCCCTTATAAGTGTGGTTGCAGTTCCCGCCACACCCGGTTTTGCCGGTAGCGGTAAGGCGACGTTTTCGGCGTCGTTGCTGCCGTCGGCGCTCACCTTGAGCGATGCCAGCACCGGACTTGTCAAGCATGGCCTGATGAAGGCGATCTTCGTCACCGGAACTTCAACGGCAACGCGCGCCGCGCTCACCGTGACGATGAGCCAGGCGGTGTTCTTCAGAACTGTGACCCCGACCTCAATTGGCTGTGCGCCGTTAGACGTGCTCACAAGCACGTTTACGTGCGACCTCGGCAACGTCGCCGGCAACACGACGGTCGTTCGCCTGATCAGATTCCAGTCGCCTGATGTCGGCACCTGCGCGGCATCGCCATGCACGCTCACAGGCACAGCGACGCTGACCTTTGCTGAGGGCAATGGCAATCAAGGCGGCCCGACCAACGACACGCTTACCGCGACGAGCAACATACAGCTCTTTTCGCCGGCCGCCATAGCGACGGCAGACGGAGGCTGCCAGACGAGCTTCCCAGCGTCGCTCGGCACGTTCGCGACGGAGAGCGCGAATCAAGCGGCTCAGGTCAGCTACTTCGCG
>Ga0137368_10003789_pt1 | contig 16145 bp, 14 predicted proteins | sample SagtaG_13_FD_104917 | JGI IMG/M metagenome (GOLD analysis project Ga0137368, IMG submission 104917) | Vadose zone soil microbial communities from Sagehorn Ranch, Mendocino, California, USA - Sage1_L_100_16 metaG | ecosystem: Environmental > Terrestrial > Soil > Vadose zone | place: USA...
ACTGCCCGGTCAGCGCGAGGGCGTCGAGCGCCGCTGCGGAGTCTCCTGCCGCCAGCAGGGCGCGGGCGCGCGCGACGGGCGCGAGTCGGACGGCCGGCGCGGGGAGGCCAGTGAGGAGCGCGACGGCGGCGGTAGTGTCGCGGGTGACGCGCGCGAGGCGGAGCCGCAGCCAGGGATCGACGGCGGCGATCCCCCCGTCCCGGGCCAGCGCGTAGTAGCGTGCCGCGCTGTCCAGCGCGCCGGCCGCTTCGAAGGCGACCGCCGCACGGGCGGCGAGCAGCGTGGCGCGGAGGCCGCCGCTCCTGGCGCGGGCCAGCACGAAGCGGGGGGCCGCCGCTGCGCCGTTTCCCAACGCCATCTCCGCGGTGGCCAGCACCTCCAGCGCCTCGCCGTTCTCGTAGTCGGCGAGCCAGGGCTGACCGGCGAGCAGGCTCTTGGCCCGATCGTAGCGGCGCGCGAGCAGCTCCGCCCGCGCGCCCCGCACGATGAACTCGGCGTTGGGGCGCTCGGATCGGGCGGCGGCGGCCAGGAGCGCCTGCGCGGCATGCCATGGTCGCCCGGCGAGCCGGAGGGATTCCGCCTGTGCGAGCACGGTGTTGGGGGCCTGCAGCGCCCGCGCGGGGCCCGCCGCGACGAGCATGAGACTGAGGATGGTCCGCCCGGTCATTGCATCCGACGCACGCGGGCCAACACGCGCTGGAACTCCGAGCGGGAGCTGGGCGTCAGCCGGAAGCGCCCAAAGCCAGACTCGTCACGGAACAGGAGGCTCACCCGCAGCTGGATGTAGTTCCAGCGGATGGTCATGGCGTCGCGACTCACGTCCCCGCGGAGGTCGATGATCTCGTCGGGTTCACCGAGGCTGATGAACACCTCGCCGCGATCGGTGAGCCATCCCGGGTCCGCGCTCTCCTGGAAACGCTGGTTGGCGATCTGGACGCGCCGGAAGTACTCGTCCAGCGCCTCGTTCTCGGGCGTCATCGGCACCGGATCGGTGGTCTTCCAGAACTCCCGCCACAGCTCCGAGCGCTGATCGGCCGTGGCGCTGCGGAGCTTCGCCACGAGGTCCTGGCGTGGGAAGTAGCGCAGCAGGCTCAACATCTGGTCGAAGTTCGTGATGATCCACTGATCGGAGAGGCTCACCACGAACGGCGTCTCGCTCTTGAGGGAAGCGCTCCCGCCCACGGCCGCGACCACGAGATCGGCCCGGCCGAGCGGGATCCGGCCCGGGGGGAGGGACACCACTAGGTGGGGGACCTCGCCGGCTGCGAGGGCCAGCGTGTCCTGCCACAGGGGGGTGCCGCGGGCGTCGATAGCGCTGACGGCGAGCCGGGTGCCGGGGGCGAGTCCGTAGGCCTCGACGTAGAACCGCAACGTATCACCCCCGAAGGGGAGCGTCGCGCGCGGGTTCGCCACCAGTTTCGGCAGCTCCGCCAAGGCGGCCCGCCCCGTGCCATCATAGTAAGGAATAGGGTCCCCGATCCCCTGCCCCGCGAAGGTCGGTACCGTGTCCAGGTGCTCGTCGCGGGAGATGTGCGGGCCGTTGCGGTCGCGCACGACCACGCCGACGCGATACACGCCGGGGCGGACCGTGACGAACTGCTGGAAGATGACGCTCTCGTCCCCGCGCAGGGTCTCCTTGAAGGTCCCGACGCGCACAGTCTGATCGCTGGCGACGAGGCGCGGAGCGCCGCTGTCGGAGCGGAAGCCGACCTCGACGTGGTACTCGGCGACGAACTCGTTCCCGTCCCGGCGGAAGGTGAGCGCCGTGTTGGCGAGCGAGAGGGCGCACAGGGCGAGCGTGGAATCGGGCCTGGCGGCGCGGAGGTAGCGGACGGTACCCACGAAGGGCAGCGCCGGGCCGCCAACGAGGAACCCCATGGAGCGATAGACGGTGCCGGCATCGAACAGCTGGGTGATGTTGGCCCCGGGAGGCGTGCGGTCCGGCGCGCCGACCCGTTGCCACGTGCCGCACGCGATCGCACCGGCGGAGCACAGCGCCCACACGGCTCGACGTCGTGTCACTTGCTCACCCTCGAAGGCGCACGTTAGTTTCGCGCGTCCCCATGGCCAGCGAGACTTACGTGGGCCGGACGATCGCCGGCTACCGCCTGCTCGAGCGCGTGGGCGAGGGCGGGACGGCGGAAGTCTACCGCGCGGAGCACCCCGAGCGCGGCCCTTGTGCGTTCAAGGTATTGCGCCCGCGCCTCCGGAGCGACCCCATCGCGGTGAAGCGGTTCCTGCGCGAAGCGGGCTACGGCGCGCGCGTGATACACCCGGGCGTGGTCCGCACCTACGAATACGGCGAAGCCGACGGCCTGCATTACCTCGCGCTCGAGTGGGCCGGGGGCGAATCACTGGCCCAGTTCCTACACCGCAACGGCCCGCTCGCTCCCGCCGAGGCGGCGGCCGTCACCCGCCAGCTGGCCGAAGCACTCAATGCCGCGCACCAGGCCGGCATCATCCACCGGGACTTGAAACCCGAGAACATCGTCTACGAGGCCGCGACCCGCGGCGTGAAGCTCCTGGATTTCGGGATCGCGCGGGATGCGGAGCTGCCGCCGGAAGAGCGACTCACGCGCACAGGGTTTTTCGTCGGCACGTTGCAGTACGTGGCGCCCGAAGCGCTCTCCGGCGCGCTCGTGGACGGACGGGCGGACATCTACAGTCTCGCGACCATCACCTACTACATGCTCACCGGCCGCCGCCCCTACGCCGGTCGAACGCCGCGTGAGCTGTTCCAGCAGATGCTCACCCAGCCGCCGACGCCACTCAATGAGGCGGTGCCGGGACGCCGCTTTCCGTCGGCGCTGGAAGCCGCGCTGATGCGCGGGCTCGAGCGTGAGCCGGCCCGCCGCCAGCCGACGGTGCTCGAATTCGCGGCCGAGGTCGACGTGGGGAGCCGCGGCGCAACGGCGGCGCCGGAGGGTTCGGGCGGGCTCCTCGGCGCCCTCAGGTCGCTCATCAGGAAGAAGTAGTAGTAGTAATGGCTACTACGTGACGGACGAGACGACCCTCCTCAAGCGACTCCGCGAGCTTCTGCGGGAGCGCTCGGTCACCCGCGGCGACTTCGTGCTCGCCTCCGGCAAACACTCCCGGTACTACATCGACGCTCGCCGCACCACCATGTCCGGGGCGGGGCTCGCGGTGATCGGACCGCTGGGGCTGGCGCGCCTCCGCGCCCGCGACTGGCGGCCGACCGGCGTCGGGGGGCTCACCCTCGGCGCCGATCCCGTGGCCTACGCGATCGCCCTCGCCGCGCGGGCGCAGGGGGTCGCCATCGACGCCTTCAGCGTGCGGCGCCAGGCCAAGACCCACGGCACCGGCCAGCGCATCGAAGGCTGCTTCGCCCCCGGAGACGCGGTGGTCGTTGTCGAGGACGTGATCACGACGGGGCAGTCGGCCGCAGACGCGGCCGCGGCGATCCGGGAAGCGGGCGGCACGGTGCTCGGCGTCCTGGCCGTGGTCGACCGCGAGGAAGGCGGGCGCGCCGCTCTGGAAGCGGCCGGCGTCTCGGTGGAGGCGCTGGTCGCCGCCTCCGAGCTGCTGTAAGATGCTGCAGTGACCCTTCCCTCCCTCAATCCGCGCCTATCCCTCGCCGCCCGCCTGCGCGGCTGGACGGATGACGCCACGGCCCTGGAACAGCGCCTCAAGGACCTGGAGACGTTCCGGCGCAGCCACCGGCGGCGCTGGGTGATAGCGGTCGGTCTCCTTGTCATCGGGGTGGTGGGGAGGTTTTTCGGGGCGACCGAGGTGTCGCTGTCGACGATCGCCATCGTGTTCTCGGCGGCGTTGATCGGGAACGCCCTGCTCGGCGTGGTCAACGAGCGCGGCTGGTACCGCTGGTGGGGCATCTACGTTCTGGCGGTGTTCGACGTGGTGCTCGTGGCGGTGCCGATCGTGTGGCTCGGCCATGGCGGGTTCGTTGCGGCGTTCTTCCTCGCCATTCTCCCCTACACGTTCGACCAGGGTCAGGCCGTGGGGGATTTCCTGGTCCTGGCCGGCTCCCTGGCCTATCTCGGCGCGAGCATGCTGCACGCCCGGCTGTTCCGCGAGGACCCCGACTTTCTGACGCCGACGGTGCTCGAGACGGTGGTCTTCGTAGCGGTGGCGTGGGCGCTGCGCCGCATCCCGGCGACGCTGATCTCCCGGATCCGGCAGGCGCGGGGCGTGATCGGGGAAGCCGAGCAGGGTTATCTGGCGGTGCGGGCCGCCGCGGCCGAGTCGGACGAACTGGGCTTTCTGGAGAAGAGCTTCAACCGGATGCTGGACGAGATGGGCTCGACGATCTCGACGGTGCAGCGGGAGGCCGACGAAGTGGCGGCGTTCGCCGAGCAGCTGGCGGCCGCCGCCGAGGAGCTGCACGCCTCCTCGGAGTCGGTATCGGACACCGCCCAGCAGCTGGCAGTGGGTCTGAGCCAACAACGGACGATGGCCGACGCGGCGCGCGGCGAGAGCGCGAAAGCCGCGGACCAGGCGGAGTCGCTGCGGGTGCGGGCGGAGATGATGCAGGTGGACGCGCGCCGGCTCGTGGCCGCCGCCGAGCGGGGCCGCGAGCGCGTGGCGCGGGCCAGCCAGACGCTGCGCGCGGTGGGCGAGGAAGTGCGGGCCACGGCGGCAACGGTGCTGGGGCTGTCGGGGATGTCGGAGCGGATCGGGGTGTTCGCGCAGACGATCGCGCGGATCGCACGGCAGACCCACCTGCTGGCGTTGAACGCGGCGATCGAGGCGGCCAGGGCCGAAGAGCATGGCGAGGGGTTTGCGGTGGTGGCGGACGAAGTCCGGGCGCTGGCGGCCGAGGCGGGGAAGTCGGGGCGGGAGGTGGCCGAGCTGGTGAGCGAGCTGCGCGCGGGCATCGACGCCGCGGCGCGGGCCATGCAGTCGGGCGAGGCGAAGGTGCGCGACATCGGGGACGTGGCGGCGGAAGCGGACGGAGCGCTGCAGGAGCTGCACGAGGGTGTGCAGCTGATCGGCGATCTGGTCAACGCGACGGCGGAAGTGTCCCGGAGTCAGGCACAGCGCCTCGCGGAGCTGGCCCAGTCGCTGCAGCAGGTCGCCGCGATCTCCAGCGCGTCTTCGCAAAGCGCCGACGGCGCCGCCGCGGCGTCGGGCGCGCAGATCGCTTCAATGAGCGACCTCACGGCTACGTCGCAGCAGCTGGCCCAGCTGGCCGAGCGCCTGCGGGCCGGCATCGCGCGGTTTTCCGTCCTGCGGCGCGACCAGACAACCGCGGAGTATCGCGTCCCGCCTCCGGCGCAACCGCAAGCCGCCGATTGATCACCCCGGCCGGAAGGCCACCGCGGCCGCGGTTGGTCCTTGGTCCCACATCCCCGCGTTAAGCGGATGAAACGCGCGCAGGGCCTCCCGGTACGGGGTGATCAGCAAGTCGCAGAAGCGGGCGAGGGCGACGTCGAAGGGGAAGCGGTGCCGGAACTCGCTCGCGGTGACGCCAAGCAGCGTCTTCAAGTGTCGCGAGAAGCTCTGCGGCGAGGAGAAGTCGAGCCGGTAGGCGATGTCCGCCACCGACAGCCCCGGATTCTGAAACAGATACGCGGCGTGCAGCAGCCGGATCGCCGCGAGGTAGCTCTTGGGAGACGGCAGGCCGGCCCGGTAGAACCGCGACATCATCGTACTGGGGCGGGCGCGCAGGTGACGGGCAAGGCCCCGGACGGTGCACAGCACCGGCGCGAGTCGGGCCAACGCCTCGAAGAACAGCCGGGTGTCTTCGGGCACGTCGGCGAGCTCCGGCACGATGCGGGCGAGGATGCGGGCGGCGACCGGCGACGCCGGGTGGGCCACGAGGTCCCGCAGGCGCCCCCAGCCGGCGGCCTCGGTGCAGTCGACGGCGGTGCGGACGCCGGTCGCCCCCAGCCGCAACAGTGTTTGTGGAGCGTCGCAGTCGGGCCGCGAAACCAGCGCAACGGCAGGAATGGCGGGGAATTCCCGGACGAAGCGGGCCACCACCGGCAGCTCGTCGATACGGCAGCGGTGCACTGAAATGACGAGCGCGTCCACGCGGTGACGTCGGGCGGCGGCGAACAGCTCGCGCACCGAATCGGCGTGGACCGCCGCGAAGCAGCCGTTGCCGGCGGCTTCAAGCCGCGGCCGCTCGGCCGGCGGCAGAAACGTGCACACGGTCACCATATGCGGGGCAGAGTAAGCATGCGGCATCAACCGCGGGTCACAGTCGGACCGGCTCGGTGCGAGCGCCTGGCGTCCCGGGGCCGCAGCGGCTCAACGCCTCGTCAAACCGTCGCTTTCCTGCTCGCCGCGGCGCTGGTGAGCGGCGGGCTCGGGACCTGGTGGCTGGTGCGGAGCGCGGGCCGCGTGCTGGATGACGGTCTGGTTGCCGTGGCGCCGCTGGCGATCGGCGCGGTCGCCCTCGCGCCCGCAGCGCCCCGCATCGAGCGCGACCTGGCCGCCGCGATCACCGCCGGCGGCGCCTTGCGTGCCGTCCCTAGAGCAGCGGCGCACGCCGCGTGGGACCCGCAGGCCGCGCCCGCCCACGCCGCCTTGGAGCTCGCCCAGCGCACACGGGCCGGCCTCGTGGTGCTCGCCCAGCTGTGGCCGACGGGAGCCGACTCGACGCGCCTCATCGCCCGGCTCCTCGACGTGTCTCACAACCGCGTCCTCGCCATGGTCGAGGTGCGGGCGGCCCACGGTCGCGAGGCGACACTGGGAGACGCGGCCGGCGTACAGCTGCGCGCCCACCTGCCGGCTCAGCCCTCCAGCAGCTCCCGGTAGACAGCCAAATCGCCGTCGCTGAAACAGACGAAGCGCACCAGCTCGACCGGCGTGGGCCCAGCGAAGTGCGCGCGCACGGTGGCGACGGCGATGCGCGCCGCATCGCGGAGCGGGTAGCGGTAGGCGCCTGTGCTGATCGAAGGAAAGGCGACGCTGCGCAGACCCCGCTCGGCGGCGAGCCGCAGGGAATTCTCGTAGCAACGCCGCAGGAACTCAGCTTCCCCGCGCCCGCCGCCGCTCCAGACGGGCCCGACGGTGTGGATCACCCAGTGAGCGGGGAGGCGATAGCCCTTGGTGATCCGCGCCTCGCCGGTGGGGCAGCCGCCCAGGGTCCGGCACTCCTCCAACAGCTCGGGCCCCGCGGCGCGATGAATGGCGCCGTCCACCCCGCCGCCGCCAAGCAGGGAGGTATTGGCCGCATTCACGATCGCGTCGACGCGCTCCGCGGTGATGTCGCCGCGGACGGCCTCGATCCGACCGGTCGTCACTTCGCCGTATCGGTCGCCACCCGCGCGAACTCGCCCTGGCCCGGCCAGGTGAGGTGGTCGACTTTGCCGTCGGCGTCGAGCACGAAGGTGACCAGATCGGTGCCGGCCTCGGCATCGCGCCAGGTGGCCTTGAACGTGTCGAAATGCCAGTGCGCGAGGTCGGCGACGAGGAAGGGACCAAAGCCGAGGACCAAGCGTCCGCTGTCGGCCGTCACCGCGACGTCGCCGTACATCTCACTCCGGTAGGTACCCGCGTAGCGCGCGAGATCGAGCGAGGGCTTCGTGCCCGACACGTGCCCCGAATCCTGCTTCGCCTGGTCGGCGCGGTCTCGCGCCTGGCCGTTGCGATACACCTGCAGGAAATCGGCGCTCCAGTCGCCGACGGGAACACCCACGTAGCTGTCCACCACCCGCAGCGCGACGGCCGCCGTCAGCAGCCGGCCTGCCTCCCCGCCGTTGCTCAGCACAACGATGCCCAGCCGCTCCTCGGGGGCGAGCATCACGATGGAGCGCATCCCGTCGAGCGCGCCGCTGTGGGACACCAGCTTCCGGCCGCGGTAGTCCGACAGCGCCCACCCCAGCCCGTAGGCCTGGAAATGGGTCGAGGGGCGCAGGCGCTCGGTGATGGAATCGAGCGGGATCACCGTCTGGGGCGAGCGCATCTCCTTGATCGCGGCCTCACTCAGGAGCCGCTGGCCCCGGTAGACGCCGTTGCCGAGCTGCAGGCGGACCCACTGCGCCATGTCGACGACGTTGGAGTTGATCGACCCGGCGGGCCCGACATTGTCCACGTTGCGCCAGGCGACCGCCCGCAGCGTGCCGGAGAAGTGCTCGTGGGGCGTGGCGACGTCGCCGCCGGCCGGCAACTGGGTGACGCTGGTATTGGAAGCGGTCATGCCGAGCGGCGTGAAGATCCGGCGCCGGATGAAGTCGTCCCAGCTCTGGGCGGCCACCGCGGGCACGATCTGGCCGGCGGCGAGGAACATGATGTTCTGGTAGCCATAGTGACTGCGGAAACTCCAGCTGGGCCGCAGGAACCGGATACGCCGCAGGACCTCGTCGCGATCGTACGGCGTGGCCCACCACAGCCCGTCGCCGCGGGCGAGGCCGCTGCGGTGGCTCAAGAGATCGCGGACGGCGAGCTCCCGGGTGACGTAGGGATCGAAGAGCTGAAAGGCGGGCAGGTACTTCGTCACCGGATCGTCCCAGGAGAGCTTGCCCGAGTCCACCAGCATCGCCAGGGCGGCCGCGGTGAACGCCTTGGTGCAGGAGGCAATCGCAAACAACGTGCGCTCGGTGACCCGCGCGGTATCCCCCAGACGCCGGACGCCGAAACCGCGCGCCCACACGACGGAATCGTCCTTCACCACCGCCACGGCGAGGCCGGGCACGTCCCAGGCGCGGAGCGCGGCGGTCACATAGGCGTCGAGGCCGCGCAGCGGACGGGGCAGGGTAGCGGGGCGCTGAGCGGCGAGCGGCGCGGCGGCCAATACAGCGACGAGGAGCGAGCGACCGCGAGACATCAGGGCACCTCCGAATTGGCGAGGAAACGCATGGGCTCCCAACCTACCTTTCGGCCCCCGCGCGGCAACCGCATCGTTAGCCGGGGAGCGAGACGCCATGGCCGGCCGCGATATCCTCGACCGCGTTCGCAAAGCGCTGGGCGACCACTACGACGTGATCACCGCCGTGGGGCGCGGGGGTGCGGCCAGCATCTTCGGCGCCTACGACAAGAGCGGCCGGCGCGTCGCGATCAAGGTGCTGCACCCCGAGCTGACGGTGTCGGTGGGAGCGGACCGGTTCCTGCGGGAAATCCGCTACGCCGGACGCCTGCACCACGCGCGCATCGCGCCGCTGCTGGACAGCGGCGAGACGGACTACCTCCTGTGGTTCGTGATGCCGTTCGTGCCGGGGGAAACGCTGCGGCAGGTGCTGCGACGCGACCGGATCCTGGCGGTGGACAGCGGGGCCCGCGTGGGGTGCGAGGTGTTGGAGGCGCTGGCGCACGCGCACGGGCAGGGCCTCGCGCACCGGGACATCAAGCCGGACAACATCGTGCTGAGCGACGGCGGGGCCGTGCTCGTCGACTTCGGGATCGCCCGGGCCATCGCGACCTCAGGCGAGGACCGGGTGACGCGCAGCGGCTTCGTGGTGGGGACAGAGGAGTACATGAGCCCCGAGCAGGCGGCTGGGTCCCCCGACGTCGACGCGCGGTCGGATCTGTACTCGTTGGGGGTGGTGCTGTTCGAGGCGCTGGGCGGTTGCCCGCCGTTCACGTCGGCCAGCGCAGCCGCGATCCTGGACATGCACCAGCACTACCCAGCGCCGGACCTGCGGACGCTACGCCGCGAGGTGCCGAAGCCGCTCGCGGCGGCGGTGGGCAAGGCGCTGGCGAAGCAGGTCGCCGAGCGCTGGCAGAGCGCCGCCGAGATGCGCGAGGCGTTGCAGCCCTACGCGGGGGCGCGCAGTTAGAATTGTTGCCACGATGAGAAACGTTGGCCTGTGCGCCGTGTTGGTCCTCGCGGCCTGCCAGCCGCAGGCGCAACGCTTGCTGCTGATCGATCTCCAGCTCTCCGACCCCATCGCGCTCGACGCCACCGCCGAGCCGTGGCACGCCGCCGGGTACACCGTCGAGTACCGGCGCTTCTATCCCCACCTGACGCGCGCGGACCTGCGCCGCTACCACGGCGTCCTGCTCCTGGGCGGGGGCGAACCGGAGCAGTCCTCGGACGCCCTGTCGGCGGGGGATGTGGCGCTGCTCGGCGAGTGGGTGGGGCGGGGCGGCGTGGTGATCTTCGGCTACGCCGGCGACGGCGAGGGGTTTCTGGACCGGTGGGTGATGAACCGGTGGCTCGCGGCACAGGGATCGGGGATCGTGATCGGGGATTACGTGCTCCGCGACACGACGCAGCGCCCCACCGGCGCCGCCGACCCGCAGCCGTACGCCGAGCCGGTCCCCGGATCGGGACTGCGGGACCTCGGCTTCACGTCGTTCCCCTTCGGCCGCAATCACGTGCTGTTGGTGAGCCGCCGGGAGCAGGCGCTCGCCCGCACCACGCCCGCGGCGTTCGTGCAGCCCGCCGGCCAGCCGGCCGCCGCGCGGAGCGGGGCGGCCGTCGCCGCGGCGAGCCGCGTCGGCGACGGGCTCGTCCTGGTCGCGAGCCGGCACGCGCTGGGCGCCCTCGGTCTCGAGCGCCGGACCGGCGACACGCCGCTCCTCGATCCCGACGGCCTTGCCCGGACGCGCACCTTCCTCGTCGCCCTCGCCCGCTGGACCCGGCGGCCGGCGGAATGGGCTCACACGCCGCCCGCTGGCGCTCCGCGCCGGCTGGTGCTCCAGGACAGCCCGCGTCCCGTCTCTTCCCGCCCTCCGCGGCTCGACCCGCCCGCCCGCGTGCTGCTGGAGCTGCTTCCCGGGCCCGGTGAGGCCGGCCGACGCGGCGCCACGCCGCCCGCGCCGCCGTGGGCTCCGCGCCAGACGCTGCGCGCGTGGTGGGCGCCCCTCCCGCTGCGGCCGGGGACGCTGTTCGAGCAGCGGCGTGCGTCGCTCGATTCCGTCATCGCGTTTCTCGACGTGGGGGGCTTCAACACGCTGGCCGGCGACGCCGCCGTATGGGCGGCGGACTCGATCCACGCGGCGCCGTGGGAGCGCGACGCCCTGCGGGCCAACTGGCGCCAGACGCTGGAGGCCCTGAAGGCGACGAGCTTCGACTGGATTCCGGCGGTCGCCTTGCGGGAGTTCCGGGTCCCGGTGGATACGCCGGCGCGCGGGGTGCGCGGCGATTCGCTCGCGGCCTGGTGCGCGCTCGACCCGCGGCTGTGGGACCAGGCGCTGGCGCCCGCCACCCGACAGCTCGCCCGGCTCGCCGCCGGGGCGCCCGACGTGATTCCCGCGGTGGCGATCGACCTGGATGCGGCGGGCGTGGGGACCGACGCGTACGCGTTCTGCGATCCGGCGTGGCGCGCGGGGATCGCCGCGCTTCCGGCCGATACGGCGCTCGGCGCCGAACGGCGCGAGCGGCTGCGCATCCTGCCGGTCGAGCAGCGCTACGACACGCTGCTTGAGGCGGGGCTGTTGGGCGACTACTTCGGGGCGCTGGAACAGGCGGTCGCGCGGCGCGCCGCGGAGCTGCGGACCCAGGCGCGGCGGCTCGACCCGGACCTGGACTTCGCGCTGCGCGCCACGCGCTTCCCGAGCGATTGGTGGGCGTTGGGCTTCGCGACCGGGCTCACGGCGCCGGGCGCGCCGGTGGTGCTGCTCACGGCGGCGCCGCTGGTGCGTTCGCCGCTGGCGCGCCTCAGCGCCCACGGGGCGCAGCCGGTGCACGCGCTGGAGCTGACACCGGGGCGCCTCCCGGCGGCGGCGTGGGCCCGGTTGGGGCGGGTCGTCCTCGCGGCGCACAGTGGGTTCTGGATCGCGACGGCCGCCGGGACGCCGGGCCGCGCCCGCACCGCCGACGGCCCCCTCGCGCCGGACAGTCTGGCGCGCCTCATCCGCCGCCTGGGGAGGTAGCCGGGCGTCACTTGCTGGCCCGGCGGCCGGGCTGCTAGCTTCCGGGCGCGGGTGCGGTGGGGCGCGATGGTCGCGGCGCGCGGCAGGATGGCGCGTCGAGGAAAGTCCGAGCTCCAACGGGCAGACTGCCAGGTAACGCCTGGGCGCCGCAAGGCGACGGACAGGGCCACAGAGAACAGACCGCCCTGTATCCAAAGGGTAAGGGTGAAACGGTGGGGTAAGAGCCCACCGCGCGTTCGGCAACGGACGCGGCACGGCAACCCCCAGTCGGAGCAAGGCCAAATAAGCAGCGAGACCCTGCCCGGGTCGCTCGAGCTGCGGGTAGGCCGCTTGAGGTGGCCGGTGACGGCCATCCCAGAGAGATGACCATCTGCGCGCCCTCAAGGCGCGCAAACAGAACTCGGCTTATGGCTCCACCACTCCCGCTCCCATGACCTCGAAACCCTATCCGGCGCACTGGGAGTCAGTCGCTGATCTGCGGGTGTTCCGGACCACGTCCGAGGAATGGCAGAAGCTGTTGGGGTGGCGACAGGACATGCAGCGGCGCGGGTGGAGGCTGCTCCGAGTCTCGAGCGACGGACCGGAGCTGGTCGCCATCTTCGGCCGTACCAAGGCGGATCGAACGACAGCATGACAATGCGACACTTCGCGGTCTGCGCGCTGCTCGGCGCTGCGGTGGCCTGCGCCAGCTCCCGTGGGAGCACGCCGCCCGCGGGGACCCCTCCGGACTCTCCCCCCGCTCGCCCACCTGACGCGCCCCCGCCCGCCGGCTCGCGGCCCGTGCGCTTCGGCCCGAGCGCGCTCCGGTACCTGATCCGGCGGCAGATCTCGGCGACCCAGACCTTCCAGGGACAGACCAGCATGAGCCAACTCGGCTTCCGGCTGTTCGTGCACGCGACGGTCCGCGGCCCGGCCGACTCGGTCGGCTACCCGGCCACGCTCACCGTGGACTCGATCGTCGCCGACTCGGGCGTGATGCTGCCGGTGACGATCAATCTCACCGCCGCGCGCGGGCTGTCGTACACCGGGGTGTTGAGCCCGAGCGGGGAGCTCAAGAACAGCACGCCGTCCGACACCACCGTCGCCCGCGGTCTGTCGCAGGTCCTGGCCAACTTCCGCGACTTCTATCCGGGCATCCCCGCCGCCGGCGCGACGCTGAACGCCTCGTGGACCGACACGACGTCCCGGACCGACCGCGCCGGGATCTTCGATCGCGTGACGGTGACCACTATCGCCACCTCGCGCGCCGCGGCGATCGAGGAGCTGGCCGGCGCGCACGCCCTCCGGCTCGAGGTGAGCGCGGCACTGGCGATCACCGGCGCCGGCAATCAGGGCGGCCAGACCCTGAACCTCGCGGGACGGGGAGCGCGGCATGCCGTCGAGTACGTGGCGGTGGACGGCCGCTTCCTCGGCGGCCAATCCCTCGATTCCACCGACCTCGAGATCGCGGTGCCGGCGCAGGGCCAGGTCGTCTCCATCAAGCAAATCGCCAAGTCAATCGTGCAGGTGCTGCCGTAGGCCGCCGGGCGCCGCTCCTCGCCGCGCTCACCGTGCTGGGCGCCGCGGCCGCCGCCGCGCAGGCCGTCCCCAATCGCGCGACCGCCTACCTCCACCCCACCGACGTCAGCGACGCGCGGGCGATCTGGGTGAACCCCGCCGGCCTCGCCGGCATCACCTCCGCTTCGGTGTATCTCGATCTCACCGTGGGGCAGCCCGGGGCGCGCGGGCAGTTACGCCAGCTCAGTCTGGGCTTCGACTCCCGCGGTCTGGCGTTCTCCTACCAGCGCGACGTGCTCGACGGCGGCCGCCGCGGGCACACCTACAAAGCGGGGCTGGCGGGTGGCAAGGGGCCGCTCGCCGCCGGCTTCGCGGTCGCGCTGTATCGCGGCGACACCAAAGGCACCGGCCTGGACATGGGGCTGACGTACCGGCCGTCTGAGCTGCTCGTCGTGGGCGGGGCGATCCAGAACGTCGGGGAGCCCAGTGTGCGCGGGGTGAAGCTGCCCGTCACGTTCGTGCCGGGTGTTTCGTTCCAACCGTTCGGCCCGCGGGCGGCGCTCTCGGCGCACGCGCGCGTGACGACGGACGCGGTCCAGGGCTATGCGATCGGCGCGCGGGCTGGGTTCGGGCTCGTGGAGGCGCTGCTCCGCCTCGACACGGACCGGGCGTTCCGCAGGACGGGCTTTGCCATTGGGATCGCGATTGGGGGCCCCGATCGGCTGGGGGCGGTAGCGACGACGCCGGGGGACGTCTCGACGCTAGACGCGATCAACCTGTACGGGGTCTCCCTCCGCAGCTTCCGTCGCTGAGCGGCTACCGGGTCCGCCCCCGCCTCCCCGTCCCGCGGGGCCGCGGGTGCACTCGCCCACCGGTCCGGGGGGCGGGGGCCGAAGGCGGGGCGGCCAACGCCCGATCGATGCGTTTGGACAGCTCCCAGAACGGCCGGACGGGCAGGGCCCGGTACACGGTGTCGCGCCGGGCGGCGCCGCGGGACTTGAGCCTCAGCATGACGACGAAATGCGGCCCGTCGCGCCACAACAGGTTGTTGTCGTACCCGACCACGCTGTCCCGCGCGTAGCGGCGCACGCCGCTGCCCCCCAGCACCACGACCTGCCGGCGTCCGATCACGAGCAGCGCCGAGTCACTCGCCTGGTCCGGCTGGAAGGCCAGCAGGGCAGTGTCCCCGCGGGTGAGCGCCCCGCGGCGGCGCAGCGCCTGGGTCAGGGGCTCGGAGAGGGGCGCGGTCGCGACGAGCCGCGGCGGCCGTCCCGACACCGCCCACGCCATCACCACCACGCCCGCGGCGAACGCCACGGCGAGCAGGCATCCTCCGACGCTCACCCCGACCAGGGCCTTCATGGCGAACGCACGGAGGCGACGCCGCAGCGGCACCTTCACCCGGTTTTGCGCCGCCGTGGGAAGCGCACCGACGAGGGCGCGGCTTACGTCCGCGGCGCTCTGGAAGCGGCGGGCCGGATCCTTTTCCAGCATCCGGCCCACGACGTCGGCCAGCTCCGGGGGCACGTCGCCTCGGGAGCGTCGCAGGGGCGGTGGCGGGACCGTGAGCTGCTTGGCGAGGATCGAGGCGGAGGAGTCACCGTCGAACGGGGGCTCACCGACGATCATCTGATACAGCACAATGCCCAGCGAGTAGATGTCGGAGCGGGCGTCCACCGGGTCGCCCGCCGCCTGCTCGGGGCTCATGTACTGCGGGGTGCCGATCACCATGCCTTCGGTGGTCAGCGGACCGCTCGCCGCCTCCACCGCCTGCGCGGCCTTGGCGATGCCGAAGTCGGTGACCAGCACGACGCCGGTCTTGTGGTCGATCAGAATGTTGTCGGGCTTGATGTCGCGGTGGACGACGCCTTCCCCGTGGGCGTACGCGAGCGCGTCGGCGACCTGACGCGCGATGCGGCCCGCGTCCCCCACGGACAGCCGCGTGTGCTGCGCCAGCAGCTGGCGGAGCGACGGCCCGTCGATGCAGCGCATCACGATGTAGAGGACGTCCTCACGCCGGCCGACCTTGTAGATCGGCACGATGCTGGGATGCTCGAGCTGCGCGACGAGCTGCGCCTCGCGCACGAACCGCTCGGCGAGCGAGGGGACGGGGGCGCGATCAAGGTCGAGCACCTTGATCGCCACGTCGCGGCCCAGCGAGGCCTCCCGGCAGCGGAAGACGGCCGCGAACCCGCCTTCGCCGAGCAGGGGCCCGACGGTAAATTCCTCTCCGAGGGCGCTCTGGAGGCGCTGCTGCAAGACCGCAATGTCCATGGCGGACGAGAAACGTAGGAACGCCCGGCGGGCGGCGCTAGGGATCGTCGCGCTCGGCGTGGCGTGGCTGCTCGGCGTGTGGCCGCCACCGCTGTGGTGGCGTGCCCACACACCGCGTTGCACCGCGATGATGCGACTGCGGTCGGACCCGAAAGGACTCCCTGACGGTCGCTGTCGGACCGATGGTCGGTCGGACCGATTCGTGCCGTTGCCGCAGATCGCGCCGGTCCTCCAGCGCATGGTCGTGATCGGGGAGGACTCGCGGTTCCGCACCCACCACGGTCTCGACGTCGACGAGATCCGCGACGCCGCCGGCGTCCCGCCGGGCGCGGGCGCCTGGTCGACGGCGCTGGCGCTGTGGCGTCATCGCGACCGCGTGCGCGGCGCGAGCACCATCACCCAGCAGCTGGCGAAGAACCTCTACCTCTCCCCGTCGCGCAGCGCGCTGCGCAAGCTCAAGGAGGCGGTGACCGCCGTGCGCCTCGAGCTGGCGTTGCCCAAGGACCGGCTGCTCGAGCTGTACCTGAACACGGCGGAGTGGGGCCCCGGGATCTGGGGCGTCGAGGCGGCGAGCGAGACCTACTTCGGAGTGCCGGCGTCGCGTCTCACCGCAGAGCAGGCCGCGGCGCTCG
>Ga0137368_10003794_pt1 | contig 16138 bp, 7 predicted proteins | sample SagtaG_13_FD_104917 | JGI IMG/M metagenome (GOLD analysis project Ga0137368, IMG submission 104917) | Vadose zone soil microbial communities from Sagehorn Ranch, Mendocino, California, USA - Sage1_L_100_16 metaG | ecosystem: Environmental > Terrestrial > Soil > Vadose zone | place: USA...
ACTGTTCGCCCTCATTGAGGCGGATCAGCGCGCGATCAATAATGGCCTTGGCCTCATCCTTGCGAACTCCATCCAGGAAACCGTCGAGGAAGTGATCGCCGGCCATTGCTCGGTTAATTTCGCTCTCTTTGTTGTGCTCATTCAGCTCCGTGAAGTAGACCACCTTGTAACGGCGGTTGTAGCTCGCTTCACGGTAGATTTCGAACATGACCTTTTCAGACTCACGCATAAATCAATCCAGCCAATAGTGGCCAACCAATAGTGGCGCGGGCTTTAGCCCGCGCAGTATCGCATGCGCGGGCTAAAGCCCGCGCCACTATTGGTTGGCCACTGGCCGGCTGTTTCAATCAGCCGCCATTCCGACGTATTGCCCCGCCGAAGGTTGTGTCGGCAGCACGGGGAGCGACCTTCCACCGTCTTGCGCCTTCTCTTCCAGTTCAAGCTGCAACCGCAGCATCCGCTCGTATTCGGCCAGGCGCTCTTCCAGAGTCTTGACCTTGTCGCGGTTGCGGATCATGTCCTCGCGGTAGCGCGTGAGGAAGTAGCCGATCGTCTCGACGCGAATCTTGATCGAGCCGCTCGGCTTATTCTCGTCGATGTCCTTGAAGCAGAAGTAGGGAGTGCCCGAGTTCTGCACGACCTCTTCGACCACCGTGTATATCGGCGCGTCGTGGCCGCACTTGAACGACGACAATTCGAGCGCGACCAGGTTCGGGTGGCGCGCCGTGTACTTGGCCGCCCAGACCTTGCGACTGGTGTTTTCGGAATAGGAATTCTTCCAGGCGTCCTGAATGTCCAGCGGGTGTTTGATGATCCCCGCGCGAACCTCGTCGCCGAACAGCCGCCAGAGGATGTCGTCGTCCACCGGCAGCGAATCCATCGTGAAGACCGGGTAGCCGAGCTTCTGGAACTCTTCGAGGATTTCGTGGTTCAACCCCGGGTCGTTGTGATAAGGCCGCGCGAGCAGCACCACTCCGAGTCGTTCTTCGGCTTCGAGTTGATTGAGAACCTCGCGCGCCTGGCCGCGCAAGATCACGTTATAAAAAATGTCGAGCGCCTTGTAACCCTCCTCGATTGCCCGGGTGTTCTCTTCGCGCGTCAGACCGAGGATGTCCTTGAACGCCTCGAACATCTGCTTTTCGAGGAAGCGCGGTTGATCCAGGTTCAGGAGGGGATCGAGATATCGAATTCCGTTCTGCCCGAAAAGGTCGCCTTCTTTGGTAAACGCGGCCTTGACCGCTTCGGGCGTAGTCGTCACCGTGGGGCAGGCGCGATTCGATTGGGTGTTGACCAATTCCGAAGGCAGCGCGTCGATCATCGGGAAGAAGATCAGGTCGAGCGGCTTCTTCTTGTGATGAACGTGGATCAGGTTGTGGACGTGCGGAATGCCCACCTTCGACGGGAAGCAGGGGTCAATCGCGCCGCGCTTCGCGCCGTCCTTGTAAAGCTGCTCGGTCGTGTAGTCCGAATAGATCAGGTTCTGCGGCGGAACGCCCAGGCTCTCGAAATACGCCGAAAAGAGCGGATTGGCCGAATACTGGTTGAGAACCCGCGGGATGCCGATCCGCATCGTCTCGCGCTTCTTGAGCAGTTCGTTGCGCTTCGCTCTGGCGCCCGTCAACGCGATCTTGGCCGGAGGGTCGGCGACCTTCGGCGGGTTGAAGCTGCGCCAGACCGCCTTCGCGCCGAGCTCGACGAAGTTCGGGTTGGCGCCCTTAACCGCGTCGAGCCCCTTCTTGATCACGCGCATGTCGTTGACGTCTTCGACCAGCCCCCTCTCGCACGAGTTGCCGACGATCAATCGTTTGACGCCCGGCAGGATCGGTATCTTCGATTTGCGCGGAGGTTCTTGCTCTTCCAAAGTGTCGGAGGGGGCGCCCGAAACCTTCACGTCGATGAAGGTGCGCAGGCATTTGTTCTTGCAGAAGAAACACCGCGTGTTCTCGTTGCGGTGCGTGTCGTAGCTGATCTGTTCGACGTTGTCTAAGCCGATAAAAGTCGTCCGCCGCCCGTTACCCCAGAGCCGTATCGCTTCGATCCCGGCGCCTATCGCGCCCGATTCGCCGCAGTGCTCATGGACCGTGATGCGCGGCTGAACTTCCTTGCCCTTGAAGCGTGACTCGATGAAATCGACCTGCGCCTTGACGGCGGCGAGGTTGTGCTGCGTGCCGCCCTGAAGGACGAAGTTCGATCCGAGGGCCGCGATGTTCGGAATCTGCGAGACGTAGAGCCAGATGTTTTTCGGCAGCACAGCGGCGAGGCCCGCCATGATCTCTTCCGGCTTCCAGCCCTGTCGCTGGAAGTCGACGATGTCCGATTGCATGAAGACCGCGCAGCCGTAACCGAAGGTCGGCATCGCCTGCGCGCCGAAAGCGATGTCGGCGTAATCTTCGACCTTCATCCCGAAGCCTTCGGCGGTGGATTGCAGGAAGTAGCCGTTGCCCGCCGAGCACTGGGTGTTCAGCTTGAAGTCCTTGACCTGGCGGTTCTTTAAAATAATCAGCTTGATGTCCTGCCCGCCGACGTCGACGATCACGTCTACATCTTTGTAAAACTGCAGGGCCGATTCGGTGTGCGCGACGGTTTCGACCAGCGCGACATCGGCTCCGAGCGTGTCTTTCAAAATGTCTTTGGCGTAGCCCGTAGTGCCGACGCCCATCACCTTGAGCGTGGCGCCATGGTCGGTGATTTGCTTCTCCAATTTGGCGAAGACCTCTTTCGTGTCTTCGATGGGATTGCCTTTGGAGAGCTGATAGGTCTTGACCAGTACGTTGCGGTCCTTGTCGAGCAGCACCGCCTTGGTTGAGGTCGAACCGCCGTCCAGGCCGATGAAGCCCTCGACCACCTGGCCGGGATGGAAGGTGGCGGGGACGAATTTTTTGCGCTTGTATCGCTCTTTGAACGCGTCCAGATCATCCGGCCCATTCGATAATCCCTTGCCGCCGGCCTTCTTCTTCTCTTCCAGGCGTCCGAAGTTGATGTAGTGATCGAGGTCGGCGAAGCCGCGGTAGACTCCAACGTTCTCATCTTCGGTTTTGCCGAATTCGACCGCGCCGATGGCGGCGAAATACTGCGCGTTCTGCGGGACTTTGATCAGGTCTTTGGGATCGATCCCCTGCGGCAGCTCTGTGTTGCGCTCCTCCCAGATCTTCGGGATGTTGTATTTCCATGCCTCGACCATCCCGCGAATATAGGTGTTGGGGCCGCCGAGCAGCAGAACGTGGGGCCGCAAAGTATTGCCGCGCGTCAGCACCGCCAGGTTCTGGCCGATGATGGCTTCGAATAGCGAGGCCATCAGCTCGTTCGGCTGCACGCCCATTTTCTGAAGCGAGTTGATGTCGGTCTCGGCGAAGACGCCGCATTTGCCCGCGACCGGGTGCAGCTTCAAGCCGTAATAGCCCATGTCGCAGAGCTTGTCGGCCGGGATGCGCAGCTTGGCGTTGATCTTGTCTATGACCGCGCCGGTGCCGCCCGCGCACTTGTCGTTCATCGAAGGAATCTTCTTCTTCTTGCCGGTCTCGGGGTCCTCTTTGAAGATGATGATCTTCGCGTCCTGGCCGCCGAGTTCGATGACCGAGCCTGCTTCCGGGTAGAGTTTCTCGACCGCCAGCGAAACGGCGTTGACCTCCTGCACAAACTTCGCGCCGACGAGTCGCGCGATGCCGCCGCCGCCCGAACCGGTGATGAAGATGCGGAACGCGGAATTGGGAATGGGGAATTCTTCCTCGATGCGTTTGAGGAATTCCAGGACCTTTTCAGGCTGCTTAGTCTCGTGGCGTTGATAATCCTGCCAGAGGATTTCGTCTTTAGCAGGATCGACCACAACCGCCTTCACGGTCGTCGATCCAACGTCGAGGCCGATGTAGAGCTTTTCGTAATTTTGGTTCATCGGGTGTTTGTTTCCAACCGTTGACTAAATCAAACCTCTTAAGTACAGAACACAACCGCAGAGGACGCAAAGGGGCGCAGAGTAGGATCAGAACTGGTCTTTCTCTGCGTGCCTTTGCGTCCTTTGCGGTTTTTAGGCATTGAGTTTTACTTCGCTCAATCCCCAGTTGCGTATGCGACGCGCATCCGCTGTTCCGTCTTCATTAATTCCGCGACGTGCTTGACGAAATTCGCCGCCGCGCCGATCACGCCCTTGTGGTGCGGGACGCGATAGAGTCCGCTCTCCATCTCCGGATGTTCGGCGACGTAATCGCGGACCTGTTCGACGGTCAGCCCGGTCTCTTCCAGGACGCGCGCGAATTCCTGTTTGGCTTTCACTTTCGCCTCGCCGAGCGCCATCTGCACGCGGCTGTGGGCGTTGATCTCGCCCTCGCCCGAAGTCTCGATCGGCAGGTAGATCATGTCCTTGTAGAGATTGACCACCGCCGATTGCGCTCCGTCCGACTGCGTGGAGGGCATGCAGCCGAACGGTTTCAGCGAGAGCACCATGTGCGCGAGGTCTTTGTTGGAGTAGTAGATGTTCTTGGCGACCTCCAGATGACCTTCGCCGCCGGCGGCGCGCGAGTTGTAGAAGGGATGCGCCATTCGCTGCAGTTCGTATTGGTCGGTCAGGTCGTGCGGCAGGTAGTTGAGCGCCTCGCGGAGCCGGTTCCATTCGCGTTTGAAGATGCCTTCGGCGAGCGTCAACTGGGCCAGAGATTTTCGCAGCCGCAATTCGTTCCTTACGCGCTTGTCCACGCGCCAGGCGGCGGGCATCGCCTCTTCGCCGTTGACGCCCTTGCGGTCTTTCTTCTGCTGCTTGGCCTGATGCATCAAGTACATGATCCAGGTCCCGATCGGCTCGACCATGACCTGCGCGCCCTCGCCTTCGAGGAAGCGGAACATGTTGAAGTTGCCGTCGCCCTCGGTAGTCTGCGCGAAGAACTCGCCCGTCACTTTTACGATGGGCTTCACGCGCAGGCGGTCGACCTTGACCTTGGCGAACCGCTCGCCGGCGGTCTTGAACGCGTCGGCGTATTCCCTGCCGAAGAGTTGGTCGAGGAATTTGCCTATGTACTCGGCGGTGTCGCCGATGGGCAGGTTCTTCAGGAAGCCGCCCGTCTTGCCTTCGAGCGTGAACCGGCGATGGTTCTTGAAGACGTCCTGCAGGTAATCCATGCGCTCTTTCATCACGGCGTCGGTCTCGCCGGCGTTGACTTCGTACGGGCGGATTTGATAGCCGACGTCGTTGATCAGGTCGCCCATGTTCAGCGCGTTGAGGATGGCCAGGAAGAAATCGACGTTCATCTCAAGCCCGGCTTCGGCCTCCGACTGGTTCAGGCCGCCCGACTGCTGGAAGAGCATGACGCGGAAGCCGTCGAAGCCCGAATTGCGCAGCGCCAGCCGGTACTCAGCCTCGTACATCCCGAAGCGGCACGGCCCGCAGGCGCCCGCCGTGAAGAAGACGTGGTTGTCAATGATCTCCTGGCGCGATTGGCCTTGCTGCTCCAGTCCCTGCAGGAACTGCACCAGATTCCCGACCGTGAAGTAGGTGGGATTACATTGGCCGTTATTGCCGTACTCCTTGCCGGTCTGAAAAGCCGCCACGTTCGGAACCGGAAGAGCCTGGCACTTATATCCCAAGCCTTCGAGCGCCCCGTGAACCAACTGCTCGTGCTTCCAGGTGAGACCGCCGAAGAGCAGTATGGTATTTTTACGCTGACTTTTCGTGAATGGGTTTTCGACCGGGCGTTTGAAATGCTGACGGGGCTGAGACTCGATCCCCATCTCGCGCGCCAGCCGGCTGCGCTCTTCTTCGAGCTTCTGCCTAATCAACTCTTCCTTTGACATGATATTGACCAGGCCGCTGGTCGCGGTCGTAGATCCTGACAGACTGGAATCCATAGGCATCTTTATCACCTCGCATGGTTTGAGACAGATTTGTGTGAAAAATGAAGTTCGTATAAGAAAGGGCAATCTAAATGCCACTTTTTAATTGAAGGCTGCGCTTTGAAGGCGGAAGTGACGTTCCCTTATCGGAACTGGAAGCGTCTATGACTAATAACTCGTTCCCAATCAATTAAATACCAACGATGCTGAAGGGCGATGCGGCTGAGACAGTCGAGCGAAATATTGTCGCCTTATGCGATGTTGGGCGGTCAGATCCGATGGCCAGATTAATAAAAATGACTGCGTAATGGGCATTTATGATACTAGGTAGTGGTTTTTCTATGTAAACAGTAGTTATATGCCACACGAGGGTTGAATCGTGAGATAGATTCGAGCCTTATTGACCCCGGCACTGCTCCGGGAGTGGTAGCGAACGGCTTCCCAAAGCACAACAACGTGAGGAGTTTTAACATGTCGTGTAGCGATACCCTGAAAGAATGAAAAGCGCCCCAGGGCTTTATCAATCGCAAACGCGTCGAGGTCGGCAAACAGATGATCGGCGTCGACTGCCCGACCTTCACCGACTTCGACCGGATGATCAAGGAGACGAAGCCCGAAACGGTCATCGTCACGACCAAAGACGCGACGCGCTCCAAAGGCTTCGCCGATTTGACAGACTTTGCAAAAGTCCTGGCGCCGGCGAGCGCAGTACTATGTCGCTCATGCCTCGTGCTAAAATCGATTATCGTACTTTCTGGAGACGAACAACGAACGCAGAAGCGATCAATTGACCACAATCATTACTCTCGCAAGGAATCGCGCATATGACAAACTCCGCAAAAATCCATCTCCCCGAAGACCGTTATTTCGATCCCGATCCGAAACAGAAAGAGATCGCCCTGCGTCTCTACCAAAAAGTCGCCGACAAGCCGCTAGTCTGTCCGCACGGCCACGTCGACCCGCGGATATTCGCCGACCCAAACTATCAATTCGGCACGCCCGCCGACCTGCTGCTTATTCCCGACCACTATATTTTCAGGATGCTCTACTCGCAGGGCATTCCGATGGAATCTCTAGGCGTCCCGCGCGTTGACGGCGGCGCGGTAGAAACCGACCACCGCAAAATCTGGCGGACCTTCGCCGAAAACTTCCATCTGTTTCGCGGCACGCCTACGGGCATGTGGCTGGCGCACGAGCTGAGCGACGTCTTCGGCGTGGACGAGAAACTCAGCGGCGAATCGGCGCTGCGAACCTACGATCAGATCGCCGAATGTCTGACGAAGCCGGAATTCCGCCCGCGCCGGATGTTCGAGCGGTTCAACATCGAGGTCCTTGCGACGACCGACGCCGCCCACGACCCACTCGTTCATCACAAGGCGATCAGAGAGTCGGGCTGGAAAGGCAGGGTCGTTCCGACGTTCAGGCCCGACGGCGTGGTGAACATTGACCGGCCCGATTGGCGGGAGAACCTCGCGGCGCTCGGCGAAATCTGCGGCTTCGAGATCACGAGCTATAATCGTCTGGTCGAAGCCCTGGAGAACCGCCGCGCGTTTTTCAAATCGATGGGCGCGACGGCCACCGACCACGCCGCGATGACGCCACTGACCTGCGAGCTTTCCGACGCGGAGGCCGACGCCATCTTCCAGCGCGCGCTGAAAGGCGCCACCGCAATCTACGAGCCTGAACACTTCACCGGCCACATGCTCTTACAGATGGCGAGGATGAGCGTGGAAGACGGCCTGGTCATGCAATTCCATCCCGGCTCCTACCGCAATCACAACCCGCTGGTCTTCGAGCGGTTCGGCTTCGACAAGGGCTGCGACATCCCCGTTCAGGTCGATTACACGCGTGGCTTGAAGCCGCTGCTGGACAAATACGGCAATGACGCGCGATTGACGCTGATCCTCTTCACGCTCGACGAGACGACCTATTCGCGCGAGCTTGCGCCGATCGCCGGACATTATCCGGCGGTGAAGCTCGGCCCCCCCTGGTGGTTCCACGACAGCCTGAACGGAATGCGCCGCTTCCGTGATCGGGCGATGGAGACCGCCGGCCTCTACAACACCGTCGGGTTCAACGACGACACGCGCGCGTTCCCGTCAATTCCGGCGCGACACGACCTGGCTCGACGAGTGGATGCGAACTGGATCGCCGGATTGGTTGTGCGCGGGATCGTGGACATGGACGACGCCGAGGAGATGATTCACGACGCGGCTTACAGATTGGCGAAGCGGGCTTACAAGTTTGACTAAGATGACCTGCCCCGGATATCAGTTTTAAAATGTTGAAGACTGTTAGCCACAGAGATCACAGAGGGCACAGAGGGAGCATTTATCCCCTCTGTGCCCTCTGTGATCTCTGTGGCTATTCATCCCTATAGCGGCCGCGCTCGGGCGGTCGACTGGCGGACGATCAGTTCAGGTTCGACCATGACTTCTTCGGGGGACTCCGCTTGAGCGCCGTTCGAGATGCGCTTGAGCAGATGTTCGGCGGCCAGCCTGCCCATCTCGCGCAGAGGTTGTTTGATGGTCGTGAGCGCCGGGTAGTTATAAGCCGCGGCGGGAATGTCGTCGAAGCCGACCACCGAAACGTCCTCCGGCACTCCCAGGCCCGCCTCGCGCAGCGCCCTGATCGCGCCGATGGCCGAAACGTCGTTGAACGTGAAAAGCGCCGTAAACGGCTCCCGCCTCTCCAACAGCCGCTTCGTCGCCAGGTAACCGGTTTCAGGCGACGGGGAGTCGCCTTCCAGTTGGGACGTCAATTCAGGCTCGATCGGAATTTCCATCCGCTTCGCCACATCGCAAATCGCCGCCCATCTCACCTTCGTGTCGGAACTGAAATCCTGGCCTTTGATCGCGGCGATGCGGCGATGACCGAGTTCAATGAGATGACCGAGCCCCAGGACTGCGGCGCGCTCATGATCGAGCGTGATGTTCGTGACGCCCGGCGTATTGTCGTGCCCGGAAACGCATACCGTCGGCGACGCCGGATTGGCGAGGTGCGGCGTGTCTACTGCGATCAGCCCTTCGACACAGCGTTCCATCAGTAATTGCGTATACCTTTTGAGCAACTCCTGGCGATGGTGATGGCTGGCGACGAAGTAAAAGTAACCCTCCTTGAGCAAATGCTCTTCGACGCCGGCCAGCACTTCCGCCGCATAGCCGCTGCTGATCTCAGGCGCCAGCACGCCGAGCGTGTAAGTGCGCGCCGAGCGCAGCGAACGGGCGATGAAATTCGGACGATAGTTGAACTCGCGCGCGGCCACGAGGATGCGATCTTTTGTCTCCTGCGGGATCGTGTTCGCCAGCGGTGAGTCGTTAAGCACCAACGAGAGCGTCGTCGGAGAAAGGCCAAGGTGCGCCGCCAACCCTTTCAAGCTGACCGGACCATCCGACTTCCTAACTTTCGATTCGCGCTTTGCGCTTTTTCCGTTGCGTCGAGACATCGGCGGCAATACTCGCACGCCAATTGCGCCAAATCAAGCTTGAGAGTGTCAGTTTATAAATTCACTCTTGACTTGTGTTTGAGACCAGTGATATTTACTGCACCGATTTACTAAATCGTTACACTAAACCGATTCAGGAAGACTCATATGATCTTTGAGAATTAAATCCAGCCACAGAATGAGAGATGCCAAGCGCCTGCGCCGTGAAGTTTCACGCTCGTCAGCTAGAAGGGTGAGGCTCCACGGGACAAGCGCGTGGCTTCCGGGAGAAGGAGGGCAGGAGAAGGAGGGATCGTATGTGCAAACCTGAGACGCCACGGCGAAAGGCCGTGGCGTCTTCAAGTGGCAGGATTTAATTCTCACAGGCTATGGGTTCGAGGCGGGCGGGACTGCTTTTCCTTTCGACCTCCAGACAGCTTTGCTGGGATCCCAACTGTGAAATCTCTCTCCCTCTGAAGAGTTTTTACTCCGATGGGGGTATTTTTGCTCAATACCAGCTAGGGAGGAATTAGCCATGCAGAAAGGATATTCAACTATTTCTCGCGGCGCCTGGCGTCTGCTATTCGCGCTGATGCTCGGCGGCTTATGTTCGACGGCGGCCTGGGCGCAGTTCAAAGCCGGCATTCAAGGAACAGTGACGGACGCGTCCGGAGCGGTTATTGCCGGAGCGAAAGTCACGCTTGTCAACAAAGAGACCGGACGAAAGTCCGAAGTGACCGCGAGCAGTGAAGGCCTTTACCGTTTTTCGTCGCTCGCTCCGGGCGGTTATAAACTGACCGTCGAACGCGAAGGCTTCAAGAAAAAGGAATTGGAAAACATCACCGTCCGCGCCGAAGGCGTCGCCAGCGTTGACGTGGTGATGGAGACAGGCGTTGTCAGCGAGACCGTCACCATATCGAGCGAGGCGACGGCGGCGATCGAGAAGGAGAACGCCAACATCTCTCGCGCGATTTCGACAGTGGAGATTCGCCAATTGCCGCAGGTCGGGCGCGACCCGTTTGAACTCCTGCGCCTGACGCCGGGCGTCTTCGGCGACGGCGCGCGCGCCGGCAACGGAAACGCGGTCGGATTTCCGAACAATACAGGGCCGGGCGGGTCGAACAATTCAATCTTCCAAACCGAGAACCAGGTCCAGATTTCCGCCAACGGCCAGCGTCTTTCCGCCAACAACTTCCAGATTGACGGGGTCAGCGTCAACAGCTTCAACTGGGGCGGCGCGGCGCTCGTCACCCCGAATCAAGAATCGGTCAAAGAGATTCGCGTGCTCTCGAACAGCTATTCGGCCGAAGACGGGCGCAATTCCGGGGCGCAGATTCGAGTCGTTTCGCAGAACGGGACCAACGACCTGCACGGTTCGGGGTTCATCAAATACAACTCGCCGAAGCTGAACGAATTTAACAAGTACGGCGGCCCGAACAAAGACGCCGTCCCCCTTCGCGTCAACGATTATATTCGCCAATTTGGCGGCAGCCTGGGCGGCCCGCTCCCGTTGCCGCGATTCGGCCAGGGCGGAAAGGCGACATTCGCCGGCAAAGACAAATCGTTCTTCTTCTTCTCGTACGAAGGCTTGCGGAACAGTTCGAGTAATGTGGCCAGGTCTTATGTCGAAACGCCGCAGTTCCGCCAGCTCGTGCTGAGTCAACGTCCGACTAGCATTGCGGCGAAAATCCTTTCGGCCTCCGGCGTCGAACCCCGCATCATCAACGTGCTGGCGCCGAGTTGCGGCATATTCAACAACGATCCGGCTCGCTGCCAGGTCGTGGGGAACGGGCTTGACATCGGCTCGCTCGTCGGCGCGCCCGGACAATATGTTTCTCTCGGGAACCCGACAGGCGGCGGGCTTGACGGCATCCCCGATATTCAGCAAGCGCAGTTTGAACTGCCTGGGCAGAATCGCGGCAATCAATATAACTTGCGCCTCGATTTCACGCCGACGGAAAAAGACACTTTCACCTTCAGCACGTATCTCACGCGGCTGAATAAGCTGGGATCCGATTCGGACGCGGCAGGCCGGCCAATGTCCGATGTGCCACTCAAACCGTTCAACTCTTCGGGAACATTCCTTTACAACCATATCTTTTCGCCGACGTTGCTCAATGAAGCGCGCTTCAATGCGACGCGCTTCAAGATTGATCAGGCGGCGGACGCAGCCAATCTCAATTTGGGCATTCCACGCGTCGAAGTCGAAGGCTTGCCGATAGGCGGCCGCATCCGATTCGGCGTGAACCGAGCAGAGGGCACGCCCGCAATCTTCACGCAGAACATATATGAGTTCAGCGACACGCTCAGTAAGACCGCCGGCAGCCACGCCCTGAAATTCGGCGCGGTCGTGCGCAAAGAGCAGGACAACAGCGCCCTGTTGGGCGGGGCGCGCCCGGTTTATTCCTTCAGCGGACTGTTCAATCTGGCCAACGATACGCCGATCTTCGAGGCCATCAACGCCGACCCGAGAACCGGCGATCCGGCGGACTCCCAACGATATTTCCGCACGCCTTATTACGCGGGCTTCGCGCAAGACGATTGGAAAGTTCGTCCGAACCTGACGCTCAACCTCGGCGTCCGCTACGAATACTTCGCGCCTGTGACGGAGAAGAACGGGACGCTTTCAAACCTTTTCTTCCCAACGGGCAACCTGAACGCCGCTCAGTTGCGCCCCGTGGATCGGCTCAACGAGTCGGATAAGAACAACTTCGCCCCGCGATTCGGCTTCGCTTACAGCCCGAAATGGAATATCGGCGGGCTGTTCAAAGAAGGCCAATCCGTGATTCGCGGCGGTTTCGGCGTCGCATACAACCGCATTCCCGTCGCGCCGCTGAACAATGCGCGTGGCAACCCGCCGTTCTTCGCGCGGTACAACTTGTGTTGCGGTACGGCCTCGACCGACTTCGGCTCGCCTTTCGCCGGCGGGAAGATTCTCTATGCCACTGGCTCAAGCAACTCGGTGACCAGTTATCCCAGAAATCCGGCGCTCATTCAGAACATTGATCCGATGACGGGCGTGGTCGCCGGCGGCTTCGCTGAAATCTACGGCATTCAGCAGGACGCTAGAACGCCGTACATCTATGTCTATTCACTCGAGGTCCAGCACGAGTTGCCCTACGCCATGACGGCGACCGCCGGCTATCAGGGCAGCGCGGGACATAAACTGGTTCGCCTGACCAATCAGCGATTCCTGTACAAATATAATGGGAATTCGTTCGGCAACATTTATTTTTCGATGCCGGACACCAACTCGAACTTCAACGCGCTCCTGCTCAGTCTCTCGCGGCGCTTTTCAAAAGGGCTGTCGTTGCAAGCCAACTACCGTTTCAGCAAGAGCATTGACCAGCTTTCGAACGAAGGTCCAGGCTTCGTGACAAACCAGACCTATCCGCAGGATGACCGCACTGAACGCGGCCCATCGGATTATGACGCGAAGCATTATTTCACGCTCTCCGGCGTCTATGACCTGCCGTTTTTCAGAGGTAATAGCATTGTGGCGAAAGCCTTCGGAGGCTGGAGAATTAGTAGCATTCTGACCAAACGCACTGGATTCCCATTTACCCCTGTCGTCACCGCAGAAACCAGCACGCCGGGAGGGGTGAACTTCAGTCCGGTGCGCCCGCAGGGTTACGTCGGTCCGAGCAGCATTGACACGTCGAATGACGCGTTTATCAAGGGGACGAACTTCCCCGGCGGCGGTGCGCCATTTTTCGTCGTTTTCAAACAGGCGGACGGCACCGTCGCTCCTCCGGGCATTGGCCGCAATTCGTTTCGCGGGCCGAGTTATTTCAATGTCGATTTCAGTCTAGTGAAGGAGACGCGTCTGCCCAAAATCCTGGGAGAGGGCTCGAATCTGGAACTGCGAGCCAATTTCTTCAACATCTTCAACAAACTGAACCTCGCTTCGTTCGATTTCGGCAGTAACGCCGTCAGGATCGGCACATTCAACGCCGGAGCCAATAGATTGGACAACAACACGGATTTCGGCAAAGCCAATACTGGCCTGGCCGGGCGTGTCATCGAATTGCAAGCGCGGTTCAGGTTCTAAACCGAAATACAAACTGCTCAACGGCGAATGGCTGAGGGATTGTCCCGAGACGTCGTTCTCGTTGAGTCACTTTTGCTGGGATGAAAATAGATTTCGCCAAGCGCCCGTCACTACCTGCTGTTACGGCCTGTGAACGGGCGCTTTTTGCCGAGTAATGTTATTTTTGCCTTCGCGCCAGTCATAGGTTTTTTGCTCAGAAAATATATGGTGGATTTTCAGAATCTAAATCGGGCCAGACAACATTGGCGCACGCGGCGGTACGGTACCGGGAGCGGTAGCGACCGGGTACCCGTCGAATCGCTCTCTCCGCCGGCGCCCGGTCGCTACCGCTCCCGGTACTGTACCAATGTTACCTGGTTTGATTTAGCCCGCAGACTCAGGTCACTCTACGGTTCTCTATTCTTTCTGGCGGCGACGATCGCTATAACGTTGCCGCTGATTCGAGCCGCAACCAGGCGGGCGGAATCTGTTCCCGCTCGATCGGCGCAGGCCGCGATTGAAAAAAGGATCGATGAACTGCTGGCGCGAATGACGCTGGAAGAGAAACTCGGCCAGCTTCAGATGCTCGACGGACTGGCCGAGGGCGTTTACCGCCCCGAACATCCCGAAATGATTCGCAAAGGTCTGCTCGGATCGACGCTCAACGTGCGCGGCGCGAAGCGGACGAACGAGCTTCAGCGCATTGCGATGACCGAATCGCGATTGAAGATCCCGGTATTATTCGCCTTCGACGTGATTCACGGCTATCGCACTGTCTTCCCGGTTCCGCTCGGCGAAGCGGCGAGCTTCGATCCGGCGGCGGCGGAAAGATCCGCGAGCGTCGCCGCCGCCGAGGCTTCGGCGGCCGGCGTGAAATGGACCTTCGCGCCGATGGTGGACATCGCGCACGACCCGCGCTGGGGCCGCATCGTCGAAGGCTCGGGCGAAGACCCGTATCTCGGCGCGGTGATGGCCGCCGCGCGCGTGCGAGGTTTCCAGGGTTATGGAGAAAATGGTTACAGCGCGCCGGATAAAGTTCTGGCCTGCGCCAAACACTGGGTCGGTTACGGCGCGGCCGAAGGCGGGCGCGATTACAACACGACCGAAATTTCCGAGAGCACGCTGCGCAATGTCTACTTCCCGCCTTTTCACGCCGCGCTCAATGCGGGCGCCGGTTCTTTTATGAGCGCGTTCAACGACCTGAACGGCGTACCGACTTCGGCCAACCCGTTCACGTTGACGAAAGTCCTGCGCGATGAATGGAAGTTCGATGGCGTTGTGGTCAGCGACTATGAGTCCGTGAGAGAAGTCATCAGTCATGGCTTCGCCGCGGACGAAGCCGAAGCCGCGCAAAAAGCCATCACCGCGGGCGTTGATGTCGAGATGGTCAGCCGCCTTTACAACCGGCGCCTGCCCCAACTCGTCAAAGAAGGTAAATTCCCGGTGGCCGTAATTGACGAAGCCGTTCGCCGCATGTTGCGCATCAAGTTCCGGCTCGGATTGTTCGAGAGGCCCTATACGGACGAGGCGCGCGAAAGCCGCTTGATACTGAGCCGCGAACATCTCGATGCGGCGCGCGAGATCGCGGCGCGCTCGATGGTGTTGCTGAAGAACGAACGCGAAACATTGCCGCTCAGCAAAGGCCTGAAATCGATCGCCGTCGTCGGCCCGCTCGCCGACGATCGGGCAAATCCGATGGGGTCGTGGACTGGCGATGGGAGGAAGGAAGACGTAATCACGTTGTTGGCGGGAATCAAGACGAAGGCGCCGGCGGCCAGAGTAATGTATGCGAAAGGCTGCGACATCAATACTGACGACGCCGATGGAATCGCCGAAGCGTCGCGCGTGGCTCGCGAGTCAGACGTAGTCATCCTCGCTGTCGGCGAATCCGCTGAGATGAGTGGCGAAGCGGCGGCGCGCAGTTCGCTAGATTTGCCGGGGCGGCAGAGGGACTTGATCAGAGCCGTTCACGAATCGGGCAAACCTTACGTCGTCGTTCTGATGAACGGCCGCCCGCTGACGATCAACTGGATCGCCGAAAATTCGCCCGCGATTCTGGAAACGTGGTTCGCGGGCACGCAGGCCGGCAATGCGATCGCCGACGTGTTGTTCGGCGACGTGAACCCCGGCGGCAAGTTGCCGGTGACTTTCCCGCGCGCGGTCGGACAGGTCCCGATCTACTACAATCACAAGAACACGGGCCGCCCGCCGGATGCGAACAACAAATACACGTCGAAATATTACGACCTTCAGTGGACGCCGCTCTATCCGTTCGGCTATGGTCTGAGCTACACACAATTCCGCCTGGCGAATTTGCAATTGAGCGCGCAACGCATTCGCCCTGACGGCAAAGTCACCGTCAGCGTCGAAGTTGAAAACATCGGCGCCCGCGCAGGAGACGAAGTGGCGCAGCTTTACATGCGCGACGTCGCCGCCAGCGTCACGCGTCCGGTGAAAGAACTGAAAGGGTTCCAGCGCATCACGCTGCGACCGGGCGAAAAGCGGCGCGTCGAATTTACACTCTCGCCGGAGCATTTTGGTTTCTGGAACCACGAGAACCGCTTCATAGTCGAGCCGGGCGATTTCAAAGTGATAGTCGGAGGCAGTTCCGAGGGCGGACTGGAAGCGTTTTTCACTGTCACTAAATGACTGAGCAGTTAGATCGAACCGGCGAAGATTGGGGCAGACGCCACGAGCTTGTCTCGTGGCGTTTCACAGTGGTTGCTACAACAAACAGCCTTGGGCTAAATCAGAACAACAAAGATTGGTACAACCAACCGCCGCAGGACGCAAAGGTACGCAAAGGTAAGACCTGTCCGGATCGTTCTCTGCGCCCCTGCGGCGCCCCTCTGCGGTGGAGCTCTCTG
>Ga0137368_10003806_pt1 | contig 16108 bp, 10 predicted proteins | sample SagtaG_13_FD_104917 | JGI IMG/M metagenome (GOLD analysis project Ga0137368, IMG submission 104917) | Vadose zone soil microbial communities from Sagehorn Ranch, Mendocino, California, USA - Sage1_L_100_16 metaG | ecosystem: Environmental > Terrestrial > Soil > Vadose zone | place: USA...
ATGACTGTGCCTGTCGCAAACCCAAGCTAGGCTTGCTGCGAGAAGCGGCGGAGGAACTGGGCTTTAATTTGGCGAACAGCATTGTGATCGGCGATAAAGCTTGCGACATCGAGATGGGGCATGCGGCCGGCGCGCTGACTTTCCTGGTGCGGACAGGGTACGGCGCCCAAGTTGACAATGAAGCGGCGGCCGATTTTGTGGTCGACGACTTGGCGGCTGCGACCGCGTCCATTCGACGCCTTGCAAAATGACTGAAGGCTTAGGCCACCGAAGCGTGTTAAACCCGATTTCTCCAATGAAAAATGGAACTTTCGTGGACCCTTGGGCATTCCTCACAATCCTACTTAATAAGTAGCTTTGTGAGAAGCCGCTTTTACCGTCGTAAAATGCCCTTTCCATAAACGTTATTCAGCAAGTTCATAACACGATCATCAATGACCCAATACATGCAACGCTAGGCTTCGCCCTCGTGACACAGTTGAGTCCGGACGTGCTTCTCGTTAACGAGGTTTTAGCGGTTGGAGATGAAGCCTTTCAGTAGAAATGCACGGATCAAATTGATAAGTTTCGTGCCTAAGGCAAGACCATCATCTTTGTTTCACACAGCGCGGACTCTGTTAAAAAAATTTGCGATAGGGCGTGCGTGCTTGATCACGGTCGCCTGGTCTTTTTGGGGAAGCCTGCAGAAGCAATTGAACGATATCATCAGTTGCTTGCGCAGCAGCGACTTCTCATTACGTGGGTTTCGCGGGTCATCGAGAGCGAACAAAGACATTGAGAGTCAAGCAATGACCCCGTTTGCGTTTGGACTTTTGCAAGCATTTATCAAGGAAAAGCCCTAATGTTCGGAATGCTGTTTGGCGCGTGGCGCTACCGCTATTTCATCCTCTCATCCATCAAAACCGAGCTTCGCGTCAAGTTCATACGTAGCCAGTTGGGCGGGCTGTGGATGATTTTGAATCCGCTGGCGCAGGTGCTTATATTTGCCTTTGTGCTTTCCGCGGTGTTGTCCGCAAAGCTGCCGGGTATCGCCAACCGATATGCCTACGCTATCTACCTGATGGCCGGCATTTTGGCTTGGTCGCTTTTTATAGAAATCGTTAACCGCTGCCTGACCCTGTTCATCGATAACGGCAATATTCTCAAAAAGTTGGTGTTCCCCAGAATTGCGTTGCCGCTTATCGTTACTGGCAGTGCTTCAGTTAACAACGCCCTGCTTCTGGTGGCCATTCTCATGATCTTTGCCATACTGGGACATCTGCCCGGTACCGCGCTTATTTGGTTGCCTGTCGTCATGGTCATCAATGTCGCCTTGGCGCTTGGGCTAGGCTTGGCTTTGGGTGTGCTCAACGTCTTTATTCGCGACATTGGCCAGGTTGTACCCGTGGTCCTGCAATTCGTCTTCTGGTTTACCCCTATCGTTTACACGGTCGAGATCATACCAAAGGAATACCGGGCATGGTTGATTCTAAACCCGCTGATTCCCATCATCACAGGCTACCAACGGGCGCTATTGTATAACCGTGCCCCGGATTGGGCGGGTCTGGGTGTGGTCGCGCTGATGGCCGCTGGTTTGTTGGTCTTTGCTCTCGTGTTATTCCGTAAAGCCAGCCCCGAGATGGTGGACCAGCTATGAGCGGCGAACTGCACGTCGAAAACCTTGGCAAATCTTACCGGCACTGGGGCAGTGAATGGCGCCGCGTGGCTTCGTGGTTCGTGCCATCCATTGTGCCGCGTGAGGAGCACTGGGTTCTCAAAGATGTGAGCTTTTCAATTCGTCCCAGCGAAGCGGTCGGCATCGTCGGTCAAAACGGCGCCGGCAAAAGCACCCTGCTCAAGCTCATTACCGGCACCATTCGGCCCACCCAAGGCATCGTGCAGTTAAGCGGTCGCGTAGCCGCCATTTTAGAATTAGGCATGGGCTTCAACCCCGACCTCACAGGTCGTCAGAACGTCTATCATTCCGCCGGGCTCATGGGGCACAGCCAAGCTGACATCGAACGCGCCATGCCTGAAATCGAAGCCTTCGCTGAGATAGGCGAGTATTTCGATCAACCAATGCGTACCTACTCCAGCGGCATGCAAATGCGAGTAGCTTTTAGCGTCGCCACAGCGTTCAAACCTGAGCTGCTAATTGTGGATGAAGCCCTCTCGGTGGGGGATAGCTATTTCCAGCACAAAAGTTTTGACCGAATACGTAAATTCAGAGATGAGGGTGTCTCAATCATGCTTGTTACCCACGGCCTGGGTGATGTGCGTACGCTGTGTAATCGCGTCATCTTGCTAGATAAGGGCCGAGTGCTCAAAGACGGCCTACCGGACGAAGTCATTGACTACTACAACGCGCTCGTCGCAGAAAAGGAAAACGCCAAACTTAGTATTGAGCAGCGGCGCGAAAAAAATGGCTGGTTGCTCACTAAAAGCGGCACTGGCGAGGCGCGTGTCAAAACGCTCCAATTATTAGATGTTGCTTCAGGCAACGAATTAGCTGTTGCGCATGTCGGCCAAGCGGTGGAGCTGCGGCTCGAAGCCAGCATACATGCCGATATATCTCGGCTGGTGATAGGCCTCATGATTCGGGACAAGCAAGGGCATGTCGTTTGGGGGACAAATACATGGCATACCCATCAGGTTTTGCAGGGTGTCAAAAAAAACCAGTGCGTGAACGTATCTGTGCCGTTTACTTGCGGCCTTGGACCTGGCTCTTACTCGGTAACTGCAGCACTTACTTCAAGCGAGACGCACATCACTGATAACTTTGAATGGACAGACAATATTTTGGTTTTTGATGTGATCAATGTGGATAAGCCAATCTTCGTTGGGTCAACGTGGCTGGACGCCACATTGTTACTGGAGCAAAGGCCATGAGTGTATACTCTATCCAGAGCGAACTGCGCCGCGCGACCATGACCATCAGTTGCCGTGATGCTGAGGCGATACCTAAAGTCCCAAACGCCGGTGCGGTGGAAGTTGTGGATGGCAAGCCCGTCCAAATCATGCACAACGGCTTAAAAGTGTTGTACGGTGGCTATCATGGTGATTGGATGGCCAACATCATTCATGGGTTGCGTGGCCACCATGAACCGCAAGAAGAAAAGACCTTCAATGAACTTTTGCGATATTGCCGCCCTAAAACCTGCATTTTAGAGTTTGGGGCTTTCTGGGCTTACTATTCAATGTGGTACCTCAAGAGCATTCCCTTCAGTGTTGCTTGCTGCTTGGAGCCAGATGCTAACCACATCGCGGTGGGTCAAGAGAACATGCGCTTGAACGGTTTGGGTGCCAGTTTCGTCCATGCCTGCGCTGGTGATCAATGCATCGCAGAAAAACTTTTTTCTACCGAATCAGGCGAGTCAGTGCTCATACCGCAGCATACCGTGCCCTCTGCCATGGCGCACTTTGGCCTGGACGACATTGAGCTGTTGCACGCGGACGTTCAAGGTGCTGAGCTTGGACTTCTGTCAAGCTGTGAACCGCTTTTTGCTGCCGGCAAAATACGATTTTTGGTGGTTTCTACCCATCACATCTCAATCTCCGGATCGCCCACCACTCATGCGGAATGTGTTGCCTATTTGAAAGCCAATGGCGCACATATCTTGTGTGAGCACGATGTGGACGAATCCTTTAGCGGTGACGGGCTTATAGTGGCCGCCATGCACCCTGAAGACAGCCTGATTCCGCCTATTGCTATTTCACGTTGTCGCAGGAGCGATTCCCTATTTGTAAGCGGGTATTGAACTATGGCATTCCATTTCTTACGCCCAGAATTCTGGAGATGCCATGCTTGGCATGCATTCAAGTCCATAGTGGCCATTACTCGGAATCTGGAGAGTTTATCGTGAGTACATTTGACATTAAAATTGATGAACTAATGCGGGACATCCGCGAAGAAGTACGTCAAAAACGCGGGCAGAAAATGGCTGTTAACGTGGTCACGCAAGGTATCGAGCCTTACTCTGCTTTGGATGACGGTGTGATCGAGGAAGCTTTAGCTACGGCAGATAAAGTTCACGCCGTAGGAGAAAACTTGCCTCCGATGACGCGGCAAACTGGTTTCAGACGCATATTGGCGACATCCGTCGCGCGAATTTTCTTACGCCTCGCCCAAATCATTACTCGCGACCAACGTCAGTTTAATTACTCTCTTCTCGTCGTGCTTCGTGGGATGCGCCATAGAATCCGCGGCTTGCATAATAGAACGGCGGCACTAGAGAAGGCGGGACGATGGGTGGAGGCCCTCGAGCAAAGATTGGTAGAGGTGCAGGGGAGCGCGGCGAGTCGCATGGAGGCTCTGGAGCAAAAATTAGTAGGAGTTGAGAGGAGCGCGTCGAGTCGCGTGGAGGCCCTTGAGCAAAAATTGGTAGAGGTGCAGGGGAGTGCGTCGAGTCGGGTGGAGAAGCTTGAGCGAATGATTATCCAAATACAATCGACTGCTTATGCATTTGATGATGTAACAAAACCTGGACACATACTCGTTGCCGACAATCAAGGTCGTCGAACGCTCGGGACAAAAATATCCTACGCGCAGAATCGAGAGGATGTTCTGCTCGCGCGTCTTTTTTCGGATCGGAAAACCGGGTTTTACATCGATATCGGTGCCCATGATCCCGTGAACTACTCAATCACAAAATATTTTTACGACCTAGGCTGGCATGGAATCAATGTCGAACCCTCTTTGGACATATTTCCCCGGCTTTGCGCGGCCCGCGCCCGAGATATTGATTTGAACTTTGGATTGTCTAATAGAGACGGTATCTTGACTTTTTATGAAGCTACGAAAGGAGCCGGATTATCCACGTTTGTAAAGTCAGAAATGGAACGTCACTGCGAAGCTGGGTTCGAGTTTGTTGAGCGTCAGTGTCAGGTGACAACACTCGCGAAAGTTTGCGAGCAGTATGTGCAGGGAGAAATAGACTTCCTCTCGATCGATGTGGAGGGTCACGAACGGGAAGTCATTGAAGGGGGCAATTGGAAGAGGTGGCGACCTTCTGTTCTCGTTATCGAAGCAACGAAACCGGGTACAACGATACCGTCCCATGATTGTTGGGAGCCGCTTCTTTTGAAAGCGGATTACCTCTTCGCAATGTTTGACGGATTAAACCGGTACTATGTTAGAGCCGAAGATAAGCATCTGCTTACCAGTCTGCGTATCCCGGTGAACGTCTTTGATTCATATATACCATACGAACATTTGCGACAGATCGAAGAATTGACATCGCACATCAAGTTGCCCCAATGAGCTCGGAAAAATACTCATGCAAAGCTCTCACTTAGCGTACACTCTTGCGCATTTTCAATTGTGATCTAGAGAACAGAGACAACCCTGATGCGAATTCTCATCGACTTACAACCACTACAAACTCGTGGTGTGGCGAATCGTGGGGTGGGTAAATACACAAATGGATTCTTGCAAGCTCTCGCCTCTTCGCATGAAGTGGTCGGTATGCGGAGAGACATTCCGTACATTGTTCCGCCCTCGGCGAATATACCAACCATCACGATCCCATCCGGGCACCCCGAAAGCCTTGAAGAAGTAATTTCTGATGATCACTTTGATGTTGTTGTCAACTGCAGCGGACCGAATTGGGAAGAAAATGTAATTGTCTCGCCGCTGCGGACTCCTAATCGGCCCATAACAGCATCGATCTTGTATGATCTTATCCCTTGGGTTTTTCCACACGTATACTTGCAAGACCCTCAACTTAGACAAAAATATCACAATCGCTGCGTCGATCTGTATGCGCAAGCCGATTTGGTATGTGCCATTTCGCAGAATTCGACGAGTGACGCGCTTCGCTTTGGGTATGCGACTCACGAGAGTGCAGCGACGATCTCTCTAGGGGTAGAGCACCTCCTGTCTGAAGTACAAAGTGCACACGAGAAGTGGAATATTTCCCAACCCTATCTTTTGAATGTTAGCGGAGATGAGTTTCGGAAGAACCCTGAGATGTTAATTTCGGGATATGTTGAAAGTGATCTGTCGAAATCCCACTCTCTCGTGCTCGTCATTTCTAACGATGCAGAAACGGGCTTTTCTTCGCGTATTAAGGCACGATTTGGAAATTTAAAGGATCGAGTTTTTATTCTGCCGGAGGTAACGGATGTAGAACTTGGGGCGTTGTATCGCGATTGCGACGCATTTGTGTTTACAAGCCTCTATGAAGGTTTCGGCATACCAGCTGTGGAAGCGATGCAATTTGGCAAATGGATAATTAGTTCGAAGGCCTCTTCTCTCGACGAGGTGAATGGTCCTGCACTGCTCGCTTTGATTCAAGATCCCTCGAAACCCGATTCGATTGCGATGGCGCTTAACGAGGCTAAACAGAGACTGGACCACAAGTCTCTGGACGAGTCGATACCTCGTGCTCATAGTCAGAAGTTTACGTGGAAACAAGTTCTCTATAACTTCGAAGACGCGGTTGATCGACGTCGTAAGGCCCTGAGCCTGGAACTAAATCAGCCTTCGGATCGACCTCGGCTTTTCTGGGCCAGCCCTTTTCCAGGGGACCAGTCAGGTGTTGCCTTCTATTCGGAAGATTTAATGATTCCTTTAAGCCGAAACTACGACATCGTGCTGGTACCAAATACCTTAGGCACGTTTATTCCGACAGCCAAGACCGGTCGGTTCAAGGTCGCGGAACCACGTTTAGATGAATTGCTCGCGGTGACAAACGGTCAGCAACCGAGTGTGGTTTATAACATAGGTAATAGCCACTTTCATCTGAACCTCCTGGAGTTGTTGTTTAAGGTTCCTGGAACTGTTCTTCTACATGATTCATTTATTCAAGGTCTGGAGACTTTATGGCGCCAGCGAAAACCATCTGAAACTAGCCCGCTAGATGTTCAGATTATTGAGAGTAGTCGGCAAATGGTATTCCTCGCAGACCATGCAAGATCATTAATCGCCCCTGAGCACTTGGCCAAGCGCCCGTCGTATGTCGTGCCACACTATTGTCGTTGCAGAGGAATGATTCCAGCGGCGAGAAAGATTGAACTTCGACGAAAATACGGCATTCCTCAGAATGCTTTTGTGGTAACGACGACTGGGTTTCAGGACAGAATAAAACTTACAGACCGTTTTGTCGAAGCTTGTGTCGAATTGAAAAATTTTGAGAACGCACCCGTTTATGTTCAGATTCTGGGACACTTTTTCAATGGAGAACTCGAGGCAGAAATTAGAGGCATATTGGTCGAATATAACATGCAAGCTTTTCTGCCAGGGAGATTTCTTGATGAAGAGAGACTTATAGATCGTCTGGCGCTCACCGATGTTGCTGTTTTTTTACGCGAGCGTTCTACCGGGGCCGCGTCAGGCACATTAAGTGACGCCTTAGGCGCCGGAATTCCGTGTGTAGTTACAGATGATTTCGCCTTCCGAGAATATCCGGAAACAACAGTTCTCCGAGTTTCCAACAACGAAGTCATCGAGGGTTTAATATTGCTTTATCGCCACGCGGCAATACGTCAAGCGCTTTCGGCCGGCGCATTGAGGTATGCAGAACAAATGTCGCTAGAACGAATCGCGGCCAGACTCTGCGAAACGTTGTCCTTGTACGAGAATGAACAGGAATATTCAACACGTGATCGGACTGGGAAAGGGGACTCCTTGTTATCCGCTATGGGACACCGCAGACCGGCTGAAGCTATTGAACCTGCGGAAGCGGGCGGCGTAACCAGCTCATCAATGGGAACTTCGGAATTAGAAATCTCTCCGATAATCGATAACATTCGAAATCGCATTCTGGAAGAACTAGACACGTATGTGGCCAACTATCAAATGAATTCATGCAGCACACCGGAAATCGAATTGTCTCGCGCGGGATTGCGCAATGACTCCAATTTATACCAAGTCAACGAATTGCGACAAATTCCCGAGCCAGAGCTATTTGAAACTCTCAGCATTTTACTGTTCAAGAAGCGTCTGGATGAAACGCCTTTGCTGCGCGTCATCGAAAAATTTTCGCGCCGGCGCTTGGCCATACTCTTGATGTGCACTTTGCTGCCTGGTCGTCGCGCACGAATCGCAGGCTTGTACAGACAAATCCTTCGTAGTGCGCACGGAAAAGTCCGCTTTTTTTGTCATTTCGGAAAAGATTACACTAACGCGTCGCCTGAACGTCATGTCTAGTTTTTCACACTTTTCCGGTCGGATTGTGCAGGTCATCCAGGCGCTGGATATTGACGACGCAGTTTCTAATCAAGTCGTAAATCTCGACCGCATTTTTCGTGACGTTTTAGGACTTAAGTCCGAAATTTACGCGGCGAGCTTTCATCCTCAGAGACAATCGATAGGTAAGCAAGTTGATTTAATGGAGGTCGACGACCGAGATATCGTGATCTATCACTATTCTGGCTTTGCTAAAGAGTCAGCGGCCAAAGTTATCCCTCAAAAGGCAGTCAAGATCTTGCACTATCACAATATCACTCCGCACGAATTTTTTCCGGTTGACAGTCAGCTCTACCAGCTGTGCAAGCAAGGCCGCCAACAGCTCGCCGCGATCCTTCACAACTTCGACCTATTCACCGGAGACAGTCAGTACAATCTCGACGAGCTTATCAGCTTGGGAGTTCCAGGGGACAAAACGCTAGTACTTCCCATTGTTGTCGATACCGAATTGATTCCATTAAGGATGTCCCAGACTTTGGATAACAATGTTCTGTTCGTCGGGCGAATCGCGGAGAATAAAAGACAAGATAGGATCATCAAAACTTATGCACGTCTACTCACAAACGGGCACCGACTGGGAAAGCTCATCCTTGTAGGTAAGCTTGATCCCGATAGTCCGTTCTATAGATATCTCTGCGATAGCATTAAAAGACTGAATTTACATGAGCGCGTTCTCCTCACTGGCCAAGTCGGCAAGCAGGAACTTCATGAGATATATTCTCAGTCCGGACTGTTCTTGTCTATGAGCGAGCACGAAGGATTCGGTGTTCCGCTACTCGAAGCTTGTCGCTATGACATACCTGTGTTGGCGCTTGCACGAGCGGCTGTACCCGAGATTCTAAGGCAATCGCCTGGGCTGTTCTGCACTGATGATGAATTGGAGCAATTGGTCAAGCGGGTAGCAAATGACCCGCCGTTTCGTAATCACTTGATTTCTCACCAGCGCAGCCTACTCGCTAGCTTCAACGAATTATTACAGAATCAAACCATAACATTGTTGAATACTCTTATACCACAGCCAGATGCTTTTCGCTCCGTTAGCATTGTTATTTGTACTTTTAATCGTGGACATCTGCTGGAACGAGCACTCGATTACCTGCAGCGTCAGCATGATTCGCGCTTCGAAGTCGTTGTGGTTGACGGCCCGTCCACAGATAATACAGCGGAAGTCATAGAGAAATGGCAGGATAGAATAAAGTTTGCGACAAACCCTCATCGTAACCTATCTATCTCTCGCAACATCGGCATAAGGCTCGCAGGCGGAGATATTGTTGCCTTTATCGATGATGACGCGCTGCCTTTTGATGATTGGGTGAGCACTCTATTGCATGAATATAACTCGGTGCCTCGGCTTGTCGGTGGTATTGGTGGCGTGACGTACAATGCCGGAACGTTAGAGTTCCAGGCTGACGATATTATGATCGACTCCTACGGACGAGGTTGGTTTAACCAGAGCCGGGACGAAACGCTACGGGTCGACCGCTTCCGCACGCTACTTGGTACAAACTCCTCATTCCGGCGAGAAGTACTATTGGAAGTGGGCGGTTTCGATGAGGAATATGACTATTTTCTCGACGAATCGGATGTATGCCTGCGTGTTCTCAAGGCCGGCTTCAGACTTCTCCATTCCCGCAAATTGTTCCTTCGACACGAACTGGCACAGAGCGATAATCGCGTCGACAAGTACCATTACAATTGGTACTCGATTTGCAAAAACACGGCGTACTTCGCTTTGCGGTTCAACACGGGCAACCAAGTTGACATAATCGCCAAGGTCCGTGATCAAATTAAAACCGACCGGATTGCGCATCTTGAGGCGGGTCTACTAGCTGGAATGATTACACAACGTGAAGTCGATGAAATGAGTGCTGATGCTTGGCGGGGGATGAGTCAGGGAATCCGGGATGCTGAAGCTCCACGTTGTCTCTTGCGCGGTGCGGAGATTTGTCCCGCTTTTAATTCCTACCTAAAAAAGCCGCTGTCTTTTACTCGGTTCCACGTATTGCTGGTCACTAAAGAATTTCCACCATTCACTCCAAGTGGTGGTGTCGGTACCCTGTATTACCAACTCGCAAGTGAACTTCTTCTGATGGGTCATCAGGTTAGTGTCATAGCGCAAGGATCTGAAAACAACGTCTATCGCCGAGGTCGCTTCACGCTATACCGCGTCCCTTTTGCCTCCACGTCAAATTTTGGTACTGGTAGCATCCTCGTTGAGAACAATCTTAACTGGTCGATGCGCGTCGCAGAAAAGATTCTTGAGATCCATCAAAATGAACCAATATCGGTCCTCGACTCCGCGGTGTGGGATGCGGAGACATATGCCTTTGCGTCGTATCGCACAAGAGTACGAATTCCAATGACCGTGCGACTCGTAACGCCGTTTGCTGTTGCCTGCGAAAGTAATAACTGGAACGTAACTGAATTCGAAAAGAACCTGATCATGGAGCTTGAACGGGGGCTAATCGAAATGGCAGATCGCGTGATTCCGATTAGTAGCTCGATTGAGCAGACTTTCACGCAACGGTATGGGCTGGAACGCGATAGCCGATGGCAATTGATCCCGGCCGGGATTTGCTACTGGCCAGCACACGATTATGATCAGAGTTACACTGACATTACGCATTGCCCCGAGATTGCTAACGCCAAGCAAAAGGGCAGCTTCGTCTTTCTGTTTCTGAGCCGGATGGAGATCCGCAAAGGCGTGGATATTCTCCTTTCTGCGATCTACAGATTCACAAAGCGACATTTGAACCGTGATGATTATCTTTTCGTTCTCGCCGGTAGAGACTGCATGGGAATTGACAAATACCTTAGTGGCGAAGAGGGCCAAATAGTCAAACACCAAATTCTACTCACGGGGGAAGTATCGGTGGTAGATCGGGAAAAGCTCTACAATGCCTCTGACGTAGTTGTCTTTCCATCGCGGTATGAGTCCTTTGGACTTGTGCCACTCGAGGCTTTTGTGCATGGCAAGCCAGTCATCGGTTCCTGTGTTGGGGCGATCCCTGAAGTGATCGAACATAATCGATCCGGCCTTTTATTCGAGGACGGTAACCCTGACGCTCTGGCCGATTGCTTTGATCGTCTGCTAGATGATCAGGAACTTTATCGTCGCCTTGCGGGGGGCGCTCGGCAGCGTGTCCGGGAGCTTTCTTCGGCAAGAATGGCTCAGGAAACTGAGATCATTTATCGCTCGATGGTGCAAATGAACAGTCAACGGGCAACGACAATTCAAGGGGGAGAGGAAACTACGGAGATCCGGCCAAGTCGTTTCAGTGTGATATATACCGCGCCAGCGCTCATGACCCTTTCGGAAAGGGTCATTCTGTACAGCACTGTTTTTGGGTTGCGACCGCGGCGCTGTCTGGAGATTGGTACGAATAAGGGCGGGTCATCATTGATTATCTGCGCGGCGCTTGACGACATCGGCGCAGGTCACTTGGTCTGCGTCGATCAGAACCCATTGATCGCGCCCGAGCACTGGCGGCAACTCGTCCACCACGCCACGCTGCTCAAAGGCGCATCGCCCAATATTCTCGGTCAGGCTCTTGAGGCGGCTGGGGGCAAATTCGATTTCGCTCTGATTGACGGGGATCATGAACTGCCGGGTGTAATCCGGGACATCGAGGGCGTGCTTCCGCTACTAGAAGACGAGGCTTACATGATCTTCCACGACGCGCACTATTACCAGGTGAGCCAGGGGATCGACCAGATGCTAGTCAAGTATAAAGACCGGCTGAGCGACTGCGGCATGCTTTCCGCCGAGCAGACGCCCGAGAACCGGGTCGAGAACGGCCACCCGGTAATCTGGGGGGGCCTGCGCATGGTGCGCCATCGCAGGTGGGTCTCTTAACATTGGATGAAAGGCGTTGGATTATTGAGTGAGTTTGAAACATAGTTCTTTCAGGCTCCCGGTTGCGCCGTTAGCACAATAACATTCGTTTACGAGCGTCTCGCCCAACATGGGCGACGGCAGCGGCATTCGCCAGCTGTCTTCGGTGGAAAGGTTCAGGAAAATGAGGTCATACAGAGCTCCTTACTAAGTCAAGTAGTAGACAGGAAAGTCCCGGCCTTAGTTTATTATGAATGGGTCAATGTCACGGGATTTCAAGCATCGGTCTCGCTACGTTTGTCAATCTAACCTAACTCAAGCGAATCCATCGAGCTGACAAAGTTTAGATGTTTGACATGCATTCACTATTGGTTTGGTTGGGTGGTGTACTCCGAGTTTCTCGCAACTGCTTGCTACCGTATAAGAGTCAGCAACAAGAAGCAGAACTGGTAATCGATTTCCCTCAATTCTTCCATGAACTAAGGACAATCGAGCTAAAAAAAGTACCTAACGAAGGGGGTACCGTGCTCAGCGCTGGTTGCGCAGGCACTTGGTATTTTGATTGGTTCCGACAATCCTACTCAGGTGTGATCAACCAGCATATTGGAATTGATGCCTACAGTCCGAGACCACCGGATCTTCCAGCGGAGGCCGTTTGGATAGCCGATTCAATACAAGAGATGAAGGGAGTACGGGATCGGGACGTGGATCTCATTTTTGCGGGGCAGGTAGTAGAGCATCTTTGGCCGCTGGAGTTCGCAGGCTTGCTATCTGAGGCGCATCGCCTGCTGCGCCCCGGGGGCAGACTCGTTATGGATAGCCCGAACCGAGAAATCACAACGGTTCTCCGCTGGTCTCACCGTGAGCACACGATTGAATACACCACCAGTGAGATTGTCGAGTTAGTAGAGCTGGCAGGTTTTGATATCGTTTCGATCAGAGGACTCTGGCTGTGTCGTTCGAACGGCAAAGTACTTCCCCTATTCGTGCCTGAAGATTCTTCTCAGAGAGCGAGGCGAATCGCAGAGGCAAATCAGAGACCCGAGGATTCGTTTTCGTGGTGGGTGGAAGCGTTGCGTGCTGAACGGCCACCTAGGCAGCGCGAATTAGCTTTGAGATTGGGTAATATCTGTGCGCTTAATCGCCCACAGCAATTTAGTGAATTCCGCAGGCAGATCGGCAACGTCACGGAAACCGACGGCTTCAAACGAGTGGTGACCAGAAGGGGCGAGTCCGGGTTCATTCATTACGGCCCATATTTGCCGTTTCCTCCGGGCCGCCATGAGTTGACGTTCGCATTGAGCACCCCTGAGCCATCGATTGATAGCGCGGTCGCTTGTATCCTGGATGTAACTCACGACAGTGGGGTGACGTTGCTTGCCAGTCGCGAAATCCGGTGCTGCGATCTCAATCGCAGCACCGGAAAATTGCCCTTGCAATTTGATTTAGATGCCACACACTTTGGTGTGGAATACCGCGTCCGGACTACTGGAATGATACCGATCTGCCTAAAGCTTCCGATCAAAGTTCGCACAATATTTTCAGATGTTATTGAACCAACTGATTGGACACCGCTACAGGTCGAAGAATTCCTTGGTTAGAGTCCAGTTGAGCTGCGATTGGGGAAATTTTCAGACATGCAGAGAGCACAACCAGGGCAGTCAATTCCGCTTTGCAATATGCTACCACAGAGGGAAAATTTTCTTGTTTGACAGTTTGCGAGCGGGTAACGACTGCCATGCTGCAGTCCGGAGCAAACAAATAGCAGCACTGGTGGACCCGTGTCATAAAGCGTTTAGTTCCTATATGCGAGTAAGAGCTGTACGCGCCGGCCGATAATTTTTTTGAGATTCAGGTGCGGGTCACGCCTGAACTTTATTTAACAACCCTCGAAACTAGCTAGTCCTTTTCTAGATGTCAGTTTTCGTTTCTCTGTTTGGTATTACGCATGATTTTCTGAAAGAGGATGCTTTGATACGAATCGCTATTGACATTCAAGCTCTTCAGACGGAGGACTCGAAAGATCGAGGTCGTGGGCAATATTTACTGCACCTGGTGCCGAAGATTTTAGATATTGACAAGAGAAACGAGTACATCTTGGTTGTGAATGCTAACCTGCCGCTTCCGGAGATGGCAGGTTGGTCGCCCCATCGCTTGATCAAATTCCGTGGCCCTTCGGGCCGTCACAAGTTTTCGGAAACGTTAGCTCTGGTATCGCTGGTCTCCAATCGGGTAGATGTCTTCCATATTGGCAGTCCCCTGGAAGAGGGCGCTGCTATAATTCCTCAGTTCGGAAGGTTACGTACTTGTAATGTGGTTTGCACTCTGTATGACCTAATTCCCCAGCTGTTCTATGAGCATTACCTCGCGGAGAACGATCCATTTAGATCAATATACGAATACCGGCTCACCAACGTCAAAAGAGCCGATCTTATCTTTGCGATTTCTGAACACACTCGACTCGACGCGATCAAATATCTGCGGCTATCTCCTGAGAAAGTTATAAGCGTTGGGACTGGTGTGGATTCGTTTTTCAGATCATTTGTGGTTGAGAGGCAGAAATGGAAACGCGCGCTGCAAGAAAAATTCGGAATTGACAAGAATTTTATTTTTTTTACCGGCGGAACGGACTGGAGAAAAAACATAGAGGGGCTTGTCGAGTCCTTTGCGACATTGCCTCTGATGGTCCGATCCCAATATTTATTGGTTATTACGTGCAGCTTGTCCGATAGCGAGCTGAAGCAGTACCGGCAAGTGGTGGCAAAATTCGGAGTGGATAAAGCAGTAATCCTCACAAATTTTGTGTCACGAGAAGAGCTCGCTGTGCTGTATACCCTGTGCACTGTGTTTGTTTTTCCGTCCCTCTACGAGGGGTTTGGACTACCGATAGCAGAAGCGATGTGCTGCGGAGCACCAGTGATTGCCGGGAATTCGTCTTCCCTACCTGAAGTCGTTGGCGAAGCTGGAGTCCTTGTCGATGCCGCGTCTGCTGAACAGTTGTCTGACGCGATGCTAAGCTTGCTTATGGACGAAAAGCTTCGTTTGGAGATGTCGGAACGCAGCCTCAAACGTTCGGTTGATTTTTCCTGGGAAAATGTGGCAAGAAGAGTCGTTTCTGCCTATGAATCCATAGGAAAGACAAGCCGGCCTAACTTCAACTTCAGGCCTACGGAAAGTCAAACCCAGAGATAGCATTTTTCGCTGGCGCAAATTCTTCTATTCGCAGCCCGCTTGTGCTATTGAAAATGGCAACGGCGTCGATGATGGTGCTCAGTTTGCGACGAAGATGTCGCACTAATCTGCTCGACGAATGGGAGGAGACGGTGAGATGAAAAAAACACTTATAACAGGGATTACCGGACAGGATGGTTCATATCTTGCGGAATTGCTTTTGGAGAAGGGCTACGAGGTCCATGGGATTGTCCGCCGAGTTGCGATCGAGGACCCGGAACACAGGCTTTGGCGGATCAGGCACATTATCGACAAGCTTGTCCTTCATGCCGCCTCTCTTGAAAGCTTTCCCAGTATTTTTAATGTCGTGGAAACAGTACAACCCGACGAAATTTACCATTTAGCCGCGCAGAGCTTCGTGAGTTATTCTTTTGAAGACGAGTTCTCGACGATTGATACGAACATCAACGGCACTCACTACGTGCTTGCCGCCATGAAGGAAAGAGCGCCGCGCGCGAGGTTTTATTTTGCCGCATCGAGCGAAATGTACGGGAACGCGAAAGAAACCCCCCAAGACGAAAATACCGCCTTTCATCCTCGGTCACCGTACGGAATCTCCAAAGTAGCCGGTTTTCAGCTGACCGAAAATTATCGCCAGGCCTATAATCTCTATGCCGTGAGCGGCATCTGCTTCAACCACGAGTCACCCAGAAGGGGCTTTGAATTTGTATCGAGGAAAGTCGTTAATACCGTCGCTCGAATTAAACTTGGACTGGCAAAAGAACTGGTACTGGGTAATCTCGAATCAAAGCGGGACTGGGGTTACGCGGCCGATTATGTCAAGGCCATGTGGCTTATGTTGCAACAAAATGAGCCGGATGACTACGTTATCGCCACCGGAGAGAGTCATTCGGTGACGGAGCTCCTACAAACCG
>Ga0137368_10003816_pt1 | contig 16089 bp, 15 predicted proteins | sample SagtaG_13_FD_104917 | JGI IMG/M metagenome (GOLD analysis project Ga0137368, IMG submission 104917) | Vadose zone soil microbial communities from Sagehorn Ranch, Mendocino, California, USA - Sage1_L_100_16 metaG | ecosystem: Environmental > Terrestrial > Soil > Vadose zone | place: USA...
ACAGCACCGTGTCGTCGAAGCCGGTGTGCTCCAACTCCAGGCCCAGGGCGTACTTCCAGGAGATCCGGTCCGCAACCGCCTGTGCCGCGTCCCGGTCGGAGAGGTGGTGCAGGAACTGCAAGACCGTGACCATCGCCAGCAGCGCCGGAGAGAGCCCAGGCTGCCCCAGCGAGGCGTACATGTCCGCAAACTCCTCCGAGGTGAAGTCCTCATCGGCAAACAGCGGACCGAGCGCATCGCGTACCCGCATCTCATCGGTGCCATGCGGATGCACCTTCCGGGCCAACGCCGCCGTCTCCACCGGGACCTCTGGAACACCTACCGGACGCAGCACGCACCGCTCCTCAAGATAAGAAGACCCCGACCCTTACCGCCCACATCGGGCAGGCCACTACTGTCCACGCCCCCAACCCCGACTTCGCCAACAGAATCAGTGCAAGGACAACCAGCATTCGAAGCAAGCGACCACCTGACCTATACGAACGCTCTCAACCCCTGGAGAGACGAACGTCGGCGCCCCACGACGAGGAGTTCGAAGGCCGCTCGGCCCGTCAACGCGCAAAGGGACATCTCGGGTAACCGGCCGGTAGCACTTCCAAGCTCTGTTGTGGGCTACCGAGATACTTAATGGGAAAAACTGAAGCAATATAGGTATTTTTCTCGTGAAGCGCAGTCAACGCTAAACGCTCGATATGCAATGCTTCCACGCTCAGGATGTCGGGGCAGCAAGCCCTGGCCAGGCGAGCGGAGCCTCTGTATCGGCTCGGTGATTGACGGCAAGTTAGGGGGAGCATGGACGCACAGAGAGAACATGGCCATCTCCGCCGTATAGGCGTTCCGGCCATCGCGATGCTTCGGTCAGCGCAGGAATGCCCAGACTGCCAGACGTCTCACGACGATGGAGTCAGGACACGGCTGTGCCTGGTGGATCAATGAGATCTGATGCGGAACCGCTCCCCGGTCACGAGCACATCCTTACTGGGCTGATACCAGAGGTCCTCTGGTGCGACGGCGAGGCCCGGAACCGTGATTTGCCGGTGACGCTGCTGCTCGGCCCAAGGGGAAGTGGCAAGACCGCCACGCTGGAGGAGTTGGAGCGGGAATATGACAGCCCCATTCCCTGCGCGAATCTCGACCTCGAGGGCATAGAAGAGGAGCAGGCACGCGGGATCTTGATGGAGCTCGCTCACCGGCTTGGCCGAAGAAGTCTATTACGCGGGCAGCTGTTTCGAGTACGGTTCCCTCTTCTGACGGTGTGCCTGTTTGCGGCCGGAGCTCAAGTCGAGTTGCGTGACGATCCGCAGATTACTAGGACTCAGCTGCGTGAGGCGCTCCAGCGCAGCAGGAAGCAAGCACGGCGGAAAGTCGACGTCAAACGGCTACTCGAAATCGTCCGCATGGCGGTGAATCCACCCGACTGGTTCAACCCGGCGATGAGTCTGCTGCTCCCTGGGCTTAGAGCGGCGAGTGACCGATGGCTGTTGCACCGATGGCAGAGGTGGCTCCGCACCGACAATCGCCCTTGGGCACAGGGCGGCGACCCGTTCGACGCGATGATCTACATCAACCGACAAAGCCGTGGCGATGCGCATGCGCGGCCCCGCATTGACATCGACGCGCTGCTCTTCGAGGCGTTTCTGGCGGACCTCCACTGGTCGTTGAATGGCCCGCTGACCACCTACGACCGCATGCGCAAGTACCTTGTGCTGCTCGACAACGCCCACTCGCCCGGTGGTGAGCACTTTCTCGACCTCCTGGTGGATGCGCGGCACGCCCGTGCCGAAAGGCATCCGGGTGCCGGGGACCCGTTGGCTGTAGTGGCGACAAGCCGAAGGCTGCTGCGGCAGGCCCTCGACGACACCGACGGTGGCCGAATTCGCGCCATCGAGGAGGCCAGCTATGGAGACTGGAGCAGCCTTCGCGACAGGCCGTGCCGAAGGCACCGCTCCTGGTGGTATCCGGTCACGTTGCGTGACCTCACAATCTCCGAGGTTGCCGGGAGGATCCGCGCCAAGGGTCTGACCGAGTTAGCTTATTTAACCGAGTTCGTTCATTGGCTCACACAGGGCCATCCAGAGGCAACAGACGTTGTGCTGGATGCGATCTGGGCCCAGGGTGAACCCGAGTCCCTGGCGGGACGGAGAGTTCTGGAGTTGTCACGCGATCAGGGACGCCGCAAGCCTTCAGTCACAGTCGCCGCACACCTCATGGAACGCCTGTTGCAGGAGGCCAGCGGCGACGTGCGCGGGGCGATGGTCGCCGCTGCCGTCCTAGATGTCTCGACCCCGACAACACCGGAAACCCTGGGGGTCAACGAGGCGCTCTGCAACGTCATGCGGATTGCGATCGTGGACAACCAGTGGAATGTGGACGTCGCCTCGGCGCTGCATCCCACGTTGAGGATGCTACTGCCGGCCATTCAGGAGCGTGTCGAGGCGGTTGTGAGGCAGCGTCTCAGCCGGGACGATCCGCAGCAACTGGTGCTGCATCCACTGCTGCGGCGACTGTTGCAGCAAAGCCTGGCGGCCGAAACCGACGGGGATCCTCGTGAGGCGCACAACCGTCTCGCGTGCTACCACCGTGAGCGCGAAGAGCGCGTCCAGCAGGCTCATCATCAGCTTGCCCTCGAGGACGTCTCGGCAGCCGCGTGGTACCTCCTCGGGCGCTTTGGTGAGGTCGATGTTGAGTCCTGGATCATCGACCTGACGCTGATCACGGCCGCACCCAACTATCTTGGTCCTGGGCTCTCTGCGGTGCCCTCGCTTGACCTGCATAAGCAGCTCATACCTGACATGGGCACGGGCGACCGCTTGACCGAGGTCGTCGCTGGCCTGGTCCCAGCCCTATGGGTTCTGGCCGATCCGCTCGGAGGGCCCACCCATATCGGTGCTCGGCGTGAGGACCTACATTCTCGCGTCGGAGATCTCTATGACGAGCTCGTCCCATTCGCTGGGAGCCGATCTGACCGGTTTCTCCTGCGCGACATGGCGCGGCGATACCAGCAGATCCCGCTTCCCTGGCGCGCGCCTGACAACCCGAGGAGGAGATCACTATGAAGACGGGACGTCAGCCCCCAGCATCACGTATCCGACGCCTTCTCCTCCTGGTGGCGCTTGGCGCGGTCGGGCTGCTTGTCATTGGGGCCGGATGGCAGGGCTGGGAGGGGAGAAACCGGTGCGCGGCCGGAGTCGAGAAGCACGGGCCGCGGCACGAGTGTGTCGGCGTCACCGACGGGGAGTATGTGTTCGCGGCTGGGCTGGAGGGTGTGTTCGACAAGATCCACCAGGAGAACCAGCAGGTAGCCGCCAGTGCCTCGGGCGCGCAACACGAGTCGTACGTCAGCATCGCCTACCTGCTGCCGATGACGCTTGAGCGCTCGGACATCTCGACTCTCGACTCCGTCCGTCGCGAGCTCATAGGCGCCTATATCACCCAGCACGAGGCGAATCTGGCGCAGGACGCACGACCGCTCATCCGTGTCCTGCTCGCCAACGTGGGCAGCAAGGCGGAGCAATGGGAGCCTGTCGTCGAACAGCTCAAGGACCTGCGGAACTCTGCCAATCTGGTGGCGGTCGCCGGTATCGGTCAGACGTTGGACGGTACCGACAAGGCGATCGAGGCGCTGCGGAAGGCCCCTGCTCCCATACCGGTGGTCGGTTCAACAATTACCGGTGACAACTTGACCGGCCGCGAGGGACTGGTACGTGTCGCTCCCACCAACAGTGACGAGGCCAGGGCGTTCGTGGCTTACGCCAAGCGACACCGCGACTGGCACACGGTCATGCTCGTCCAAGACATCAACCCGAAAGATCCCTATGCGACCACGCTCGGAGAGCAGTTTCAACTAGCACTCAAGGGATCCCGCATTCGACTCGTCGGCCAAATCGAGGAGTACGACTCCTCCCTGAGGGGATACGCCAGCAGGTTCCCGCAGATGGGGGCCAACATCTGCATCCACAAACCGGATCTTGTCTACTTCGCCGGTCGTGGGACGCACTTGGCGCCCTTCGTGGCGGCGCTGGCCGGACGCACCTGCCAGCACGATCACACTGTGGCCGTTTTCACCGGCGACGACGCGAATCAGCTCGAGAGCAGAGATGACTTCCGCGATCACCTCAGCGAGAGGCTGATGGTGGGGTATACCGGGTTGGCGCATCCTGATGCTTGGGATCATGATCCGAAAGCCTTCTCAGCAGAGACTGTCAAGCGGTTCCAAGGTGGTGGGACGTTCAAGAGTTCCTTTCCTACGGAATCGCTCGACGACGGTCAGGCGATCATGGGCCACGATGCGCTCATGGCGACCGTGGCGGCGGTTCGTCAAGCTGCCGATGAGCAAGGCAACGGGGTGACGCCGGAGGCGGTCATCAACCAACTCAAGAGCCTCCATACAGGACAGCGGGTGGGTGGCGCCAGCGGGTGGATCTCGCTGTGCAATAATGGTGACCCCGATAACAAGGGCATCCCCATCCTTGAGTTCCTCCCCGCCGACATCGATGCGTCGACGGGCGTCAGGTTCCTGGAACTCAGCTCTCCGACCGGCTCACCACCGACAGACCCCCTTCCCGGAGCAGCATCCGACTGCTGATGGCGCTCGCGGAGTTCGGCACCGAGAGTGCGGGCTTGTCGGCTGCGGTCGAACCCGGCCTCGGTAGAGGACCCCTTCGCGGGACTTGGCACTGTTGCAGCTGCTCTGATCGGGCTCGGGCAGGCAGACTGTCGCGCTGCGACCTCGACGCCATCGCCCCGCGCCCGTCATCCGGTCCGCCTTCGCTGGCTTCTGCTTCCCGCCAGACGTCATCGTCTTGGCGGTCCGCTGATCGTTAGGGTTCAGAAACCCGGCCGTGTGCGCTGAGCAGCGAGGACGCGGGTAGGGGACAATCGGCCAATGGCCTTGTCCTTCCTGTACCTCATGACGCGCCGGCTCGTTGGCATGCTGCTCGGGAGCTTGCGAAGCGAGCACGCCAGGACATCGAGATCGCGGTCCTGCGCCACCAGCTCAGCGTGCTGCGCCGCCAGGTGAAGCACGCCGAGTTCCAACCCGCCGATCGTGCGGTCCTCGCGGCGCTGAGCCAGGCGCTTCCCTGCGCACGCTGGTCGAGCTTCCTGGTGACGCCGGGCACGATCCTGCGGTGGCACCGGCGCCTGGTGCCCCGCAAGTGGACGCAGCCCTACCGTCGAGGCGGCCGTCCACCGCTCGCCGAGCACGTCGTCGCGGTGATCGTGCGGCTGGCCCGGGGAACCCCCCGCTGGGGTTACCGACGCATCCAGGGTGAGCTCAAGAAGCTGGGCGTCTTTGGGCCGGCCCGTGGGGAACTCGGAACGAAGAGTCACGCCAGCCTCGGGGTTGGCGGGTGCTTGTTGGTCTCCGGGGCCGGCCAGGGAGTGCGGTCCTGAACGCATCACCTGGTCGTTGCTCGAGCACGTTCGAGGACGCGGTACACCGTCGGCCGGGAGACGTTGAACAGCTCGGCCAGCTCGACGACGGTGTAGTCGCCACTGGCCTTCATGCGCACCAGGGCCTGCTGCTGGGTCGCCGAGAGGGTGGGCTGCTTGCCGCGCAGCTTGCCCTTGGCCTTGGCGATCGCCATGCCCTCGCGGGTGCGCTGCTTGATGAGGTTGGCCTCGAACTCGGCGACCACGGCGAGGATCTGCAGAAACATCCGCGCGAACGGGTCGTGCCAGTCGTAGACCGACGTGCCAAGTGCGAACCGGACGCCACGGTCGGAGAGCCGGCCGAGGATCTCCAGGGCGTCGGGCACCGACCGGGCGAGCCGGTCGAGCTTGGTGACGGTGAAGGTGTCGCCGGCTCGCACCGCAGCCAGGGCCTGGCCCAGGCCGGGGCGGTCGCGGTTGGTGCCGGTCAGTCCCTCGTCGAGGTAGATCCGATCGGCGGGCACCCCGAGCGCGGCGAGTTGCTGGAGTTGCGCGGTGAGGTCTTGCTTGTCGGTGCTGCAGCGCGCGTACCCGATGTTGGCGCCCGCCCCAGGCCCCCTGTCACGGTTGTGGTACCGATCCGTTCCACGGTCACCGTACACGGCAACTGAGACGCCCTGACCTGCTCGGATGGTCCCCTCGGCGTGCGACCGTTTGGTGTCCGCTGGGCGATCCCTCAACGGACACGCAGCAGCCGCTCCCGCCCTCCGCTACCCGGCTGGGCCAATCGTTGTTTTGCGCTGGAAGCTACGGGGAGGCCAGGTCAACGCCCGATCCTGGCTGGTCTACTTGCGACGGCCGGTCAGCACGACCGTGAAGCCCCAGCCCGGCCCTGGCTGGCCGAGGCTCGTCTTGGGCACGCTGAAGGTGATCAGGCGGGAGATCTCGTTCGCCCTGATCGTGATCGAGCCGAGGGTGGTCCCGCCCGCGTCGACGTAGCGCTGGCCGAAGCCCTGCACCTCCAGCAGCCGGCTCCATGCCGAGCCGGCGGCGATGGCGTAGTTGCGCTGCGGGAACGACGCCGCGGTGGAGGTCTGCGCGGCCGCCGGGTCGTGGACGTACACGTCGACGAGCTGGGCGCCGAGCGGGCTGCCGAAGGTCGGCGAGAGGTTGCGGGTCTGCACCCGGAAGATCACGTTGGCGCCGTCGTCGAGGACCTGGAAGCGCTCGAGGTCGTACGCGCCCGGCTGGAAGCTCGAAGAGGTCGGGTAGGCGTAGTTGCCGGGTCCGTTGTCGTCGCCGTCCGGGTCGCTGACGTCGAACAGCACCGTGCCTGGGGTGAAGTCGAGCACGACCGTCCGCTGGGCGTGCGCGGTGCCGCCGTCGCGTGCTGTGGCGACAACGTCCAGGACGAGTGTGCCGCCGTTGATCGGCACGTCGACGCTCCAGGCGCCGTCCCGCTCCGCGGTGGTCGTCACCACGGTGTTCTCCGAGTCCCGCTCGGTGTTGGTGGCCGACACGTCGATGGTGCTGCCCGCCGTAGAGGTGCCGGTCACCCGCACGGGCGAGCCGGACACGGCGGTCCGGTCCGCCGGGGCGGTGACGGTCAGAGCCGTGGCGCGCTGGGTCCTTGTCACGTAGCGGCGCACGGTGTCGGCCGGCTGCTCGAGCAGGCGCCCGGCGTCCAGGTTGCCCACCAGCCGCACGAACTGGGCCGCCGACCAGGTGAGCGGCGCGGCCGAGCCGGCCGGCTGGCCGTTGGCGAAGCCGATCGAGGCGACCTCGGGCGCTGTGCCGAAGGGGGACGCCGCCAGGTCCGGGTTCTCCCAGTTCTGCTCTGGGATGAGGCCGACGCCGCCGCCGAAGCGCCGCATCGTGTCCGCGAGTTGCAGCGCGGTGGCCCGCTGCCCGATCGCGAGGTGATGCTCGGCCCGCTCCCCGGCAAGCACCGGCCACAGGTGGCCGCTGCCCCGGTTGCTCGGCGCCCACGGATGGCCGTCGGCGTCGCCGTCGCCGTAGCCGTCGCCGTTGTAGCGGTGCCAGCCGGGCCCGTTCACCGTCTCCGACCTGATGGTGGCATCGACCACCGGCAGCGAGCGGGCCACGTCGGGGTCGTCGGCCCGGAACAGCCCGAGCCGGGTCAGCTCGAGGAAGCCGGCGTCGATGACCTCGCGCTGGTCGAGGGTCGGCCGCCGTTGCCGGCGGCCCCCCCGGGCAGATCCACCGTGTCGGCGGCGTAGCAGCTCAGGACGCAGCCGATGGACGCCCGGTTGGGGGCAGGTCACGGTTGCCGTCCCACTGCCGTAACGCTCTCGTCACGCAGGCCGGCGACACTGCCTTGGACACATGGTCAGCGTGGCTGCGACGGTGGCAGGGGTGGAGGTGCTGCATGCAGACACCGCGGGCGCCCAGGAGGGTGATCCCCGGCGCCCGACCGGCGTGGCAGCGCTGGCGCTGGAGCCCGACCGGGCTGGCGTGGGCACTGTGGGCGCTGGCCATGCTCAGCGTCCCGGTGGCGGCCTGGCTGGATCACCTGCTGCGCCAGGCCGGCCGGCCCGACCTCCTTGAGCTCACCCCCACCGCCATCCCCCCCGTGCTCGGGGCGATAAGCGCGGCCACGGTCGGCGCGGTGCTGGCCCCCCGCCGGCCCCGCCATCCGATGGGCTGGCTGCTGCTGGCGCTTGGCCTGTCCCTGAGCGCAAGCGGGCCGGCCGAGGCCTATACCAACTATGCGGTGGCCCGTCCCGGCGCACCGCCGGCCGCCAGCCTGGTGGCCCTGTACATGCCCGCCACCGTCGTCACGGCGTTTGCCTGCCTCGGCTTTGTCTTGCTGCTGACGCCCACCGGGTCGCTGCCCTCGCGCCGCTGGCGCTGGTGGGCCAGGGCCACGGTGGCCACACCCGTCGCCCTGCTGCTGGCGGTGACGCTGGCGCCCAAACCCAGTGATCAGCCCTCCCAGACGGTCGACAACCCGCTCGACCTGCACGCGCTCAGCGGTGTGCTGCTGGTCGCCAACCAGGGAGCCTTCGCCGTCACCATCATCGCCTTCGTGGTCGCCGCCGCCTCGCTGGTGGTGCGCTTTCGCCGCGCCCGCGGCATCGAGCGCCAGCAGTTGCGGTGGGTGGTGTTAGCCACGATTGTCCTGTCGCTGTTGTTCGTGGTGGTTCTGGCCGGCTTGGCGCTGGGGGCCTTTGCCCTGGCGGCGTTGGCGGGCAGTCTTTGCGTGGCGGTGCTGCCGCTGGCGGTCGGCGCGGCGATCCTGCGCTACCGGCTGTACGACCTGGACCGCATCATCAGCCGCACGCTGAGCTACGGGCTGCTGACGGTGCTGCTGGGTAGTGCCTACACGGGGGTTGTCCTTGGGCTTGGCGAGCTGTTGGGGCGGGCGTCGAGTCTGGCGGTGGCCGGGGCGACCCTGGCGGTGGCAGCAGCGTTCCAGCCGGCCCGCCGCCGCGTCCAGGCGCTGGTCGACCGGCGTTTCAACCGGCACCGCTACGACGCCGCCCAGACGATCGCGGCGTTCAGCGCCCGGCTGCGCCAGGCGATCGAACTGGACGCCCTGACCGCCGAGTTGCTGGCGGTCGTTGGCCAGACGATGCAGCCGACCCAGGCGTCACTGTGGCTGCGGCCACCGTCACCGCACGGATCGCCCAACGCAGCCCGGCCCGGGGACGGCGCCCCAGCCCGGCTACGAATTTGAGGAACATCGCAATAGCGGGCAGCGTCTTGGACGTCTCCCAGCGACACGCCGACGTCGAGGGCCCAGGGTCACGAAGGCATGGCGCAGGCTGTGTGGGCTGAGCCGATCGGCGCAATCAGGTCCGGGATGATCCGTCGTATCGACTTGGTGATCTGCGGGAGCGTGGCGGTCAACCGCAACGGCGTCCGGCTCGGCAAGGGCGCTTCTGGACGCAGTTCCGGCAACGGTCGCGACTGGGCTGAGCGAGGCAGATGCAGTCAGGATCCGCCAGCTGCTTGAGTCGATAGGCGCGACCGTGCAGATCAACTGACTCTCTGCGGCAGCTCCTTGGCTGGCGACTGGGCTCTCTTGGTGAGCAGGGCGTCGAGCTGGCGCATCTGTTCGGGCGTCAAGGGGCCAAGCTGCATGGCCCGTGCCGGCCTTGCCCTGGCTCCAGTCCCGGTCGACGAGCAGGGCATGCGGGTGGAGGAGCTGGTCGAGCGCCCAGGGCCGAGCCTGGAGGCGGCGGTCGTCACCCCTGCCCACCACTTCCCGACCGGGACGGTCCTGGCGCCGGCGCGGCGGGCCACGCTGATCAAGTGGGCGCGCCGAGCCAGCGCGCTGATCTTGGAGGACGACTACGACGCCGAGTTCCGCTACGACCGGCGGCCTATCGGGACGGTGCAGGGCATGGACCCAGCCCAGGTGGCGCTCTTCGGCTCCCTGAGCAAGACACTGGCGCCGGCGCTGAGCCTCGGTTGGGTCGTGACGCCGCCGCGCTGGACGCAGGCCCTGCGCTCGGCTGAGAGCCGGCTGACTGGACCGCCGGTGCTCGACCAGCTCGCACTGGCGAGGTTTGTCGAGACGGGCGCCTACGACCGGCACTTGCGGTCCGTGCGCCAGCGCTACCGCGCGCGGCGGGACCGGCTCGTCGAGGCCCTCGCCAGACACCTGCCGGACTGCTCAACCGCCGGCGTGGCGGCAGGCCTGCACGTCGTGGTCCACCTGCCGAAAGGGATCGACGGGGCCGCGGCATCGACCACCCTCGCCGAGCTCGGCGAGGGTCTCGGGGAGTTGGCTTGCTCTGGTGAGGCGGTGTGCGTGGACGGGCTGCCCAGCCGGGTGCAACGGCCAGCGCGGACATCAGCTCCGGTCACCGGGGAGCTGCGTCGCTCCCCGGCACCCCGATGAACGGCGCGGCTCAGTGTGGGCTGGTCGACGCGGCCCGTGAGGGCGGGATGGCCGTGGACTCGGGTCTCGGCGTCGAGATCGACCTCTGCCTGGTGGCTGCTGTGGCTGTCCAGTCGCCGGTGGTCGAGCGTGAGCGTGGGAGAGACGCGGGCGATCCCACTCGGCTAGACGGCTGGACGGCTAACGGAGGTTGACGAATGTCCTGCTGGCGTCGGGGACAGAGGTGGAGACGTTATTGGTCGTGTCGGTGAGCGTGATGCCGGTGTAGGACACCGAGGCAAGCACCAGCGTCTGACCAGACGGACAGGAGAACGCGCCGACCGGCTGCGGCCCGATCGGTGGCGAGGTCGTGCCCGTGACCCGGCCGTTGGTCGGGTCCCTGGAGAACCCGACGGTCAACGCGCTGCTCACGGTCTCCTTGTTCGCCGCCTTCGGGTGGTTGCCACCGCCGTTGATGCAGGCGTACACCGCTGTCGCGCTGTCGATGTGGATCGTGTAGTTGACGGTATCGTTGCCGACACCGGCCTCGTCGTAGCTCACGACCAGGGAACCGTTGTCGTTGACGCTGCTGCTCACGTTGAAGAAGTGCGCGCCCGATGTCGCAAACGCAGCACTCGTCAACATGACCCCGGCGACGGCGAAAGACACGCCCACCGTCAGGAGTCGCCGTACATATCGCTTCATGGTCAGTCAGCCCCCCTTGGCTGCAAAGCTTGCAAGTGCCCGCGTCTCTCCCGAGCTTGGCCGTGCACTGCTGGCACGTGACGCCGACGAGCCCTGCGGTCCCCCCTGTGCTGGCCTGTTGCTGTGGGGCCCATGAGCATGCACGAGTCACCTCAGTCCGACCGGCCCTAGGCGTATACCACCTGCCCGCACTTGAACATACGGAGTTCTTCGTAAATAGTGGACGACCGGGCGGCGAGGGTCGGCCAGATCTAGCCCGCGTAGGTCGGACCGGCGCGGTCGATCGTCAGCCGGATGAGGACACGCTTCTGCTGCTCCATGGCGGCCCGGTATTCGTCCCAGTCGGGGTGCTCCCCGCTGATGCGCCGGTAGTAGTCGACCAGCCCGTCCATCGCGTCTGGCAGGGGGACGATCTCCGCGGTGCCGTCGACCTGCATCCAGGCGCCGTAGAAGCCATCGTTGAAGACGCACACGGTCGCGCTGGGGTCGCGCCGCAGGTTGCGGGTCTTGTGTGCCGTCTCGCGGGTGCTGATGACGACCTTTCCGTCGCCGTCGACGCCGACGAGGACGGGCGAGGTCTGCAGGCCGCCGGCGGACCTTCGGGTCACCAGCACCGCCCTGTGGTTACTCGCTACGAACGCTCGTGCCTCGTCTGGGGTCACTGCCGCTCCTTCTTCTCGATGCCGGACCAGAGGTTCAGCCTACTCACCGAGCGGCGGACCTCAAGTACAGTTGCGCCGATGAGCTCTCCGCTCGCCACGGTCGTCACGATCGGCGAAGCGCTGGTGGCGATCGCCCCGCGGACGCCGACCATGCTCCAGGATGCGCCGGCGTGACCGGGATCACCTGCGCGCTCGGGCCGTCGCCTCGTGCCACCGTCGAGCTGGCGGTCCGGTGGGCCGGCGGGCACGGCTGGCCGGTCAGCCTCGACCCCAACCATCGCCCGCAGCTGTGGACCGACGAGGAAGCCCGGGCCGCGCTGCTCCCGCTGGTCGCCCGCTGCTCGGTGCTGCTGCTGTCGGTGGAGGACGCCGAGCTGCTGTTCGCCACCGCCGAGCCGGGCGCCGCGATCGCCCGGGCGCACGGGGCGCGAGCCCGGATCGTGGTGCTCAAGCGCGGAGCGCTGGGCGCGGTCGCCTCTGACGGCAAGGTCACGGTCGAGGTGCCCGCCGTCGACGTTGCCGAGCCGGTGGACCCGGTCGGCGCCGGCGACGCGTTCGACGCCGGCTTCGTCGCCGCCCTGCTGCGGCGCGGCGACGACCTGGGCGGCGCCCTCGCCGTGGGTGCCCACGCCGGCGCCTGCGCCGTCAGGGTCACCGGCGAGCACACCGGCTGCCCGCGCCTGGCCGACCTCCCCGGCGACCTCAAGGCGCTTTTCGCCCCGGCCAGCACACCACCCGCGTAGGTTGGCGCGGGTTCGACCTTTTTTGAGAAAGGTGTAACGCTCCCGCGAGGTCGAGCGGTTCCTTCTCCCAGACGTGGAAAACGAGGTTGGTTCCCAGGGGAGGAAGGCCAGTGCGCGCGGTACAACGAAGAAGTGCTCTCTTGATCATCTTGGCGATCGCCCTCGTCGGAGGGCTGTCGATGCTGGCTACACCCGCCTTCGCGGCGGACCCGCTGGGCAACAACGGCACCATCAAGGTCGACAGGCTGCCGTTCGACACCACCCCCGGCAACGAGCCGCACGTCGGCTGCACCTTCCAGGTCGACTTCTACGGCTTCGACAAGGGCGACCTGAACGCCGAGGTCACCTTCACGGCCCATGCCCCCACGCTGCCGGAAAGCGGCGAGGTTCTGAAGACCGACACCGTCTTCATCGGCGAGGACGACAGCTCCGGCGGCGGCAGCGAGGCAGGGCTCGACGCCGAGGCGACCTACACGCTGGACCTCACCGGCATCGTCCCTCACCCCCAGCAGGGTGTCCACGTGAAGCTGACCATCCACGCCGACGGTGCCCAGGGCGCCGACACCAAGTACAAGGTCTTCTGGGTCACGGGATGCGGGGCGGAGGAGTCCACGACGTCGTCGAGCAGCTCGACCAGCTCGACCACCTCGACGACCCTTCAGGGCGGTTCTTCGACCACTGCCTCCACGATGGCGAGCGGTTCGTCCTCTGAGGTCACCGTCAGCTCGGGCGGGGCGTCCAAGGCCGCCGCTGGTCTGCCCGTGACCGGTTCCAACCCGCTGCCGCTGATGATCGCGGGCCTGGCCCTGCTCGGGCTTGGCGTGGCGATGATCACCCGTTCGCGCCAGCGTCGCCGCACCCGCACCTAGGTCTCAGCCTCAAGCGCCCCCCAACCCGGAGGAGTCCGCGGCTCCAGATAGTGACCACGGAACCCCACCCCGGACCGCTCCAGGACCCACGCCGAGCCCTTCTGCCAGAGGGGCTCGGCGTCGTCTTGGGGGAGCATCGCCCGAGCGCGGAGCCGGGCGTACAGCTCCTGCAGGATCTCGCCATGGGTGCACAGCACGGCCTGCTCGGTCGGCGGCTGGTCCAGGATCGCCATCATCCGCGCGACGTCACCCTCCACGCTGAGCTCCTCCACCGGCTCCAGGTCGAGCTCGAGCGCGGCGGCCAGCGGCTCGAGCGTCTGCCGGCAGCGCAGCAAAGGGCTCGTCAGCAACCGCTCGATGCGCAGGCCAGCGAGGAGGTCGACCAGGCCCGCAGCCTGCTCCCAGCCTTCCTCGCTGAGCGGGCGCTCCGCGTCGGGGCCAGACCAGTCCCGCTTGTTGCCGGCCTCGGCATGGCGCACGAGCGCACGCATCCATCCTCCTCGCGTGGTAGCGGCGTGATAGAACAGTGCCCATGCGAGCGCCCATCATGACCTACCTGGAGGTCGGCAGGCGCCGGGTCTTCGCCGGCGCCCTCGATTGGCCGGGCTGGTGCCGCGGCGACCGGAGCGAGGATGGGGCGCTGCAGGCGCTGGCCGCCTACGGTCCGCGCTACGCCGCCGCGATCGGGCCGGCCGCGCGTGGCCGGCACACCCCGACGGACGTGTCGGCTCTCGAGGTGGTCGAGCGAGTCGAGGGCAATGCCACCACCGACTTCGGGGCGCCGGCGATCGAGACGGCCAGCGATGCGCGGCCACTCGACGAGGACGAGCTGGAGCGGCAGGCAACGCTGCTGCGGGCGTGCTGGGCCGCGCTCGACGCGGCCGCGGAGGCGGCCGCCTCCGCGGTGCTCCGGAAGGGTCCGCGCGGCGGCGGGCGGGAACTGGATGCGATCGTGTCGCACGTCCTGGAGGCGGACAATGCCTACCTCGCCCGTCTTGGAGGCAGGTACCGGAACGCCGCGGACGGGGACCTCGCCGCCGAGCGGGACGACCTGCGCGAAGCGATCCTGCAGGTGCTACGGTCCCGGGCGCGCGGCGAGCCGCCCGCGCGAACCCCCCGCTCCGGCAAGCTGTGGGCGCCACGGTACTTCGTGCGCCGCTCGGCCTGGCACTCCCTGGACCACGCCTGGGAGATCGAGGATCGCGCCACCGCTCCCTCTTGAGCGTCGGTCCGCCACGACGCGCGCGTCCCGGGGCGGGCCGGCGGGCGTCAGCTCGCCGGCCCCCGCCCCTGGGAGGCGCGAGGGGTCACCCGATAGGCACAGACGTGCTGGCCGGCGACCATGTGCGCGACCCTGTCGACCTCGGCCTCTGGCAGCGAGTCACGCAGGAACCCCAGCTCCGACGAGCAGGCCTGCCCGTAGCGGCTGGCGACGGCGAAGATGGCGCAGTTGTGCTCGGTGATCCTCCAGGTCCCGTCGGGCAGCGACTCGAAGTCGGCGAGGTAGCCGTCCTCGTCGAGGATGCGGGCCATCTCGGCCACCTTTCCGGCCAGCGGCCTGCCCGCCAGCCGCGCCTGCGCCTGCTGTAGGCGGCGCTTGCGGCGCCGCTCGAAGGCGCCGTCCACCAGCGAGGCGTCGGCCTCGCTGAAGTAGCCGAGCAGCTCGTTGGTCAGCTCCCCATAGGCGGCCGGGAAGAGCCCGTGGCCGCGCGTGGTCAGGCGGTGCAAGTGGCGTGGCCGGCCGCGGCCGTCGGCCACCGACTGGTAGTCGACCAGGCCGTCCCTGCCGAGGCCGAGAAGATGCTGGCGCACGGCGCTGACCGTCAGGCCCAGGGTGCCGGCAAGCTCGTCGGCGGTTGCCTCGCCGCGCCGCTTGAGCTCGTAGACGAGGGCTCGCCGCGACGGCTGCATCGACGCCAGGGTCGAGGTCCGGTCCATGTCGCGGGTGCCGGAACGCCCGGGCGGGCTCATCGGGCCGGCTCCCGGGTGCCGCCCGTGGACGCGCGCGGCAGCATCAGGTGGAGGTCGCCGAACTCGTGCCACAGGTACCGGTGCTCGAGCGCTTCCAGGTAGCTGCGCTGGACCAGGTCGGCGCCGGCCACCGCCTCGAGCATGGCCAGATGCGAGCTCTGCGGCTCGTGCCAGCCGGTGAGCAGGCCGTCGACCGCGCTCACCCCGCGCTGTGGTGTCACCATCAGGCTGGTCCAGCCCTCGGTCGGGTGGACCTCGCCGGTTCGGTCGGCCGCGCTCTCCAGCGCTCGCACGACCGTGGTCCCGACGGCGATCACGCGTCCCTCGGACCGCCTGACGGAGTTCACCCGCCGGGCGGTGTCGAAGGGCACCCGGAACCACTCGGCGTACGGAGCCTCGCCGGCCTCCAGCGAAGAGACCCCGGTGTGCAGCGTGATGGGCGCGATCTCGACTCCGCGGGCGACCAGCCGGGCGACGACCTCGGCGCTGAAGGCGCGCGCCGCGCTCGGCATCTCAGCGCTTCCCGGCTCGTCGGCGAAGATCGTCTGGTAGGCGTCGATCGGCCAGGCGTCGCTGACGTAGGGGTAGCGGATGGGCTGGCCGTGTGCCGCGAGGTGCTCGGCGAGGGCGTGCAGCCCCTGGCCGGCGCTCGAGCGGCAGGTAGCGGGCAGGTCGATGCGCGCCACCCACAGGCGCTTCGAGCCGGCCAGCGGCGTCAGCAGCTCGGCGGCGGCGCCGCCGGCCAGCGGCCGTCTCCATACCGGCTCGCCGCCTATGTAGCGGCGACTGGCGGGTCCGGCCGGCAGCCGCAGCTCCACCGACCACAGACCCGCCATGGGCAGGGCCGTGGACACGTGCAGCCGCAGCTGCTCGCCGCCGGGCCCGCTGCCGTCGAGGCTGGCCGGGAGCGTCGCCGA
>Ga0137368_10003820_pt1 | contig 16082 bp, 12 predicted proteins | sample SagtaG_13_FD_104917 | JGI IMG/M metagenome (GOLD analysis project Ga0137368, IMG submission 104917) | Vadose zone soil microbial communities from Sagehorn Ranch, Mendocino, California, USA - Sage1_L_100_16 metaG | ecosystem: Environmental > Terrestrial > Soil > Vadose zone | place: USA...
ACCCCGTGAAGAAGAACTGCGGCATTGGTGGTGGCGTCAGCGCCCACGCTCCGGTTGCCCAGAGCAGCCCCAAGCCAAGGACCAACGTGGTGATGAGTAGCTTTCGCATGTCCGTCTCCTTTCGGTCGTTATGTGATTCGCGCCGACTGTTGCGTGGCCTGTGAAAACTCTACCTTTGGTGCGGAAGGCCGTTAAGTCGGTGAAGGCTGGAGGGGGACCGAGGAAGATTCGAGGAGTGGTCAGGGAAGAAGACTGTTGTGATTATCCCGTATCTGTCTGCTACTCGGCGAAGAGCTGCCCGGGTCTATTACGCACATACCCAGCAACAGTTCCGCAGTAATCGTCCGTGAATTCAGGTAGCCTTGTAGGGGCATTCCCGCACTCCCGCACCTCCAGGATCCCGCTCTATGGCGCGAACAGCCGGCCGTCATGCACGGCTCCACCCGTGTCCCGTGGGTGAAGCCGTCCTGGTACCAGAGCCGGAACCCGATCGCGTCCGTCGAGGGTGGGATCTCCCGGGGCGATCCGAGTCGCGAAAAGAGAAGAGCCCGGACCTTGCGGTCCGGGCTCCCCTTGCGAGCCTCGCGGGCGGCTCGCTCTGGTTACTGGGTGGTTACTTGATGATCAGCGGCGCGGTCGCCACGGTGCCGTTCGACGACCGGACGACGACCCTGTTCGCTCCGGTGGGCAGGACGAACGGCTTGACATCGACCGCCCACACGCCGGCGGCTTCCACGACCGTGTCCGTGCGGAGCACGGTGCCGGCCGTATTGGTCAACTGGATCGTGATCGTCTGCCCCGTGTCCGGAGTGATGGTGCCGTCCACGCGGTAACGACCCGGGTTTGAAGTGATGACCTGGGCTCGCGCGATGGTGAGCGTCTCCGCCGCCGACACGGTCACAGTCACCGTGGCGGGGTTTGAGAGCGCCAACGCGGCATCCCGAGCCTGGTACGTGAAGGTGTAGCTACCGGCCGCAGTGGCGATGAAGGTCACGGCATTGCCAGCGGCTGTCGCGGTCGCGGTTCCCAGGGTCCCCGCTGCAGCCGTTACCGCCGACACGTTCGCGACCGACAGGACGTCCCCGACGTCCGGGTCGGTGTCGTTGGCCAGGACGTTGAGCGTGGCCTGGATGTTCGCCGTCGCGCTCAGGGTATCGGGGTTGGCCACGGGATTATCGTTCACCGGCGAGATGGCCACGGTGACGGTGGCGGTGTTCGAGACCGTCCCGCCGACCGTCGTCACGTGGTAGGTGAAGGCGTCGGTGCCGTTGCGGTTGAGGTTCGGAGTGTACCGCACCGTTCCGTCAGCCTGGACCGCCGCGGTGCCGAGCGCGGGCGCGGCCACCAGGCTCACCGTCCCTCCGGTGACGCCGGTGTCGTTGGCCAGCACGGCGATAATGACCGGGGTGTCCTCGGCCGTCGTCGCCGTGTCGTTGTTGGCCACCGGAGTGCCGGCGGGTGGGCCAGTCTTGAAGCCCGACCACACCGGGTATTCGGCCGAGCCGCCGGCGCTGGAGAGCACCTTCACCTTGGCGGGCGGCGCGACGAGCGGCGACAGGGTCCACGTGGCCGGGCTCGCCGTATCGACGGCTCCCGTCAACGCCAAGGTCAGCGTCGGCGGGACGATCTCGTCAAGCGACTTGGCCGTCACCGTCAGGCTTGGGACGTTCGGATCGAAGACCGCGGACGCGATGTCGATCTCGTCCGTGACGACCCTCGGGAAGAACGCACCGCCGGCGATGATGGCGCCGGTCGCGTCACGCGCGGCAGCATCGTGCACGCACACCTCGGCGGGAATCACCGCGGGCTGGGCCTGTCCCCAGAAGTTGCTGCCACTGTTGACCATCGGAGTCTCGGTGGCGGCGACGGTCGGAGCGGTGAAGGGCGGGCTGACCGTGCCCGTCGTAGGGTCCACGGTACCGCCGCACGCCGCGTCGAAGAACGAGAGCGCGGGCGTGATGGCTACTGGCGTGGGTTGGGTCGGCAGCCGGCTCTGGACGGTCTCGAAGCCGGTCGCGAAGACGTCCACCTTCTGGCCCGTGGCGTTCCGGACATAGCTCGCCCGGTCCACGCTGACCCGACCGGGAATCGTGCTGGTGAAGAACCGGCCCCTCACACCGAAGTCGAACGTCTCGAACAGGACGATCGGGGTGGTCGAGCCGGTCGGGACGACTTCGACGCGGAAGACGTTGGGGTTAAGCGTCGTAATGCCATCCGAGAGCACGAAATCAGGTAGTGGGCTGCCGGTGACGGGACCGGTGCGCCCTGGATCGCCGATGTAGGCCTTCCCGGTCCCCGGGTACGGCGTGGTGACGAGCGGCGCGCCCCCGAAGTGAGCCGGATCGGCATCCGGAATCGGATTCGTTGCGGTCAGTGGGGCCATTTCGGGGCCGCCGGGAACCGCTGAGGGCACCAGGAACGGACCGAGGTCGCCATTCAGGGCATCCGTGAAGACGCCCGCGGTGAGGCCGACGTCGTTGGTGAAGAAGAGCCCGCGCGGGTCGGTGGTGCGCAGGCCAGGAAAGGTGAACTTGCCGGCGGGAGTGTACACCGTGTAGTCGCCGTCAATGGGGATCGGAGTGACCTTGATCCGGAGCCGGGCGAAGACCATCTGGTCGCCGGCAACGACCGGACCGTTGAGGAAGGCGCCCTCCAGGCCCAGACGCAGGAACGCCAGGAACGTCGTCGCGGGGTTGGCAGGGTTGGGGATTCTGCGGTCGAGAGCGTCCGCCGCATAGTAGAAGTGCTCGTCGGCGAAGGCGCCAGGGAACACCTCCGGAGCGACGGTGTCGCCTGTGAACAGCACGCACCAGCCGCCGTCCAGCTCCGCCGCGTTCAGCGGGCTGCAGAACTCCATCGATACGCCCGTCTTGTCCTGGTACCACTGCGGGAATCCGAACGCTGGATCGGTGGGGCCGACCCGCTCGAGGAGCGCGTGGGCCGCGGGCACGGCGCCAGCGAGCACGAGTGCGAGGACCACGACCGCGCCGAGGAGCCGGGTCCCCGTGCGTCGTGTTCCTGTCGAGCCTTTCGACACGTTCCATGGGAAATGCATTGCAAATCTCCTTTCACTCTGTGAGTGTTTGGCTACCCAGAACTTGTTGCACGCTACGAGGATAGGGTCGGCAGCTAGGGCTGGTAAGTCGGCGAACCCTGGAATGGAACGGAGGAAAATTCGAGGAGTCGTCAGGGGAGAAGGATGTTGTGATTCTCCCCTATCTGTCAGCTACTCAGCGCCGAGTGGCTTGCGTGTTATTGCCAATGTATCCAACGCGATGCGCGCATCATCGTTGGGTATTCACTTACCCGTATAGGGACATTCCCGTACCCAGGTGCGGCCTACGGAAGGCGTAGTCCTCCCCGCAACGCAGAAGTAGAGTCACCCGTGACGGCGAAGAACGAGCGCGGCCGGGCCGGGACGACGCCGTAGCGGGAGGGGTCGCGCAAGCGGCAGCCGAAGACGGTGGCGCCCGCGGGCCGCCCGGCGGCCGCCTGCAACGCCCGCGGCAGGTTGGCGCCGTAGAACACGTCGTCCGAGCGCCGGGGCCACGTGGTCGCCGCCGATGAACTCGCGCCCGATGAGGAAGGTCTGGGCCAGCCCCTCCAGCCGAGGCTGCACCGCGTACGCGAGCCGGAGACCGGCGCGTCCTCCGAAGTTATGACGACCGTGCTGGAGGGAAGGCTGGGGGCGAGCGTCCGAGATGGAACCTTATTGAAACTTTATCAGAGGCGAAACATTCACGGCAAAAAAGAAGCCCCGCGGTGCCGCGGGGCTTAAGGCCCCTCGGCGCCGTAGCGCCGGGGGGCCTGGGTTCACTGCACGGATCGTTACGGCACGATGGCCCACCCGAACATCATGTTGTGGTCCTCGTGCGCCAGGTTGTGGCAGTGAGCGACGTAACGGCCGAGGAACGTCCGGAAGTTCCGGTAGAACGTCACCGACTCGCTCGGGTACAGCGCGGTCACGTCCTCCCTGCCGGTGTCATCCGGGTGCAGCGCGTCCGGAGCCGGCACCCCGTTGCGGAAGAGGACATGGTGCTCCTCCATGTGCATGTGCATCGGATGGACCCAGCCACCGCCGCCGTTCGCGGTCGTCCACACCTCGGGCTGCCCCCGTCTGGGGAGGGCGAGCGAGTTCACCGGATCGAACTGGAGGCTGTTGATCACCCACTCGGTCTCACCGCTGCCGACCAAGGTGTTGTTGGCCGGAGAGCCCCGCTGCAGCGTGAACGTCCTCGACGGCAGAGACGAGGGATTGGCGGCAAACGGCGGCATGTCGCGCAGCCTGCTCGGGACCTGGCTGACATCCCTCTCGGGCGGAGGACCGTCGATGACGATCTTCATCATCGGCACCAGGTAGTTCCCGGGCACGTTCGGGTCGGCGGGGAAGTTGTCGGGCTTCCGTCCCGTCGACATCGCGAGCGAGTTCACCAGGTAGAGCACGTCGCCTTTCCTGGTCTTGTGGCCATCCAGGTACTTGGTGAAGTCGACGACGAACTCCCGCCGTTTCGCCGGCCAGAGCTCGAAGGAGTTGCGCACGATCGGGTTGGGCAGCAGCCCGCCCTCGCTCGCGATCTGGGTGAACCGCATCGACTGCTGGCCATCGGGAAGCTGCCACTGGCCCTTCGACCCCGGGGCCGGCTGCGGGCCGCCCGTCGAGCTCATGAGCCAGAGCTGATAGATCCGCGACACGGAGCAATCGAGGAACCGGAACCGGTACTTCCGCTGGAAGACGTGCAGCACCGGGTAGGCCACCCCGTTGACCGTGAAGATGTCGCCTATGAAGCCGTGGTTGGGGAAGTGGCGGAAGTAGCTCTTCCCCCACCACTCGGGATGCAGCTCGCCACAGCCGTTGTGGAAGTCCGCGTGCTGCGTCACGCCGTCGTCCATGGCGCAGTCGTACAGGGCCAGTGAGATATCGTACTTGACGTTGAAGCTCCCGTCCGGGTTGTTCACGCGGCGGCCAGGCAGGTGCAGCGCGTGACCAGTGGCCCCTTTGGAGGTCTCGTCCCCCGGGTCCAGAATCGGGTCGTAGTGCGGCGCGATCCCCACCATGCCCTTGTAGACGTTCGCCCCGGTGTGGTGCATGCGGTGATCGTGGAACCAGAGGAACGACTGCTTCTCGCGTTCGTCGCCGCCGGCCGGATAGTTGAGGTAGAGGTTATCGCACCATTCGCCGGGCTGGTAACCGCCGTCGTGATCGAACATGTGGTTTGGCTGGCCGTCACTCTCCGGCGCCGTGTGGCCGTTGTGCAGGTGCGTGAGGAACGCCCAGTCCGGCGCCCCGAAGTCCTGACGGTCGAGGCAGAGCGGGTTGAAGTCCAGGTCATTCTGGAAGCGCACGAGGGTCGGCTTCCCGTACTCGATGTTGATCATGGGTCCGGGGAACGTCCCGTTGAAGCCGTAGATGGTGCTCGGCGGCAAGATGTACCCGCCCTTGACGGCGTCGAAGACTGCGGCAGGTGGCGGGGTTACGACGTTGCCGCTGGCGTCGATGGGCTGCACCGCTGACGTGGTGAAGCTGTGCTGCCTGACCTGCAGCCTGATGTGGTACAGGATCGGGTCCGGATAGTTCGCGACCGGGGCCGTCCCAGGCCAGAGCTGATGCGTTCCGGCATCCGGGAGGGCGACTGGCACCTGAACTGAGAAATCTTGGATTTCCCGAGACCGCGCTCCGAGTGCGTCCTGCCTGCCGGAATCCGGACTTGGACGACTGACGACCGGCGCCGTCTGGTTGATGCCGTCCAGTATCCGCACCGACCACGCGTCCGTAGCGTTCGGAGTCAGCGTGCCGTCAGGCTGCCGGTACCCCGGTTGCAAGGCCGTCAGGATCGGAAGGGGATCCGTGAACGGGTTGAGGATGAACGGGCTGGTCGGGAACACCTCGATCAGATTACAAGTGTTGACCGCCTGCTCGATCGGGAACGGCGTCTGATCAACAAAACCAGGAGGACACGCCTGGCCGAACGCCCGCCTGGCGCCGAGCAGCGTCGCAGCCCCCGACATCATCGACAATTTGAGCAAGTCTCGCCTACTCACGTTCAGCTTTTGCCTGTTCATTGCTGTTCTCCCTTTCTGTCTGGCGGCTTTGCCGCGTCTTATGGCTGGAACGGATTGATACGAGAACGATAGATGTCTGGGGGATGCCGGCCAAGTCGGTGAAATCTGAGGATGAAAGGGGAAAAATCACAGGAGTTAAAGGAGTAGATCACGGGGGGGAAAATCACGGAGCTAAAAGGGGGGAAATCACGGGAAGTTAGGGACCGAATCGTAGGGCCGGCAGGAATAACGGGCCATGGCGACATAGCCCTTAGCCCTTTCGGGTTATCCCACTTCTTGGATCGGGGGCTGGAGGAGGAAAGCAGTGCAGGGGTTATGTGGGTGATCTCTGTCAAGGGCTCGGGTGACACTCGGCCTCGTGCTCGATTCGGCCGGCCGGAGCCCGGGCGCCGGAGCCACTTGAACATCGCCTGGGAGCTTCACGACGCTGACCGCCACCGTCACGCTGTGCTGGATTGACGGCGATCGACGGATCGCGACCGGCCCTGGGGACGCGACTGGCAACGTGAAGATCGCTGGATGTTCGCTCAGGAACTAGCGCCGATCAGGAGATTGCGCACGCCGGGGGCGGCCATCACCTCGGTCTCCCCCACCTTGCCACGCAGACGCCGACAGCGCCCACCACCTGGCCAGCTGGATCTCCGGGCACCTGTGGGTCTTGGTATGGGGGCGGAGCTTCTTGCGGGCGGCCTCAGGTGGGCGGCATCTTCACGGATATTGCGCTCGAAGCGGTCGAGGTCGAGCAGCAGCGGGGGCAGGAGCTCAGCGCGCGTCACGGCTCAGAGAGAATGCCACGGTGGGTGATCCTACTCGATGCTCACCTCGTCGCTCAGCTCGTTCTGATCGTCGGGGCGGCGCGGGAAGTGCTGGCGGAGCGCCGCGGCGACGTCCCTCACGGCGTGGAGGAAGCCGTCGCGGGGGCGCTCCTCGCGGAAGTGCGCGATGACGTCCGCCACGAGCCGCCGCCAGTAGGCTTCGCCCACGCGCTCGTGGATACCCTGGTCGCCGATGACCGCGAGCTTCCGGTCGGTGACGGCGACATAGATCAGGACCCCGTGGCGCTCGGCGGTCCGGTGCATGCCGAGCCGCTCGAAGACGGCCACCGCCCGCGCCATGGGGTCGCCCGGGCACTTGTGATCCAGGTGCACGCGGATCTCCGCCGAGGAGCCGGCCTCGGCAAGGGCGACGGCGCGCCTCACCGCCTCGAGGTCGGCCTCGTTCATGAACCGGCGAACCCACCGCGGATGGCGCGCCGTCACCAGCTCCCGCTGGCGCCGCCGCCGCCGAAGCCGCCGCCGCCCCCGCTGAACCCACCGCCCCCCCCGCTGAACCCGCCGCCCCCCGACCAGCCGCCGCCCCCCATGAAGGGTCCGCCCCATCCGGAACGCCCGCCCGTCCACCCTTGCCGGCGAGTCGCCCGGTAGAAGAAGAGCGGCGGAATGATGGCCATCCCCAGCCCTCCGAAGACCACGAGCAGCAGCACGAGTGTGAAGACATCGGTCGACGGCGACGGTCTGGCCGCGGCCGACGGAGCCGGCCGTCGGTAGGTCCCGGCGATGGCCTGATCGATGGCGTCGAGACCCGCGGTGATGCCGTCGGCGACGCCCTTGTCGCGGAAGCGCGGCGCCACCACGTCGCGGAGAATGGACGACGCGATGGCGTCGGTCAGGTTGGCCTCGAGGCCGTAGCCGACCTCGAGCCGCATCTTCCGGTCCTCGATGAAGACGAGGAAGATGACGCCGTTGTCGAGCCCCTTCCGGCCGATGCGCCAGGCCTGGGCGAGGCGGATAGAGAAGTCCTCGAGGCTCTCGCCCTCGAGCGAGCGGAAGATGACCACCACCACCTGGTTGGAGCTGCCCCGCTCCCGCTGGATCAGCTTCTGCTCGAGCCGCTCGCGCTCGGCCGGGGTGAGGACCCCTGCGTAGTCGTTGATGCGGCGGTCGGGCGGCGGCGGGACCTTGAGGGCCGCGGCCACGACAACCCAAACCGCGACCAGCAGGAGCGCGGCGGCGAGGGTTCGAAAGAGGCGCACCGCCGGCCGGTCGGAAGCGCCCGGAGAACGCGTTAGAACTTCACCTTGGGCGCCTGCTCACTGCCGGGCGCTGCCTCGAAGAAGGCCTTGTCCTTGAAGCCGCGGAAGGAGGCAACCAGGCTGCCGGGAAAGAGCCGGAGCCGCGTGTTGTAGTCGCGCACCGCCTCGTTGTAGCGCATGCGCTCCACCGCGATCCGGTTCTCGGTCCCTTCGAGCTGGCTCTGCAGCGTGAGGAAGTTCTGGTTGGACTTGAGCTCGGGATAGCGCTCGACCGTGACGAGCAGCCGGCTCAATGCGCCACCCAGCTCCTGCTGGGCCTGCTGGAATTTCCTGAACGCCTGGGGATCGTTGATCAGCTCGGGCGTGGCCTTGATCCCGGCCACGCTGGCCCGCGCTTTGGTGACCTCCTCGAGCACGGTGCGCTCCTGGGCGGCGAAGCCCTTCACCGTCTCGACCAGGTTCGGGATCAGGTCGGCGCGGCGCTGGTAGACGTTCTGGACCTGCGCCCACTTCTCGTTGACGAGCTGTTCGCTGCGCACCAGCTCGTTGTTGACGCCGACGCTCCAGACTATGCCACCGACGATGATGATGGCGACAACCGCGAGGACCAACAGTGCCGTTCGCATAGCTGCGATTATACCTCACTCTCCCCTCTTCGAGGCCCGTACGCCGAGCGCGGCGCGTCCGGTTGACCGTCCTTCCGCGCCGTGTTAGAACCAACTGGCGCAGCACGAGGGACAAGCCAGACGCGACGTCGCAGCGGGGGTGGGCGTGAGGACAGCCCGGGTGCCCGCCCCAGACGAAGGAGGCCCCGCATGGATCTCAACTACACCCCCGAGGACGTCGCGTTCCGCAAGCAGGTCCGCGCCTGGCTCGAGCAGAACCTCCCGCGCGAGCCCATCAGGACGCTCGAGCAGCGCCGGGCCTGGCATCGCAAGCTCTGCGAGGCCGGCTACCTCGGGATGGGGTGGCCCAAGGAATATGGCGGCGGCGGGGCGCGGCCCATGGAGCAGGCCATCGTGGCCGACGAGATGGCGCGGGCCAATGCGCCGGCGCCCACCAATAGCCTGGGGCTGGGCATCGTCGGGCCCACCGTCATCGTCCACGGCACGGAGGCGCAGAAGCAGCGCTATCTCAGGAAGATCCTGACTGCCGAGGAGCTGTGGTGCCAGCTCTACTCGGAGCCCAATGCGGGCTCCGACCTGGCCGCGCTCAAGGCCAGCGCGGTGGACCATGGGGATCACTTCGTCGTCAACGGCCAGAAGATCTGGACCAGCGCTGGGGGCATCGCCCACTGGGGGCTTCTCCTGGCGCGCACCGATCCCACGGTGCCCAAGCACAAGGGGATCACCTGCTTCCTCATGAACATGCGCCAGCCGGGGGTGGAGGTGAGGCCGCTCAAGCAGATCACCGGCTCCTCGGAGTTCTCCGAGGTCTTCATGACCAACGCCCGCGTCGAGAAGTCGGACCAGGTCGGCAAGCCTGGCGAGGGTTGGGCCATCGCCCAGACCACCCTCGGCTACGAGCGGGGCGGCCGGTCCCTCGCGCGCGTCACGAGCTACGCCTCGCAGTACCACAACCTGCTGAACGTCGCGCGACGACTCAAGCGTCACGGCCGGCCGCTGATCGACGATCCCGTGGTGCGCCAGAAGCTCGGGGGGATCTGGGCCGAGCTGGAGGTGGAGCGCTACTCGGCGCTGCGCGTGCTCACCCAGCTCGAGCGCGGAGAGCATCCGGGCGCCGGCGGCTCCCTCACCAAGCTCTCCTACTCGGAGTTCGAGAAGCGCTTCATGGAGCTGGCCCAGGAGATCCTCGGCCCCTACGGCCAGCTCACCGACGGCGCGCCCCCCGAGTACCAGCTCCAGATCGACACAGCGGTGGGCGACCAGGGCACCTGGGCCTACGCCTTCCTCTGGTCGCGGGCCGGGACCATCTATGCCGGCTCCTCCGAGATCCAGAAAAACGTCATCGGCGAGCGCATCCTGGGCCTGCCCAAGGAAGCGCGGGCCGACCGCGCGGGAGTGACGCGATGAACTTCGCGTTCAGCGACGACCAGATCTTGTTGAAGAACTCCGTGCGCTCCGCGCTCGACGAGCAGTGCAAGCCGGCGCACGTGCGCGCGATGATGGAGGACCCCAAGGGCTATGACGAGGCTCTCTGGGGCGAGATGGCCAAGCTCGGCTGGCTCGGCCTTCCCTTCGCCGAGGAGTACGGCGGCGCGGGGCTCGGGGTGGTGGAGCTCTGCCTCGTGCTGGAGGATCTGGGGCGGGCCGCATACCCCGGCCCGTACTTCGCGAGCGTCGTGCTCGGCGGCCTCGGCCTCATGCTCGGCGGCAGCGCCGCGCAGAAGGAGAAGTGGCTCCCCGCCATCGCCTCCGGCAAGGCCCGCCTCTCCGCCGCGCTGGTCGAGGAGTCCCTCGACTGGGATCCGGCGTCGACGGGCGCCACCGCCACGCCAAGCGGCGACGGCTGGACGCTCGCGGGAGTGAAGCGCTTCGTGCCCTGGGCCCACGTGGCCGACGCCGTGCTGGTCCCCGCGCGCGCGCCGGAGGGCCTCTCGCTCTTCCTCGTGGATCCGGGCTCGCCCGGCGTCTCGCTCAGGCCCATGGTCGGAATCGATCTCGGCAGCCGCTGGTCCGAGATGAGGCTCGGGGACGTGACGGTGAAGCCGGACGCGGTGGTCGGTCAGGTCGGCGGAGCAAGCTCGCTGCTCGAGGCGCTCCTGCGCCGCGGCGCGGTCTGCGCGTCGGCCGAGATGCTGGGGGCCGCCCGCCGCTGTCTCGACATGAGCGTGGAGTATGCCAAGGTGCGCGAGCAGTTCGGCCAGCCCATCGGCTCCTTCCAGGCGATCCGGCACCGTTGCGCCGAGATGCTGCTCGCCGTGGAGAACGCGCACTCCGCCGTCTACTACGCCGCCTGGGCGCTCAACGCGGGCGCCGAGGACGCCGCGGTCGCCGCGTCGATCTGCAAGGCCTACGTCAGCCTGGCGGCGCGCAAGGTCTGCGGCGACGCCATCCAGGTGCACGGCGGCATCGGCTTCACCTGGGAGTACGATCTGCACCTCTACTTCAAGCGCGCGAAGGCCCTGGAGCCGCTGTTCGGCGACGCCCTCTACCACCGCGAGCTGATCGTGCGCCACATCGCGGCATGACATGACGGCCCAGATCACAGGTCCGCTCGCGGGCATCCCCGTCGCGCTCATCGACGAGACGGACTGGAAGGTCCGGGCCGAGTTCGACGCCCTGTTCCGGTGGCAGTAATTGACGGTCGCGCCGGCGAGCGGTAGCATCCGGTCGCGCCATGCCCTTCGCTTATTTCGAGCGCCTGACGCGGCGCCAGCAGGCGATCTACCGCGAGAGCGACGCCGTCTCGGCGATGCCGCTGCGCGAGCCCGAGCGGCTCCGTCCCCTGGTGACCGAGCTGGGGCGCGCGCTCGAGAGTGGAGATCGGCGGCTCACCGAATCCGCCACCCAGCTCCTGGCGACGGCGCTGGCCCGGGCACTCGGCGTGCCGCCGGTCCGCGTGAAGGTGCTGGCGGCCCGGCCCCATGCCCGGTGGGGCGAGCTCCACGGGCTCTACGAAACGGCCAAGCGGCGCGGGGAGCCGCCGCTGATCACGCTCTGGATGCGCACGGCCCGCCAGAAGCGCGTGGTGGCCTTCCGCACCTATCTGCGGACCCTGCTCCACGAGCTGGGACACCACCTGGACTATACTCGGCTGCGGCTGGGGGACTCCTTCCACACCCAGGGGTTCTACCAGCGCGAGTCGCACCTCTTCCACCAGCTGGTCACCGACGGAGGCCCGAGCATGGGGAGCATCGAGGAGCAGATGGCGCGCCTGGAGCGGACGGCGGACGACTTCGCGGCGGCGATCAAGGGCGTGCCCGACGCCGTCCTCTCCCGCCGCCCCGACGAGAAGAACTGGTCGGGCAAGGAGGTCGTCTGCCACATGCGGGACACGGAGGAATCGTTCATGGCGCGCTTTGAGACCATCTTGGCCATGGACGAGCCCAAGTTCCTCCCGGTGGAGCCCGATCGCTGGGCGGCGGAACGTCAATACCAGAGAAACGACGCCGCCGAGGCACTCCAGGCCTTCCGGACGCGGCGCGACGAGTCGCTCAAGTTCCTGCGTGGGCTCCAGCCCGATCGGTGGGAGCGCGGCGGCCTCCACGCCACACGCGGACGCATGACCATCAAGGACTTCGTCGCGCTCATGGCCTGGCACGACGACAACCATCTGGACCAGCTCAAACGCGCCCTCGAGGGCCAACCCTAACGAGGGGCCTACCGCAGGACGCGGCAGAGCGGGGGCCCGCCGTCCGAGGCGAGCGAACCCCAAGGAGGTCGGTCATGGCCAAGCTCAGAACCGGGAAGTGGCTCGTCACAACCGGCGCCACGCTCGCCCTCACCCTCGCCGCCGGCCTCTATGTCCTGGGCCAGCCGACCGACGAGGCCAAGCGCGACCGGATCGTGTCGGTGCCGGGCGGCAAGTACCACGTGCTGCCCGCCACGCTCGAGACCACCCAGTGGGGCTGGCTCGATCCCAAGGAGCCTCCCAAGCTCGTCGTGAACTCGGGCGACACCGTGGCGGTCGAGACCATGATGCACGCGCACAACAAGATCCAGCCCGGCACGACGATGGACGAGATCGTGGCGCTGCGCAAGGCCAATCCGGGCGGCGGCCCGCACTCCGTGACGGGCCCGATCCACGTCAACGGGGCCGAGCCGGGCGACGTGATGGAGATCCGCCTCCTCAAGATCACGCCGAAGGCCTTCGCGACCAACTTCAGCCTCCCCGGCAAGGAATTCCCGACCATCGGCGCCCTCGCTCCCGAGATGCCGGACGGCTTCGTGAAGTACTTCTATCTCGATTGGGACAAGCGCCAGGCCGAGTTCAAAGCCGGGATCATGATCGATCTCCAACCCTTCCCGGGCACCCTCGCCGTCGGCATCGATCCGAAAGACCCCTCCCCGCGGAAGGGTGGGTCCACGGACCCGATGGCGCCCGTCTCCACGCTCCGGCCGTGGAAGAACGGCTCCAACATGGACATCAACGAGCTGCAGGAAGGCAGCACCATTTTCATCCCGATCTTCCTCAAGGGCGGGCTCGTCTGGACCGGCGACTCCCACTGCCGCCAAGGCAACGGCGAGGTCAACCTCACCGCGCTCGAGTGCTCGTACCGCGAGATCGTCATGCAACTCATCGTCAGGAAGGACATGAAGCTCGATTGGCCCCGCATCGAGAGCAAGACCCACTGGATCATGACGGGCTTCGACGAGGATCTCAACCGAGCCATGGTCAACGCCGTGCGCGAGACCGTGGACTTCCTCGCGAGCCAGAAGATGGTGGCGCTCAACCGCTACGAGGCCTACTCGCTCGCGTCCATGGTGGCAGATTGCCGGGTGAGCCAGGTGGTGGACATCCGCAAGGGCGTGCACTGCATGGTGCCCAAGAGCGTCTTCGTCGCCAAGAAGTAGCGCCTATCGGACAAAGGCTCGCGTGACGTGATCGCGGTTCGCGCGCCGGCTTTGCCGGCGCAACCGATTCCTGGGGGGACGTTTCGAAAGGGGGGCGAAGCCCCCCTCCGAGGGTAGTGGCGCTTGCCGCTCGCCCTCGCCTTACTTCTGCTGGGCGCCGCTCCCGCATGGGGCGGCGGCCCTCTCGCCGTCGTCGCCACCTCGACCGACTTGAAGGCGCTCGTCGAGGTTGTGGGCGGCGCCCGCGTGCGCGTCGTGAGCCTGGCGCCGCCCATCCACGACCCCCATCAGGTCGAGGTCAAGCCGAGCCAGCTCGCCGAGCTGCGGTCGGCCGCGCTCCTAGTGCGGATCGGCCTGGATCACGAGCCCTGGCTCGCGCGCGTCGTCCAGACCGTGAACGACCCGCGGTTCGCGCCGGGCGGCGCCAATGTGGTCGACTGCTCGAGGGGCATCACACTCCTCCAGACCGAGACGCCGCGCGTGAAGAGCGACCGTGGGGCGCACGTCCACGCGTTCGGCAACACGCACTACTGGCTCGATCCGGAGAACGCGCGCCCCATCACCGGGTCCATCCTGGACGCGCTGGCGCGGCTTGACCCCGCCGACCGGGCAGCGTTCGAGCGGAACCGCACACGCTTCCTGGCCCTACTGGATGCCCGCCTCGTGCGCTGGGCCCAGGCGGTGGCGCCGTACCGCGGCACGCGCGTCGTGGTGGTCCACGAGAGCTGGCCCTACTTCGCCCAGCGCTTCGGCCTCGTGGTCGCCGCCGCGCTCGAGCCCACGCCGGGCGTACCGCCGTCACCGTCCTCCCTCGCCTCCCTCATCCAGCACATGAAGGAGGCGCGGGTCAGGCTGCTCATCGCCGGCCCCGAGTCGGACACCGCCGTGGTCAACCAGGTGGCGGCGCGGAGCGGGGCGCGCGCCGTGGTCCTGATCCCGTCGGTGGGCGGCGATCCGGCCGCACAGGACTATCTCACCCTCTTCGACGTGAACATCAAGCGCCTGGCCGAGGCCCTCGCGGCCTCCCGCTGACGGGTGCACGCCGATGCTCGAGTTCCTCTGGGCGCCCTTCCTCGCATGCCTCGTCCTCACCGGGATCCACGTCTACCTCGGACTCCACGTCCTGTCCCGCGGCGTCATCTTCGTGGACCTGGCGCTGGCGCAGGTGGCGGCCCTCGGCATCACCGTCGCCTTCCTGGCCGGCCACGCGATCCAGAGCCAGGCGGCCTACTGGTACGCGCTGGCCTTCACCGTGGGCGGCGCCGCGCTGTTCGCCGTGAGCCGCGTGCACCGCGCGCCCATTCCGCAGGAAGCCATCATCGGGATCGTCTACGCCGTGTCGGCCGCCGCCGCCGTGCTGGTGGTGGACCGTGCGCCCCAGGGCGGCGAGCACATCAAGCAGCTCCTGGTGGGGAGCATCCTCACCGTCACGCCCCAGGAGACCGCGCGGCTGGCCGGGCTCTACGGCCTGATCGGCGCCCTGCACCTGATGATCCGCCGGCCACTCCTCGAGATCTCCTTCCATCCGGACGCCGCGGCGGAGAAGGGGCGCTGGGTCCGCTGGTGGGACTTTTGCTTCTACGTCACCTTCGGCATCGTCGTGACCAGCTCGGTCCGGATCGCGGGGGTGCTGCTCGTCTTCTCCTACCTCATCGTCCCGGCGGCGGTGGGCGCGCTCTTGAGCGCGTCGGTGACCGGTCGGCTCCTCGTCGGCTGGGCGCTCGGCTTCCTCGTGAGCGTGCTCGGGCTCTCCGCATCCTTCGCCTGGGATCTGCCCACGGGCGCGGCGGTCGTGACGACGTTCGGTGCCCTCATGGCGGCGGTGGCGCTCGCCCTCGGCGCGCGCGCCCTCGTCCGGCGGCTGCGCCGTGAGGGCTGGCGCGCGCTCGTTCCCGCGGGCGCCGTCGCCGGCGCGCTGGTGGCTGCGGCCGGCCTGCTCCTGACGCTCGTCCCGCAGATGGATCACCACTGGCTCAACTGGCTCGAGGAGGCGGCGCCGGGAATCGAGCTGGCCTTCCTCTCCCCCGGCGAGCGCCGGACCTACCACGACACGCGCGCCGACGTGATGCGCCAGATGGCGGAGCTTCAGCGCCTGCGCGTCATGCAGCAGGAGGCGCAGTGGGGGACGCGCCAGATGTCTGCCGAGACCCAGGAGCGCCTCAGACAGTTCCTCGCCTCCCGCGGCGAGATCACCGCCGGCGACCGCATGGTGCTCACCACGCTGCGGAGCCGGGCCCGCGAGCGCCAGCGCTTCTGGCTCGGGCTGCCGCTGCTCGGGCTGGGCGCCGCTGGCGCGCTGGCGTTGGCCCACGCCGGGCGACGCCGCGGATGAGGACCGGGAGAGGAATCCCGGGAGACCCCGACCGGCTTCGGCTCGTTTCGCCGACAATGCCTCCTGGGTATCTCTCGGAGGCTAGCCCGACACGCCGCTAAATAGCGGCCCATGATTCGGAGTGGTAACGGACGCCGCGGCGGCCGCGGGTGGCGTCGTGTGCGCCCCCGGGCAGCCGGGC
>Ga0137368_10003821_pt1 | contig 16082 bp, 16 predicted proteins | sample SagtaG_13_FD_104917 | JGI IMG/M metagenome (GOLD analysis project Ga0137368, IMG submission 104917) | Vadose zone soil microbial communities from Sagehorn Ranch, Mendocino, California, USA - Sage1_L_100_16 metaG | ecosystem: Environmental > Terrestrial > Soil > Vadose zone | place: USA...
GAGACTCGTCATGCTGCGAGACGCCATCCGGGCAGCCCTGCCGAAGGAACAATTCGGCGACCACCTGACGATCCTCTCCGGCACGGGTCAGAACATCGCCGGCCTCGGGATCTTCGTCGCCGCTACGTTCGCGACGAACGTCTTGATCTCCCGGGCCTTCGGAACCTCCGGCCCCTCGGCCCTCGGCACGGTCACCCTCGCTACCCAGTTCGCCTTCATCGGCGGCGCCGCCACCCGGTTCGGCATGGATATGGCCGCGGTGCGCCGGGTGGCCATCGACGTCGGAAAGGGAGAGCCGGGCCGGGTTCGAGCGATGCTGCGTCGGGCGGCCGCCATCGCCGCGGCCGTCAGCCTGGCCGCAGGTGTCCTGGCCTTCCTGGGAGCGGGCGCGCTGGCCCGGGCTTTCGGGGCGGGCGCCGGCGGCAAGGCGGCGTTCCAGGCGGCGGCCGTGGCGCTTCCGTTCGTGGCCCTCGTCCAGGTGTACCTCGGCGGCACCCGGGGCCTGAAGATCATGCGCCACACGCTGTCCATCTACTGGGCCGGACAGCCGGTGGCCTGGATGATGCTCATGCTGCTTGGTTGGGTCGTGTCGAAGTCGATCGGCATGAGCGTCCTGGCCTATTCCCTGTCATGGGTCCTGGCCACGGCGGCTGCCTGGTTCGTGTGGGAGCGGGAGACGCGGGGGTTCGCGGCGTTGCCCGCAGAGCCGGGGGAGGTCCGCGAGCTGGTCCGGTACGGGACCCCGCGGGCGCCGGCGGCCGTCCTCTCGCAGCTGCTGTTCTGGGCCGACTATTTCGTGTTCAGCCGCTACGCCAGGGGGCCAGAGCTCGGCGTGTACGCGGCCGCGGTCCGCGTGGCGCAGGCCCTTGCGCTGTTCCTGATCGCGGTCAACTACATGTTCAGCCCGTTCGTGGCCGACCTGCACTCGAGGGGGGAACGCGAACGGCTGGACGGCCTGTACAAGGCGCTGACGCGGTGGGTGGTGGCGGGGACGCTTCCGGTCCTCCTGCTGCTGGCGGTCGTCCCGGGACCGGTCTTGGAGATATTCGGGGGACGGTTCGAGACCGGAACGACCGCTTTGCGCATCCTGTTGATCGGCCAGGCCGTCAACGTGGCCGTCGGCGGCGTCGGGTTCATCCTGATCATGGTGGGGCGAACGGGATGGGACCTCGTCGTGTACGCGGCGTCGTTCCTGGTCGACCTCGGCGTGGCCTTCGTCCTGGCACCCCGGCTGGGGGCGGAGGGAGCGGCCATCGCGCAGGCCGCGACGATGGTGGTTTCGAACACAGGCCGCCTCTACCTGGTGTGGCGCTTCGTGCACATCCAGCCGTTCAACCGCCACTACCTCCGGTTGGCGGTGCCCGCGGCTGCCGGCGGGCTCGTCATGCTCGCCGTGCACCTCGCCCTGCGACATGGAGCGTGGCCGGCGGACCTGGCGGGAACCGGCGTGGCCGGGGCGGTCGCTTACGTCGGCGCGCTGGTGGCGTTCGGCCTGGCTCCGGGGGAGCGGGCGGCGCTCAGGAGGGTCTGGGCGGCGGGTTCGACTCCATGAAGAACTCGGTGAACTCGGTGGCTCGGCTGTCGTCATCGAACTCGATCACGAAGATGTTGGCGTACTCGGTTTCCACCGAGCCGTCCGCCTTGAAGTAGGTGGTGTGGCCGCGGACCACCCCCGTGTTCCCGTTCACCGCGAGGGCCTCGTAGCGGCAGTCCCACGAGCCCGGCGGATCCACGTGCTCGGTCCAGCTCTTCACGATGGCGTCGAGGCCTCGAGACGGCTCCCGGAACGGGTGGGTGAAATAGCGAGCGTCATCCGTGAAGAGGGCGCCGATCTCCGTGGGCTGGTTCGAGGACCACGCGTCGACGTAGGCGTCGATCCATTCCTGCAGCTTCGCCATGTCCAAGGCGCCCACTTTAACGAGTACGATCCAAGCCGTGGCGGATGACGAGCACGCCTACGTCGAGAGCAGGCTGCGCGACGCCGTGGTCATCTGGCTCACCACCGTTCGATCGGACGGACAGCCTCAGACCTCCCCGGTGTGGTTCTTCTGGGATGGGGAGCGCCTCCTCATCTACAGCCGGCCCTCGTCGAGGAAGGTCCCCAACATCCGGGGCAATCCTCGTGTGTCGCTGAACCTCGACGGGGATGGAGACGGCGGCGAGATCCTCACCGTCGAGGGCACCGCGGAGATCGACGAGCAGGCTCCTTTGGCGAACGAGGTCGAAGCCTACGTCGAGAAGTATCGGGAGCATATCAAGCGGCTTGGCGCCGAACCGGAGCCCTTCGCCAGGATGTACTCAACGCCGATCAGGATCACCCCGACCCGCCGGCGCGTCTACCGCTGACGGGGTCGTTGCTCGGCGAGCCGGAGGGCTTCGCGAACCGCCTGTTCCGGCAACGAGACCTGGGGGAAGGCTTCGACGCGTCGGCCGCCCTTGGACAGTTCCCACGTTCCGAGGCCCACGACCGGCACACCGATCTTGAGGGCGAAGGCGATCTCGGACAGCGTGCCGAATTCGCCGGCCACCGCGATGAGGGCGTCGGAGGAGCGAACGATCAAGGTATTCCGAGCCTCGCCCATGCCGGTGGGGATCGCGAACGTTAGATACGGGTTGGCCCCGCCCCGGTTGGCGCCCGGCAGGATCCCGAGGACCGTCCCGCCGGCTTCTGCCGCTCCTCGAGCCGCCGCCTCCATCGAACCGCCCAGCCCACCGCACACCAGCACGGCCCCCGCTCGGGCCAGGAGCCGTCCCACCTCTTCGGACTGCTGGGCCACGTCGGGTGAGCATGGGTCCGGCCCGCACACCGCCACGTACACGGATCCGGCCATCAGCCCCACGTCCTGCCGAGCATCGCGGCCAGCAGCGCGATCGCGCCCTGCTTGTCGAGCGGCTCGTTGCCGTTGCCGCATTTCGGTGACTGCACGCAGGACGGGCAGCCCCGGGCGCACGGACACTGCCGGACGGCTTCGAACGTGGCTTCGAGCAGCCGCGCCCCCGACTCGTAGCCGCGCTCGGCGATCCCGGCGCCACCCGGATACCCGTCGTAGATGAAGATCGTGGGACCGCCGGTGTCCTGGTGGAACGGCGTGGAGAGACCGCCCACGTCCCACCGGTCGCACGTCGCCACCAGCGGGAGCAGGCCGATGGCGGCGTGCTCCGCGGCATGGGCCGTCCCAGGAAGCATGGCCGGCATGATCCGGGCCCGGAGCAGCAGGCGCTTCGGCAGCAGCCACCACAGCGCCTTCGTCACGAGCGTTTGCGGCGGAAGGGCCAGCGGGATCTCGTCGATCGTTTCCTGGGTGGACGACAGCTTCCGTTGGAACCCGATGACCTGCCGCGTCACCTTCACCTCTCCGAACAACGCGGGCACCTCGCCGACCGCCCCCTGGTCGATGACCCGAATGACCTCCACGTCCGTCAGGTCCCTGGTCTGCGTGTAGTAGTCGGCGTCGCTCCTCGAGACCAGCGCCACCCGCCCGACCAGGTCGAGTTCGTCGACCTCGTACTGCTCACCCTGGTGCAGGTAGACCGCACCGGGATGGACGTGCCAGTAGGCCCGTGCTTCGTCGACGGTACCGAGGAGGGCTCCGGTCTCCTTTTCCACGATGGCGAAGAGCGCTCCGGAGGCCGAACGAACGTCGACCAGTCGATGGGGGGACTCTCGTCCCCGGTAGTGCAACAGCCCCCGCCGGCGAACCATCTTGCCTTCTTCCTCGAGCCGGCCAACCGCTTCGGCGGCGCCTTCCCCGAACAGGGTCAGCTCTTCCTCGGTGAGCGGCTGTTCGCGAGCGGCGCAGGCGAGATGCGGCTCGAGCACGTAGGGGTTGGTCGGATCGACCACCGCCGCTTCGGGCGGCTTCTCGAACAGGTCCGCGGGGTGCTGCACCAGGTACTGATCGAGCGGGTCGTCCTGCGCCACCAGGACCGCGAGGGACGGTTCGCCGCGGCGGCCGGCCCTCCCCGCCTGCTGCCACATCGAGGCGCGGGTTCCCGGGTAGCCCGCCATGAGCGCCGCATCCAGGGAGCCGACGTCGATCCCCAACTCCAGTGCGGTGGTGGCGGCCACGCCGAGCAGCTCACCGGACGCCAGGGCCCGCTCCAGAGCCCGGCGCTCCTCGGGGAGGTAGCCGGCCCGGTAGGCCTTGACCCGGCGCTTCAGCCCGCCCGGCAGCTCGCGACGGGCGAACTCGGCGACCAGCTCGGCTGCCCTTCGCGTGCGGCAGAAGGCGATGGTCCGGGTCTCCGATTCGACCAGCCGTCCGAACAGCCATGACGTTTCGCTGATGGCGCTTCGGCGAAGTCCCAGCTCTTCGTCGACCAGCGGAGGGTTCCACAGCGCGAACAGCTTCTCGCCGTGGGGAGAGGCATCCTCGGCCACCTCGGAGAAGGGGAGGCCGACCAGCCGCTCGGCCAGGTCGGACGGATTGCCCACGGTGGCCGAAGCCAGGACGAACTGTGGCTGCCCGCCGTAATGGGCGACCAGCCGACGGAGGCGGCGAAGGATCATCGCCACGTGCGAGCCGAACACCCCGCGGGCCACATGGGCCTCGTCCAGCACCACCAGCGAGAGCCGGAGGAAGAAGTCCGCCCATCGCGCGTGCCCCGGGAGGATGGAGGCGTGGAGCATGTCCGGGTTGGTCATGACGAGGTTCGCGTTGCGGCGGATGAGTGGCCGTTCGGCCTGAGGCGTGTCGCCGTCGTAGACGCCCGCTCGGATCTGGGGCAGCTTGAGCTCTCTGACCTGGCGGAGCTGGTCCCGAGCGAGGGCCTTGGTCGGGAAGAGGTAGAGGGCCGTGCGCTTCTCATCGGCAAGAGCGGTCCTGGCGAAGGCCAGGTTGTAGACGAGCGTCTTGCCGGACGCGGTTCCCGTCGCCACCACCACGTGGTCGCCCCGATCCAGGAGGTCCAGGGCTCGCCGCTGGTGGAGGTACAGTCCTTCGATCCCGGCGCCCGCCAGCCGGCGCCGGAGGACCTCGGGCAGGTCGGGAAGGGGGAGGGTGTCCGGCTGCCTGGCCTGGAGCACCTCGACGTGGGCCAGGCAGGCCTCGGCTCCCTCCTCCTTCAAGAGCCGGTTCAGGAACCCTCGAGCATCCACACCGCCGATGGTAGTGCGAGACACTACGGCGATGGCGCGCGGTCGGAACGGGTCCTGTGGACTGGGTTGAGCTCTTCAGCGCGCTAACCCTGATCCTGTTCTCCGCTGAGCTGTTCACCAACGGCGTGGAGTGGGTGGGCGAGACCATGGGGCTCTCCGAGGGGGCTGTGGGTAGCGTGCTGGCCGCGGTAGGGACGGCTCTCCCCGAGACCCTCTTGCCTCTGGTGGCCATCGCTGTAGGGCGCCCCAGCGGGAAGAGCATCGGGATCGGGGCCATCCTGGGCGCGCCGTTCATGCTGACCACGCTGGCCATGTTCGTGGTCGGCGTGTCGGTGCTGTTCTTCGCCCGAGGCGGCCGACGGAGCGCCGATCTGGGGGGCGATCGACGGGTGCTCCTGCAGGACCTCGGCTATTTCCTGGTGATGTACGCCCTGGCGCTGGTGGCGGGCCTGTGGCATGTCCGATGGTTCAAGTGGCTCCTGGCTGCAGGATTGCTGATGGGCTACGTCCTGTACGTGAAGCGCCACTTCGAAAGCCCGACGAGCGAGGAGGAGCGCGAGGCAGCGGGTGAGATCAAGCCGCTCTACCTCCGGCGATGGGTCCGCCGGCTGCAGCGCCGGCCGGTCGACAACCCTACCCCGCCCCCCACGTGGCTCAGCATCGCGCAGTCGTTCCTCGCCCTGGTAGGCATCGTGGGGGGAGCGCGGCTGTTCGTGGACGGGATCGAAACCATCTCCCGTACGTTCCGCGTCGATCCGCTCGCGATCGCCCTGCTCCTGGCGCCGCTGGCGACGGAACTACCGGAGAAGTTCAATAGCGTCATCTGGGTCCGCCGCCGGAAGGACACCCTGGCCCTCGGCAACATCACCGGCGCCATGGTGTTCCAGTCCTCCTTTCCGGTGACGATCGGGATCCTGCTCACGCCGTGGCGGTTCACCGGGCCGGGGACCCTCGACGAGCTGGTGGCGGCGGTGGTGGCTCTCGTGGCAGGGGCCGTCCTGTGGATCACGCTCCTCGTGCGGGGGAGACTCGGTGCGAAGCTGCTGCTCTGGCAGGGAGCCTTCTACGCCGGGTTCGTGGTGTTCGTGCTGGCCAGGATCTGAGCCCGGCTAGGAAGCGTACCCGTCGGCCCGCAGGTCGGCGTAGATCGATCGGGCCCGCGCCGAGATGAACACCACGCTGACCGCCCCCACGGATCCGGTGGTGGCCGGCACCACGAGGTTCGTCACCTTGGAAGGGTCGATGCGGGTGGCCGTCAGGCCGAGGCGAAGCAATGTCGGCACGCCGAGGTCCGTGCGGATGTTCCTCCAGCCGATCGAGATCCACTTGAGCAGGTTGCCGGGATTCCGACCGAACACGTCGGCCAGCTTGGAGAGGGCCGCGACGAGCAGGCGCCCCTGGTTGGCGGAACGCCCGAGGTCCCCTCCGGGAACGTCGTGCCGGTCGCGGGCGAAGGCCAGAGCGGCCCTGCCCTTGAAGGTGTGACGGCCCTTCGAGAAGTTCGCGCCGGAGAACTTGTCGTGCATGCGCCGGGGCACGTTGACGCTCAGGCCTCCGATGCCGTTCACCATGCGGATCAGCCCGTTGAACGACGTGAGCATCCAGAAGTCGACCCTGATCCCGGTGATGGACTCCACCGTCCTGACCATGAGGTTCGGCCCACCCAGCACCATGGCCGTGTTGATCTTGGTGGTGCCGTGCCCGGGGATGGAGACCCAGGAGTCGCGCGGGAAGCCCAGGATCGTGGCCCGGTCGTGTTCGAGATCGACGCCGATCAGGTGGATGGAATCCGCTCGCTCGCGCTCGATGTTCTGACCCGGCCTGGCGTCGCTGCCGAGGGCCAGGATGAACAGTGGGCGCTTGCCCTCCAGGGCGGGGACAAAGGACGCGCCGTGGGCGGAGTGGATCTCGACGACGTCGGACAGCGCGACCGCCGGCCCGCTCTTGCCGGCCGCGCCGGCCGCCACGAGGACCGCCGCCGACAGGGCCATCACCGCCAGGGAGCCGGTCCCGATGCGTACGAACGCCCTCCTGGGCGAGGCGCGGCGCTGAGTGGAGGACATGGCCGGGTCGGTCACGGGGTGGCGGCTCCCGAGCCCGGCGAAATGCCGGCCGACGGCGCGGGGGCTTGGACGTCGATCGACGTCTTGGCCGTCGGATAGCCGAACACCACCCACTCTCCGGCTTCGAGCTGCAGCAGGAAGCTAGCAGTGTTCGTGATGGCGGCTGGCTGGCCGTTGACCAGGGAACCCCTTGCCTTGAAATCGACGTTCGCCACCGCGGCCTGAGGGTTTCCTCGGGCATCGATCAGCACTTCGACCGACAGCGAAGAGTTCTCCACGCGCAAGCTCTCGAGGTTCGCTGCCTGTGGCCCCAGCGTGAGCGACGCGCTGTCCTGCCGGGCCCGGGCCCGGAGCGAGCGATCGAAGAGCAGCCACGCCCGGTCGGGGACGCCCTTCTTCCACGTGTCGGGATCCATGAACACGGTGTCGTAATAAGAGGAGAGCTGCCCGGCGATCTCAACTGACGCGTCCCGGGCCACGTTCAGTCCCTTCCGCCCCGCGCTGTCCGCCGTCACATCGCCGATCCGAAAGAAGAAGAGAGGCCGGGCCGGTGTGCCGGCGGGGCTGCCAGACCCTCCTGGGGTCGATGTGGGGCTCGAGAGCAGAGCCGATGCCCCGATCCCCCCTCCTGCCATGGCCAGGACCGCGATGAGCACGCCGACCAGGAGCCGCCGCCTGGAACGAGCGGCACGCCGCCTTGAACGAGCGGCATCGGGCCCCTCTTCCGGCGGCTCGAGGTCGCCGGGCAGGGAGGGCAGCTCGTCCGGGGCGGATTCCATCCGAGGAGCAGGGCGCATCGGGGAGGGAGGCTACCCGGCGAAAGGGTCTTTATCAACGGTCCTTCGGCCTGACTTGCTTTGTTGGAGGGACGCGCCGGGGGCTCGCGAGGAAAGAGCGTGAGAGGCCGGTGCTAGACTGGCCGCTCCATGGACCTCGAGCTCGAGACGAACAAGCGCGACCACCAGACGGTCCTCACCGTTCGAGGGGAGATCGACGTCTATACCGCTCCTCGGCTGCGCCAAGCCATCGTCGACCTCGTCGACGCCGGTGCGGTTAACCTCGTCATCGACATGGAGAAGGTCAACTTCCTGGACTCGACGGGCCTCGGCGTGCTGGTGGAGGGACTGAAGCGAGTCCGTACCCGAGGCGGGGACCTCTCGATCGTGGTGACCCAGGACAAGATCGTCAAGATCTTCGAGATCACCGGCCTGAACAAGGCCTTCTCGCTGCACACGTCGGTCGACCACGCGCTGGGGGAGCCCGTCTCCGGATGATGAGCGGTCCCACCGCGGACGGAGGGCCCGTTCCCGGCCTCGAACTGGAAGTTCCTCCCAAGCCGGCCTTCGTACGCACCGCTCGGCATGCCGTGGCCGCCCTGGCCCGTCTCCACGAGGCCCCCGAGGACCTCGTCGAGGACATCAAGCTCGCCGTGTCGGAAGCCTGCAACCCGGCGGTGGCCCGGACCGAAGCGGGCCCAGATTCCGCGACGGATCCCCTCACGATCGTCGCCGCAGTGAACGCCGGCCGGATCGAGATCGAGGTGTTCGATCCGAACGGAAAGGTCGCCCGCGAGGTGACCGGGGCTCCTGCGGACATCGACACGCAGGACCTCCCCTTCGACCGGGTCCTCGCGCTGCCCATCGTCCGCGGTCTCGTCGACGAGGTGGCCATCACCCAGGAGTCTGGCGGAGCGCGGATGCGGATGCTCGTGGCCTTGACGCCCGCAACTGAATCTCCGGCTTCAAGCTAGAGACCTCGTCCAGCCCTGCGTGGGCCCCGTTCGCTACACTCTTCCTTGCTCGAAGGGGAGTAGTCGAGCGGTGTCCACCGTCAGCACGGCCGACCCGCGCGTCGGCCCGGTGGCCCACCCGCGAGCGGCGAGCTTGCGGGACCAGACCTTCGGCCTTGGCTAAGGGCTGGAGGTCGGACATGGTCGATTGGTTTCACTGGGCGAGCTTCCTGGCATTCCTTGTCCTCTTGCTGGCGCTGGACCTTTTCGTTCTCCATCGGCGCGCGCGGGAGGTCCCGTTCAAGCAGGCCCTCGTCTGGACCGCCGTCTGGGTGGGGCTGGCCCTGGCGTTCGGAGGGGTCCTGCTCCTGTGGCGAGGAGCGGAGGTCGGTGGCGAGTACGCGGCCGGCTATCTGATCGAGTGGAGCCTGTCGGTCGACAACGTCTTCGTCTTCGTCCTGATCTTCACGCACTTCGCCGTGCCGGCCGCGTACCAGCATCGCGTGTTGTTCTGGGGCGTGCTCGGCGCGATCCTCCTTCGCCTGTCCTTCATCCTGGGCGGGTCCGCGCTGCTGAACCGGTTCCACTGGGTGATCTACGTATTCGGCGGTCTCCTCGTTGTGACCGCCGTTCGGTTCCTGGCCGAACGGACCGAAGGCCGGTCGCTGGAGGAGAGCGTCATTCTCCGCCTGACCCGGAGGGTCCTCCCGATCACCGAGTCGTTCCAGGGCCAGCGGTTGGTGGTGCGAAGGGGCCGGGGCGTGCTGGCAACGCCGCTGCTGGCCGTCCTGGTGGTGATCGAGGCAACCGACGTGGTGTTCGCCATCGACTCGGTGCCCGCTGTGTTCTCCGTGACCCGCGATGCATTCGTCGCGTTCACCTCCAACGCCATGGCCATCCTCGGTCTTCGCTCGCTGTACTTCGTGCTGGCGAGGGCGATGGGGCGATTCCGATACGTCAAGCCGGCCCTGGCAGCGATCCTCGCCTTCGTGGGGGTCAAGATGTTGCTTACCGACGTGGTGGAGATCCCGGTGGCCGTGTCGCTCGTGGTGATCGCCGGCATCCTGGCCACCGGCATCGGCGCCTCCGTCCTCCGACCGGCGCCGGAGGTCCGGCGCCCTCCCGTCGGGTCCTGAACCACCTCTATACTTGGCGGTGGGGCACGTCCAAGGCGATGGAGCTCGCCGAACCGCCCGCGAGGGCTGATAGCTCCTACCCAGGAGGTAGGAGCTTTTTCTATGGGACGAGAGCTACGCGGGGTTCAGGGACCAGCTGCGGGAGAGAGCCTCTCAGAGTTTGCCGAGGTGCCAGAGGCGAGTGACCGACTTGTGGCGATCGGGGTGGCAGCTTGCCGCCTCGTGGCGGCGGGCCGTCCATGGTGGTCGGAGGATGGTGAACGTGCCCTTGCCGTAGTCCTGCACGGCGCGATGAGGCCCGCTCCTTGAACTGCCCGGCCCTCGGGCTGATGGCCTCTACCAGAGAACGTCGCTGGTAGAGGCACGCTCCGCCTCCTGCCGGCCCTAGACAGGGAGGTGGAGCGGGTGAACGTCTACTTCGTGGCCTTCGTGTGGGTCGCCATGGCCCTTGCGGCGTCGGTGATCAGCGTGCGTATCGGGGTCTCCGTCGCGCTCGTGGAGATCCTCGTGGGAGCCGTCGTAGGGAACCTTCCGCACGCCTCGCACTACGTCCAGCAGACCGACTTCACGAACTTCCTGGCGAGCCTCGGGTCTGTGATGCTGACGTTTCTGGCGGGGGCGGAGATCGACCCTGTGTCCTTGCGCCGGCACTGGAAGGCAAGCCTGTCGATCGGATTTGTGTCGTTCCTCCTCCCGTTCCTAGGTGCGCTCGCGTTCTGCCTGTTCGTCCTCGGGGTGGACCCTGCACGCCGCAGAGATCGGAGGGATCGCCCTCAGCACGACCTCCTCGCCGTGGTCTACGCGGTCATGGTGGAGACCGGCCTGAACCGGCAGGAACTCGGCAAGCTCATCCTCGCCGCCTGTTTCGTGACGGACCTCGGAACCGTGCTCGCCCTGGGGGGGTTCTTCGCGAACTTCGGGGTGGCCCTCGCCGTCTTCGTGGCAGTGAGCGCTGCCGCGCTCGCGCTCCTCCCCTTCGCGACCAGGTTCGTGATCCGCGCCCTCGGGCATCGAGTGAGCGAACCGGAGATCAAGCTCCTCCTCGTGGTGCTCCTAGGGCTCGGCGCGCTCGCCATCAAGGCCGGCAGCGAGGCGGTCCTCCCCGCTTATGTCGCCGGGCTCGTGGTGGCCGGGATCTTCCTCCACGACCGTATCTTGATCGACCGCCTTCGGTCGATCTCGTTCGCGCTGCTCACTCCATTCTTCTTCCTCCGGGCCGGGGTGCTCATCTCGGCGCCCGCGCTGGCGTCCGGGCCGGCGTGATCGCCGTGCTCTTGGCTGTGAAGCTCGCTGCGAAGGGCGCGGGGGTGTGGCCGGCGGCCACAGTCTTTGGCGTGCCGCGCCGCGAGAGGACGTACCTGACCCTGCTCATGTCCACCGGCCTCACGTTCGGTTCGATCGCGGCCTTGTTCGGGCTCACCCACGGATTCATCAACCAGCGGCAATACTCGGAGCTGGTCACCGTGGTTCTGCTCTCGGCGTTCGTGCCGACACTCATCGCGCAGCAGCTCTTCCAGCCCGAGCTGGTCGACGAGGAGGAGGAAGAGGCGCTGGGCGCGGAGGACGCGGCCACCATCGGCCACCGGACGGGGCGGTCATGAAGAGACGTAGACTTCCGCACATAGGAGCGCCGGGAAGCCTGGTCGGCAACCAGCGCTCCTTTTGTCGTTCCTGGGAAGGATGCCGGGATGGTCGCAGACGTGATCGGGCTCGTGGTGAGCCTCGCCATGCTCACCGTCGCCGGAGACCAGTTCGTGGTGGGCGCGGCTCGCCTGGCCACGGTTATGCGCATCCGCCCCTCGGTAGTGGGCGCGGTCATCGGCGGGCTCGGAGCCAGCCTCCCGGAGCTCCTGGTGTCGACCGTCGCCTCCGTCAGTCGCGAGCCCCAGATCGCCGTCGGGAACCTGGTCGGGTCGAACATCGCCCACGTGTCCCTGGCGCTGGCGATCGCGGCGCTCGTCGCCCCGATACGCGTGGATTCCAGGACGATCCGGCGCGAGGGGCCGCTGTCGGTCGCCGCGGTCCTCCTGTTCGCCCTCCTGTTGCAGGGCGGGCTGTCTCAGGCGGAGGGTCTCGCGTTGCTCCTCGGACTCGTCCTCGCCCTGGCGGCCATGCTGGCCAACGCCCGCATGACCCCCCGCGGCGACGAGCTCACCGTCGAGGTCAGGCGTTTCTTCGGCAGACGCACCCAGCAACGGCTCGTCGCGGAGATGGTCCGGACGTTGGGGGGTCTGGCGTTGATGCTCGTCGGGGCGGAAGTGCTCGTGCGATCTGCGTCCGGGATGGCGCACCGACTGGGCATCGGGGAGGGGTTCGTCGGGCTGACCGTGGTGGCGGTGGGAACGACGGCCCCCTTGGTGGCCATCGCCGTCCAGGCGGCTCGACGCGGGAATCACGATCTGGTCGCGGGGAGCGTGCTGGGCAGCAACCTGTTCGTTGCGCTGGCCGGTGGTGCGCTCGTCGGTATCCTTCGCGGCGGGCCGGAAGCCGCCGTCGATCTGGTTGCCGTGTGGGTGATGGTGGCGATCGCCGCCGCGGCCTGGGTCTTCATGGCCCGGCGGAGCCTGGTCACGCGGTGGGAGGCACTGGCCCTGGTCCTCGCCTACGCCGCGATGCTCCCGTTCGTCACGCGATGACGGCGGAGCTCGGAGAACCATCGGCTATAATCGCGCCCCGACCAGGGGCTTTTGATTTCGCGGTCCACGCCCCTCGTTCCATGTAACGGACCGGGAGGACTTCGGATGTTCTTCCTCGCGCAAGAAGGCGGGCTCGGCCGCGGTGTGACCTTCGACGATTTCGCCAACGCTTCGCTGTGGATCATCCTGGTCATCGCGCTCGGGGCGCTCGTGTTCGCCGCCTATCTCCGGCGCGAGGTCCTGGCCGCGCCGGAGGGGACCGAACAGATGAAGAAGATCGCCCGGGCCATCCAGGAGGGCAGCCGGGCCTACCTCAACCGCCAGTTCCGAACCGTGGCCGTATTCATGATCCTGCTGACCGTCGCCCTGTATTTCGTGTTGCCCGTGCCGAAGAACTCCGAGCACGCGGACTGGATCATTCGACTGGGGCGGTCGATCGCCTTCATCCTGGGGGCGTCCTTCTCGGCGATCACCGGGTTCGCCGGGATGTGGCTGGCGGTGCGGGGCAACGTCCGGGTAGCGAACGCGGCGCGCGAGTCGGGCCTCCGGAAGGCCCTGCGGATCGCCTTTCGTACCGGCGGCGTGGCGGGGATGTTCACCGTCGGCTTGGGACTGCTCGGGGCGACGGTCATCCTGATCCTCTTCCAGCGAGACGCTACGACCGTGCTGGTCGGCTTCGGATTCGGCGGCGCCCTCCTGGCCATGTTCATGCGGGTCGGCGGGGGGATCTTCACGAAGGCGGCCGACGTGGGAGCGGACCTGGTCGGAAAAGTCGAAAAGAACATCCCGGAGGACGACCCGCGTAACGCAGCCGTCATCGCGGACAACGTCGGCGACAACGTGGGCGACTGTGCCGGGATGGCCGCCGACCTGTTCGAGTCCTACGAGGTCACGCTGGTGGCTTCGATCATCCTGGGGGCGGCGGCCTTCTCGAACTCGCCCAAGGGCGCCATCGTCGGGGTGATGTTCCCGCTGTTCGTGCGGGCCATCGGGGTGATCACCTCCATCATCGGGATCATCTCGGTGACCCCGCGCAGCGAGACCGAGCACGGGATGAGAGCCATCAACCGGGGCTTCTTCGTCTCCGCCGCCGCCTCCGCCATCGGGGTCCTCCTCCTCGCCTCGACGTACATGGGCGACTACCGGCCGTTCTGGGCCGTGCTGTTCGGCCTGCTGCTGGCGAGCGTCATCCAGCTGCTCACCGAGCACTTCACTTCCACCAGGCGGAAGCCGGTGAAGGAGATCGCCTCGTCCTCGCAGACCGGGCCGGCCACCACCATCCTGTCGGGCTTCGCCACCGGCCTCGAGTCGACGGTGTGGGCCATCCTGGTGATCGCGGGGGTCATCCTCGGGGCCTTCTACCTGGGGGACAACATCGCCGAGCGGCTGTACTTCATCTCGCTTACCGGCATGGGGATGCTGACGACGGTGGGGGTGATTGTGTCGATGGACACGTTCGGCCCCGTGTCGGACAACGCGCACGGGATCGCCGAGATGTCCGGCGGGCTCGGGGAGCGAGCCGACGAGATCATGACCGGGCTGGACGCGGTGGGGAACACCACCAAGGCCATCACCAAGGGGATGGCGATCGCCACAGCGGTCATCGCGGCCACGTCGCTGTTCGGATCCTTCTCCGAGGCGGTGGCCGGGCCCGGAGGCGTGTTCGACATCCGCGTGAACGATCCGCAGGTCCTGGTTGGCCTGTTGATCGGCGGTTCCGTGGCGTTCCTGTTCGCCTCATTGGCCATCCGGGCCGTGGGCCGCGCGGCCTCCCAGGTGGTGGTCGAGGTCCGCAAGCAGTTCCACGAGCATCCGGGGATCATGGCGGGCACCGAGCTCCCGGAGTACGACAAGGTGGTCGACATCTGCACGAAGACCTCCCTGCGCGAGCTCATGACGCCGGGCCTCCTCGCTGTGCTGTCCCCGATCATCGTTGGGTTCTTCCTGAAAGCCGAGGCGCTCGGCGCGTTCCTGGCCGGGGCCATCCTCACCGGGCAGCTCCTCGCGGTCATGCTGTCGAACGCCGGCGGCGCCTGGGACAACGCGAAGAAGCTGGTCGAAGAGGGGCTCTACGGAGGGAAGGGGTCCGAAGCCCACAAGGCCACCGTCATCGGTGACACGGTGGGCGACCCCTTCAAGGACACGGCCGGGCCCGCCCTGAACCCGCTGATCAAGGTCATGAACCTGGTGGCCCTCCTGATGGCGCCACTGATCGTGAGCCGCGGGCACGACACCGGGCTGCGCATGGCGGTCTCCGTGATCGGCGCCCTCATCCTGGCGGCGGTCATCTGGTATTCGAAGTCGCGGGCCCCCGTCCTGCTGCTGGGAGACGGCGATCCGGTCCCGGACGCCAAGACGGTGTCCGAGATGGCCGTCGACGCCGTGGGCGAGTCCGCGGCCAAGGCTGCGAGCAAGCCATCCCGGTAGCGGCTGACCTTCGGGGCGGAGCCGGGGCGGGGGCGAGGGGAAACCACGTGGGCGCGCTCCGCAGGTTCCTTGCTCGCCTGTCGGAGACCGACGAGCAGCGGATGGAGGATGAGCTCAAAGCGTGGGCCGACTCCATCCCGGGGACCGTACGGATCGCGGATGCGCCCCCCCGCGAGCGCGTCAAGCTGGCGGGGATGGTCCGGCGGATCACCGTCCGTCCCGTCGAAGGGTTCGAGGCCCTGGAAGTCGTGCTGACCGACGGAACCGGGGTGGTCACAGCGAGGTGGTTGGGGCGGCGGAAGATCCCCGGGTTGCTACTCGGCTCGCATCTCTTGATCGAAGGAGTGCTCGGCGAGGAGCAAGGTGTCCGGCGGGTGGTCAACCCGACCTACGAGTTCCTCCCAGGCCCTCACTGACCCTCAGTCGAGAGCCTGGCGGAGGGCCGCCTCGGCTTCCGGTTTGGCAATGGCCATGACCTCGTCGCCGACGGCCAGCACCGTCTCCGGCTGCGGGATCACGACGTGCCCCTCCCGAACGATGGCCACGATGGTGGATTCGAGCGGAAGGCGGAGCTCGTACATGGGCCGGCCTGCCGCCGTGGAGTCCCTTCGCAGCGTCAGCTCCACGAGAGCCGCGCCGCTTCGGTCCAATTTGAGGAGGCGAACCACGTCGCCCACGGTCACGGCCTCCTCGACCAGCGCGGTCAGGATGTGCGGCGGGCTCACGGCGGCGTCCACGCCCCACTGCTCGGTGAACATCCATTCGTTGCGGGGGTGGTTGACCCGCGCCACCACCCGGGGAACCGCGAACTCCTGTTTCGCCAGGAGGGAGATGACCAGGTTGTCCTCGTCGTCGCCGGTGGCGGCCACTATGACTTCGGCCTGCCCCAGCTTGGCCTCCTCCAGGATGTAGGGCTCGCAGGCGTCCCCGAGGAGGAAGTTGACCCCTTGGGGAAGCTCGGCCCGGGCCCGGCTCATCACGCCCGTATCCTGC
>Ga0137368_10003823_pt1 | contig 16073 bp, 17 predicted proteins | sample SagtaG_13_FD_104917 | JGI IMG/M metagenome (GOLD analysis project Ga0137368, IMG submission 104917) | Vadose zone soil microbial communities from Sagehorn Ranch, Mendocino, California, USA - Sage1_L_100_16 metaG | ecosystem: Environmental > Terrestrial > Soil > Vadose zone | place: USA...
CAAAGGTGGTCAACAGTTCGACGATCAGGTGGTCAACTTTTCGGCGATCACACCCTGGGCTTGAAAGCGAAAAAGGTCAACTTTTCGGCGATCAAATGGTCAACTTTCCGATTGACAAAAACAGCCCTTGTGCTTGTAGAACCCGAGCTGCTTGAGTTGGGCGAAAATCGCGTTGAACACGCGCGCCTCAGCATCATTGGTGAGCAAGCGCTTGCGAAACTCGGAGAGTACCGTGTGGTCGAAGCCTTTGTACTCGGGTGGCAAGTGCAGCGCAAATTTCCAGTCGAAACGGAAGCGCAAGCAGTAGACGGTCATGCGGTCGGAGAGGTCTTCCAGGGCTTTGAAGATCGTCACAAACGAGAGCAGCACCGGTGAGATGCTTGGTTGGCCATCTGCAGGGTAGAGGTCGGCGAAATCTTCGTCGTGGAACTGGTCAAACAGCACGTCGCCGACAAACTGGTAGACAGAGTCCTCGGGGAAGAGATCTTTCACGAGGGCTGCTGTCGCTTCTGGGATGGGACGCGGTAGGGCAGGCTTGAGACACATCGCACACCTCCGCTTGAGCTGTCGGTGTACGATACATGGTAGCACAGCTATGTCCTACAGAGATGGAGGAGCGCTTATGTTGCCATATTACACATCGCGCTCGCTCGCCTCGGTTATGACATAGCGACCCGTCTCTTTCATACGGCGACCATCAAAGCCGGTGCGTTCATACGCGACGAGTAATCCTCGATAGTCTCCATTGCCGCTATCTATGTTCACATACCAGCGATTGACACCAATATATTTTGCTTCCGCAGTAGTATCAGTTTTGCGTGCCCATTTCTGGGCAGCGAGCAATGCGGCAAGGCGTTGTTCGACCGCGTTCTCCACATCAATATAGTATAGGCTCGATCCGCCTGCCTCGCTACATGGTCTGATCAACTTTCGGATATCCTTGAGCAATTGCTTGTAGTCCTCGATGGTGTTTGGGCGAGTTGCACGAATACTGATCGCCAGTAAAGGGCGAATAAGCTCGTCGGGAATGCCATCCAGAATACTTTCGTCGATCAGCGTCTTGTTTTTCATGACTGTACCTCTGCTCAGTCTCTCCACGCAATGAAAGTCAAGCATGCCTTACAAATGTTCCGTGCGCACCTCATAAGGCATGCTCACCAATATCTCCATCTTACGACAACTATTTATAACCCGACAGGGTACCAGCCTGGGCCAGGAAGCCCTGGTACTGTTCCTGGCTGAGCCGGCCCAAGCTGATTGCCGAAACGGCCCAACTCCTCATAATAATACTTTACCATGTCACCAATGACAGAGCACCAGTACCCGGGATCAAACATACTCATTCCTGGATAGAGCTGCGGTCGTTGCTTGCCCCACTTGGGCTCCCGCCAATTCTGGCCTCCATAGCCATAGGGATCTTTATAGAGAATCTCAATTAACTTGAGGATTTCGTCAGGCACATAATCTGGAGCCAGAACGCGCGCACGTTGATCGGTGATCTTCTCACCCCAGTAGATGATAATACCTGTATCAGGTGACATCTTAGCCTTGATCTCATAATACCCGTGGATCTTAGGATCATACGATGGGTCGATACCAAACGGCCAGAGACCAAAGGATTGCTCACCACCGGAAAGAAATGTTGTACCTTTTGTCCATGTACCAGTAGCTGGTGCCGGACGGAACTTCCTCCAATCTGATGATGGTTGAGTCGCAGCCCAATTCAACCATCTAACGTAATTATCAAGCTCTCCCACTACTTGACCAGGATTGCGAAGGTAATCACGCTCTGATTTTACCTCATATACTTCTCCAGAGGAGAAATCTACCAAATCAGCAAAACCATTGATCCATGGTTTGTTTTTGAAGAATTTATTGGTCGATGCCCCTGGTACAGGATACTCGGCCCAGCGATTCCCCAAGTTTCCTGCCATAAAGGTTGCAGCAATGACCGCACCAATATAGACGCCTTCCAGAGGATCGACTGGCCCAATCGGGAAAGGGTTTTACCAGTTGGGTCCGTCAGCGATATGGGGTTACCCCAGGCATAGGCATAGGGGTGGTGGCTGTAAGGAATTTCATCGTCACTCTCGTCAGTTCGCCACCTATGAGCCGTAAAGATTCTGCTGGCAAACTCAGCACCGTGAAGCCATATACCACCACCGTGGAATGGTTAAAATACATTCCACGGTGCAGGAAATCGTTCCACCCAGGTGATGTTCAGGGGCAAAATGATGAGTTCGCCACCACAAAGGCGACCATGCGCCCTCCATCCGCCCCGGTTGGGGCCTATCCGCCCCATCCGGGAGCGGCCGTGGGCAGCCCTCACCCGCTGGCGGCCTCCGCCAGCGCCAACCCCAGCCGTTTCGGCCGGTGCCGTTTGCCCGCTCGCCAGGCTGCCGCGCGTGCCAGGTTCACCGCTACTCCCACGAACAAGGCCCGCAGGTAATTTTTCGCCTGCCCGATGTAGTGACACAGGCGGATGCCATGCCCGCGCACTAGTGCCGACAGGCAGCCCTCCACCTCCGGCCGGTGCTGTTTGTAGGCTTCCTTGAACGCTTGAGTCTCCTGCCGCTCGCGCGCCGCAACCGTCTCTGGGTAGTACGCGCCAAAGCGCAACGAGCGCCCTTCCTTTGTGCCCGCACAGCAGCGCGGTCGCAACGGGCAGTCGCGACAGATCTTGGCCGCAAAGGTCGCCTGATAATCGTGCAGCTTGCCGGCCGGGAAGATGACTGTGGTGTGTCCCTGCGGACAAGTGACCTGTTTGGCGTCCCAATCAACCTGAAAGTCGGCGTGGGTCAGGCCATCGGGCAAGCGCTGTTGCGGACTGGAGCCACGTCGAAGCGGGCCGAGCAGGTCTTCGCCCAGTAGCCGACTGGCTGCAATCGTGTTGCCGCCGACATAGCCGCTGTCGACGTAGCGCTCCCTCGGCACGAGCTGTCGCTGCTGCTGGCGCGCTTGGATATCGGCTAAGGCCACGCTATCCGGCTTGGTTGCCTCTGTCACCGCGATGTCGCAAATTAGGTGTGGCTTGTCCGCGTCCTCGGTCTCGCTGACTTGCAGCTTGTAGCCGACCCAGCCCTTGCCGCGTTTCTCGCTCCAGCGCGCTTCGTCGTCATAGGGTGTCTCGATCCGTTCTCCGCCACCAATGCCGTGGTTTGAACGGAACTGGACATGACTATCGATCGTTTCGAACTGTTGGTGCCAGATCGTGCGTAGCACGCTGACCAGATGCGCATCTTTGATACCTTCCGGCGCGTCGGCGGCATCAACCAGATCAAGCAGGTGTTGGCCATCGTCGCCGATGACGTTTGTGAGCAGGGCGCGCTCCTCATCGCTCTGGCGCTCGGCGCGGCAGTGGTGGCGGTAGCGGGTGGCCCATTCAGTCGGGATGGCCGCGCGCAGCCACTCGGCATCGGCCTTCAAGAGCGCGCGCAATGTGTAGCGCATGGTCTCGAAGACTAATTCGAGCCGTCCTAAGTCGCGGGCGCGGCTGTAGAGCGAAAGGCTGTCGCTGTGCTGGATGCCGTGGGGTGTGAGTAGCCCGAGCGCTTGCATTTGGATGAGCACCTGGTCAAAGATACGCGCCTCGGCGCTGTGGACGAGCAGGCGCTTGCGAAAGTCGCACAGCACGCTGGCGTCGAAGCCATCGGTATCAAACGGGAGGTGCAAGGCATACTTCCAGTCATCGCGCACCTCGACCATGCGAGCGGCTTTGCGGTCGGGCAGGTTTTCGAGCGCCTGAAAGACCAGCACGAGGGCAAGGAGCACCGGCGAGAGTGCGGGTTTACCCTCTTTGTGATACAAATCGGCGAAGTCCTCGTCGTGGTAGTCTTCGTAGAGCAGGTCGCCAATCAGTTTGTAGGGGTCGTCATCATCGAGGTGTTTGGCGCCCCAGGCAGCCACCTCGGGCGGCATTGGGCGAGGCGGTTTCGGCTTCAGGCTCATCGCGACACCTCCTACAATCAGCATACTGACAGTTGATTGTAGCAGGCTTACTAGCTGACCGGAAGATGAAGGTCATATCAGAGGTTGTGAAGCCTGTTGGCACAAGAATGGGGACAAAATCAACAGCGTACGGTTCAGTATAGAAAGGTCGCCATTCAGTCTAAGATTTTATGTTTAATGTGCCATAGACGTATGGAACTACTATCAGCCGAGGCTAACCGTTGTCCATCAGCACTCCACGCTACTGCTCGGATATCATCATCTCTATGTCCTGGCAAAAAGATTGGCGATGTTTCTGACATCCAAACCCAAAGGCATACAGTTTTAGTATATTCAGATTGAACTACCATTAATTGCCCTTCATTTGTGTAACGAACATCATCATCTTCAGAAATTGTTTCAGCAGGATACCAAGCGGGTGTATTTCCATAGGCAATAATATTACTACGTGGAGCAAAGTCGGCATTACGAATATAGAGGTTCGACAACTGCAAAACATGCTGAGTGTGGTCAATTAAACTCCGATTAATACACTTACTGCGTAGACTGACAGATGACAAAGTGCTCCCATCACCACTAATTCTCATAGCAATAATCTGATCTCCTTCTTCTTGCGGAATATCCTCAAATAGCATGATTTCCTGTTGCTTGCCTAATTCCCACAGGTATATTTGACAATCAAGAGCTGCGTAAATAACTTCATTACCGTTTGGACCAAATAGCACGCATGAAATACCGCGACTAGTTTCAATTCTTGCCACAGAGGTTTCGTTGTATACATCGAGTACGGCTAATATACCACTAGACCAATAATCTAGTACATTTTCAGCACCACCAACTACAATGAATCTTCCATCAGCGCTAAAGCATGCGCTTTGCAGTTGATAGCCAGATATTGGCAGAGTTACAATGAGTTTCCTTGAGATGGAATTCCACAAGCGTACAGTACCATCATGGCTAACTGACGTAAGAATCAGACTATTAGGTGAAAAAACTATTCGACTTATAACGTCAGTATGACCATCAAGCAATACGGGTGGAAGAGATAAATTTCGTACGTCGTAAACCCAAATAGTATTCTTATTAGTGACGGCCAAAAATTGATTATCTGGTGACCATGCTAGACATGAACCAGACTCGAAATTAATCAATCCCCATGTAGATATAGTCATGTCGGCAAATGTAAATTGATTCTCAGGTGCATGAGAAAATTCCAAGGCATCCTCCCTAATGGCAAACTTATATACAAGCTTTGAGTATTAGGGGAGATCGTACCTCCCCTAATACTCTGCTAGTTGAGAAGGCTAAACTCTGCTACCTATAGCAAGTTACCGCCTAACAAATATCGTTACCGCCGTATTAGAACAAACTTCTTCCGATCCGGATCAAAGACATATGTACCAAGCGGCGAGTCAACAACAATGCGCTCCCCCCGTGCGGTAGCAGCTCGTTGGAAGAAGGGTTGACAAACTGTTGAGCACATACCCCCCGGATTTGATATGCCTAGTTCGTTAGTCGATGGATCCTCTACAAGCACTTGTAATTCTGCGTGTGACTTGTAGGTGTTATTCGGCCATTGTGTAAAGCCTATCTGTTGTCCTAGTTGTTCCACTGCTTGGTTGTTTGCAGTATTACGACTGCTTGTTCGTATTGTACCATCCGGATTACCGGCGTAGGTAGGTTGGTTTGGCTGTGTAGTAGGCAAGTGAGAACGAGCCCGTTGAGCCGCAGCAATTTGCTGATCAAGCTCCACGCCAGTGATTCCCCACTTCTTCTTATAGGCATCAAGTTCCTGCCCATAACGAGCTGTGAAAACAATAGGCCCGAGCGCCTGCTGTGGTTGAATCCCCGGCGTTTGTTGGCATGCTTCCTTACCATATACTTGCGGCGGATTTCCTAACACCTGCGGTACTCGTTCATCAGATGGAAGTGCAGGTGCGGAACTTGTCTGGGGCGGTTCTTGATTCGCTGCCATCCCGCCCGAGTTTGTGGCAACCGGTGGTGGCGGATCGTTATTGGCAGTATGCTGTGGACCGAGATGTTGATCGACCCAGATAGCAAAGTTCTCGCACCCATGCCGGGTGATACATGCCTGGTAGAGTTGGTAAACCTCATAGGTGAAGAGGCCAGCCAGGATAATCGCCTCGAACGCGACTGCCGCGCATGCGATAGTATCGACGACCGCAAACACGCACTTGCCCGTTGGATCTTTATAGAGAACTGGATTGTCTACAGCATAGGCATATGGGTGATGCGTAATAGGATACTCGTCGTTACTTTCGCGAGTATCCCAACGGAATGTCTCAAACTTGCCGATGGCCGGAAACTTTTCGCCTCGCCCGCTCACCCAACCGCTGATGGACGAGCTCTCTCCGATCTGCTTCCTGGTGATCTTCTCGATGGCAGCCGCATCACTCAGATCGAGCAGACAGTCTACACTGGCGGCGCCACATACGATATTCTGCCTTCCGGCCCCACTGGCTTCTATTGGGCAAATGGAATTCTCCTTGGCAGCACATTAGCAGGAACTTGACTATACTCCATACAGGCACATGCTGCTCTGCCGAAGGCTCGATGACGTTCAGGAGATGACCACGTAAGTCGTGTCAGGTGAGCAGAGTCGAACGGGCAGTCAAACATCTCGACGGGCTTACGCAGGGTGTCCCAACGTGCGATCGACTGGCCCTGCGTCACGCACCGGGAGCAACGCTGTGAATTTCCGGATTAAGTGGCGGTGATTCGGCTCTTGGCCACTTTGCGTCCTATGGCCCTTCCCCATACCCAGACGATCGTACGCACCAGCACCATGCACTGGCCGCTCCTAAGTCTGTCACCAACGCCCGCCTTGAAACGCGAAGGGCGCTCAGGCCACGTCGCGGCGGACCACGTCCCAGCAGCCGAGGGCTGCGATGACCACACCGCCAAGTAGCCCAGCGAGCAACGCGGTCTCCCGCAGATCGGTGGTCGCCTGGCGAGCCAGCACCACGTACGGAAGCGACCACGGGAAGATGCTCGCCAGCAGTGGGCTGTACGGCGTGCTCGCAATGTTCTTCAGCGAACGTAACAACATGATGCCAACGATCGTGCTGCCGACCCCCAGGCCCATCGCCACTGTGAAGCTCCGCCAGCGGATCGCCACCCACGTTTGCACCGTCAGCATCAGCAACACCGCCGGGACGAACGAGAAGCTCCGCAGCAGAATCAGCCCCCACGGTATCGGCTGCGTGAGCCCCAGGTCTGGCCGCAGCCTGAGCAAGACCAGACCTTCAAGCCCAGTCCCCACGGTGAGCACTAGCGAGCTGATACACACCAGCACGAAGGCGATGAGCACCTTCGGAACGTAGATCGTCCAGCGCGGTATCGGCAGCGCGAACAGGTGCTTCCAGGTATTCTCGCGGTGCTCCAGCTCTGCGAGCAAGGCAGTTTCGAGCGCGACGAAGGGCGGCAGCCCGACAAGGCACCACAGAAACAGCACCAGATCGAGCATCAAGCTCTCCCAGCCGTTGGGCTGATCCGGGTCAAATCGCGTGCCGAGCGCGCGCGAGAGGTTCATGGCCGTCGTCATGGCGATAACCGCCAGGGGGACAAGCAGCGACGCCCAGAGCGCAAGTGTGCGCCGCAGCTTGAGCACTTCCATCTGCGTGGCCCGCACTAGATCGCTCATCGCAGCACCTCTTCGCCAGCTACTGCTGTCACGTTGTTCGGCGGGGACGCGAGGTTCGCCCCGCTGGTCAGATTGAGGAACAGGTCCTCCAGCGATGGCCGCACCGTCCGAAGTTGGTACAGTTGCAATCCGGCGTCCACCAGTTGGCTGGCCGCACGCGCAACATCGGCGCGTTCAATGAGATCGACCGTCAGGGTCGGCACGTCAGCCCGCTCTTCGACCTGCTCAACGGTCCAGCCAGCCTGGCGCAGAACCGAGCACGCGAGCGACGGGCGGTCGACCTCAACAATGAGTTGCGGACGCTGGCGGCTGTGGAGGTCGCCGAGCGTGCCCTCGAAGAGCAGGCGACCGCGCCCAATAATGCCCACATGGCTGGCGAGCTGCTCGACCTCGGCCAGCAAGTGGCTGGACAGAAAGACGGTGATACCGTGTTCGGCTGGAAAGTGGCGGATCAGGTCGCGCATCTCGTGGATGCCAGCGGGATCAAGCCCGTTGGTCGGCTCGTCCAGAATGAGCAGTTCCGGCTCCGCAAGCAGCGCCAGCGCAAGCCCAAGCCGCTGGCGCATGCCCTGCGAATAGGTGCTGACCAGGCGGTGGGCGTCGCGCTCCAAGGCGACGATTCGCAGCCCACGTTCGATGCAGGATCGACGCAGCGCCAGCAACCCCTGCGTGAGTTGCAGGTTCTCGTACCCGGTCAGGTGCGGATACAACGATGGCGCCTCTACCATCGCACCAATGCGGCGGAGGACAGCCCGGCGATTTGGGCGTGTGAGTGGCGCACCAAAGAGGCGAATATCGCCGCGATCGGGGCGCGTAAGACCGAGCAGCAGGCGGATCGTGGTCGTCTTGCCGGCACCATTGGGACCGAGGAACGCGTAGACACTGCCGCGAGGCACGCGCAGGCTCAAGTCGTCAACCGCATGCACATCTCCAAAGTGACGCGTCAAGGCAGCCGTCTCAATGGCAAGATCAGTCATCGTTCCCTCCGTGTCCAGAAGACCCTGGTTGCCTCATGAAGGTCTATGGTCATCGGCGTCCGCAGTTTCTGCCTGGAGGACCGAATCCAGGGCGTCCGCGAAGGCGTTCGCGATTTTGATGAACCCCTCGCGCTCGCTCGTCGTGAGGCTGGCGATGAGAGCTTTCGTGCGTGACCGCGCAGTGGTCGAGTCAATCGTCAGGGCAGCCTTGAGCGCGGCAGCTCCCTGTTCGGTCAGTTCGAACCAGGTGATCCGCCGATCGCGGGTGTCAGTAACCCGCCGCACGTACTCACGTTTCTCAAGATGATCGCAGATGGCCACGACGGCCCCGGGCGTGACGCCCAAAGCGGCGGCCAGCTGCCGCCCATTGGCCCGGCCGATTCGCCGGAGGGTCGTCACCGCGCGAAGTTGCGGCATCGTCAGATCCAGCTGCAGCATCAAGGCGATTGCACGCGCCTCAATAGCCCCGGCAAACCGTTCGGCCGCCCGCACCACCGACACGAGTTCGGCCGCGGACGCCTCCTCACCTAAGGAAGCCGATTGCGCCTTATCTACACTATCCTCGTCCCGCTGTCTTGCCATGCTCATCCGCGAAAATACACTGGTGTGGCTAAATGATTTAGATCATTATACCGTTTTATGGACTGAATTTCAATAGATGGCTGGAAGGAGAGGTTTGGTGATACGTCCCCTTTCCCTTTGACTTACCGCCAACAGTCATCGAGCGGTTGGGCTACCACCACGGTCGGCTTCGTTGCGGCGGCATGGTGGGAAGGTCGGGCGACGAGGTGGCCTTCACCCATGGCGTCACCCGTCGGGGCGGCGGCCAGGCCGCGATACTGCTGTACAAGCCGTTGATAGTAGGGGTCGCCTTCTAGCGCGCCCGGATGCACGCCGGTCGCGTAATCGTCGATCCGGCGCGCCAGCGCGTTCACGCGCCGCACCCAGTCGTCCACCGTAAGCGGCCGCCGCCGCTGCTGTCGCGCCGCTGCCTTCATCCCTGCACCGCCGCGGCCGCCCGGTCCAGCCAGGCGAGTTGCTCGCCGATGCCCAGCCCCTCCATCGGCACCTCGACGTCGTAGCCGAGCACGAGCAGGCGCTCGGCCAGGTGCTGGCGGTAATGTTTGCCTGCCAGGAAGACGATCCGGTCGCGCTGCGGCTCAGGCGCGGCGGCGCGGATTTGCGGCCAGACGCGCTCGGCCCAGGCCAGCCGCTCCGGCGCTTTCATCTGATTCAGCGTCACGTTATACGGCGCACGCTCCTCGTCGGGCGCGATCAGGCCGTAGAGCGCGCTCAGGATGTACCACTGGTCGGCAAACTGCTCCGCGTAGCGGCGCGCCTTGCGAAACCACTGGGAGACGTACAGATCTCGCGCCGGCGCCGCATGGTCCAGCTTCTCGCCGACGCACGCGACCAGCGCGACGACGATGGGCCGGCCGGCGTAGGGCGGCTGTGCCTTGAGCGTCTGCGCGCGATCGCGCATGGCGATGTCGCACAGCGCGGCGTGGTCGACGTTGAGCGACCGGCCCTGCCAGGTGAGATCCCAGCGCTTGCCGGCGCGCTCGATCTGCCCGCCGCGCTCGCGCAGCCAGGTGATTGCCTGCGTCGGCGTGAGCCGTATGTGTGGTGCAAGGAATATCAAAACCTCGTCTGCTGTGGCGCCGTTACGCGGCCGCCTGATCAGTTGCGCCGGCGCGAAACTGCTCAAGAATGCACTGGGCGTGCTGGCGCGAGGCTTCGATCGCGGCCAGCATGATCGCCCCGTCGAGCGGCACGCCGTAGACTCCAGGCTGGCCGGGCGGCGCCCAATTGTCCAGAACCGATTGGTGTATCCAGTGGTTTCCCCAGCGCTGGCTCGGGATAAACCCGCGCTCGATCCACTGCTGCGGCGTGCTGCGGCCCGCGCCGTAGTGCCTGGCGACCTGCCCGGGCGTGTGCCAGCCCGGCTGGCCGTCGCGGATCTGCTCGGCGTACGCGCGCAGGTACGGGTCTACCACCCGGTCGACGCGCCACGCCATCCAGTACAGCGGCTCAGCCATAAACGCCATCAGGTCGTCGCGCTGGATGCGCCAGAGCGGCCGGTCGACGCGCCCGCCGTTGTGGGCCGCCAGCATGCCCTCGGCGATCCAATGCGCGACGACTTTGGAGCACGGCAAGCCCATCAGCGCGGCGACCTCGCGCGCGGTGTACACGCCGGGCGCGCGCAGCAGGCGGATGTCATAGCGTTTGCACGCGATGCGCACCGCGGCGGGCGTGCGGCCCATCGCCTCGGCGATCTCGTCGTAGCTCAACCCCTGCTCGATGAGCTTTCTTAGCATCGCGCGGTGTTTAAGCGACCAGTCCGGCCCGCGCGTCGCCTTGCGGCGCGGAATGAGGCCCTCGCGCTGAAGTTCCAGCCAGACCGGCTCCAGAACGTGGATCGGGTAGCCGAGGCGCTGCGCCTGCTCCTCCGCACTCACGCGCTGGCGCGACCAGGCGATAAGCTGCTCGCGCTCGGACGCCCTGAGGGCGACAAACGGCGCGGCGCCGCCAAAATCAAGATCGGGCGCGACGTTGGGGCGTTGCTCGCTCGCGCTGCGCGGCCGGACCGAGGTTGCCGGCCGCTGCCAGCCCTCGTGCGCGTTCGCGCGCACCCACCACACGCTGCGGTAGCGCCTGGCGGGCAGGCCGTACTGCCTGATCCAGGCCATGATCCGCGACTGCGGGACATCGAACAGCGCGGCCGCCTGCTCCACGGTGATCCAGCCGGGCTTGCCATCGCGGATGCGCGCCGCTTCGGCCTGAAGATCCGGGTCGGTGATCCGCGCGCCGCTCCAGGCCATCCAGTAGTCTTCATTGGCCAGGAAGCGCAGCAGCGCCGCGCGCGGTATCTGCCAGCGCGGCGCCGAGCTTTTACCGCGGTTGTACGCCATGAGCGCGCCGCTCTCCATCCACAGCAGCACGTCGCTCAGATCGCGGCCTTTCCCGATCGCGCGCGCGACGCCGCGGGCGTGGAAATCGTCCGGGGCGCGGGGCGGCGCCGCCGGCGCAGGTGGTTGAGCAGGCGGCGCTATCACGGCGGGCCGCGTCGAACGCGACCAGGTTGCCGCCTCGGTGCTAGAGACTTTGCGCAGCATCGGCACGGCCGTCTCCTGATGATTGCGCGGCATGATTCCCGCGCGCATGGTGCAGCGCCGCGGCAATCCGGCCCCCCAGCGCGTCGCCTGAGGGCGCGCCGAACAGCATCGCCAGCATAATAGCTCCCTGGTCGCGCTCGCCATCTCGTAAGGCCCAGATCGCCAGGTCGATCGCGTGCTCCAGCTTCTCGTCCGCGACCAGGTCGGCGCCGTTCGCACTCGCCAGGTCATACGCGTCGAGCGCGTCATCCAGCTCCTCGATACGTGGGCCAGGCGAGTGCAACCAGGTGACCTCGCCGTCCTCGTGCCCAGCGATTGCCGCGCGCAGCTCGGCCGCGGCCGCGGCGACCGCCTGAAGCGCGCGGCGCGTCGTTCCCGCCGCTCGGTCCGCGTCGTCGCCGGCCAGGCAGGTATCGATGCGAGCCAGCGCCAGCGCGATCCCATCATCGCCCGGGTTTTCGCGCAGCAGCCAGGCGACGTCGTCGAGCGCGCCCATCACCGCGTACGCGCGGCAGAGCGTGCCCCCCGCGCCGGCGATCGCGACGAGCTGCCCAATCCACTCGCACAGCGCTTGCTCGCCCTCTGGCAGGCCGTCCCATGGGGTGTCGGCCGCCGCAGCCCATTGACCAGCCTTGGCGGCGCGCCGGCGGGCGACGTGGACCATCCTCCCGAGCAGCGTGCCGTCGATGATCGTGCTTGGACGCGCCAGCTCGGCGGCTGGGATCGGGTCGTCATCGGGTGCCGGATACTGAGCACTCTGGCCGTTCCAGTCCTTGTTTTCCAGCAGGATGTCGAGCTGGGCCATGGCCGCGTCAAAGCCGGTGCGCCCGCCGATGCTGAGCACGTCGCGCGTATTCCAGGCCAGCGCCCAGACCTCGCGCGCCACCGCCATGCGCCGCGCGATCGGCCCGTAGGCCAGCCCGCCGAGCAGCAGCTTGAGGTCGTGCAGCTCAGTCTCGGCTCGATCGCGGTCGCGCATGGCCTCAATGGCGCGCTCCTCGGCCTGGCGCTGGGCGCGCCACGCGTCGGCCATCATCGCGGCCCGCTCGGCGAGCTTGTGGGTCTCCAGCAGCGCCCAGCCGAGCTTACGCGAGTGCGTGGTGCGCTCGGTCTGGTCGCGCGCGGCCGCCTCGGCCCACGCGGTGAGCTGCATCTGGAGCGTGTCAATCTGCGCCTGCATCGCGGCGATCTGCGCCGCAGGCTCGGCGGGAAGCGCTGTCGGGGTAGTGGTGCTCATCGTGTCTGTCTCCGTTGTCGTCTTGATGGTGCGCGGCCGCGCGGGGCGGGCGGCTGCATCGTGGGTACGGCCCGCGCCCCGTTAGGCGCGGGCGGGCGCCTGCTCTCCCAGCGGCGGCCAAACATGGGAACGCCTCCGTCGCAGAAGGAGAGCGCGGCGATCGCCTTGGCGTAGGCCGTGAAATGCTGCTCGGCCTCGGCGCGGTTTGCGTCCGGGTAGAGGATGGCTTCCGAGACCGGCAGCTCGTTGGCCTCGGCGACCCAGCGCCGCCACGTCGTCCAGAATCGCGCGTCGTCCAGCTCCTGAAGATGCAGAACCCACAGCGGGATCGCCGCGTACATCCGCGCGGCCAGCGTGCTGTCGCTGCGCGCGCCGAACCCCGCCGCGGCTGTCTTGGCGCCGGTCTCCTCGGTCGAGCGGCCGAGCATGCAGGTCTGGCAGATCGGCACGAGGCCGTCGCTCCGCGGGACAGTCGGCGTGGCGCCGCAGTGGGGACACGCGCCCTCGGTCGCAGCAGCCGGCGTCACCGGCGGCGTGACCTGTCTTCCTCGCGCCATTACCCTACCTCCATGGTCACAGGCGCCTGGAGCGCTTCCAGGGCGGCGTTGCGCTCGTACCCGCTGTGGATAAGGCCGGCCTGGCGAATGGCGCTGAGCCGGACGTGGTGCTGCGCTCCCATGCCCGCGGCATCGAGCGCGGCCGCTACGCACTCTAGCGCCTGGCGCTGCGCCGCGGCGATTGTTTCGGGCGGCTCGCCGCGCATCAGCGTGCGTAGACTGTGCGCGACCGAGAGCGCTGACCGGATCTGAGCGACCGGGCTTGCGCTCCGCGGCGCGAGCGCGCACAGCACCTCGATCGTCTCAACCGGGCTCGCGAGCGCCCGAGCCCGCTGCGCCAGGTGGGTGACAAACGCGCGCGGCACGTGCGGGGCAAGCTGTAAGAGGCGCCCGGCCGGGGTCTGATCGTCGAGATTGGCGCAGATGATGCTCCAGCAATCCTGCACCAACGCCTGCGGCTGGCCAGCGGCCAGACGGATGACCAGCAGCTCGCGGATGACCCTATCGCGCAGCGCGCGAAGGGTGAGCACGACCTGGTCGCGCGGGCGCCCACCTAGCGCCCGCGCCAGCAGGCGCACCGCGAAGCGCTGAGTCAGGCTGCTGCTCGTCGGCGCGATCTGCGCGGCGGCGGCTGCCACATCAGCCGCTGGTGTGCGGCGATCCAGGCGCCCGAGCAGCCGCACCAGCGGCTCGACAGGCAGTGACAAATCGGTGAGACGCGCGAGCAGCGGCGCGCAGCTCTCGATATACTGGTCGGGGATCTCTTCCAGGAATGCCCGGATGAGACTCATCGGCTCCGGGTGGTCGGCGGCAAGCGCGAGGGCGTCCAGCCAGCCGGCCTCGCCGGTGATCGCGCGCAGGATCTCACGGAGCTGCTCGATCTCATCGCTGAGCAGGCCCGTGCGCCCCCGCGCGTCCATGACCGTGCGCAGCGCAGCGCTGGGCCCTGGCGCCGCCGTGGTGGCCGCGACAGAGCCGTCGCGGTGGTGAGTGAGCGGTAGTTGTTCGGTCATAGACAACACTTTTGCATGGCGACTGAGTTGTTGGATCGAGAATTGCTGCTCCGGGAGCGAGTTTGCGGCCTGGCAGCCATTCCATTTCTTCCCGGTGGACTCGACCTCTGGCTGGCCCCGATCTCCTCGCGGCTCCCTCGGCGAATCACCTCGTTGCCAGGCCGCACCGACTATGGCGCCTGGTCGCCCTCATCGGACGAGCTGCCCAGGCCGGTCGTCGACCCCGGGTCATCGCCGGGCGGGTCGTAGGCGACCACAATGCCAGGTCGCCCGTGTGTGGGCAGCAGCGCCAGCAGCGCGAGTATGAGCAGGAGCGCGAACGGTAATGGCCGGCGCGTGCTCGCTAGCAAAACAATTGATGAAACCATCGCATTTACTTGTGTTTGTTGTGTTCTATGCTATGTGTTCCCACATGAGCGTACGCCCGCGCTCCAGTAACCGACAATCTCGCGGGCGCGCGGTGGCAGGCTCACCAGACACCCGTTTGAAGGCGACGTAGCCATTTGAGTAGATGCTGTTGATCTGCTTGACCCAGCGCGCCTTAACCCGCACGATGTCGCCCTTCCGAAAGCCCGCCAGCTCCTCGTTCACCTGATAACGTACTCGCCCGTGACCTTTGCGCGGCAGGTCGTGAAACTGCCTTCTGGTCTGCCGCGGCCGAAAGCTGATCTGGTAGGTGTTGGGACATTCAGGGCTGACTATCTCTCCACTCCCGAGCGTGGCAACACACAACGCGTCGGTCGTGTGGGACTTGGCCAGTCCGCGATGCTTGCGAAAGGCGCTCGTCTCATAGCCAAGCAGGGTCGTGAGTGGAACGGACGCTCCAAGGGTTGCGTAGAGATGGGTCTTGCCCTGCATACTCCGCTGGGCGATCTGGTCGAGATGGCCCGACACCCCAGTCACCGGCAGGGTAATCGTCCCATCATGGACGCGATCGTGGCAGCGCTCGCACAGCGTCAACAGGTTGGCGAGCGTGTCCTTGCCGCCATGCTCCCGGTAGACGATGTGGTGTGCCTCCAGTCGGCCCTTGCGGGTGCCACAGTGCCGGCACCTATAGCCGTCGCGCATCAGGCAGGCGATCCGCAGGTTCTCATCCAGGCGGGTCGGGTTCTGGTAGCGGCTGCCCGCAAGCGTCGGGTCGTTGAGGCGGGCGATGTCCACCTGCACGTCCTCGACCACGATCTGGTTGATCGGTAGCGGAATCTGATGCACCACCCGAATCACTTCCTCGACGTTGGTGCGAATGGACGGCGGCAGCCGCCCGCTACGCTTACTGGAGACGCGGTTCAGAAAGCGGGCTGGCCGATACCATTTTCGTAGGCGCCGGCTGCGCCGATGCGCGCGGCGCGTGTCGAGTTTTTCCTTCACGTCGCGGCGATGGTGGATTTCGGCGGCCAGCAGGACTGCTCCATTGCCGATACAACTGATACCAGTCACACTGCTGCCTTTGTCGATACCCACCGTCACGTCTTGCACCTGCCCCTCGCACTGCCACCCTAGCTGGATGGTGAAGGGGGAACGAGCGACCACCCTGGCCTTGCCCGCCCGCAGCAGCTTGCGC
>Ga0137368_10003830_pt1 | contig 16062 bp, 15 predicted proteins | sample SagtaG_13_FD_104917 | JGI IMG/M metagenome (GOLD analysis project Ga0137368, IMG submission 104917) | Vadose zone soil microbial communities from Sagehorn Ranch, Mendocino, California, USA - Sage1_L_100_16 metaG | ecosystem: Environmental > Terrestrial > Soil > Vadose zone | place: USA...
CGCTGCCGCGTCGGGCCTGGTCGGCTTTCTCGGTCAGTCCGCGAACGCTGCTTCGCTGGCACCAGTGGCTGGTGGCGCGCCGCTGGACATACCCGCATCGCCGACCCGGACGTCCACCTGTCGATCGCGACGTCGAGGCTCTTGTCCGCCGCCTCGCCCGGGAGAACCAAGCTTGGGGCTACCGGCGGATCGTCGGTGAGCTGCGCGGCCTCGGCTTCAGCGTCTCAGCGAGCTCGGTCCGCGCGATCCCGATCCGACATCGGCTGCCACCCGCGCCAGAACGAGACGGGCTGAGTTGGCGGCTGTTCCTACGCCAGCAGGCAACGACGATGCTCGCCTGCGACTTCCTGGCTGTCGAGACCGTGTGGCTCACGCGGATCTACGTCCTCTTCTTCGTCTCGCTTGAGCGTCGTCGGATCGAGTTCGTGGCGAGCACGAGCAACCCGGATGGGCGCTGGGTCGCACAGCAGGCGCGCAACCTGCTGATGCACCTGGCCGACCGGGAACAGTCCTTCCGCTTTCTGCTTCACGATCGCGACAGGAAGTTCAGCGGCGCCTTCGACCAGGTCTTCCGCAGCGAGGGCATGAGGATCATCCGGACGCCGATCCGAGCTCCGAATGCGAATGCGTACGCCGAGCGATGGGTCGGCACCCTCCGCCGCGAGTGCCTCGACCGGATCCTGATCGTCAACCGCCGCCACCTCGAGCAGGTGCTCCGCCTCTACACCGCCCATTACAACCGACACCGGCCGCACCGCTCGCTCTCGCTTCAACCGCCAGACCAACCCCCGGCCGTGCTCGCCCGCGCACCCGCGATCCACATCCACAGACGCGAAGTCCTCGGCGGCCTCATCAACGAATACAAAGCAGCCGCATGACCACCGCTCACGCGCATGACCGAGTTTTCGAACCCCACGGGTTGTCGGTCGGGTGGTTGTCGGTGCTCAGCGCGCCGCCGAGCAGCGCCCCGATGCCGACGATCGCGGCCACGGCGGCCGCCGCCCAGAGCCCGATCGTCCGCCAGGGATGGGAGGCGCTCGCAAGGACCAGTCGTTTCATAGGGAGAGTGTGGCGGCAGTGGCGTGCTCTCCGGTAGGGCGCCAACGCGAGTGTCGATGCGTGCTAGCGCGAGTCCGGAATGGTGCGGCGTGCCGTACTACGAGCCGAGGTACATGAGGACGGCGAGGACGCGCGGTGGTCGTCCTGGCTACTGAACGCTCGGCGGAGGAGATTCTGTTGGGACGAGCGCAAACGCTCGCCCCGGGGCACCCGTACCGCCTTCCACCTTCAGCGGCGCGAAGCAGAACCACGCGCCCCGGGGAGGGAGCGCCCCGAGGTCGGCAAGCCCCTCGATGAACACCGCACCGGCGGACAGCCCGGCGACGTGGACGGGGACACCATCGTGGGCCGCCCCTATCGTCGGCGCGTCCGTGCCCACACAGCGGACGCCACGCTCGAGCAGTAGACGCATCGTCGGGACGGACGGTGCCGGCCAGCCGGACGAGCTCCGACCGACGGTGACGTCCTCGGAGTAGGCCCTACCCTCTGGCATGCGCCGGTAGCGGCTGTCCCAGCCAGACCGCAAGAGCACCACCTCGTCTGGGCGAAGCTCGCCGTGTTCGGTCTCCCACCGTTCGACTACATCCGGCTCGATGTACGGGCTCTCGCCCAGTGCGGCGTCCGCGAGCCCCGAGACGTCGATGACAGCCGCAGGTCCCATCAGCTGCCTGAGCGGTATCCGCTCGACCGAGAGCTCTCCGGCCGGGCCTGCGTCCGGAAGCCCAGAGGACGGAGGCGGGATGAAGTGCGTCGGCGCGTCGAAGTGCGTCCCGGTGTGCTCGTCGATCAGGAGCCAGCGGGTGTGGTAGGCGCCGGCGCGGGAGCGAACGGGCTGAAGGGCCTCGAGTTGATCCGCGAAGTAGTTGAACGTCTTCTGCTGGTAGGGCATGTGCGCCGGCCACCAGCACGGGAAGTCCTCGGCGAGGACGACGGTCAGGTCCACGAGCTCGAAGCGCTCGAACGATGGGAGCTGCGCGCTCATTGGTAAGCACCCGCTGAATACGTCAGCTCGTAGCTGTGGCTGTAGATCTCGACGATGTTTCCGAACGGGTCCTCGCAGTAGACCATTCTGTACGGCTTGTCGCCTGGGTAGTAATGCCGGACGGGCATCCGCTGCTTGCCCCCAGCGGCGACGATGCGCTCCGCAAGGCCCTCGGCGTCGGGATCCTGGACGCAGAAGTGGAAGACACCGCTCTTCCAATATTCGAACTCGGGGCTCGGCGGTTCGGCCCCGCGGAATTCAAAAAGCTCTACACCGACGCCGTCGGAGGTGACGAGGTGCGCGATCTTGAAGCTTCCGAAGCCGCTGCCGAACACGTCTTTGCACATGATTCCGATCGCGCTGTCGTCCTCGACGATCTCCGTTGGCGGGAAGAGCACGTACCAGCCCATGACCTCGGTGTAGAAAGCCACGGCGCGTTCAAGATCCGGCACGCTGACACCGATGTGCGAGAACGCCTTTGGATATGTCGCCGTCACTGTCACCTCCTGCTCAGGTCGCGGTAGCGCGCAGCCGCTCCAGGTTGACGGGAGAACGGGGCGGGTCGCCCCGCAGGACGCGCACAACCTCCTCGGCGGCGAAGGTGCGCGCGTATCGAATTGACTCGTCGCTGTAGTAGGCGACATGGGGCGTGACGAGGCAGTTCGGCAGGCCGAGCAGCGGGTTGTCCCGACGCCACTCGCGGCGCTTCGCCGGCTCCTCCGGGAGATCGTCGAGCGCCGCGCCGCTAAGCCGTCCCTCGCTGAGGGCGTCGTGGAGCGCGGCGCCGTCGATAATCGGTCCTCGGGCGGTGTTCACCAGGACCGCCCCACGTTTCATCTTGCCGATCGCCTCACGGTCGAAGAGACCGCGCGTCTCGTCCGTGAGCGGCGCCTGAATCACGATGTAGTCGCTTGTCTCGACCAGCTCCTCGAAAGCCACGAGCGTCGCGCCGACACCTGCCGCAGCCGCGGCGTCCACGTACGGGTCGTAGGCGACGAGCTCGAGGCCGAACACGCGCCCGCGATCGGCGATCGCGCGGCCGAGGTTGCCGAGCCCAATGATCCCGAGACGTAAGCCGCGGAGGCGGCGCACCGGCGCACCGCTCTTCCAATGCCAGACGCCGTCGTGAACCGCGTCGTCGTAGACGCGGAGCCGGCGGGCGAAAAAGAGAAGCATGGCGAGCGCATGGTCGGCGACCTCGTCTCGGCAATAGTCGGCGGGGACGTTCGTAACGACGACCCCGGCCTCGGTCGCCGCTTCAACATCGACGATATCGAGGCCGACGCCGTACCGCGCGATGTGGCGAAGCCGCGGCAGGGCAGCGATCGCGCGCGCTCCGACGTACGCGTATTGCGTCACCACCGACACAGCGTCGCCGCCCTTCGCGATGAGCTCGTCCTCTGACGTGCATTGGAGAGGACGCAACGTGAACCCGGCGCCCTCGATGATCATCCGCTCGATCTCGACGTCGCCGTAGTCGTAGTCGGCGATGACGACGATGTCAGCGGTCACTTCTTGTGCACGGACTGGTTCACGTTCCGCCAGCTGAGCCCCAAGACCTCACAGCCTCCCGAACTCCGCGAGCAACTCGTCCACAGTCTTGCCCTCGGCGATCAGGCGCCGGGTCGCCTCCTCCAGCTCGGCCTGCGCCTGCGCGCGCGCGAGTACGTCCGCTGCCTCGGCCCTCGGCACCGCGACGACGCCAATCTCGTCCGCGAGCACGATGTCGCCCGGATCCACGAGCGCGCCGCCGCACGAGATCGGGACGTTCACCTCGATCGGCTCGAGCCGACCCGAGTACGGCGAATGAGTCGAACGTGGGACGACAGCGCGCGAGAAGATCGGGAAGCCGAGGTCGCCTATCTCGTCGACGTCGCGGATCGCCCCGTCGACCACGGCGCCCATGACGCCGATCTTCTGACACAGGCCCGCCATCAGGCCGCCCCAGATCGACGTCTCAGTCTCGCCCGCTGCGTCGACGACGATCACGTCCCCCGCCCCCGCCACCTTCAAGGCGTCGAGGCAGTCGACGAGATCGCCTGTTGCGAGCCGCACCGTAAGGGCAGGACCGGCGAAGCGCCCGGGGACCACGGGCCTGATGTCGCTCCGTAGCGTCCGCGCACGCTCCATGACGTCGCTGACGATGCAGCTGGGACTGTAGTGGGAAAGGAAGCCCCGAAACGCCTCGACGAGCTCCTCTTCCGGACGCTCGATTTCGTTGACGACCCTACGCACGCAGTTTCCTCCCCTCGTCGCCAGTGAAAAGAGTGGCGCGCCACTCATACAGAGTCCGGGCGCCGATCGCGCCGAGCGGCTCCTCGACAGTCTCGATCGAGACGGCGTTCGCACGGGTAAGCAGGTGGCGGTAAGCATCGAGTAACGGTCCGTGGCCGCTGAGTACGATCCGCTCCATCCGTGCGCCGGCCGGAAGCGCGATCTCGAGGGCGCCCAGGTCCGCTCGCGCGATTGCTCCATAAAGGAACGCGGAGCACGTCTCGGGCGAGGCGTCCCCGATCCGGTTCAGCAACCGTGCAGCGAACAGCGCGCGCGAAAGGCCCGCCGACTCGGCGATCCGCGCTCCCTTCTCGACCGCGTCGAGGTCGGCGAGCCTCCCCTCGAGATCCACGAGGTCGGCGAGAATCGTCTCCCGGTGTAGTGCCCACAGAAGCTCGCCTGACAGCGTCGTCACGCTCCAGGCGATGCGGCTGTCCGCGTCGACCCAGACGAACTTCGGGTGCGAGCCGACCGAGACGTAGAGCAGCGGTGGCTCGACCTTCGCAAGGGCAAGCAGCCCGACGACCTCGGTCTCCTCGCCGCGCATGAAGTCCGCGCGCTCGACGTCCTGCGACGCGTTGCGAACGCCAGGGACCAGAAGGAGGCGGGCGGGCAGCTCGGGTATCTCAGACCACTCGAGGATCGCGCGCCCCAGTTCGCCGACGTCGACCGGCGCGACGAGGTGCGGCAGCTCGACGAGCCCGAGCTCCGACGTAATCATCCCGAAAGCGACGACCGCATCGACGTCGCTCCACGCGACATCCGCGGTCGCGAGCGCGCGGTCGGTGACCTCCCGCACCTGATCAAGCAACCACGCGCGGTCGCGCGTCCGTGCGAGGTCGCGGGCACCCGCAATCGCGGACGCGCCCTCTCCGACGGCGCCGTCTGCGACGACCCAGGCGCGGGTGCGCGTCGTGCCGGAGTCGACCGCGACGATCACGCCCGTGCCTCCTCGGCGGTTGTGGCTCCTATCCGGCGTCCGATCTCGCGTGCCGCGGCGATCGCCGCAACGGCCAGGCCGCCTTCGAGGAGTTCTTTCGGCATCCGCTGCGAGGGTCCAGCGATGGAGATCGCCGCAGCCGCGCGTCCGTCGGGGCCTGCGACCACCGTCGCAACGCAGCGGACGCCCGGCTCGTGCTCCTCGAGGTCTAGCGCGTACCCGCGCCTGCGGATTCGAGCGAGCTCGGTCCGTAGCGCGTTCGGCTCGCAGAGCGTGTTCTTCGTGAAGCGCTGCAATTCGCCGCGTTCGGCTAGCAGCGTGACCGGATCACCGTCGTGCGCCGCGAGCAGCGCTTTCCCCAACCCTGTGCAGTACGACGGCGCGGTCCTCCCGACGCGCGACATCATGAGCCCGACGGCGTGCGCGCTGTCGAGCTTCTCGAGATACACGACGCGCAGCCGATCGTCGAGCACGCCGAGGTGCACGGTCTCGTTGAACTCCGCGAGCAATCGCTTCATTACGGGGAGTGCCTCGCGGCGAAAGTCGATCTGTTCGAGGTACCCCTGCCCGAACTCGAGGCAGCGAACGCCGAGCCGGTAGCGGTCCTGGCCGGGGACGCGCTCCACGAGCCCGATCTGCTCGAGTGTCCGAATCATTCTGAAGGTGGACGGCTTCGCGAGCCCGGACACGCCCGCGAGCTCCGGCAGACTGGCGCTGCCGTCGGCCGTGCGGATGATCTCCAGCAGCTGCACTGCCCGCACGACGGCGCGGATCGTGTAGTCGTTTCCGCCCTCACGACTCATCGCGTGACGCGCTCGTCCGGGACGATGCTCGGCGTGGCTTCGGCGTCGACCGCTACCCGCTCGGGAGCGCGAAGGCGCCCGAGCCCCTGCCAGCGCGAGACGACTGCTCTGGCCAGCGTCCCGCGCCACATGTCGATACCGACCGCGAGGGCAATGATCACCCCAGTCGTGATGTTCTGCCATGCCGTGCCGACGGCGTGGAGGTTGAGCACGTTCTGGACGATCGTGATGATCAACGCACCGAAGAGAGTCGCGACGACGTTACCGACGCCGCCGAAGAGGCTCGTGCCCCCGATCACGGCCGCGGCGATCGCCTGGAGCTCGAATCCGCGGCCGTATTCGGGGGAGCCGGAGTTCAGCTGCCCGCTCATGAGCAGCCCGCCGAGCGCCGACATCACGCCGGCGACCACGAACACCTGCATGCGGACACGGTTGACCTTGATGCCTACCAAGCGCGCCGCCGCCTCGTTGCCGCCGACCGCGTAGATCCGCCGCCCGCCCTTCGTGTAGCGGAGGTACGCCCACGCGACGGCGTAGAGGACTACGACGTAGACGAAGGGAAGCGGGATCCCGAACAGGTGGCCGTAGAAGCTGTCCTCGAGCCGCGGCGAAAGACCGAAGATCGGCGTTCCGCCGGTCTCGAGGAACGCGAGGCCCTGGAAGATCGAGAGCGTCGCGAGTGTGAAGATGAACGATGGGATCCGACCGTACGAGCAGAAGAACCCGTTGACGAGGCCCACGCCGACGCCGAGCAGCAGGATCAACGTGATCGTGACCGCCAGGTTTACGTCGTGCTTCACGAGCAGGACGGCGGTCGTCATGCTCGTGAGCGCGACGACGGAGCCGGGCGAGAGGTCGATCTGTGCGGTCAGGATCACGAACGTCGACCCAATCGCGATGATCGCGATGATCGCCATCTCGAGGCCGATGTTCCTCAGGTTTTGGGAATCGAAGAACCGGTTCGTCGTCAGCGTCGCGGCGACAACGACCAATACGAGGATGAGGAACGGTCCGGCGGCTTGCGACCGCGCAACCGAAAGCAGGACGCGCCTCATGCTGCGTCCTTCACCGAACCGGCCGATGCAAGCTCGATTAACTCCTCCTGCGAGAGCTTTCCGCGCGCGGCCGTATGGACGATGCGGCCGGCACGCACAACGGCGACGCGGTCGCTGATGCTGAGCAGCTCCGGGTAGTCGGAACTGATCAGCACGATGCCGACTCCGCGCGCCGTCAGTTCGTCGATTAGGTCGTACACCTCGCGCTTCGCGCCGACGTCGATTCCCTGCGTCGGCTCGTCGAGAATCAGGACGCGCGCTTCGGCGAAGAGCCAACGCGCGAGCACGATCTTCTGCTGGTTGCCGCCGGAGAGGAAGGCGACATTGCGGTGCTCCGCCCCGGGACTCAGTCGCAGCTCGCGGACGAAGGAGCGCGCGCGCCGCCGTTCGCGCCCGAGCGCCATAAACGGGCCGCGGCTGATGCCCTCCAGCCGCGCGATGGTGATGTTCGGTGGGGGGAGGAGATTGAAGAAGAGCCCATCGGCCTTGCGGTTCTCCGCTAGATACCCAATTCCCGCGGCGATCGCGTCGGCGGGCGAGCGGAGCTGCAACGGCCGACCGTCCAAGCGAAGCTCGCCGCTGCTGAGGCGGTCGACGCCGAAGAGGGCGCGCGCGATCTCGGTCCGGCCGGACCCGATCAGCCCTCCCAGCCCGAGCACCTCGCCACGGCGCACGACGAGATCGACGCCGCGCACACCGGCTTTCGTGCGGATCGCTCGCGCCTCTAGCAGCCGCTGTTCCTCAACGGGCGCCTCGCCACGGCGGAAATACTCCTCCAGTTCGGCGCCGACGATCGTGCGCGCAACCTGCGGCACCGAAACGTCGGCGGTCCGATGTTCGCCGACTATCCTCCCGTCCCGGATCACGGAGACGACCGCGGCGACGGAGAGCACCTCTTCGAGCCGGTGCGAGATGTAGAGCACGGCCGCGTCGCGGGCGAGGACGCGAACGACCCTGTGTAACCGTTCGACGTCGGCCGGGCCGAGCGCAGCCGTCGGCTCGTCCAGGATGAGCAGCGTAATCGCGCCTGTGGAGATCGCCTTTGCGATCTCCACCAGTTGCTGCTCGGCGACGGAGAGGTCACCGACGATTCGGTCGGGGTCGATCGCGACCTCGAGGCGGCTGAGCGCAGCGAGCGCGCCACGGCGCGCGCTCGCCCACGAGACGAGCGCGCCTCGTCCGGGAAGCCGGTCGAGGTGCACGTTCTCCGCCACGGACAGCGACGGGACGAGCGAGAGTTCCTGGTAGAAGGTCGCGACACCAAGTGCCTTGGCCGCGTTCGGGTCGCGGAGGTGGACGACGCGGCCGCGGTGCAGAATCTCGCCCTCGTCCGGCTGATACGTCCCCGCGAGGCACTTCGCCAGGGTGGACTTCCCGCTCCCGTTCTCGCCGACGAGTGCGTGGACCTCCCCCGCGCGCAGAACGAGCGAGGCCCCGTCAACAGCTCGGACGCCGGGGAACACTTTTGAGATGTGCCGGATCTCCCAGACGGGCTCGACTGCCGTCGACATGGCGCCTCGCTCGTTCGCTTTACGTGTCCGCTAGCAGGAGTACCTCTTGGAGGGCTTGGGCCAGAGCAGATCCCACTTGCACAAAACGGCCCGGACGTTCTTCTTCGTGACGAGCGTCCCCGGCGTCTCGACGTAGAAGCGCTTAAACGTGTGCGAGAGGCATGCGTGCATAGCCTGCATCGCCACTCGGCCCTGCATTACGGGCACGGTGTTCATCGTCGCCTTGTACTGACCTCCCTGGTTGATCAGCACGAACGCATTCGTGTCTCCGTCGCTGCCGAGGATCGCGATGTTGTCCTTATGCAGCGTCTTTGCGGCCTGGTACGCCCCTTCGGCCATGAAGTCGTTCGCCGCGAAGATCAGGTTGATCTCCGGGTGCGCCTGGAGCATGTCGAGCGCGGTCTTGTTACCGCCTGGTACGTCCCACCCGCCGGGCTGCGATGCGACGACATCCATTCCCGACTGGCCTTTGATCCCGTCGCGGAAGCCGCCGATCCGTTCGGTCGAGTCGTATCCGGGCAGGCCCTCGATCAGGCCGATCTTGGCCTGACCCTTCATCAGCTTGACGGCGTACTTACCCATCTTGAGGTCGGTCTTGCGCTCGCGGTAGCCGACCACGGCGTGGATCGGAGCTGGGAAAGCCGTCAGGTCCTGGTTGACGATCACCACCGCGATCCCTGCCGCGACCGCCTGCTTGACGAGCGGCGCAGTCGCACTGTTGTTGTGCGTGTGGAAGATGATCCCGTCCACGCCGCGGTGGATCACGTCGCGCATCCTGGACGCTTGGCCCGCGTAGTCAGCGCCGCTCACTGGAGAGCTCGTGAAGACCTTGTACCGGTACTTCTTCGCGAACTGCTTCACGCCTTGGCCGATCCCGATGTAGTACGGGAACTCGAGGCCCGGCGGCATGTACGCGATCGTTGCGCCCGTAGTCTTTTTCTTCAGCGAATTGCAGCTCGCCTTTGAAGCGACCGCCGTCACGCTGGCCGGTACAGAGGCGGCTGCTGCCTCGGTCGACCTCGAGCTCGAAGCATTCGCCGCGACGACGGCGAGGGCGCTGACTGCAAGCGCGAGGGATCCGGCGAGGACGAGCCTGGGCGTGGGTCTCATCTTCCCTCCGTTTCATAGAGTGAATCGGTGGCCCGCTGTACGAAACGGATATAACCGATCTCAGGTGGCGTCAAACGACTTCTTCCTCGAGCATTTACGCGCCGCTCCGGTAATCGCCGTCCTCCGTGGCGCCAGCGCAGAGGACGCTGTGCGCATCGCCGAGTCGTGCTGGCAGGCGGGCGTCGTCCTCGTTGAGGTCTCCCGCTCGCATGACGAAGCTTTCGAGGCGGTGCAGGCCGTGTGCGGGCGAGCAAGGTCTCTCGGCCAGATCGCCGGCGCGGGCACGGTGTCCACACCAGACGATGTCAGTGCGGCGGTCGCAGCCGGAGCCGCCTTTGCGGTTGCGCCCGGGTACGCGAGGGCCGCGGCCGATGCAGCGCGCTCCGCGCAGCTTCCGTACCTGCCCGGCGTCGCGACGCCGTCCGAGACGCAGGCGGCGATCGGAAACGGGTTCCGCACGCTCAAGCTTTTCCCGGCGCGAGACCTCGGCGTCGGCTGGATCCGCGCGCTTCGCGCGCCATTCCCGGAAGCGGCATTCGTCGCGGTCGGCGGCATTACCGCGGCGAACGCCGCCGAATTCGTCGCCGCCGGAGCGGTCGGCGTAGGGATCGGTTCCGGTCTCGACGCGGACGAGTTGCCGGCGCTGCTCAAACGCTTGCGTGCGGCGCGCCCGAAGTGACGTTCCTCTAGGGAGGCCTCAGCTTCGAGGCCAAGTCGAATGACGGCGTGCCGTACTACGAGCCGAGGTACGCGAGGACGCGCCGGTGATCGTCCTGCGTCGCCGAGATCCGCAGCTTCATGAGGATGCTCTTCACGTGCTTCTCGACCGTGCGCTCGGTGATGAAGAGCCGCTGCGCAATGGCCTTGTTGGAACGACCCTCGGCCATGAGCGCCAGGACCTCCCGCTCGCGGTCGGAGAGGTCGTCGATCGGGTCGTTTCCCGGCCGCCGCCGCCCGACGAGCTGTGAGACGACGGACGGGTCGAGCACGGAGCCGCCCTCGCCGACGCGGTTGACCGCATCGGAGAGCTCGTTAAGGTCGGAGACCCGGTCCTTGAGCAGGTAGCCGACGCCGCTGGCGTCGTCCGCGAGCAGCTCGAAGGCATAGCTCGGGCGCACGTACTGCGACAGCACGAGCACACCGAGGTTCGGATGGCGGCTGCGAAGCTCGCGGGCGGCGCGTAGCCCTTCGTCTGTGTGGGTGGGCGGCATGCGGATGTCGACGATCGCGACGTCCGGGGTCTTGTCGGCGACCTCGCGGAGCAGCTCGTCGGCGTCGCCGGCCTGACCTCGCTGCTCAGACGCATCGACGACTACCTCGTACGGTGGGCCATGAAGAAGTACAAACGGCTGCGCGGCCACCCGCCACGGGCAAGACGGATGCTGGCCCGCGTCCAACGACGCGAACCGGCGCTCTTCGCCCACTGGCAAGCGGCGCGCGTAGGGTGCGTAAACTCGGTCGCGGCCGCTTTGCAGGGAATTCTTGTTCTGGACGACAGGTCGCCAAACGCGGCTTGGGGGCTGGCTCGTCGTGTCGACAGCCCCGTTGCAGCACGTACCGCCCGCCCACGCCGGCGAGGCCCGCGGCGACCGAACGAGCGAAGGCTCACGCAGTTCTCGACCGCCTCGCGCAGTCCGACGTGCTGGACCTGATTCAGTCTCAGCCAGAGCTTTAGCGTCTTCGGGTTGCACCGTGCCGAAGGGCGGGCGAAACCACCACTCGAAGCGGCTTGGAGAACCCGCCTGCTCGGAAAATTGACGCGCGGTACAGGTCATCCCCGGATCGCAGTTGCGACAGGGAATGGTTCGCGCAGAGCAACTCAACCCAGCTGGTCCGCCAGATGCTTTTCCCCCTGCAAATCGGCAGTGACCGAGTTTACGCACCCTACGCCCGCGGTGCGATTCCCGTCGCGGGTGGTCCATCGGCACTCGCCTTCGGCGGCGGGAGGCTTTGGGTGGGCCTGGAGTTCGAACAGCGGGTCGTCAGAATCGACACCCGGACGGGGAGGCAGACGGCCGTGTTCCGTGTCGGCAATCGCCCCAAGGGCCTCGCGGCCGCGCAGGACGGTGTCTGGGTCGCGGTCCAGGCGTCGGGCACGGGCCACCGCGGCGGACGGCTCGTCGTGATTGGCGCTGGGTTTGACTCGATCGATCCAGCGCTCGGGGCGACCACCGAGGCTTTTAACGTGTTCGGACTGGCTTACGACGGCCTCACGGCGTTCCGTCGCGTCGGCGGGAGCGAGGGCGCGCAGCTCGTAGCCGACCTCGCCGCCGGTTTGCCGCTGCCGACCGACCGCGGGAGGTCGTACACGTTCAGGGTCCGCGCCGGCATCCGCTATTCCGACGGGTCGCTCCTGCGAGCACAGGATTTCCGACGTGCCCTCGAGCGCATGCTCGTGCTCGGAAGCCCAGTGCTGCAGGACTCGGCGCTGACGAAGGTCGTCGGCGCCGCTAGCTGCTTGCCGGGGCGGCCCTGCGACCTCTCGCGCGGCGTGATCGTCAGCGGCCCCAACTCGCTGACAATCCGGTTGTCGTCCCCCGACCCCAAGCTCCTCCTCGCCCTCACGCTGCTTGCTCCTGTCCCGGCCGGAATGCCGCCGAAGGACGTCGGCACGAATCCGGTCCCGTCGACAGGCCCGTACACGATCGAAAACTACGTCCCGGGCAGACAGCTGACGCTCGTTCGTAACAGCCACTTCCGATCGTGGTCCCAACGTGCGCGGCCGAACGGCTACCCGGACGAGATCGCGTGGAGGATCGGTGTGCGGCCGGACGAAGCGGTACGCCGGATCATCGACGGCAAGGCCGACGTCCTCTTCAACAGCGTGCCTGCCGATCGCGTGGAGGAACTCGCGGCGCGTTACCCCCACCGGCTTCACCTGATCCCGCAGCACGCGACCGCATTCGTCTTCCTGAACGCGGGGCGCGCGCCCTTCGACGACATCCGCGTCCGTCGTGCACTGAACTATGCGGTCGACCGCAGGAAGATGGCGAACCTGCACGGCGGCCCTGCTGTCGCACAGCCGACCTGCCAGACCGTCCCTCCGACCGTGCCGGGGTACCGTCGTTACTGTCCGTACACAGCCGATCCCGACTCGAGCGGCGAGTGGAAGGCGCCCGACCTCGCGAAGGCGCGCGAGCTCGTGGCCGCGTCAGGCACGAAGGGTGAGAACATCGTCGTCTGGACGTTCCCATTCTTCGGGAAGGAGGGCCGCTACCTCGTCTCGCTCCTCCGCCGACTCGGCTATCGCGCGCAGCTCAGGGAGTTTCGAGACGACGGGACCTACTTCGCGACACTCGCCCGGACCCCGAGCGTGCAGGCAGGACTTGCCGGTTGGTTCGGAGTCGCGCTAGCAGCGGATATGTTCGGAACGCTCAGTTGCCACGCTGCCTTCAACTGGGCCCATTTCTGCGATCCACGCTTCGAGGGGCACGTCAAGCGTCTGGCTGCAGAGCAGGCGAATGATCCCGCCTCCGGGGCGGCGCTCGCCGCGCGGCTCGACCGCGAAATCGTCAATCGGGCGCCGTGGGTGCCGCTGTTCACCCCGCGCTTTGCCGATTTCACCTCCAAACGCGTCGGGAACTACCAGCCGAACACCTACGCCGCGACCTCGGTTCTGCTCGATCAGCTCTGGGTTCGCTAACTTGACTCTCCTTTGCCGTGAGCCAGGCCTGAGTCGAGCTTCGACGGGCAGCGTTTCCAGAAACGTTTCCATGACGTCGTTTTGGTGCCAGCGGCGACAACGACGCGCGAAGAAACATCTGCGATCTGCACGGAGTTCGTAGAGCGGGAGCGACGGGACTCGAACCCGCGACCTCCGGCGTGACAGGCCGGCGTTCTAACCAACTGAACTACGCCCCCGAGGGCTCGGCCAGTGTAGCCGACCCCTGGGAGCGGATCGTTAGCCGACGATGGTGAAACCTGGCCTTGGAACGGCGGTGTCGCGACCGCACCTGCGCCCGCGTCGATCGCAAGAGCGCAGATCGCGGCCCGGTGGGCGCCGACCTGCTGCGGCGGCCGCGGACGACGGTACGCTCCGGCAGTGACGAAGGTCGACCTCGGCGCGATCGGCTTCTGCCTCCTGACGGCCTTCATCGGGTGGCGGAAAGGGCTCGTCGCGAGCGGGCTCTCGGTCGCGGGGATCGTCGCCGGCGCATGGGCGGGCTCCCGGCTCGGGCCCGAGTTGCTCGAAGGGGGATCCGACTCGCCGTACACGCCCCTCGCCGCGCTCGCGGGTGCTGCCGTCGGGGCCGTCGTGCTCGAGACGCTCGGCACGCTCGCGGGCTCGGCACTGCGGGTGCGGCTGAAGACGCCGCGGCTCCGGTCGTTCGACGCGATCGGAGGCGTTGTCCTCGGCGGCGTCGCCGGCTTGGCGGTCGTCTGGGTAATCGGCGCAGTCGCGATCCTCTGGCCGGGGCAGACCGATCTTCGCGAGGGTGCGCAGCGCTCGTTCGTCCTGCGCCGTCTGAACGAGGTCGTGCCGCCACGCGAGTTGCTGAATGCGCTCGCCCGGATCGACCCGTTCCCGGCCATCACCGGTCCGGCTGCGCCCGCGCAGCCTCCGGATCCGCGGCTCGCGGCCGCGCCGGCGGTCCGGCGGGCCGAGGGGAGCGTCGTGCGCGTGCTCGGCACTGCCTGCGGGATCGGCGTCGAGGGGACGGGCTGGGTTGCCCGGCCGGGGCTCGTCGTCACGGCGGCTCACGTCGTGGCGGGAGAGGACGACACCCTCGTCGCGCTCGACTCCGGCGCTCGTTATGTCGCCCAGGTGGTGGCGTTCGACGTGCGGAACGACGTCGCCGTGTTGCGGGTCGGCGGACTGGACGCGTCCCCGCTGCCGCTCGTCGCGCCCCGGCCGGGCACGGCGGTGGCGATCCTCGGGTTTCCCGAGAACGGACCGCTCACATCCACCCCGGGACGGATCGGCCGGACGGCGGTCTTCCTCAGCGAGGACGCCTACGGCCACGGCCCTGTCGCGCGTGCGATCACGGCCCTCCGCGGGAACGTCCGCCACGGCGACTCGGGCGCGCCTGCGATCGACGGCGACGGCGCGGTCGAGACGACCGTCTTCGCCGCGCGCCGCGGCTCGCGCGCCGGTTACGGCGTGCCGACCGATGCAGTCCGCGGCGCGCTCGACAAGGCCGACGGACCGGTCTCGACCGGCGGCTGCTCTTAGTCCAGGAGCTCGAGCACCCGCAGCGGGCGGCGGAACGGCGCGACGAGGCAAACGCCCGCGGCTCGGTCGCGCGACGCCGCGATCAGCTCTCGCGCCCGCTCGAAGCCGATGTCCGCGGCGTCGGAAGCGGCGTCGCGCAGCTCCTCCTGCAGCGGCTCGGGCACGAAGATCCCGGGCACCTCGTTGTGCAGCCGCAGGGCGAGCCGGTAGCTCGTCAGCGGGAAGACCTCGATCAGCACGGGGATCGGCCAGCTGCCGCCGAGCAGCTCCGTGAACCGGTCGAAGTAGTCGAGATCGAACAGCACCTGCGTGATCGCGTACTTCGCGCCGGCTTCGACCTTCTGCCGGAACCGGTCGAGCTCGAGGTCGAGGTCGTCCGGGGTCGGGTTGACGGCCACGCCCGCGAGGAACGAGGTCGGGGCGTCGATCGGGCGGCCGTTGAAGTCCTCGCCGCGGTTGAGGTTCGTCATCAGCTGCGTGAGGCCGATCGAGTCGATCTCGTAGACGCCGCGTGAGCCCGCGTAGTCGCCGACCTCCGGCGGATCTCCGGTGATCGCGAGGATGTTGCGGACGCCCTCGGCGTGGGCTCCGAGCAGCATCGACTCGAGCCCCATCACCGACCAGTCGCGCGTGGTCAGGTGCGGGATCGTCTCCATCCCGGCCTCGCGCTCGATCGCCGCGGAGATCATCAGCGAGCTCATCCCCGCACGCGCGGTCGCGTTATCGTTGATGTCGACCCAGCCGACGCTGCCGGACTCCTTCAGCAGCCGCGCGACCTCGACGAGCCCGGAGCTGTTCCCGCCGAGCGGCGGATCGAGCTGCACCGACAAGATCCACTCGCCCTCGCGGAGCGCCCGCGCGAGGCCGGTCTCCCGCTGCTCCTCGCCCAGGGAGACGACGAGCTCGCGCTCGTCGAAGACGAGCGGCGCCCGCGGCTTGCGGTCCTCCTCGACGGCGGAGCGGATCGCGGCGATCTCGGCCGGCGTCGTCCCGCAGCAGCCGCCGATCACCTTCGCCCCGAGGTCGCGCGCGTGGGCGGCGAACTCGGCGAAGTACTCCGGAGTCGCGTGCGGGTAGATGACCCGGCCGCCTGCGAGGCTCGCGAGGCCGACGTTGGGGAGCGCCGCGAGCGGCTTGCCGTCCTTGCCCATCTGC
>Ga0137368_10003831_pt1 | contig 16061 bp, 9 predicted proteins | sample SagtaG_13_FD_104917 | JGI IMG/M metagenome (GOLD analysis project Ga0137368, IMG submission 104917) | Vadose zone soil microbial communities from Sagehorn Ranch, Mendocino, California, USA - Sage1_L_100_16 metaG | ecosystem: Environmental > Terrestrial > Soil > Vadose zone | place: USA...
ACTGGGGAGCCGTGCACACCGCCGCCACCCAGACGCTTGCCTCCCCGCATCTTCGTCGGGTGCTCACCGCCTCCTACGCTGGCGTCTACGTCGACGAGTACCAGGACTGCACGATTCACCAGCACGACCTGGTCCTGCGCCTCGCGGACAACCTGCCGGTTCGACTGCTCGGCGACCCCCTGCAGAGCATCTTCGGATTCGGAAACAACACCGTGATCGACTGGGACACTCATGTCACCCCCCACTTTCCGGCCCTGCCCGTAGACGCCCAGCCATGGCGATGGGCAACGACAAACCCCGACCTCGGCGCCTGGCTGCAGACCGAGCTTCGCGACCGACTCCTGCAGCACCTCCCCATCAACCTCAACGACACCCCAATCTTCTGGCGCTCCACCCGCAATCCCGCCGCCCGGTATCAAGCATGCGTGGAGGTCGCCGACAGGCCAGGCAGCGCCGTGGCGATTCACCAGTACGCCAACCAGTGCCACAACCTCGCCCAACGTCTCGACGGCAGGTGGACCTCGATGGAGGAGCTGGAGAGCCGCGACCTCCTGGCCACCGCCGACAAGCTCGACCAGGCCTCGGGGGTCGCAGCCTTGGTGGAACTGGTGCAGTTCGCCAAGCGATGCATCGCGCGCCTCCCATCAGCAGTCGGTTTGGCGGTCGGTGCACTCCAGCGCGGTGATCGTCCGTCAGCGCAATTCGCCCGGCGGTACCCAACCCTCCACCGCTCCTTCCTGGTTGCCACCGAAGACCGCTCACCCAGCAATCTGCTCACGGTCATGCAGGCGCTCGAACAGTTACCAGGGATCGCGATGTACCGCTTGGAGCTATGGCGTGAACTCAAGCGAGCCCTATGCATCCAGCAAGACGAATCGCTCGACAGCCTGCGCAGCGCAGTGCTCATCGCCCACGACCGCACCCGCCGCTATGGACGCGACGTCGATCACCGAAGTGTCTCACGAACCCTGCTCGTCAAAGGTTTGGAGTACGCCCATGCCATCGTGCTGGACGCCGATGTCCTGGACAGCAACAAGCTCTACGTCGCAATGACAAGAGGCTCGACTACACTCACGGTGCTCAGCGACCGCTCGCGCCTACCGTAACTCCACATCCGACGCGGTGATCTCACGCGGATTGCCGCTCCATGGCCGACAGTATCCGTCACGAATAGCGGCAGCGTACTCTCACCCTTCGCACCCAATCGATGCAAGTTGCCTCCCCGGCCACTTCGTCACCGCAGCGCCGCCGACCCGCCATCGCTCGACCGCCTGTCCCCCGCCCAACTGGGCGCCGAGGCAGGGCAGGCACTTGTCGACCTCCCCGACCGTAACCCCTGGGCCAACCCCACGCAGTGACCGGCCGGTCGACTCCGCTAGCGGGCGAATTATGGAACATCGAGTTCTAGCAATCGCTAGAGTAACAGAGTATGGTCAGGCAGTACATTCCGTGACTCCTCCACCACCACACCGCCGGAGAACCAGATAGTCTCGAACAATCGGAGATAGCGCGCAATGCGGTACTCATTCTTAGTAAAGCGGCCGTTCGCGTTTTCAGTTAGGTACAAAAGCGAATTGTCGTAAAGCCCGAAGTCAACTCTATCTTCAGGCAGATTGTTCCGAGCAGCGATTGCCTGGAAATCCTGCTTAATCACAACCTTGGCCTCCATGCCAGCCGTTGTGGAATAGAAGGTAAGAAGACGTTTCACGTTTGGGCTTGTAAGCAGGTCGAGATCATCGAGGACCAAGAGTGCTTGAACTCCAGTAAGCGTGGAATCTGCTAGCATCCTGACCGTGAGGTCAAAGAAGTAACGCCAGCCTGTTGTCGTAAACACAGGGCCCGTAGAGTCAATCGGCCAAGTGTACCGGAACACCCTCTCGCGGCTTCCCTGCCGGAAGGCTCCCTTGATGTCCTCTGGAGACTGAAACTCATCTGAGGGGACAACTAGGTCCTCCTCCTCCGCTGCTTCTCGAAGTCGGTTCTCTAGGAACACAAACTCGCTCATAAAGTAGCCAAGGTAGCGGTCATGTTCCCCGTAGGCTGCGCTGGCTACTTGGCGGGCATGAAGCAAGATATTGTGAAGATGAGTTGTTGCCTTATCGTCTGCTCGCCAGACTACTGACGCCGCTCTCCTGAGAGCTAAAATCCTGCGAGCATCGAGCGCTAACTCTAGAACAGTCGCCAAGAGAAATACCAGCAGCCCTACGATGAAGCTCGCAGCAGGATCGAATGATGATGAGCATGTACGGTATTGGAGTACCGGTGTGCCTCCAGTACTGCCTGTGGTTGTTGTGCAGGTCTCCGGGCTTAGCAGGCTTGTGACAACTGCGACTACTACGGCTAAGAGCAGATCTCGATGTGCGGCATGGTGGCTTACCGGCCTGGCGAGAACGAGGACGAGCCGGCGACCTGGATGGGGTTCGACCTGCTGGAGGGCGCCTACGACACCAGGGCGTTCATCCGCGTGCTGGACGGCCTGGGCTACCAACTCGACCATCGGCCGGTGACGGTCATCTGGGACAACCTCGGCGCCCACCACGCCACCGACCTGCACGCCTGGGCGAAGCGGCAGCCGCGGTTGGAGCTTGCGTATCTGCCGTCGTACGCGCCGGAGCTGAATCCCGTCGAGGGGTTGTGGGCCAACCTGGCAACGACCGCCGGGTCCTGGCCGAGGACCTGTTGCCTCGGCCGCAGGGAAGCGATAGCTGCAGTGCCTGCCGATCCGACCCACATTTGGACCATCAGCTCAGATTAGAGAATTGGTCAACACCAGGTCGTTTCTAGCTGATGGACTTGGTACGCTGCTGACTACCGCCAGGGATCACCCCAGACGCGGGCAAGGCTCCGTGAGAGGTGAAGGCCGCAACGATGGCAGACCAGACGGCCGGCGGTCGAACGCTGGCCGACAAGCTCGACCACCTGTTCCGCAGCGTGCATCCGCGGGGACGGGGGGAGTACACCTACGCCGAGGTCGCCAAGGCGATCGAGGACCGTGGCGGCCCGACGGTCTCTGCGACCTACATCTGGCAGCTCCGCAAGGGCCGGCGTGACAACCCCACGAAGCGGCACCTTGAGGCGCTGGCCGACTTCTTCGGGGTCAGACCCGCCTACTTTTTCGATGCTGCCGAGGCCGAGCGGACTGACGCTCAGCTGGACCTGCTGGTCGCGTTGCGCGACGCCGGCGCCCGCCAGATCGCCGCGCGCGCGGCGGGTCTTTCAGCTGGCAGCATCCAGAGCCTGCGGGAAATGGTCGACCGGCTTCGTGAACTGGAAGGCCTGCCGGAGCCAGCACCCGAGCAGCGCGCACCGGGAGAAGACGACGCTGGCGCTGGCAGGTGATGGAGAAGGCGACGCATGTTCGCTTGGCAGGTTGGCTCTTGTCGGGTCACATGTCATTCTCGTGGCAGCCATCGCACAGTCGTCGAGCAACGGGGTCGGATGTTCAAACAGGAAGTGCCAACGATTGGCCTGTCCGTCGAGCAGGGCACCGACTCGGTGCCTGACGACGGTCGCTTCCACGTTGTTGTTGGCGGCCAGATCGTGTTCTCCTCCGGGCAGAAGGCCGCAGCCCTCGCTCACTATCGAAGTCTCAGAAATGATCTTGTTCGGAACGCCGGGATTGCGCGGACGGCGCCCGACCCCCAGGAGACGAGGCGGCGCGAGCGTCAGTTCTATGACTTTCAGGCCGTCATGTCCGAGTCGATGCGGCAGCGGAGCATGAAGGCAAAGCGAAAGGGCGGGAAAGGCGGAAGCGGCGGAGTCTAGGAACCCGGCTCGTGTGCAGCCGCGGATCGTGGTCGGTTGCCGTTGACCCATTCGGTCATGAGTCTGATCAGCCGAGCGCCGTTCTCCTCCCGCTTGTGTCGAAGCATAGCTATCGACCCCTGAGCTAGAGCAAGCGAATGCGTTTGCACCAGCCGCTCCACTGGGATCTCGAGCTGCTTCCGGAACGCCTCGCCATACGCCCACCCGGTTCTGGTGTCGGTCCGCAAGTCCAGCCAGACGGTCATCGGCTCAAGCTCTTGGCCACGCTCGCTCCGCGCGACGGCGATCTCAGCGGCGGTCGTCTCGCGGACCAGTCGCACGAACTCACGCCGCACGATGTCAACCCAGCGAGCCCGGCGAGCCGCGAGCACCCGCTCGACCCGTTCCAGCCGGCGCGCCCGAGCTGAGCGCACAAGCTCCATCGCCAACCCTTCGGCCTCACCAGTGGACACGGGTTGACCAAGCGCGGCCAGCTCATCGACCGACGTGACCTGCTCGGGTGGGGTGCGGTCTGATCGAACTGCCGCCAGCGGACCGCCGGACGGACCCAGGACCACAAGCGCGTCGTTGTCCGGCTGATCGCCACCGAGCCGGGCGAGTTCGGCTGAGAGCACCGGGTGCCCATAGGTTGCCAGGGCGGTCCAACTCTCTGGATCTCTCGAAGCCCGGTTTGGAAGGAACGTTGCCGGCCGCCCAGGTCGATCCAACGCAAGGCCAAATCGGTCAGCGACCAGCGACCGGAGCTGCTCGAAAGTGACAGGTGACGGAGGCAGCGCTGAGATCGGCATGAGGTCCTCACCGGTGACATCGATCCCGCCCTGCTCCAGCTCATCGATCTGGCCGACGAGGTCAGTGAGAGCTTGCTCTTCGGCCGTTGCACGCTCCGTGTGCGGGGCTCTGAAGATCGCGCGGAACGCCCGCTCAGTAGCCCCCAAGATTGGTTGGAGGTTGCCGAGTAGGTCGCGAAAGTTGTCGATACGCTTGGCGAGTGCCTCGTAGACCCGTTCCTCCACCGTATCCGGGATGAAGTAATTGCGGATGGCGATCTGATCGCGGACCTGTCCCAGCCGGTCGATGCGACCGATCCGCTGCTCGACCCGCATCGGGTTCCATGGCATGTCGAAGTTCACCAGGTAGCTGCACGCCTGCAGGTTGAGGCCCTCACTGGCCGCATCGGTAGCCAACAGCACGGTCACCCGGCGGCTCCGAATTGCCTCCACCAGGTCGCGCTTTGACACAGCCACCCAGCCCTCATCTTCGCGGAATTCGCGACCGCCGTCGCCGGTGAAGGTTGCGAGCTGCGACCGGTAGGCGCCGACCAGCCGGTCGCGCAGATAGTCCAAGGTGTGGACGAATTGCGTGAAGACGATCGTCGAGTGCCCGGCCCCGCGAGCGGCATCCAGATCGGCGCGCAGTCGATCGAACTTCGAATCGCTCACCGCATCAATCCGGTCGATGAAGGAGCGGATCTCGGCGATGTCCCCGTCGGTCAGCGGGACAACCTGCGTGTCATCGATCGTCGTCCCCTCGCCCGTATCGAGGTCCTCTTCCTCGGCTTCCTCCAGCAGGTCGTCCTCGAGTTCGAGGCGTTCACGGTCGACGCGGCGCAGCAGCGTCTTGCGGATCGCTGCCCACGACGACGTCAGGCGCCGCCGATACACAGTCAGGACGAAGCCAGCGCCGCGCCGTGTGCCGTGGGCTTGCATCAGCCGGTCGATGAGGTCATCGAGATCGTCGTAGAGGTCCTGCTCCTCCCTGGTAAACGGGATCGCGACCGATTGGGTGTCCCGCTCGGCGAGAGGCTCACTCAGCAGCCCAAGCTGGCGGTAGTGCTTCAGCGTCTCACGGCTGTGGCGAGTGACGAATTGGCCGACTGGGCCACGGTGGCGTAGCCAGGCGCGCAGCTCGCGTCGACCGTCCCGGCCAAGCTCTTCCGCGAGCTGCTCTGGGTCTGCCATGCCAGTGCCAATGCGCTCCACCCGTGCACGTTGTACCGGACCGAGCCGGGTTTGGATGCCGGCGAGCAGCACTGCGCCGTCAGGACCTGGCGGAAGCAGCGGCGATGCCCGCAGTATCTGGTCGAGCCAGCGCCAGTTCGTCGGTTGTGCCTCGTCCTTGCCGACCTCGGCGAAGTAGCGGAGGAACGACCCTTCGTCCTCCAGTGCGCCGCTCAGCCCGACATGGCGAAGAAGGTCTCGCAACTCCAGCGGATGGACCTGCATCGGTGTGGCCGTCAGCAGCCAGACGGCTTTCGCGGCGTTCGCCCTGGTAATCCGGTCAAGGAATTGCAGAAGCCGACTCGGGCGATAGCGAGCGGGATCCTGAAAACCCTGACGGCGGGCATGGTGCGCCTCGTCCACGATCAGCAGGTCGTACGGTCCCGCATCGAGGATCATCGTCTGATGCTCGGCTCGTCTTGCGAGGTGGCTGGAGACGAGCAGGAGTGAGTGCTCCTTGTACGGGTTGGTTCCTGGTGTGACTGGTTCGACGTCGTCGGGATGCGCGCCGTGGATCCGGCGGCCTTCCAAACGGGGCACCCACAGCCCGAACTTCTCGAACAGTTCGTCCTGCCACTGGCGGGTCACGTTTGCGGGCGCCAGGATCAGCGCGCGGTGCACCTCCTCGGTGAGTACTAGCCGGCGGAGCGCCATGCCCGCCGAGATCGTCTTGCCGAGGCCGACCTCGTCGGCCACCAGCCAGGACCGCGGGTATTGGCCAGCGAGACGCTCCACCACCTGCGTCTGATGTGGGAACAAGCGGACACCGGCAGTCGCCTCAGCAAGCCCCTCAGCGTCCACCAGACGGGGAGCGGCAGCCAGGTAGCGGGCGATGGCTGCATCGTCGCCAACCCTGGGCACCTCTTCAGGGTCGCGCTCGTCGGGCGGTTCCCCAGGCGCAAGCGAAACGAGGTGTAGATGGACCGCTTCGGGCAGCTCAAAGACACGGAAGCCGTTGATCCACCCTGCCCAGTGCTCCTCGAAGCGGTTCGCCCAGAAGCTGAAGTGACCTGCGCTGACATCCCAGGATGTGTAGACCGAGAACGACTCGAAGTTCCGCTTCCACGCCGTCGCCGACTCGTTCACCGATCCCTGGAACGCCAAGCCATCCCCGCCAGCGTCCCGCAAGATCCCGATCTTCTCGTGGAAGTACGCCTCATGCTCCCCGCCGACGAGCGGGTCCCCGGCATCATCGACGGCGATCGCGATCCGCACGTGAAGGCGTCCTTCCCGGGCGAGCCATGCGAGGACCTCCAGGCGACGCGCAGCGATCTCATCGGCAGGGACGAGTTGGCTTGCGAGTTTGGCTGCGAACGCGCCATCGAGCGTGTGTGCCCCGACGAGCGCGTCTCTGTCTGCCTCGGTGACTTCGGCGCCGATCAGCAGGCGAACCGTCCCACCGCCGTGGATGAACCTGGACATCCCTCTGGCGGCGACCGCCAGCGACGTGGAGCGAAAGAACCCAACCGAGCGGCTATAGGCCACGGAGCGCGCCAGGGCAGGCACGTAGAACGACTCCAGCACATTGTCATTCGAGTCGTAGCCCGGCCGCAGGTCGAGCCCGCGAAGGCCTGCCCGTCGCATCTCGGTCATGCCAGGCTCCAGTTCATGCCACGTCGAAGCTCAATTGAGACAGGCCAGCTTCAGGCGCCTCGGTCGGGGCCGGGATGTCATCGAACAGGGTTGCTCGAAGTCCTTCCAGCACCCGCGCCTCTGGGCGCGCGAAGACGCCCTTGTCCTTGACACGCGGGATGGCGTGCAGCGCCGCCTCGATGAGGTCACGGAACCGGGCATCGCCGTCTTTCCCGGTGCGGCTCAGCCAGGCGCGAGCCGCCGGCAACCCCTCCTCTGCGTAGACCAGCATCAGGGCGTGCAGCGCGTCGAGCATGGTCGACCAGGATCCTGCATCGGGGTCAAGGGCCCCGGCAGTGCGCCGCTGGGCCGGCGCGAGCAACGTCACGAAGCCACCCGAGGTCTTGATCACCTTGTGGTGCCGTGCGAGGTCATCGAGGTCGAGGTGGGTCGCGATCGACAGCTTCAGCGCCTCGCCGACGGGGAACTCGGCGGCGCGGAAGTCGCTCCACGCCAGTAGATACCAGTCAGTCACCCGGTCGAAGTCGACCTCCCGCCCACCAAGCAGTCCGCGCTTCTTGAGCGCGGCCACCTTCTCCCTGGCGAGGTCCAGTGCGATGTCAGGTCGAAGCACTTGCGGGTTGCCTGCCTCGTCCAGCTCGCCGGTGTAGACCGGCCACCGCTTGGAGAGCACCGACAGCGCAGGCCCGTAGGTGGCGATGGTGAGGTCGACCCCGGTCATGCCCTCGCGTGCGAAGCGCCGCACCGCCTGCTCAGCGACGACTTCGACGTCGCGGCAAATGTCCACCCAGTAGGCAGGCTCGCTCCCCTGCCGCTTTCCGCAGGTCAAGAAGATAGTCGACGATGCAGCGTTCTTCTTGGCCTGGTGCAACGAGTGCTCGCTCTCGGTGTGGACCGGCCAGGACGAGTGGATCGCGAACCCGGCTTCCAGCAATGCGGCGCCGAGCGTGTCCCAGGCATCGACTCGCTTGTGGGTGAACATGACCGTAAGCACGCCGTCGGCCTTCAAAACCCGGTGTGCCTCCCTGAAGGCCAGCGTGAGCAGCTGCTCGTAGTGCGTGTCGGCGAGTTCCTCTGCCGTCCTCGTGCCAGGCCGCCGCTTGCCCCGTCCGGAGTGCGATGCCACATCCTGGAACAAGGCGCGGTTGGCAACCGCTTCAGCCTCCTTGTCCGAGAGCCCATGGCGGCACAACTCCGGCCAGCTTGTTCGAAGCGAGCGCTTCAGCCAGGCGTAGAAATAGTCCGAGCATTCGCCGTACATGACGTTGTCGTAATATGGAGGATCAGTGATGACGGCGTCGACCATCTCGTCCTCGAGCGGGAGTTGGGTTGCTGAGCCAAGGATGATCTCGGCTGTGGCTGCACGCTCTCCAGCGAGGAGCGACGTTGGCCGGTGCGCGAGCTTCGCGATGCCACGGTAGGCATCGACGACTTGGCTGACGGTCCACGGGAGCAGCGCGCTGGCACCGTCGAACTCGGCGAATGCCCATTTGAAGGCGAAATTGTGTTTGTCAAAGGTATTGCGGACCTTCAGGCGCGTAGCATCCCAGCTGGATTGGCGGCTGCTGTAGTCGACTGCCTTGTCGAGCGCCAGCGCTAGGTAGAGCCCAAGCGCACGAGCCTGCCGTGGGTCGAGGCTGCCTCGCGCCTCCTCAAGCGTCTGCTCGAGTTCCTCCAACGCTGTGAGGTGGGTCAGGAGTTGCCGCGGCGTGAAGAAATCCGACCATCGATTAATTCCGTACAGACGGTGACCGCGATCGTAGTTGGAGACAGAATCGATTGGCTCTGAGGGAACAAGCTCTGCGATCTCCCACTGAGGCAACCGGCTTTCAAGCTCCACTGTGGCCGCCTCTACCGCTGCAAGGTCTGCGTCGGATGGCGACCGGAATTGGCGGCCCCTGACACCGGGCCGGGCTACTGAAACGGCGAGGAGTAGTGCGCCCATTCGACCTGCTTGAGCTTCTTTCTGAATGTAGTCACCGCTGAACGGGTCGCCAGTCCAGATGCTAGTAGCCGTGCCGTCCTTGTACGTGACTTGATCGCCATACTTGGCAGCCTCATGGCCTTCAACAATGGCCGTGGAAACCGTGCCCGTGACGGGATCGGCGTCGAGTCGGATCGCGACATCCCGACCAGCTTTCCCGCGAGCCAACCAGAAGTCGGGAGTGAGCGGAGTAGGGCGGCGCGTCGTCGGGCACGGGACAGTGTGCGCCCAGATGTAGGCAACGACAGATTCATCGGTCGGCTTCGGAAAGAAGGGCGCCAAGCGGGCAGCCACTCTCTCAGACCATCGTTTCCCCCATCTTTGGATAACTGGGGCGAGCTCCAGTCCAAGTTCTGCGGGTAGCTCGACCGTAGCGTGGAGAATGGCGACGGCGACTGCGTTAAGCTCTCCCGCAGTGGTACTGCACCCATAGCGAGCGGCCTCGAACGGAATCGACCCGCCTCCGGCAAACGGGTCGAGGACTTTCGGTGGGTTGCTGGTATCGGCGCGAAGCCCCGTCAGCCGATGTATGCGGGCGATCACCGAATCGTCAGGAGTCACGGTGAAGGCTCGGCTGTATCCGTACCCGCCGTTTTCGAGCCGGACGCTCGCCGCATTCGCCTCTGCGATAGCAGCGCGCCCGGCGACTGGATCCCCGAGAATACCGAGCGAACGTAGGAACCATGCGTGGTACTCGGGCTCGCCGTCCGGAAACTCGGCACGAAGCCCGGCAAGCACCTTCGCGGCATGGGGATCGACTGGTGCCTCCGCATCGCTGGGCCATGCGGGGAGCAACGACGCGACCACCGCGGCACGGCTTGCCGTGAGAGGGCGCCGCGCCCACCAGACGTGCAGGCGACTATTCGGCGGCTTCTTCGCCGCGCTCGCGTCCCGAAGGCTCTCCGCGCCGATCGTTGCAGCCGGCAGCCACTGCTCGATAAGGCTCCTCGTCACCGTCGCCCTCCACCGTCCAGTAAGACTCGTAGCGCACGCAGGCCTCGCGGACGCTGTGCCTTGGCATGCCAGTAACTGGCCTCCTCCCGGCTCATGCCGGCGACTCCCTCAGCGACGACGGTAACCCGGTCTGCCCGGCGGAGAGGCTTCACCGCAAGCAGCAGCAACTCTGCATGAGCGCCGGGCACCTGGCCGAGCTCAATAGGCCGTTTGGACGACCATTGGCGTCCGGCGATCCCGGCATCACGGAGCACCTCATGGAGAGCGCTTGCGATGGCTGGCGCCTTGCCGGCGTTAATGCGCGTGTGGCGTTGGACGCCTTCGAGGCTCTCGGCGGTCAGCTCGATGTTAGCGATACGCCCGTCAGCATCGCGTCCAATGATGCAGCTGTAGTGCTCGCGGCGGCTCAACCGCCGTCCTCCGCGGACAGAGTCACGGTGCATTTAGACGGCCCAGTGTCCACGGCACGCTGGACGAGCTGGCCCGCGCCATCACCGGACAGGTCAAGAGGCGGATCGAACGACGCGTCGAGTGAGGCCTTGAGAGTGGCCTGGCGGGTGCTGAGCACCTGCCTGAGCGCGTCCCGCAACGGCTGGTACTCGCCGGGCGACCCCATGAAGCGGACCTCGAGCGAGTGGGCTGGATCGTCGAGTACCACGCTGGCCTCGACCTGGTAGCGGAGCGTCACCCCAAGGGTCGATGGCGGCACGACGGTCTGCAGGCGGGCCAGTTCGGCGCCGGTCCCGGACCCGAGGACATCGATCGCGACGGTGAGGCGCTGTAATTCGTGGCGGCCAGCGTCAGCAGCCAAAGCGCGGGCTTGCGTGACCGCCGCGCCTGCCGCGCCCGTGGTCTGAAAGAAGCTGTCGGGAGCGGGCTGCGGTCCCGGCCCGCGCCCCTGCCCTCGGCCGGTGCAGGCGCCAGTGTGGACCTGGCCGCAGAACGGGCAGACGATGGGCGTTGGTGCCGGGACACTCCCGACTGGATGCAGCCAGGTGTCCTCAGCCAGGCGGACTGGTGTCGTGGGATGATCCTTCGTACCCCAGCCCTCGTCGCCGCGTTCCGGGTCGCTGTACTCCCACACCCCATTGCGGACCCCGGCGCTGACCAGATTGACCAGCTGCGCCCGGTCGAGCACAAGCTTGAGATCAGCGCGGCGCGCGAACTCGCGAACCAGCTCGTTGGTGGGAACCGGAGCGTCCAGGAGTGCGCCGAGCTTGGCCTTGATGTAGGCAGGATCAAGGGGCTTGTCACCCGCAGCGAGGGTCTTGTCCATCGCAGCGAGCCGCTCAACGATCGCGTCGGTCTGGTTGGGCTTGACACTCGCCTGGGTCACGACGTCCAACTCGACGGTCTCCAGCCCGCCGGCCTGGGGCACGTAGAGGACGTTGACGTGGTTGCACACGGCGATGCGAGCCTCGAGCTTCGACTCCTTGGTCTTATCCCCCAGCTCCGTGCGCTTCTCCGGGGAAAGCCTGGCAAGGGTGTCCGCGTTGCCGGCCAGCGCCTCCAGGGCAAGATGACGGCGCACAGCACGCACCATCGCCTCTTGGGTCTCAGCGCTGGGTGCGAGGAACACCAGACGATTGCGGAATTCGCGCAGCCCGCCGGCTGGTGTGCGTTCCCACAGTTCCTTGGCGATCTTCGCGGGCGCCGGGGCGCTCGGGTCCACGCCATGGGCGTCTCCGAAGTCGTCCCAGTGCAACACGACCAGCCAGGCGTCGCCGGCGTTATCAGGGACTCGTGCGTCCTCCCACGCCCGCCGCACCTTGAGAGCGCTGTCGCGGTACTGCTCGGTGAGGATCTTGGTGGCGCGGATCTTGGCCTTAGGAAGGGTGATCTCGCGCTCGGCTTCCTGGATGAGCTTGACCAGGGAAGCCTCGGTCGAGAAGCGGTAGCCGCGCACGTCGGCGTGCAGATACCAAGCGCTCGCCTCCAAGCTGTCGAGCGCCTTGGCGATCAGGTTCGGGTCGTCACCAGGGGCGAGTACCGAGCCGATGAGCTCGGCTGCTGGGACGCCGGGGACCTCACGGGTAAGGGACCACAGATAGGCCGTCGTGGCGAGGCGGCGAGCAAACGGTGTGCCCATGCGTTCGTCCACCCGCTCCGCGTGCGATGGTTCCCCACCCGGCTGGGACGCCACATCGGCCCGGATCACTGGCTCGAACGAAGCCTTGTCGAGCCGGCTGGAGAGTTCCTCGGCGACATCTCTATCACCAAGGTCGACATGATGAAGGTGGATGAGCTGCGTCCCGGCCGCCTGCTCCTCCCACAACCTGCGCACGACCCGGGCGAGCAGGCGCAACGCGCCCCTGGTCCAGTGAAAGTTCGGGATCGTCGACAACCGCTTGTCGAGCACCCGGACCAACGCGGGGTGAAACGGGTAGGTGCGGGCGATCTCGGTCGCCCAGCCCGGCCCGGTCATCGCCTCCGGCAGATCAGCCCCCTGCGTGAAGGCTGCGCTGGCAGCCGCAGCGTCCTCGGAGGCCACTTGCGCACCAGCGTCCGACGGGATGGACTCGAACAGCCGCCTGGTCAGGATCCTGGGCAAGTCGGCCTCGCCACTTGGCCGCAGGACGTGCTCCTTGCGGGCCAGCAGGGATCGCGCCTCGGCGATGGCGTCCAGGACCTGCTGGGTTTCCTCCCCGAAGGCGTCCGTCACGCTCGTGGTGGTGATCACCAGCACGGCGTTCGGCTGGGCATCCACCGCTTCCATGAGCGCCATCAGGAACGCGGTCGTCTGACGGGCCAGATTGCTGCTAGCGACCTCTTTCCCTTTGGCCGTCAAGTAGTAGCGAGCGATCTCGTCGATCAAGATCAGCCTGGGTCGACCGGCAAGCAGCTGCTTGAGGGCGGCCGCTCCGGGCGCGGTCAAGCCCTCGTCGTCGATCCGCACCAGCTCATAGCCTGCCGTCCCGCCGAGCTGAAGCGCCAGGTAGCCCCAGACAGTCCGCGCTGCGACACCGTCGACAGCGGGGAACGTCGTAGCGCCGGCGCCCGTGCCGACGAACACGCCGATCTGCTCCACCGGCCCGGCGGGCAGCAGCGCCGGGTCCATGAACTCCACCGCCCGAGCCTCGTCGAGACGACCCTTGGCGGCGTGGTAGAGCGCGATCAGGTTGTGCGTCTTGCCGCCGCCCAGGCTGGTTTCCAAGCGGATGACGCTGGCGCTGTCCGGCCTGACCCCACCCAACCGGCCAAGCGCCTCATTGAGGAGGGACTTCAGTCCACCGGACGGGAACGTTGATGTGAAGAAGACCTCGGCGTCACCGTATGCGTCTGGTGCTGTCTCGCCGACAACCTCATCAAGGTTGGCGGCAAAGATGGCGTCGGTGAGCGCACCCCTGAGCACGTCGGCGCGAGGCTCCACGGCCTCGAACAGGCTTACTGCCACCCCCACCATCCTCCTTCTCATCCCTCCGCCATCTCACACCGACCCGCAGATGGGCAGGCTACCTCGATCGCGAGCCGGAGCGAACGATCAGCGAGGACCCCTCACCTGTCCCGAACAAGCCCCCCAGATTGGGCGACTCCAAACCTCGGACTTACCCGCGGTACGGGCTCCTCGCACGCGGCAATCTACGTCAACAGTGCAAATCGTGAACATGCAGCGGCTCGCCCAGATTCCTAAGCTCGCCTTCCGCACATATCGATTACGGTGTGGAGATCCGCTGGTCAGGGTCCAAGCCCGCACCCCTTCGGCAGGGGCCCGCCTGGCCTCCACAACATGGTCGACACCGGGGCATGTATGTCCCATTTTTGAGGATCACAGACATTTCAGGACGCGCTCCCATCGGACGAAGCGTACGCCATACCCACGACGGGAACCGCCAGCCTGACGACCGAATGAGGCTGGTCGACCTCTTGATTCTCCTCGATCGCGCTGAGAGGCCCCAAAGACACTCAGCGCTGCCTCGGTGAGGATCAGGCAGTTGCGCCGACAGCGGCCCCGCGAGGAACCTGCGGCTTGGCGGGGGCCCACCTCAGGCTTGGGGCGACCTCGTCGGCGTCGATCTCTACCACCCACCGCTTGTCGCCGTCCTGCGTCTCCCAGGAACGCGTCCTCAGCCGGCCGATCACCACGGCGCGGTGGCCCTTGCCCAGTGATTCGGAGACGTTGGCGGCCAGTTCCCGCCAGGCGTTGACCCGGAAGAAGGAGGTTCACCGTCCCTTCCAGGTGTCGCCATCGCGGATACGTGGGGTGACCGCCAGGCGGAAGTTGGCGACCGCCGTGCCGTTGGGCGTGAAGCGCAACTCGGGATCGTCGGTAAGGTTGCCGACGACGGTGACGAAGGTATCCATGATGCCCTCCTCTGCAACGCCCGGCCGGGCGCCTGGCAAGCAGATCCACTACAGAGGCTGGCAAGTGGGGATCACTGACAGGCTCACAGAAGGAGTGCATGGGCGGCCAGTGCCAGTCACCTCAACGCCGATCTCGCATCAACCGTCAGGAGCTCGCGACGCGTCGCTGCAGCACTCACGAGCTCGGTCTGCGCACCTGACAGGCTGGTGACCTCGCCGTCGCGTCTGTGGGCCCAACCCGGGTGATGAGCGTCTGCCCTGTCCTGGTGAACGGATAGACCCTCTCAATAGTTCCCTTAATCAACGATACCGGCAAATCTACCAGCCGGGAGCGGAACTCTTGTCTGGTGACTGCTGGACTCTTCCGGGTGTGTGTAAGTGTCCGGGGAGGCTGACAAGTATGTCACAGGGCAGCGCTAGGCTCCGGTCATAAGCGGGGCAAACGGCATCCGAAACTACCGCGGCGGGGTGGATCGCCGCCCGAGGAGAGACAGTGAGCATTCCGCCGACCGAACTGAAGCGCCTGTTCGCAAGATCAGGCAACCGTTGCGCCTTCACAGACTGTCACCGGTTGCTCATCGTTGATGCCGGCCCAGGGCAGTCACCCGTAACGCTCGGAGACGTCGCCCACATCGTCGCAGCGAGCGCCGCCGGCCCTCGAGGCGACGCGTCCATGGCGCCCACCGACCGGAACCGGTACGAAAACCTGATCCTTCTCTGCAACATCCACCATCAGCTGATCGACGCCCAGCCGGCCACGTTCACGCCTGCGCGTCTTCGGGGCATCAAGGAGGCGCACGAGCGCTGGGTGCAACAGCGCCTCGCCGCGGGCGTGCAAGACGACTCTCCTATTCCGCTCCATCGGGACGATCGCTTGTACAGCACCCTCCTCCCCGTTGCCCGCATGCCCTTATACGTCCACAGTGCCCAGTCGCGCTTCAAGACCGAGCCCGAGGTCCAAGCCCGCTTGGGGCCATTGCGGGGACGGGAGATGGCCCCCTTCATCCTGCGCGAGGAGAAGGTCTTTGCCTTCCAGGACCTCCGGGTCAAAGGCAACCCGTTTCGCGAGGTGATTGTCGGGACGCCGGAGCGATACCGGATCGCGGACTGGCTGGACGACCCGGATAGGTTCCGATGGCTTGTGGAGCTCCTCAACCGCAGCCTGAACAAGCTGACGGGGCGGCGTGGGCTGCATCTCGACAAGGACCACCACCGCTACTACTTCGCTATGGCCGAACCCAGAGAGCCCAGGTACGAGACCTACCGGCCGCTCAACACGAGCAAGGCGACCCGGGCGGTCGTCTGGCAGCCGGTCCGGAAGCAGACCGGCGAGCCCAGGAAGCACTGGTACCACCGCGCCGTGGCCCTGCGGTTCACCAGGATCGGGAATGCAGACTGGTGCCTGAGCATTCGTCCGGAGCTTCGGGTCACCACCGACGGCGTCAAGCCGCTGGAGTCGCACGCCA
>Ga0137368_10003856_pt1 | contig 16008 bp, 18 predicted proteins | sample SagtaG_13_FD_104917 | JGI IMG/M metagenome (GOLD analysis project Ga0137368, IMG submission 104917) | Vadose zone soil microbial communities from Sagehorn Ranch, Mendocino, California, USA - Sage1_L_100_16 metaG | ecosystem: Environmental > Terrestrial > Soil > Vadose zone | place: USA...
CTCTTAAGGCAACGGTTCGGGGTTCGAGTCCCTGGCGGCGCACCACCATCACCCCAGTTCAGGCCCGGTAGGACGCTGGGCCTGCCTGGTTGCTTGCTTCGCCGTGGGCCGCGACGGGCCGCGGACCGGCCGCTGGCAGCTTCACCACTGCTCCGCCGGCCGCGCGATCTACAGGAGGAGGGCCTACGAAGCTGCCGATCCGCGTTCCGTTGCTGGAGAGGGCTATGACTTGTAGGACCAGGCATCGTGCCTAAAGGCCGAGCACCTGGTCCGCAAGGCCGCAAGTGCATCGACGGTCGTGCACATTGGCAATGCCCCGCGGAGTGGTGGGCTTTGAGGTTGATCCTCGGTGTCTACTCGCCGCTGTCGATCGCGGCGATGCCGCCAGTATCGCTGGTTGGTTTGAGTTGGGCCATACCCCCTCGGACAGGTAGCGGCGCTGGCCTGGTTGCCACTCGTGGTGTATGTCGGCCGCTGGGTTAGCGGTGCCGGCGGTACTGCAGCTCGAGGATCCCGTTGCTGGAGGCGGTGCTGGAGACCAGGTCGAGCCGGTAGGACTTGGGGACGCCGTCGAACAGCCGGGTGCCCTCGCCCGCAACGTAGGGGAACAAGCTCACCTGGAGCTCGTCGATCAGGTCGAGCCGCATGAGCGACCGCCAGAGGCTGACGCCGCCCCAGACCACGATGTGGCCGTCGCCGCCTTGCCTGAGCTTGTCGATCTCTTCGGTCGTGTCACCAGCGGCGATGGTGGTGTTGGCCCACTCGGCCGTCGTCAGGGTCCGGGAGAAGACGACCTTGCGCGCGGCGTTCAGGATGTCGGCGAACGGGTGGTCGGTGGCCGTTGTTGTCATGGACCTGGCGATGGCCTCGTAGGCGGTGCGGCCCATGACGTGCGCGTACGCGCTGTGGAGAAAGTCGAGTTGCGCCGGGTCGTCGGGCTCACGGTTTTCGGGCAGGTCGAAGCAGAACTTCCAAAATTCGGTGCCCTCGTCGGCGAGAAGGCCGTCGAGCGAGTAGTTGAACACCGTCGCTATCAGCTTCCGCATGATCAGAACTCCATGGTCTCGTGTCGTCTGGCGACCGTGCTTGCTAGGGAACGTGCCTGTCCCGGGGCCGCAGCAGCGCTCGCGTGGCCGCGGCGTCTGTGGCCGGTCGCTAGTGGTCGGAGATGACCAGCCGCACGCCGGTCATGGCCTGCACGGCGTCCATGTAGATGCCGTCGAGGTCGGGCCGCTCCTCGCGGTCGACCTTGACGCAGACGAACAGCCGGTTCATCAGCGCAGCCGTCTCGGGGTCCTCGAAGGACTCGTGGGCCATCACGTGGCGCCAGTGGCAGGCGGCGTACCCGACCGACAGCAGGATCGGCTTGTCCTCGGCCCTGGCCCGCTCCAGCGCCTCGGGGCCCCACGGGTACCAGTCCGCCGGGGTTGTAGGCGTGCCGGAGCAGGCAGGGGTTCGTCTGGTCGACGAGCCGGTTGGGGGGTGCCCTGCTTGCCCATGAGGTCAGTGTAGGCTCGGCCGGCGAATCAGCTGATCAAGGAGGGCAGCGTGGACGAGCAGGCGGTCGCCGCCTGGCTGGACGGCTACAGCCGGGCGTGGAAGACCTACGATCCCGAGCAGATCGGGGAGCTCTTCAGCGAGGACGCCGTCTACTTCGACAACCCGTTCGACGAGCCGGTCAGGGGGCGGGAGGCGATCGTGGCCTCGTGGCTGGAGGACCCCGACGAGGAGGGGACCTACGAGGGCCGCTACCGGCCGGTGCTGGTCGCCGGCGACCAGGCCGTCGCCAATGGCTACAGCCGCTACCTCGACGGCGACGGCGGCGTCGTCAAGGAGTTCGACAACCTGTTCCTGCTCCGCTTCGACGCCGACGGCCGCTGCGTCGAGTACCGCGAGTGGTACATGCGAAAGCCCGACGAGGAGGACGGCTGACGGCAGTGTGGTGATGCTCGACGCGCTCGAACACTGGTCGCCGCCGTGACCCGGAAGCCGACCCAGCCCCACCCTGGCCAGGCCAAGCGGCTGTTCGCCGAGGCCTACGATGCTGTGGGCCGCGCTGGGGCCGCGGACGACCAGGAGCGGCCAGTCAGCCACGGACAACCACGGACAGGACACACCCAGGTCAGCACGCGTGCGACTCGCCTTCTCCCAGGTACCGAGACTGGCCGTATAGTCCTCTTACCGGACCGCGGCCCCCCGCCCGGGCGCGGGCTGCCCGGGGCGACGCGGAACGGATCGTCACGCCGACTGACGACGAGAGCGGAACCGTTCATCACGCGGGCCGCTGCTCTGCGCGGAACGGATGTCACGCCGGAGACGACCGGATCGTCACCTGCGCTGGTCAGCGGCTGCGGCTCGTCGCCTCGACGGCCTGAAGGATGAGCTGGGTCGCGGCCTCGGGCTGCGACACGAACGAGACGTGAGAGGCCGGCACCTCCACGATCGTCGCGTTCGCGCGCTCGGCCATGAACCGCTGGAGCGCCGGCGGGATCGCCTTGTCCTCGGTGCCGAGCAGGTACCAGCACGGCAGCGTCTTCCACGCCGGCGGGCCCGACGGCGCGGCTGCGAACGCGGCAACGGCGTACGGCCGCTGCGTCGCGGCCATCACCGCGGCCGTCTCGGGGTCGACGTCGGCGGCGAAGGCTTCGCGGAACGCCTCGGGGTCGAGGTAGAGGTCGGCGCCCTCGCTCCCGTCCGCGGCGGTGAACGGCACGGGCCTGATCGAGGGCCCTACGAGGCTGCCTTCGAACCTCTCAAGGAGCTGCTGCTGGCTCTCGCCCACGTCGCACATCCAGCCGTTGAAGTAGACGAGCGCCTGCACCTGGTCGTTGCCTGTCGCGGCGTTCGAGATGACATTGCCGCCGTAGGAGTGGCCGACGAGCACGATCGGACCGGTCAGGGTCCGCAGGAATTCGGCGAGATAGGTCGCGTCGCCAGCGAGATCGCGAAGCGGGTTGGCGAAGCCGATGGCGGTATACCCGCGGTCGCGCAGGGCGCGGATCTCGGCGTCGAAGCCAGTGGCGTCGGCCCAGGCGCCATGGACCAACACGATCGTCGGGGTCTCAGCAGCCATCGTCGTCACCGCTCCTTTGCTGACGGTTTGACCGATGTCGCGACTGTACCCCGGCGGGCGTGCGCAGCCAAGGCAAGCGAATTTCCGTTGGTGTGGTTGCCACCGGTTGCCGTTTGCGGCGCAGGCAAGTATGAGGTCACGCCATGCCGGCCACGGTCTCATGATCCATCAACCCGACACCCAAGGCCCGGTAAGGCAACGGTTCGGGGTTCGAGTCCCTGGCGGCGCACCACCCAAACCCGCAAGCAAGGTTCGGTCGGACCACGCCAGGACACTGGACCGGCGCTGTCCGATACCACCCCTGGGTCGGGCTAGCGACCGGTTCCTAGAGAGCACCGGTCAGGAATCAGGCGGGCGGTGGTCGTCGCCGCGCGGCCGGACGGCAGGTGGCCCGGCCACGCAGCGAGGTGGTCCGCGCCTACGTCGCCTCGGTCAGGCGGACGATGGTCTCGGTCCCGTCGTCCCAACGCCACTGCACGTGACGCCCGCGCAGGTGGACACCGCCGATCCAGCGGTCGATACCGTTGAGCGAGACCTGGTCCACGCCGCCGGCGAGGACCCGCGCGCCGGTGTCGGTCAGGCGCAGGCCGGACCCGCGGTCAACTGGACGGCCCGTCGGGTCCACCTCGAGCAACGGCACCGGCGCATTCGCCATCCTGTCCATCATCGCGAAGCACCAGGTGTCTCCCAGGTACGGACGCGTCTCCCGTGCTCCCGCGCGAACGAACGCGGTCCCGGCGTCGGGCGCGCCGTCGGCGACGGCGGCGAGCACCCGCCGTTCGGTGAGCGACAGCCCGTCGCGGGTTGACGGGTACTCGCGGCTGAGACGGTCGAACGCCTCGCCCAGGAACCGCAGCTCACCCGAGCGGGTGGCGGCGATGGCGCCGAGACCATCCGGAGCCGGCGCACGAAACGCCGCCCAGGCGCGGGCGGCGAGCTGGAGCGCGGCCGGGGTCAGCCGGGCGCACGCCCTGGTCGCGGGCAGCTCGCGCAGCTGCTCGGCCGTCAGCTCGCCAAGCCCGCCGAAACGGGCGATGCCCGGGTGCTCGCCGATGCAGATCAGGGTGATCCGCGCTGCGGGCACGCCGAGGCCGGCGAGGCGGTCGAGGATCTGGATGATCTGCAACTGGTCGTACAGGTCGGCCTCGAACCAGAGCACGTACTCGCCGTCACGGTTGGCCGCAAGGGTCCGGTCCCGGCCGAGGAACATGCTCACGCCCTCCGCCCGGTCGTCCGCGTTACCCTGGGCGAGGAAGGCGGCCCTGATCTGGCGGAGCTCCTCCGGCCCCACCGCGGGCACCGGCCCTTCGTGCAGGACGTCGCGCCAGTACAGCACCTGCCGCGCAAGCCCGGTCCCGGGCAGGTCGGTGGCATCGCCGTTGCTCACGTGCAGCGCCGCCGCCATCCACTCCTCGGCGGGGCGGGTAGCCGTGCCCCGCTGTTCGGCGAGCAGCTTGCTGCGGGCGGTCGCGTACGACTCGCCGGTCTTGGCCATGCGGGCGCGCACGCGTCGCTTGAAGTCGGCCTGCTTGGTCATCGTGGTCTCCCGCGGCCCGCCCGCGGATCCCCCAGCGACCGATGCGGCGGGCGCACGACCGACGACCAAGCTCCGGCCGAGAGGTGGACCTCCCTTTGCCTCCGTGGGAACCCGGCTGGGGCGGGTTGCCGGAGGTTGGGCGTGGACGGGCGCCGCCCGTCATGGTACTGGGACGCCAATGACGGGACCAGTCCGACCACTCGACCGGTGCTCTAGCGCGAGTCGACGACGGCACCACCGAGCGACTGTTGCAAGCCCGCGGTACGCATGGCGTTGAGCCGGTCACGCAGTTCGGCGTCGTGCCCGGGGAGCAGGCGACCGTAGCGGTCCGGCGTGAAGCTGACTGAGGTGTGGCCCGCCCGGACGCTACCTCCTTGGGATTCGCGCCCGGCAGTCACCGTACGGATCGATCCGCGCCGAATCCTCCACCTCAAACTGCGGACGGTGAACCTGCCGCCCGTGACCCGCTCGCTGGTGGGCGAGCGGCTGACGCTGCTGACCTGAGGCTGCGCCCGTCAGCGTTCGAAGCGCCAGCGAGTCGCGCCGTACGGTTCCGCGGTGGCGACCCCGAACGCGGTTTGGAAGGTGAACAGGTACAGGTGCCACGGCGGCGGTCCGGCGCTCGGGGCGCTGAACGGCGCGGTGAGCGCGTCGCCCTCCACCTCGGCAGGCCACCCGCCCTCGCGGTACAGGCGGGCCACCCGCTCAAGCGTCGGCGGATCGGTGACCCTGGCCGCCTCGCCCTCCAGGACCAGGTCGATGCCCTCCAGCCCGACAGCGAACGTGCAGGCCGGGTTCGCCGCCAGGTTGCGAGCCTTGCGGGTGCCGGGTCCGCTGGTGAAGTAGAGGTCGCCGTCGAGCCATCCGGCGCCGACGCTGGCGGCGTGGGGGCGGCCGTCCGGCCGGGACGTCCCGAGGAAGTACGGGGTGCCCGGCTGCGCCTGGCTGGCCGCGAGGAGGTCATGCGGCCTGCTCCACGGCATCGGCGGGGATCCGTAGCGGTCGAGGTTGGTCACCTCGACGGGCTCTCGGTCGGTCATCGCTCACCTCCGGTCAGGTCCACGCCGGTCCGCGGCCTCTGGTGGTTGGACGAGGTTCCGGGACCGGACGCATCGGATCTGTCCGGCCTCACCGGCCGCTCATATGCTGACGCAATGTACTCGGACAACGAGGCTGGCGTCGCCTGACCGGCCTCGGGTCGCGTCCCGGCTGCTGCGATGCGGGTGCCCTTCAGGCTGGACGGACGGTGGCCGCCGTGCCGTAGGCGACGACCTCGGCCATGCCGTTGCCGAGGTCGGAGGAGTCGAACCGCACCCCGAGCACCGCGTTGCCGCCGAGCTGCCGCGTGTGCGCGATCAGCCGCTCCATCGCCGTGTGCCGGGCCTGGTCGACGACGTCGGTGAACTGGGGCACCTCGCCGGCCCTCAGCGAGCGCAGCCCGCCGGTCACGCCCTTGGTGAGCCCGACGCTGCGCACGATCAGACCCCATGCCAGGCCGTAGGTGCGCTCCACCGTGTAGCCGGGCAGCTCGAACGTCGTGGAGGTCGGGATGCCCGCTGCCGGGTCGGTGGTCATGGGTGCTCCTTCGCGCTGTCGTCACGGCGGCCCGGACCTGAGGCCGGGGCGGCCTACTCTGCCATGACCCGGCCGGGAGCAAGCCGTGACAACTGGTCGCCTGGATGGACGTCGACGGCGACGCTTCTCTGTCACATTCTCTGGTCGTCGTCTGTCATAGCTATGACGGACGAAAGCAGCCGAGGTGACGACGAGGGGAGGAGTCATGGCAACACCCATCCTGGTCACCGGCGGCACCGGGACGCTCGGACGCGTTCTCGTCCCGCGCCTGCGGGAGGCCGGTTGCGACGTGCGGGTGCTGACACGGCGCAACCGAGCGGCCAAGGACGGCGTCCGGTTCCTGACCGGCGACCTGGCCACCGGCGAGGGGATCGAACCCGCGGTGGACGGGGTCACGACGATCGTGCACTGCGCGGGCAGCTACAAGGGCGACGCCGACGCGACGCGGAACCTCGTGCGGGCGGCGTCGGCGCGTGCGGGGGCGCCGCACCTGGTGTACATCTCGGTCGTCGGCGCCGACCGCATCCCGGTGGTCAGCGGCGTCGACCGCACCATGTTCGGCTACTTCGACTCGAAGCTTGCGACCGAGCGCGTCGTGGCCGACTCGGGCCTGCCGTGGACGACGCTGCGGGCCACCCAGTTCCACGACCTGATCCTGATGGTGGCCCGAGCGCTGGCCAAGCTGCCTGTGATGCCGGTTCCGGCCGGCTTCCGCTTCCAGCCGGTCGACGCCGACGACGTCGCGGCCCGGCTCGTCGAGCTCACCCTCGGCAGGCCGGCCGGCCTGGTGCCCGACATCGGCGGGCCGCGGGTGTACGGCATGGCCGACCTGTTCCGGGGGTACCTGCGGGCCAGTCACCGGCGCCGGCTGATCGTGCCGGTCCGGCTGCCCGGCGGGGCCGCCCGGAGCGTGCGGGACGGCGCCAACCTCGCTCCCGGGCAGGCCACCGGCCAGCGGACCTGGGAGGCGTTCCTCGCCGACCGGGTCGGCCGGCGAGGAACGGCACCCTCGGCGCCTGCCAGGTAGCCGGCTCACGCCTCCTGGCGGCGGACCTCGTACCGGACGAGCACGTTCCCCGAGCCGTCCCAGGTGCGTGTGCCGGCGAGCTGGAGCGAGACGGGCGGCTGGCCGTCGAACACCGGTGTGCCCCCGCCCACCACGACCGGGCCGATCATCAGGTGCAGCTCGTCGACGAGGCCGTCGGCCAGCAGGTCGCTCCAGAGGGTGTGGCTGCCGAACATCAGGATCTCCCCACCGGTCTGGCGCTTCAGCTCGGCGATCTGCTCGTGCGCGTCCGCGCGGCCGACGATGCGGGTGTTGTGCCACGGTGCCGTCTCGTCCGGGGCCAAGCTGTCGGAGACGGCGACCTTGTCGATCTCGTTGTCGCGCCGCGAGATCTCCCGCTGGGTGGGCGTGAAGCTGGGATCATCCGCCACGGACGGCCAGAACCCCTTGAACCCGTCGTAGGTGGTCCGTCCCAGCAGCAGCGTGCCGGCCGCTCCCAGCCGTTCGGCGCAGTAGGCGTCGAAGGCATGGTCCAGCGGCATGACCATGACGTTCTTGCCTTGGCCCTCGTAGTAGCCATCCAAGGACATGATGTTGCAGACGATCAGCTTGCGCATCTCGTGCCTCCTTCGGGCAAGGTCCCGGGCGTGCGCCCTCGGCACGCCTCAGGGGTTGAGAGTCGCCACCGACCCCAAACTCATCGCTCCGGGCGAGGTTTCCTCGCCATGCGCCTTGCAGACCGTTCGCGTGGCACCCGGTGCATCCACGCATGCGGAGAGCGGAACGGGAGCGCAGCAGGCGGCGCCATCGTGCATTGGTGGCGATCTGGCGAATTTCGTTCGAGACGGAAACAGCCTCCCGGACGCGCTGGCAATTTGCCCGTGCATTTGCCTCGTGTAATAGGGTGCGACCCCCTCGGGAGAGCTCGAGTCCGGCGAACGGAGGGGGCATGGTGGGCAGCCACGAGGTACGGGCGAGCCGCCACGCCCGGCGCCGCCGGCGGCCCGCTCGCTCGCCGGCGGCCCGGGCCGCGCTGCTGCTGCTGCTGGCGGTCGCCTGCCTTCTCGTGGCCCTCAGCCTGGCCACGCGCTATGGCGCGTACCGCGCCGAGGTCGCCGGGACCGGGCGCGGCCAGGTGACCACCTGGAAGACCGTCATGAAGCTGTTCGACGTCAACAGCGAGAGCAACCTGCCCACCTGGTTCTCGTCGCTGCTGCTGTCCGGCGACGCGCTCCTGGCGGGGCTGGTCGCCGCGATCGTGCGCCGCGCCGGCGGGCGCGACGCCCGGCACTGGGCGGGGCTGGCGGCGCTGCTGTCGCTGCTGTCGCTGGACGAGACCGCCGCCCTCCACGAGCGCCTGCGGGTCCCCGCCGCCGCGCTGCTCGGCGGCCCCTCGGGCGGCCTGCTGCACTTCGCCTGGGTGCTGCCCGGCGCGCTGCTGGCCCTGGTCGTGGGGACGGCCTTCGTGGGGTTCGTCGCGCGGCTGCCCGGGCCCACCCGGCGGCTGGTCGTGGCCGCCGGCGCGGTCTACCTCGGCGCCGCCGCCGGGCTCGAGAGCGTCAGTGGCGTGGTGCTGGAGGCCTACGGCGACCGCGCGGCGTACCTGCTGGTCACCGCGGCCGAGGAGGGGCTGGAGATGGCCGGCGGCGTGCTGCTGCTGTACGCGTTCCTGCGCCTGCTGCGCCTGCGCGCCCATGCCGCCGGCGGGTACCACCTGTCGGCCGTCGACCTGGACGTGACCGGCAGGGATACCGACGTCCTCGACGTGACGGACAGGGATGCGGATCGCCAGCTCGTCCGCTGACTGCTGCGTCCCCGCCAAGCTCGGCATGAGCGACCGGGTGCGGGCCGCCATCCTGGCCCACGACGCCGGCCTGCTGGGCTAGGGTAGCCGGCAGGCCCAGCCGGGCCGGGACGAGAGGAGGCAGGCGTGAGCATCCAGGCGCGTCGGGCGCCGACCAACCCCGCGCTGATCCGGCACGCCGAGGAGCGGGCGCAGAGCGTCCAGAACCGCCTCGCCGACACGATCACGCGGTTCGCCGGCTCGATGCAGTTCGTCTACATCCACGTGGTCTGGTTCGCCGCGTGGATCGGCTTCAGGGTCGAGGATTACCCATTCGGCCTGCTCACCATGATCGTCTCGCTCGAGGCCATCTTCCTGTCGACGTTCGTGATGATCAGCCAGAACCGCGCCGACGCCCGGCGCGAGGCCCTGGCCGACCACCAGTGGCAGATCGTCCAGGAAGAGGAGCAGCAGAACGAGGAGCTGCTGCACCTGTCCAACCAGATCCTCGACCTGACCAGGGCGATCCACGCGATGACCTCGGAACGGGCGGCGCCCTCTCCGGAGGCGGGCGGCACGGCCGGGGCGCCCGGTTCGTAGCATCCGGCGGTGCTGGTGGGATTACCGCAAACCAAAATGGCGATCTATGCTCCGGAGAGTGCCTGCCGGACGGCAGACGCGTTGCGGAGGTGAAGCCCGTGCGTCGGTACCTGGTGGTTGCCAACCAGACACTCGGCGGCGACCAGCTCGTCGGCGCCATCCGCGAGCGCATGGCCGCCGGGGCGTCGCACTTCCACCTGCTCGTCCCCGCCACCCCGGCGGGCGAGCTCGACCCCGAGTACCTCGCCCACGCGGACGAAGCGGCGCGGCCCGCCGCGGCGGGCGCCGAAGGGCTCGACCGCAAGCAGGCACGGCAGCTCCTGGAGGACGAGCTGGACGAGGTCGACCATACCGAGTCGGGCGAGGACCGGGGCCGCCGGCTGGCCCGTGAGCGGCTCGCCCACGAGCTCGCCCACCTGCGCGGGCTCGGCGCGGACGTCAGCGGCGAGGTCGGCGTCCCCGACCCGGTGGCGGCGATCGGGGTGGTGCTCCACCGCTGGGAGTTCGACGAGGTCATCCTCTCCACCCTCCCCGGGCGGAGCTCGCGGTGGCTCGCCAGGGACCTGCCGACGCGTATCCGGCGCAGCTTCAACCTGCCGGTCACCCACGTCACCGGCCCCAGCGTGCCGGGGACCTGACATCCACCAAGAGGACGACCCCATGAGCTCGAGGACGGTCACGCAACAACGGGCCGCGGTCACGGCGCGCACCCTGCGCCGCGACGCATGGTGGCTGCCGCCGCTGATCACGGTCGTGGTGCTCGGCGGCTTCGTGGTCTACGGCACCTGGACCGCCCTGATCGGCCGGGACTACTTCGTCGATCCCTACCTCTCCCCCTTCTACTCGCCGTGCCTGGCCGCCAACTGCGAGCACCCGACCTGGCAGCTCGTCGGCGACTGGTGGCGGCTTTCCCCCGCCCTGCTGGTGCTGCCGTTCCCGCTCGCGTTCCGGCTCACCTGCTACTACTACCGCAAGGCGTACTACCGCTCGTTCTGGTGGGCGCCGCCGGCCTGCGCGGTGCCGGACGCCCGTGCCCGCTACAGCGGCGAGACCCGTTTCCCGCTGATCCTGCAGAACGTGCACCGCTACTTCTTCTACTTGGCCCTGCCGTTCCCGCTGATCCTGACCTGGGACGCGCTGCGGGCGTTCAACTTCCCCGACGGCTTCGGCATGGGCCTCGGCACCCTGATCCTGCTGGTCAACGCCGCGCTGCTGTGGCTGTACACGCTGTCGTGCCACTCCTGCCGGCACCTGTGCGGCGGCCACCTCGACCAGTTCTCCAAGGCACCGCTGCGCTTCTGGCTGTGGCGCAGGGTCAGCGTCCTCACCGCTCGCCACATGCTGCTCGCCTGGGTCAGCCTGGTGGTGGTCGCCCTCACCGACCTGTACGTGCGCCTGGTCGCCACCGGCACGATCACCGATCTGAGGTTCTTCTGAATGGCCGAGTACGAGACCCACGAGTTCGACGTCGTCGTCATCGGTGCGGGCGGAGCGGGCCTGCGGGCCGCCATCGAAGCGTCCGACCAGGGCGCCCGCACCGCCCTGATCTGCAAGTCGCTGCTCGGCAAGGCGCACACGGTGATGGCCGAGGGCGGCATCGCGGCCGCCATGGGCAACGTCTACCCGGACGACAACTGGCGGGTGCACTTCCGCGACACCATGCGCGGCGGCAAGATGCTGAACGCCTGGCGCATGGCCCAGCTCCACGCCCAGGAGGCGCCCGACCGGGTGTTCGAGCTGGAGGAATGGGGCGCGCTGTTCGACCGCACCCCGGACGGCCGCATCCTGCAGCGCGACTTCGGCGGCCACCGCTTCGCCCGCCTGGCCCACGTGGGCGACCGCACCGGCCTGGAGATGATCCGCACCCTGCAGCACCGGGCGGTCAGCCTCGGCATCGACGTGTTCATGGAGTGCACGGTGATGCGCCTGCTGACCGACGACGGGCGCGTCGCGGGCGCGCTCGCCTACTGGCGCGAGTCGGGCCGGCTGGTGCTCTTCCGGGCCAAGGCGGTGGTGATCGCCACCGGCGGGATCGGCAAGGCCTGGAAGGTCACCTCGAACTCCTGGGAGTACACCGGCGACGGCCAGGCGCTGGCGCTGTGGGCCGGGGCGGACCTGATCGACATGGAGTTCGTGCAGTTCCACCCGACCGGCATGGTCTGGCCCCCCTCGGTCCGCGGCATCCTGGTCACCGAGGGCGTCCGCGGCGACGGCGGGGTGCTGCGCAACTCCGAGGGCCGCCGCTTCATGTTCGACTACATCCCGGAGATGTTCCGCTCCGAGACCGCCGACACGGAGGAGGAGGCGGACCGCTGGTACGACGACAAGACCGTGCGTCGCACCCCCGACCTGCTGCCCCGTGACGAGGTCGCCCGCGCGATCAACGCCGAGGTGAAGGAGGGCCGCGGCAGCCCCCACGGCGGCGTCTTCCTCGACATCGGCACGCGCCGCGACGCGGAGTACATCAAGCGCCGCCTGCCCTCCATGTACCACCAGTTCATGCAGCTCGCCGACGTCGACATCACCAAGGAGCCGATGGAGGTCGGGCCGACCTGCCACTACGTGATGGGCGGGGTGCGGGTCGACCCCGACACCCAGGAGGGCACCGTGCCCGGGCTGTTCGCGGCCGGCGAGGCGGCCGGCGGCATGCACGGGGCCAACCGGCTCGGCGGCAACTCCCTGTCCGACCTGCTGGTGTTCGGCCTGCGGGCCGGCCGCTACGCCGCCGAGCACGCCAAGGGGCTCCGCGACCTGCCGGCCGTCGACGAGCGCCAGGTCGACGCCGCCGCGAGCGAGGCGCTGCTGCCGTTCGAGCGCGGCGAGGGCGAGAACCCCTACGCCGTCCAGCAGGACCTGCAGGACTGTATGCAGGACCTGGTCGGGATCATCCGCACCGAGGAAGAGCTGAAGGCGGCCCTGGAACGGATCGCCGGCCTCAAGGAGCGGGCCGGCCGCGTCCGGGTCGAGGGCAACCGGCAGTACAACCCCGGCTGGCACCTCGCCCTCGACCTGCCCTCGCTGCTGACCGTCGCCGAGTGCGTCACCCTCGCCGCCTTGGAGCGTAGGGAGAGCCGCGGCGCCCACACCCGCGACGACTACCCCAAGCCCGACCCGGAGCTCGGCAAGCTCAAGGTGGTGCTGCGCCGGCGGGACGGGGAGCTGGAGGTGGCCCGCGAACCGCTCGCCGAGATGCCCGACGACCTGAAGCAGCTCTTCGAGGAGCGACGCTGACATGGCGGCCTACGACGTCAACCTCCGCCTCTGGCGCGGCGACGCCAGCGGCGGCGAACTGCGCGACTACACCGTGGGAGTCGAGGACGGCGAGGTGGTGCTCGACGCGATCCACCGCGTCCAGGCCACCCAGGCCGGCGACCTGGCGGTGCGCTGGAACTGCAAGGCGGGCAAGTGCGGCTCGTGCAGCGCCGAGGTGAACGGCAGGCCGCGGCTGCTGTGCATGACCCGCCTGAACATCTTCGAGCGCGGCGAGCCGATCACCGTCACCCCGCTGCGCACCTTCCCGATCGTCCGCGACCTGGTCACCGACGTCTCCTTCAACTACGAGATGGCCAAGCGGGTGCCGGCCTTCGCGCCGAGGCCGCGCGAGGCGGACGGCACCTACCGCATGCAGCAGCGCGACATCGACCGGGTGCAGGAGTTCCACAAGTGCATCGAGTGCTTCCTGTGCCAGACCGTCTGCCACGTGATCCGCGACCACGAGGAGAACAAGCCGCGCTTCGCCGGGCCGCGCATGTTCATCCGCTACGCCGAGCTGGAGATGCACCCGCTCGACACCAACGACCGGCGCGACCTGCTCCGCGGCGAGATGGGCATCGGCATGTGCAACATCACCAAGTGCTGCACGGAGGTCTGCCCTGAGGACATCGGCATCACCGACAACGCGATCATCCCGCTGAAGGAGCGGGTGGTCGACAGCCGCTACGACCCGATCGCCTGGCTGATATCTAAGCTCCGCCGCAGGTAGCGGCCCAGGATAGCTGACGACTGGGAACTGTTCGCCGCGGTCGCCGACGATCCGGAGTTCACCGCGTTCCTCCGCCTGAGTGCGACGACAGGGCTCCGGCCCGGCGAGGTGTGTGCCCTGCGATGGGTCGACGTCGACCTGGCCGATGGCAAGCTGAGCGTGACCGGCAACATCGTCATCGGCAAAGGGCTGCCCGAGGGCTACCTCCGCAAGTCGCCCAAGAGCGATCACGGCGTCCGACACCTGGCCCTTGACCAAACCACCGCCATACAGCTCCGCGAGCATCAAGCCCGGCGCCGCGAGCTCGCGGAGGAGTTCGGCGCGGTCCTGTCCCCGAGGCGTTCGTGTTCTCCTGTGAGCCAGACAGCCGCCAGCCGATCCGGCCCAACACCGTGGCCAAGCGGTTCACCAAGAAGGCCAAGGCTCTCGGGCACGGCTACACGCTGTACGGGTTGCGGCACTTCATGGCCACGCAGCTCGGCGCGGTCGCCTCGGCCAGGCGCTGTGCTGGCTGCGAAGACTCCAACTCAACCGCCAGATCCGTAGCCTGAGGGCGGCCGGAAACCCACGGTCGTCCTGGTAAGGGACGGCTCAGTCAGCATTCTCCCGGTTCGGGGTCTTCGCTGACCCTGATCCTGTTGCCTCGAACCACGAGCTCGATATATCCCACCGGCTTACAGGTGACCTCGAAGCCGACAAGGACGTCGCCGGACTGCCCGGAGTCGACCACGTCGCTGGATGGCCTGAAGCACGTCGCTTTGAACTCCCGCTGGGCAACGACGAGAGGCCCGTAATAGTAGGCCTGCTGAGAAACGGCATCCGGTCTGGTGTTCTTCATGCTCGTAGCGAGGGTCACCTGCCACATTCCCCCGCGCACACGCCAGCGGGCATCCTTCACCGTGAAGAGCAGCGAACCACCCGGCCCCTTCTCCTCACCAGTAGGCTTGTCGTTGAGCGCAATCGCAGTCCAGCCCTTGCCTTCCGCCGGCGCGCAGGAGGCAAGACCGCTCGCCTGCCCGCCGCCGCCCGGTCCCTCGCCGGTGCCTGGTGCCTTGCCGGTGCCCGGTCCCCACCACCACGCCGCCGCGCCTACCGCGACCAGCGCGACCACCAATGCACCGACTAGCCAGCGGCGGCTCGGCTTGGTCGGCACTGCTGGCTCACCACGCAGCGACCGCACCAACCCTTCGACGTCCTGGTGCCAGGTTTCGTCGTGCAGTACGACCGCCTGTCGCTGGACCAGCCCCCGGAGCTCATCGGGCAGATCGCTGGCTGCTGGCAAGGATGCGCCGCCGACTAGGACCGGGACCACGCGGACCTTTCGATTTAGCGCCCTGGCCAGCTCCATGCGGACATAGTCGTCGGCTTCGAACAGGCGAGGGGTGCCCTGCGGGGTTGCCGCGGTCAGCCAGCCTGGGCCGATGACTGCCAAGACTGCGTCAGTGTCGTCGAGGGCGCGATCGAGCTCCGCCGTGAAGTCCTGGCCCGGGGCAATAGCGGTCACGTCCTGGAACACGTTCTTGGCGCCCAGGCGCTGGAGCAGCGCGTCGGCCAGGCGCCCGGCGTGCCCGCCGACGTCACGGCGCCGGTAGCTCAGGAAGATCCGCACTGCCCGCCCATCTCTCATCCGACCGGCAGGCTCGTCGCCCGCTCGTCAGCATTCTAGGGCGGCCGGTGACGGCCAGCGCGTTACATCGACGCAAGCAGGCCAGCATCAGAAGCCTCCTGACCTGCGGTCCTTAGGCTGGCGTCGGGACCCAGGGCCGCCCACTACTCCAGGTAGTCGCGCACTACAAGCTGCTAGGCGCTGTGCAAGTCCCCAGGTTGCGCAGGTCGACGGCAACCGTCAGGGCTGCAATATCCTTGAGTGAGCATCTGGCCATTGCCGCACGACTCAGCTCCGGGATACGGAATCCCTCTAGCCGAGGCATTCTGGTCGCACGACCGTCTCGGTGAGCAGCCTGACGACCTCTTTGACCTCCACGTTCTGCCCGGTCCGGCGGCGCAGCTCCTTGCGGATGGCATCCGCCACTACCTCTGACGCCAACACGTCCGCCAGGGACTTGGGCGAGGTCGCCCGCTTGGCCTTCCACAGCTCATCGATCTGGCGCCGCTTGAGTGACTCCTGCGTCAGGTAGAACAGCTGGTTGGCCTTCTGGGCTACCGTCTCCTCGCTCAGCAGGTTCGACTCGAAGGCGAGGTCGACCACCACCGGCAGCCCGCCGCTGAGGTGGTAGACCCGCCAGACGGCGCCGTTGGTGAGGATGACCCACTCCACGCCCTCGTTGACCGCGTACATCTCGACCTGGCGCAGGTGCTTGGTTGCCAGCTTGGTGGCGACGCGCTTGACCTCGATGAAGGCGACCAGTTCCTTGTCGATGCGGATGCCGTAGTCGGCGAACTCGCCCTTGACCTGGTACTCGGTGGTCAGGTCGGCGTACTTGTCGTAGCC
>Ga0137368_10003873_pt1 | contig 15987 bp, 15 predicted proteins | sample SagtaG_13_FD_104917 | JGI IMG/M metagenome (GOLD analysis project Ga0137368, IMG submission 104917) | Vadose zone soil microbial communities from Sagehorn Ranch, Mendocino, California, USA - Sage1_L_100_16 metaG | ecosystem: Environmental > Terrestrial > Soil > Vadose zone | place: USA...
TCCAAAGGGTAATTTGGCTGACCAAACAGGTTTTCCGGCGACAAGCGTGACTAGGCAGATCAACGAACCGAGAAGTGATCCGGCAAACAAGCTGAACAACACCGCGCGCCAACCAAGGAATGCACCGATGGCGGCAAGAAATTTCAGGTCACCGCGCCCCATTGCCTCGCGCGGTATCACGAGCTCGCGTGTAACACCGGAAATGTGCGTTACATCATCGAGCATTAGCACGTGGCCATCCGCATTCACGCGATCATAACGAAAATCCAGCGTCACGTTTCCATATTCGCGATCGTCGATCCGAACTTCATCGCACTGGAGCAGCAGGCGATCTTTTTCACGGGCAAAATATTCGCTCCAAAGACTCTCTTCAGTGCCCACGACAAAATCGGCGTCGTCGTCGCGTTTTATCCATGTAAATGTCGTCGGCCCGTCGAAGTCGATGCGTTTCCTGCCAAAAGCGATCTTTCCCGCTTCAAGCACGATCCAGAGAATCACGTAGCCGAGCGCAGCAGCCAGTGCGGCGCGAATACCAGCTGCCATCCGCGAATCTGTCTGCATCAAAGCTGGAACGACAACGCTGCAGGCCACGCCCGCGATTGTTCCGCCGATTGTTACCCGGTCCGGAATAATAAAATGCTCAAAATCGATAAACGTTCCGATGATCAGGAAGGAAACGAAAATCCAGTACGCAATCGCCACCTGCCAGGGAAACCTTTGCCACATTGCAAGGAAAAGAAGTGCGGTGACGAGTTCCACCGCGAAATAGCGGAACGAAATTTTTGCGCCGCAATTTGCGCATCGGCCGCCAAGCGCGAGCCAACTGATCAATGGAAGATTGTGATGCCACGGAATCGGTTGTTTACACTGCGGACAAAACGAGCGACGCGGCCGATTGATGGAGAGATCAACGGGCCAGCGATAGATACAAACGTTCAAAAACGAGCCGACCGCCGTGCCGAGCACGAAGGCAAATGCACTGAAGAGAAGATTCTGAGTCGAATGCTGCACGCGATTAACTGGCGATGCGTTTCGATGCGCGACGCTCCATCAGCCATGCGATCCAAATGCAGCTTTCGTATAGCAGACACATCGGCAGCGCCATGGCGATCAAAGTCAGGATATCAGGCGTCGGCGTGATGATTGTTGCCAGAATAAAGATGAGCACGACGGCATACGGGCGGGTGCGCGCCATAAATCGATAGGTGATCAGCCCAAATCGGACCAGCGCCAGCACGACGACCGGCAATTCAAACGCGAGACCAAATCCGATCGTGAATCGCGTCACGAACGAGTAGTACTGCTGCACCGTCCACGTCGGCGCCCAGCCGAGCGATTCAGTGTCGTGAAAGAAAAAAAGAATCGTTTTCGGCAGCAACCAAAAATAGCAAACAAGAACGCCGACGAGAAAGAGACCGAAGCTGACGGCAATCGCTGGAAATAAGAACCGTTTCTCCACGGCGGTGAGCGCCGGTAAAACGAATTCCGCGAGAAAGTACAGCAGCAGCGGAAACGAAAGAACGATCCCGGCGTAGAACGCCAGATGAAATGAAATCACGATTGAATCTGTGATGCCGAGCGCCTTGAGTGTTCCGACTTGTGACCCGAGATGGTTAAGCGGTGCCTGGATAATCCGCACCAGCGTCGAGCGAAACGCGAAACAAACAATCATTGCGCCACCGAGCGTGAGAGCCATCTTCACGATAGTCCAGCGCAAGTCTTCCAGATGCTCGAGAAACGGCTTAGACGTTTCGGTCTCCGGCGGATCACGAAATTTGAAAATGTCTCGCAGCGCCATCGGACCGGAAGCTCAGCGCGGCGCGAGCGATAAAAGGCCGCGAGAAGCGAGTGTGGCGCAAATGCCAAGCGTGTTTGCGTCGCGAATTTGATTGTCCGCGATCATGCGACGAATCTCTTCGCTGGTGAATCCGCGGCAATCGAGAATCGATTCGCCCTCTTCCCGGTCCGAGCCTTCTGCGCAGGGTTGAATTGGGCGGGCCAGGAAGAAATAACCGCGCTCATCTGTAAACCCCGGTGAAGAGAAAAAATAACCTAACGAAATAATCTCGCCGTTTGGGGCCAACTCGTAGCCGGTTTCTTCGCGAACCTCGCGCAAAGCTGTGTCCTTGATTTTATCCTCGCCAGCAGCGTAATCGTCGATCTGACCTGATGGCATTTCCCAAATCGCCTGCCGGATCGGGATCCGTTCCTGACGAATAAGAATGATTTTTCCATCGCGCGTCATTGGTGCGATCACGACCGCCGGTTTGCGATGCACAATCGTCCAAGCCCGCGGGTCTGGGCGGGCGGGTGTTTGCACACGATCCGTCACAACTTCGAGATTCCGATCGGCGAAGCGCCGCTCGCTCGAGATCGTTTTCCAATTACCGCCTTTCATCGAGCAATTGTAGTGGCCGCTGTCTTCAGCAGCAAACTGGTAGGGGCGGTTCACCTGAACCGCCTGTGGCGATTGAGGTCAACCGACGCACGCAGTTCGGGTGACGGTGACGGAAACGTATTTTGCGTCCTGCAAGGCGAACTTTCGTAGTTTGATCGTCACCTTTTGAATCGGAAAACTCTTCAACAAATGACTTGCCAGTCCTTCCGCCAGTGTCTCGATCAGCTTCACCGATTGATCGCGCAGAAAATTCCTCGTCTCCTCCGCAACGGTTGAATAGTTCACCGTCCGTTCGATGTGGTCGGCCAGATCGCTCGTCTGCTGATATGGCCAGAAGGAAATGCTCACCGTCAACCTTTGCGGCTTCGCGCGTTCTTCTTCTGGAACTCCGACGCGTGTAAAAACCTCAAGCTGCTCGATATGAATTTCGTCCGGGAACGGATGCGATTCGTTCGGCACGCGCAAATCTTAACCACGAATCCGCCTTCGCCAATCACGGTCTAACGATTCAACGCGGCGAAGCCATTCGCGTCATTCGCGCGCTTCTGGTAAATTTGTCGTGAATGAAAACGGTCTGGCGCGTATTTGCGTATCTAAAGCGGTATCCCTGGTTGGCTGCGGGGACGCTCGCGTGCGCGATCTTCGGCACGTTGATGGTCATTGTGTTTCCAAGCGTCACGAAATGGATCATCGATGACGTGGTGCGCGCGAATCGGCCGGACAAATTGCTGCCGCTGATTTTGCTCGCCACAGTGGCCTTTCTTATTCAGCACCTTTTCAATTCGCTCCGGATCATTCTGAACAACACATTCGAGCAAAAAGTCATTTTCGATCTGCGCAGCGATTTGTATTCGCACATTCAACTGCTGCCGTTGCGCTGGTTCGATAATCGGGCGACGGGCGACCTGATGACGCGCGTGATCGAAGACGTGAACTCGGTCGAGCGCGTATTGATCGACGGAATCGAGCAAGGCGTGGTCGCCGTTTTACAAATCGTGATCGTAGTGGCGGTGATGTTTTATTGGAACGCAAAGCTTGCATTGCTTGCGCTGGTGCCTCTGCCGCTGCTGATTGCGGGAGCGCTCGCTTACACGCTAACGGCACACCGGCGATATCGATTACAGCGACGCGCTGCATCGAATATCAACGCGCTGTTGCACGATAATCTTGCCGGGGTTCGTCAAATCAAAAGCTTCGCGCGCGAACGCGAGGAACACGCGCGTTTCAATCGCGCCAGCGATCAACTGCGGCACGCCACGCTGGTGGTGATGCGGACATGGGCGACTTACTCGCCCTCGATGTCGATGTTCGAAGCCATCGGCGCTTTGCTCGTGCTGGGATTTGGTAGTCACGCCGTTTTGACCGGCAGCTTGCAGCTGGGGGATCTGGTCGGGATCCTGATGCTCATGGCATTTCTTTATGATCCGATCAGCCGGTTGCATCAGCTGAATCAATTGGTGCAGGCCGGCCGCGCGGCCGGCGAACGTGTGTTCGAGATTATCGACGAAGACGCGGAGCCGGGCGTTGTAACGAAGATCAAGTCTGTAGGCGAACCTGACAGGTTCCCCCGTATCAAACACGATGACACACGGGAAGCTGTCAGCTTCCCCTACAAGCCTGCGCTGGCCGTCATCGGCGACATTCGCTACGAAGATGTGAGCTTCAGTTACGTCGACGGGTTATCTGCGCTTCGGCACATTTCATTTCACGCGCTGCCGGGCACCACGACTGCGCTGGTCGGCGCGACTGGCGCGGGAAAATCGACGCTGGTGAATTTGCTCGTGCGCTTTTACGAGTTCGACTCCGGCCAGATTTACGTCGATGACAAACCCGTTCGAGAGTACGACCTGCGCACTTTGCGCGAAGCGATCGGCGTGGTGACGCAGGAAAGCTTCCTTTTCAACGGATCGATTCGCGAGAATCTCTTGATGGGAAAACCAACCGCTACTGACGCGGAACTATGGCGCGCAGTGGATGCCGCGAACGCGCGACAGTTCATTGAGCGGTTGCCGCAAGGCTTGGAGAGCGTGGTCGGCGAGCGCGGCGTGAAATTGAGCGTGGGCGAGAAACAGCGGCTCTCAATTGCGCGGGCGCTGCTGAAGGATCCGCCGATTTTGATTCTCGATGAAGCAACCGCCAGTGTGGACACGGCGACGGAACGCTTAATCCAGGAGGCGCTGGAACATTTGATGGCGAATCGGACGTCGATTGTGATTGCGCACCGGCTTTCGACGATCGTGGGTGCGGACCAGATCCTGGTGTTGGATCACGGCCGCGTTGTCGAGCGGGGCACGCATGAAGAATTGCTCGTGCTGGACCGAAAATACGCACAGCTGTGCCGCCAGAGTTTATTGGAATCTTCGCCGCAGCGCGAAGCAGAGTCGCAGGAGGAAATTGTCACCTCAGAAGTCGCGGAATCTGAAGAGGAGCGATTGCCGGTCTAACAAACTGGCAGATAAGATGCCTGAGTTAGGAGAGATCGCGCAGCAAAAGGTCCTGGTATTTTCGCTCCAGCTCGTTGTAACGCTGCTGGCTCTCGACGAGCGCGCGGCGTTCTTCCTCGAGCGTTTGCTCAAGATCGCGAATTCGTTCCTGAAGACGGACGGACATTTTCGCCACGGCCGGCCCGACGGGATCGCCGAGTTGAATTTGGAATTGGTTTTCATCGGCCCCTGACGGCTTGGTTTCCCACAGGTCCGGCATTTCCCGGACTTGGCGGCGAGTACCGTCACAGCTGTTGATCACGATCGTTTCGCCATCAATTTCGCCGAGCCGAATAAATTCCCGCAGGGTACCGAGCGTAGTCGGGCCATAGTAACGCTCACTTGTGAGCTCGACGAGCCAGTCCATGCTCAGCTGCGGGACCATCGGCGCTCTGACCCACGTCTGGCCGTCACTGGACAGAGTGTCGTGCGGCGCGATCTGCGCCGCCGCAGCCCAACGCGTGATCTGGTCGAACTGCACCGGCCCGAAGGTGCTTCCGTCCTCGTGTTTGCGAAGAAACCACTTTTGGTTCACTGGAGATTTCGTCCTTTATGGCGACGGCGAGCCGGAAGCGGCAGGCGATGCCGTCGGAATAGTGATGGTTTGGCCGGCCTGCAATTTACGGCCGTCTTCGATATGGTTGGCTTTCTGTAAATCGTCCACGGTCACTTTGTACATTTTCGCGATGGACGTTAGCGTTTCTCCGCGCGCAACAGTGTGCGTGTTGCCTTCGACGGGAGAATGCGATGAAGATGCTGCGGGAGCGGCAGCGGTTGCTGGAGTGGGTGCAGCTTCTCCGATCATTACACCTGGCCGAGCATGTGAGAGTTGTTGCTCCAGTTTGAGAATCTCCTGAGAAAGCGCGTCGATCTTGGCGTTTTGTTCATCAATCTTCTTTGCCAAAGCCTCAAGTTGCGCGGACTCCGCTGATTTTTCTTCGTGCGGCACGGGACTCTCCGCAGAAGCAGTCCAAAGCGCGAAAGAGCCTATTGCGCAGACGATACCGATTACTTTCATCTCAGCGAAATTTTGCCACCGGGACATTTATCTGACAAGCAGGTTCGCCGCGCTGAACCGTTGTTTTTGCAAGTGTTAACGAATCCACTGTGTTGGTGCAATGATTCCGCACGGCGCGCGGCTTGCGTTTCGAACTTTTGCTCGTACGTTTTTTCATGCCTGAGCGCATTCAAAAGCCGGTGGAACCGGCTCCGTGGGGACCAAAACAAGGCGATGGCGGTGGGCCGCGTTCGCCGGACGTTTCGCGACCGGACACAAAGGATCTGTTAAAGAAAATGCGCAAGGTCGATCCCAACCAATCCAAGCGCTATCGCCAGCGCACGGGTCAGTAATGGACCGTTCACAGTTGGGATTTGACCAGAACTTTTCTGGTGCAGCGGATGACTTTCCTTCGCTGCTGCGGCGCAAAGGTCTGCTCGGCCCGGCTGCCATCGGGCCGATGCCGCAAAACGCGACACAACAACAGACGTGGCAACCGACCGAGGCGACAACGATCCTTGCGTTCAAATTTTCAGGCGGCGTTCTGGTTGCGGGAGATCGCCGCGCAACTGCGGGTAACACCGTCGTCTACGATCGTGCGGACAAGGTTTTGGAAGTCGATAGGCAATCCATAATGGCCATCGCCGGTGTGCCTGCGACCGCGTGGGAAATGGCGCGCGTGCTCGAGCATTCGCTCCAATATTTTCGGCGAACTCAGCTCCAGGAGATGAGTGTCGACGGCAAAGTTCGAGCGCTCTCGAAGTTGTTGCGCGACAATTTCGGGTTCGTCATGCAAGGCATCGGTGTTGTAGTTCCGATCTTCGCGACTTACGACGGAAATTCGAAACCCGAGGCGCGCCTTTATTTCTATGATGCAATGGGCGCCCAATTTGAAGCGACGGATTACGCGGCAACGGGATCCGGCTCACCTGCGGTTCGCGGCATTCTCTATTATGAAAACACCTGGGGCGCGAAGCGGCTACACAAGTTGAACGAACAGGAAGCAGTATCGCTCGCGCTGCGCGCGCTCGATACCGCTGCGGAATCCGATACGGCGACAGCGGGCGTGGATCGTAGCGGGAAGATTTATCCCGTGATCAAGATTGTGTCGCGCGAAGGCATCACCACTCTACCTGAGAGCAAAATCGCCGCCGTGTTCAAAGAAATGGTTGCATGATCGAAGAGCCTTATCGTTGGGTCGAAGCCATCGCCAACCGGCGCGAGTACATTGAAGGGCAGCTCGCCCCTGGTAGTCCCATCGCGGCGCTGGGTTACCGCGAAGGCATTCTGTTTGTCACGCTTGGTCAGACGCGCCAGAAACTTTTCGAGATCTACGATCGGATCGCAGTGGGAGCGATTGGGCATCCTGGCGACATCGAGCGATTGCGCATGGCCGCAATTGAACTGGCCAGCACCGAAGGCTTCACCCGCTCGGCTGGGGATGTTTCTCTACGGCGGCTCGCGCATTATTCGCTCAGTCCTGTCATGAAAAGCGCGTTCGAGCAGATCTACGGGCCGCCGTATCTGACGCGGATGCTTTTCGCGGAGGTGGGCGCACGCCCCGAAGACGATTTGTTTTTGCGAGTGGAATATGACGGCGAGATTGCGAGCAACGGCGCGACCTACGCGCGAGCGCGACAAGATTTCGCCGTGCTCAGCGGCACACGCCAATCGGTCGAACTGATGGAAGCGTTTCTCAAAAGCGAGCACAAACCGGATGCCAGCTTTGAAACGGCGGTGAATTCGGGGCTCGACGCATGGACTGTCGGGCACATGGTGTTGCAAGCCGGCGAAGCAAAAGAGCTGCCCGCGCGTGACGCCATCGCGCAACATCGCCAGGAACAACTCACCATTGCTGCAATCGAAGCAGCAGTGCTGGAGCGCGATAGCGGCAGGCCGATTCGTTATCGTTCGTTAACAGATAAGGAATTGCGCTCCATCATTTCTCGGTGATTAAATTATGGAGAGAACTCTTCTGACGGGGACTACAAATGAAACAAGCCTTTCGGAATGTGCTGGCGGTCGCGGGCTTGTTGTTGATGATCGCCTCGCTGGTCTGGATTTCGTTTCATCAAGAGAAGCGAACGCCGGTTTATAGAGAATCAAAGGCGACTCAGCCACAGACGTCCAAACCATTCGCAGTAGTGGTTCTTGATCCAGGCCATGGGGGTGAAGACTCCGGCGCAATGTGTGGCGGAGTCATGGAAAAGGAGCTGACATTGGACGTTGCGCGCCGCGTCGATCGGCTCCTGGACTCCGAAGGTGTCGCCACATTGATGACCCGGCTCGGGGACAGCTATGTCTCACTGGCGGATCGTGCAGCGTTCGGGAATCGGGTGAAAGAAAGCATTTTTATCAGCATTCATTTCAACGAAGACAACAAACCGGTCGCGAGCGGCGTGGAAACTTACTATGCTGCGAATCAGATCAACTCAGGCTCTACTTTCGGTTTGTGGCTGCCGTTTTTCTCGCGGCCGCCGTCCAATTCGCCTAAGCCCGAAAGCCAAAGTCTCGCCGGTTTCATTCAGGAAGCGCTGGTGGCGCGGACCCGCTCCGTCGACCGCGGGACGCAAGCGAAACAATTTTTTGTGATCGCAAACGTGACTTCTCCCGCGGTGTTGATTGAGGGCGGCTTTATTACGAACCAGGACGAACTCTCGAAGCTTGCGAGCGAGGAGTATCGCGACCAATTAGCAGCAGCGATTGCCGACGGCATTCTGCGGTATCGCGACATGGTGAGTCAGCGGAAATCAGCATTGGCAACCACAGGTCAGAAGAGCGCTGAATAGGCAAGGGGATTCGTCGTCGAATGACCATGAAAATCACAACTGCTGCGGTGATCTTCATGGGATCGATGGTGCTGATGCTGGCGGACCAACTCGTTGAAAGCGTGCAACAGGCTCTGAAGGACGACGGTTTCTACTACGGCGAAGTCAACGGCGACATGAATGCGAATCTGACTGCAGCGATTCGTCGTTATCAAATTCGCAATGGTCTGCAGGTTAGCGGCGAGCTCAACGACGAGACGCTGCGATCGCTCGGGATTAAATCTTCGGGCTCATCGCGCCCAACGACCAAACCTGCGTCACCGACTCCTCCGGCGGGGGCTGTCCCCAGCGAGCCCCGTTCCGACGAGACGGAAACCGCAAGTCCCGCCCCTCCGGTTCAGCCTTTCGATAACGCGCCACACGACCAGCAGGTTTTTCCCTCAACTCCCATGGGTCCGGCCACTTCACCGGGGACAGTTTTTGCCGACACACCATTTCAGACCGCTCCTCCCGGCATACAACGCAATGTGATTGTCTCGGCGCAGATCGTCCTCGCCCGGTATGGACTGTATCGTGAACAAATTGACGGAATCTACGGACCTGCGATGGAACTATCCCTGCGCGCTTATCAAGCGCAAACGAGACTGCCGGTGACTGGCCGGCTGGATCTGGAAACGCTCGCGGCACTGCGATTATTGCGGGGGCCGCGCCAGGAGTTTTACAATCCCTACCGCCAGCGTATGCGTCCGCTGCCTGGGCCGCCGATTCGTGGTCAATGGGAGCCCGACTAGCCTTGTTTTGGATTATCGAAACGCACCGACTGCAGTTCCGCGAAAACTGTGCCCACGAAAATCTGTGCGTCGATGCGAAGGATCAGCCGCTCGGCATCGTCTGATACCCAGATTGTGGCACGACGAAATTTCTTGTGCGGCTCCAATTCGAGATGTTTTCCGATGCGTTTGAGTCGCAGATCAAGCTTGATCGCATTGTAAGTGCCCGCGCGCACGGAGCTCTTTTCTCGTCCATTTACGGTCACAGTGGCCAGGTAAGCGTTTGTTGCCGCGTAAATCGCCAGGCGATAAACGCTCCCTTGTTTGAGCGGCTGACTGCGCAGGTAAAGCGCCGCGGAATGCAAATCGAACAAGTTAGGCAAGGTAAAGTCGCGCGTCGTTGTCTTGGCGGCGGCGCCTTCGCCTTCGGTTCGTGCTCGAGTCACTCCGCTGTTGGTGAAAGTGAGATGGGTGGCGATTTTTTTTGATCGGTAGCTTTCGCTTTGCTGCGTTTCAATCGGAGCCAGTGTTTGAGAGTTTGCAACGGCGCGATACGTGGCATCCAGTTTCCACAACGCCCGGACGAAGCCAATGGTTCGGCCTGTACCTTCGAGTTGAAACCTGTCGTTCGATGGCTTGGTGAAGTGAACCTCACCGGTGGCCGCGGTCACTCCAGACCACCCGAAGCGATAGGACGCGCGCAGAGGGCGCACCGCTGGAAAATTCCCGGCCGGCTCTTTGCTGAGTGTTGCCTGCCAATCCGCAGCGAACGACCCGGTCCAAGACGCGAGCAGGATCGTAATCGCGCAATTTGTTATTCGGAATCCGGGTAGAAAAAACATTCTCTGGAAGTTCGCAACTGCTCACGAGCATCGCCGTGCCAGCGGGCAATTTCATCCGTACAAAAAAATACACGCGAGTTTAGCCCGCGTGTATCTTTGAAATTCGAGGCGAACCTCAGGGCTTCGTTGCTCTTGCTGCCGCCGGCGTGACGGACGCGCCTGCTGCAGGCTTCCTGGTCGAAGCTGCGGCGCGACCGGGTTTGTTTAATGTTTCGATGATTTCGTTTGTGAAATCAACGTTTTCCGGCGCGTACAGCACGACAGGGACGCCATTGACGCTGAGGCCCGATTTATCCAGCACAAAATCCAGGCTCTTGGCTTTGACTTTCTCCATGACGACGTCGGTAATTTCCTTCACGATACCCTCGCGCATTCGCATCAATTGCTCCTGCAACTGACGCTCCCGCGTCTGACGAAAGTCGCTGATCTCGCGTTCCATGCTTTTGATGTTGGCGATCTTGTCATCGCGCTCCTTGGCCATCCCCGTCTTTTTGTCGGCGCTTAATGCTGGAGACTCAAGCTGCTTGTTCAGATTGTTGATTTCATCGAGCGCCTTCTTGTACGCTTCCGCCCGGTCATCGTATTCCTTTTTGGCGGAGGTTTTGGCGTCGTTGATTTTTACCTCGGCGTCCTTGGTTTTATTGTAATCCTTGAACGCGCGCTGCATATCGACCGTTCCAATTTTGGCTGTGCCTTGTGCGAAGGCCACAATGGGAGCAGCCAGCATCAGCGCAGAGAGTATTGACAGAGACTTTTTCATAGAAACAGAGGATATGGTTGGACGAATCGCGTTAGACTGCAACAACATATATTCGTTCAAAATTGATAGCCCACGTTGAAGTTGAAATGGCCGCCGCCGTTGTAGCCGTCACGCATCACCGGGTATCCGTAATCGAGGCGTAGTGGACCGATCGGCAAATCAAGTCGGATTCCTATACCGATATCCGAAGCCATGTGATTGAAGCCGAAAGACCACGCATCGCTATTCACGAAACCCATGTCGTAAAAAACTGCACCGCGCGCTTTTTCTATGATTGGGAAAGTCAATTCGAACGTTCCGCGCGCCATTGATTGGCCGCCAGTCGGCTCGCCGTCCTGCTTTGGGCCGACTTCGCGAAATGGGAAGCCGCGGAGGTTATTCGAACCGCCGAGGAAGAGTCGCTCGAAGAGTGGCACTTGGTCGCCGCTGCCCCATTGACTTACGGTCGCGATCTCGCCGTTGATGAGCAGGATAAGGTCCTTCGGCAGATGAAAATATTGAGATCCCTCCAGGTTCAAGCCATAGATCTGCGTGTCGCCTCCGAGAAAACCGCCGCTAATCAAAGGCGAAAATGTGATGCGCTGCCCACGGCGCGAAAGCAAAGGATTGTCGCGCGAATCAAAGACAACACTGCTATAGATCTTGCTTTCGACAAACGAGCCTTTTTGTTCCTGGATGAACTCAGGCGCGCTGCTCGCCACATTAAAAATATCGATATCCTGCAGCGTATATCCGAGGGTGGCATACATGTAAGCATTGAGGGGCTTGCGCATTTCGAACAGGAATCCGTAGTTCCGTTGGTTGTAAAAGGAGCTCAGATAATTCGCTTCGTTATAAAAAAGCTGACCGCTGAGCGAAAGACGCCGATCGAGGAAATAAGGTTCTGTAATGGCAAGAATAAAATCCTTTCGCTCGGTTCCATACTGAAGACGTAACCGGAATTTTTGCCCACCGCCGGTGAACGAAGGCCAGTTGAACAGATCGAAATTGCCTTGGGTGAGTTCCGCAAATCCTACCAATTTATCGACCGTGCTGAAGCCACCTCCAAAACTGAGTGATCCGGTGCGTTTTTCCTGGACTAGAATCGTTAGATCTTTCCGTCCCGGTATATCTGTTTCTTCCGGATAAGTCTCGACCTTTGCAAAGTAACCCAGGTTCTCCAGACGCTTCTTCGTGGTGTCTACACGAACCGTGTTGAAAACATCTCCTGGTGCGACGAGCACTTCGCGACGTATGACCTTGTCCTTGGTGCGCGTGTTCCCCTCAATATTCACCCGGTTCACAAACGAGCGGCTGCCCTCTTCGATAAGGTACTGCACGTCTATGAGCGCTGGGCCGGCCGGCGTTCCCTCGGGTGTAATTACGAGATCGACGTAGCCTCCGCTGCCGTACGCGTCGGCAACGGCCTTCGCGTCGTCGCGGAGCTGTTTCGGCGAATAGACGCTGCCCTCTTTCATTTTTAACAGGGCAAGAATTTTTGCTTCGGTGGTGTTCTGATAACCGGAAACAGTCAGCTTGCGTACGTGATACTGCGGGCCTTCCGAAATCACGATCGTGATGATCATCGGCCCTTTCTGAGTGCGATCTTTGCGCGCCTCTTTTATTTCCACGTCGATGAAGCCGTGGTTTTGGTAGTACTCGCGGATCTTATCCAAGTCCTGTTCCAACTGAACTTCATCAAGCCGACCGGTCTTATCCATGAAATAGATGAGCGTTCTGCCACGGGTTTTCATCTGTTTGCGTAATGTCCGTTGGCTGATGTGCGCGTTGCCCTCAAACCGGATCTGGCTTATGGCGCCTTTTACGCCCTCGTTAACCGTGAAAACGACGCGTGCTGTGCCGCGTTTCTCGTCGATTGGATCCACGCGGAATTCAACGCTTACATCGTTGAATCCGTGCCCCTGATAAATTTCGATGATTTTCTGGCGCGCTTCCTCGAGTTGCTGCTCGTCAACCGCCTGATTAAGCTTCACTTTCATCTCCTTGCGCAGTCTCTTCGGTTTAACCCGTTCGGCGCCGATGATTTCGATCTCGCGTACGATCCCCCGTGTTTGAACGGCGACGATCACTTTCACGCCGTCGCCTTGAGGCTGAGCAAAGATTCGAACGTTTCGAATGTAACCGGTTTTGTACAGCGCCCTGATGTCCTCCTGCACGATCTCGTTCGAATACAGCTGGCCAACTTTTGTGCGCATCTGCGCCAGAATGCGTTCCTTGCTGATCGTTGCAGGGCCCGTGTACTGCACTTCGATGGAGCGGATGGTGGGAGGGCCCGGAGCCGCTTGTGGCGCCTGTGCCCGGACAATTACGACCGTAAAGAGCGCACAAAGGGAGGCGATCCAAATCGCAAAAGGCGGGGGGCGCATCCATCCACAAAAACGTTGCATATGCTAGAAGCGCAGCCCCACGCAATCCAAACCGACGCAGGACAGGCGGCTATATCGGAAATAAGACCCCAATCGTCAAGGCGAGATTTTGACTGAATCCCCCGGTCCCTGTCTCATTCAGCCCGCGGTTCGCTGCCTGCGAAACAGAACCTTGCAGGTTCATCGCATGTGCTCGTCTTCTCAATGAGCTTTTCTCGCTAATTTGATGGTTAATCCCTGCACGGCCGCGATCTCGGCTTCTTCGCCTTTTTCTATTGGCGCATCGCTGACGGCGTTCCAGTATTCACCTTCGACGAAGATCCTGCCGTTGCGCGAATCAATTGGAGTCAAAGCCGTCACGGTCCTTCCGATAAGCGTTTCTTTTCCCACCTTCACCGGCAATAGCTGCGCGCGCAGCCCTTTTCCGATGACGAGAATGAAGAACGCGGCGGTGACGAGTGTTGCAGGAATAATCAAGCTCAAGGACAAACGAAAAAGTGGATCGGCGCGATCAAAGAGCATGAGCGATCCGATCAGAAAGGCAATGATCCCGCCGACTGTGAGCACACCGTGCGTGGGCGCGTAAAGATCAAATATGAAAAGCATCATTGCGAGCACGATCAGGACGAGTCCAGCAACGTTGACCGGCAGGATCGCCGCCAGATAAAGCGCCAGAATCAACGCAATCGCGCCGACCACGCCGGGAAGAATCGCTCCGGGCGAACTCAGTTCGCCGATGATTCCGTAGATCGCGATCAGCATCAGGATGAACATGACTTCCGGTCGCCACAGTTTTTGAAATACGCGCTCGGCCGGCGACATTTTGATTTCGGTCAGTTGCGCGCCGGCGGTGTTGAGCGGCTTGCCGTCCACGGCGCGCCCGTTCAATTTTTGCAGCAGATCCGGCATATCGGTCGCGATCAAATCGATGACTTTCAAATCCAGGGCTTTCTGCGCGGTGATCGAAGCGCTCTCCTTTACGGCGGATTTGGCCCATTCAACGTTGCGCTGGCGCTTGCCCGCAATGGTCTCCATGTAGCTGACGGAAAAATTCTCCAGCTTCTGCTTCATGGTTTCGTCCGGTTTTTCTTCGCCGCCACTCGGAAAACCGCCGATGGAAACCGGATGCGCCGCGCCGATCGTAGTGGCCGGCGCCATTGCCGCGACATTGGCCGCCAGCGTGATGAAACAGCCTGCGCTGGTCGCGGTCGCACCGGTGGGCGCGACGTAAACCACAACGGGAACTGGAGATCCGAGGAAGCTTTGCACAATTTTCTGCGTCGAATCGAGCAGACCCCCCGGCGTGTTGAGCTGAATCACGAGACACTGCACATTTTGCGCCTTGGCTTCTTCGATGCTTCGGGAAATGTAACTCGCTGTCGCGGGCCCGATCGCGCCGTCCACATTGATAAAGCCAACTTTCTCCGCGGCGAACATTGCCGGTGTCGCAGTGCAGGCCAGGCAAAGAAAGACGCTGGCCAATAGAATCTTCATTCGCTTGGTCCGAATCGTTGCCCCGCCCTTCCTTAAGCTCAAGCGCTCAAGCTCCTTTCATCGGCTGAAACTTAATCGCCAGGTCTTCCACCTTGGGCTTCACGATTTTCTCGTAATCACTATAGCTCATTTTGATCGCGTCAGTGTGCGTGCCGGCTTCGAACACAATGTAGTCCTGTTCGGCCAGATGCTTGTCGACGTAAGTCGGCAGACCATAAAGATTCCCAAACGGCGGCATCGCTCCGATCGCGGAGTCTGGGAACAGTGATTTGAAGTCGTCCTCCTTGCTAAAAGAAACAGGTTTTCCGATCGCTTTCTCGATTTTCTCCAGATCGATGTGGTGATCTGCTCGCAACACGATCATCAAATGTTCATCGCCAGATTTCAGCATCACAACTTTCGCCTGATGCCGGCCTTTCACGTGTTCCGCTTGCGCGATCCGTTGCGCCGTGACCGCCTCGGAGTGGCGCAGGATTTCGTACTGCACTTTGTTTTGATCTAAACAATCGATGAGTGGTTTCGGTATTTCCATAGGCACCTCCAGTGAAAAGTATCACTTTCCCGAGCCATCTCTACTACCCGGAAGAGTCGCTACTCTGTGTCCTCGCGTCCGAGGATTAAGGTAACGACCAGACCCAGCAGACTTACAGCCGATACAATTCCAACAACGCTCGGAACCCCGAATTTTTCTTTTAAGATTGGCAAAAGGAAAACGCCCAACGTTGCGCCGAGTTTCGCAACGCCTGCGGCGAATCCACCTGCTGTCCCGCGCAAATTGCGTCGGGAATAATATCGGGGCGAGGGTAAACGTGGTCGAGTTGGGACCGGCGTTCATCAAGAGGTTGAACAGGATGAACCCGGCAAACACGAATGGAATGTGCAAACTCGAGTTCGTTAGGCCGACGGCTCCCGCCAATACCAACATGCCCAGTGCCATGCCTGCGAAACCGATCGCCTGCATTCGGATTCGGCCGAATCGTGGAACTAACCAGATTCCAAGCAGGAACCCGAATAGCAAAAACAAATCGATAATGGCGCTACCCTCTGCGAGAGCAAAATCGTGCGCGTTCAATCCACGGGTTCTTCCGGAGATTTCGATCGCTCCAAGA
>Ga0137368_10003880_pt1 | contig 15964 bp, 7 predicted proteins | sample SagtaG_13_FD_104917 | JGI IMG/M metagenome (GOLD analysis project Ga0137368, IMG submission 104917) | Vadose zone soil microbial communities from Sagehorn Ranch, Mendocino, California, USA - Sage1_L_100_16 metaG | ecosystem: Environmental > Terrestrial > Soil > Vadose zone | place: USA...
CCTGTAACCTCGGGCCGAAGCAGCCGCGCGGAACACCCGCCGGCAGCTCGGCGCGGACGGTGCGGCCGCAGTCGGGACAACAGATCCGCTGCAGGCGATGCTCGCTGATCTCGACCGCAAGCGTCGGCAGCTCCGCCACCTGGTGCCGCGCCGGCGCACCAGCCGGCTCGCGCTCGGCCTCGCCGAAGACCTGGCCGCACCTGCACTGGTGCGGCCAGTGGTCGACGATCTCCGTCACCCGCTCGAGCGGAAACAGCGAGCGTCCATGCCCGACATGACCGGGCTGCGCACCGCGCTCGCGCCCCGTCCCGCGTGATCGTCCCCGCTTCCCGAGCCAAGGCGGGTCCTGGCTCGGCGGCAGCGACGAGGTGCGCGAGTCACGCTTCAGCCGCTGCTCGAGCTCCTCGACACGCTCCGCCAGCACCGCCAGCTGGGCGTCCTGCGCGTCAAGCCGCGCCGACAACGCGAGCAGCGCGTCGACCACCGGCTCGCGTCCCTGCGCATAGATCGCCTCCGCCTCCGAGCGCTCCACACCACGCTCATTCGCCGCCCCGAATCGGGTCCCTGCCGACGACGCACGCTCACGACGAGCCCGGGACCGACTGAACGCTTACGCTTTTGTTTTGGGATTGACTTGCACGATTTCCAGTTTGCGCAGGGTATGGAGCCCTTTATGGAGCTTTCAGGTCTGAAAGACCCTCCATCGCTGTTGGAGCGCCGGCTACACAGCGGCGAGATGCCTAGGCAGGCAGAGCGACGGCTGTCGCCGGCTCCGCGAACCGCCGCGTACCTCTGGCTCCCCGCACTCACTCCGCATTGAGCCACGCCTGTCCCAGCCACTCCGGGTCAGGGCGGGCGATGAGTCGCGCCTGCCGGTATGCGGCGTCGACTCCGAGCACCGTATTCGCGCGGCAACCCACATCCTTGCGCTCGACGACCAACGCGAGGTCAGGCCTGCCCCTCGGCGCGACGAGGTCGAGTGGAAGCAGCATCTGGATCTCCCCCCGATACCGTTGCGGAACCGCGGCCTTGTAGTTGCGCCGTATTCGATCGGGCAGTCGGCCGATGTCGCCCCGCAGTGCGGCGTCGGCGAGGTTTGGGTCGCTCCGAAGGATTTCCGGAAAGCGGTCGAGGTGCTCGACCGCGATATGCCGGAAGTCGACCCGCATCGAGCGGATCTCTTCGGGCTGGATGATGAGCCGGTCGGACTGGCTCAGATAGTCAGCCGGCGGGGGTAGCTCCACCTGAACGTCGCTGAGTTCGCGCTCGGAGCCGGAATAGAAGCCGCGCAGGAACCACGGCGCCCGCTCCGGCTGATGGTTCTCGGCGAAACAGACATAGATGGGCTCCTCCTCGCTCGTCACAAGCCCGGTGTTGAAGATCGCCACTCGCTGACCGTCTCGACGCGTGGTTTCGACGATCGTGCCGTGCCCTTGTTCGTCCTCCTCTTGTAGCCGCTCGAAGGTCTACTCGAGGTAGTGGCGCAGGATCGGCAGCTGGCCGCCCTCCCCTTTGCGCTCGTATTGGTAATCCCAGACCTCGGTCGCGGCCTTTTCCGCAAGAACATCAAGCCACTCGGCTGGTTCGAGTGGAACCTGTGCGAAGCGGTAGAGCGGCTTCCGGGGATCGCCGAGCTTCACTTCGAGCGCCACCGGGTCCCCGTCGGCGCCGCGCGTGGACTCGCCAGGCAAGAAGGTGACTTCATCTCCAGGGTCGGCGTCCTTCATACCCTGGCCGAGCATGTTCTGTTGGTGCAGAAAGTAGCGGGTAGTGCCATCGTCGGCCTCGAGGATCCCGTGCCCCCGCTGGAAGTCGTAGTCGAGCACCGTACCGTGCTGACGACCGGGCATCGGACACACGCGGATCGCCTTCTGGCGCGGGCGGCCGTCGGGGGCGGGCTGTCCCGGCTCCGCTTCATAGAGAACCCGCTCTCCTGACGCTAGGTGCGGGACCGACTCGTCGAAACCCTCGAGCGCTGTGAAGTGGACGTGCACCTCTGCGCCGTCCGACTCCTCAGACCCGATGAAGCCGTATCCGCGGAACAGGTTCCAGCCGGTTACCCTCCCCGTCTTCATCCCACGAGGAGTGTCGGTTGTGGGAAACGGCGGGCTGGTCACGCAGGATCTCCTTCAGTTGCGATCTCGGCGACAGGCCTATCGCGGCCGTGAACCCGAGGTCACCTGAAGGGCGGACCTCCGCCGTAGTCTGGGTTCATGCTGGTGTATGGGTTGAAACGTTTGAGCGTTGGTGCGCCGAAGCGCCAGGCAGCGTAATGCCTGATCGCGCCACCGGCAAGCGCGCCGGCGGCTCTCATCAGCCCAACCGCTGCCAACGAATCGCCGCGAAGCAAGGCTGCTGAGCGCCGCCACCTCAGGGTCAGTTGAGACTGGGGGGTTCCCGTAAGTCGACCCGCCGCTCCCAAGGGCCCCGATCGACGCAAGCGTTCTAGACTCGAGCCTCGTGCAGGATCTCTACGCCACCAGCTTTCGGGTCGCCGGCGCCGACAATGGCGAGCTGTACGCGGCTGCGGCGGGGGCTGCGTCGAGGTGGGCGTGGCGCGGCGCTGGTGCGCCTCCAGACGTCTTCGAGGAGGCTGCTGGCGAGCGTGACGTCGGCAATGGCTATGGGATGACATGGGCGGAGATCTCGGTTCCCGATCGCGTCGATCGTGCGCTGACTGTGACGCTTCGCCACCCCGATCCGCAGGTGGGAGGGCGCGAGTGGCGGACGGTTGTCGACATATGCCGGCGGGCCGAGTCGGTCAGTGTGACGGTCCGCGTCGCGCGCGAGGCGGTTGAGCTGAGGATGACGCCGGCCGCTCTGACGACGCTGCGGCGCCCAGGGCTCATCCCCGAGCTCCTGAACAAGCACGCGTGCTACGCCGGCGGGCTTGATCTGAAGGCTTTGCCTGCGGTGATCCATGTCAGCGCAGTTGAGGACTTCGTCGAGACGACTCTGCGGAACGCCGAGCGCGCACTACCGGTCGTAGTTCTGGCTCCCTCGACAGGCCGTCCGTCCGCACCAGATCCGGGAAAGGTTGCAGACGAGCTGGCGGGTCTTGCTCACGTCGCACAACTTGGCGGACACTTGGCGTGGCGGCGGTTCCGGGAGACAGTCGGGGACGCACTCTTCATTCCCGCCGGCGGCGTACGGATCTTCTGGCCCGGTTTCGGCACCGAAGGCGACCAGCTCCACCACCGTTACTGGACGCACCGGGCGATCGAAGCGCTGCACCTGCCGGTTCAGCGGATGCTCTTCGCGCTGCTCACTCGTGTGTCGGTTCACGCCGTTCCGCTCGACCGACTTCCTTCCGAGCTTCGGCACGCGTCCGCCGAGGCTCGTCTCAAGGAGCTCGCGGCGACGGGCCGGACCGACGCTGAGCTCCTCGAACTTTACGCACAGGAGAACGAGGGCCTTCGTGAGCGCGTCGAGCGGCTTGAGGCCGAGAACGTCGAGAGGGAGCGCGAGCTCACGATTCACCGACAGAACTACGCTGCCATGGCTGCAGCAGGCGCTCTCGAGGAGGCCGAGGATGAGGAGACCGAGGCCGACGCACTCGACGGAGAGCAGCTCTTCGAGCCGCAATCATGGTCGGAATTTCTGGATAACGTCGACGCGCTCGAGAGCTCGGCGTTCACGATCACGCCGAACGCGCGCGAGGGCTGCAACCCGTCCGCCTACCCCGATCCCGCGCGGATGTGGTGGCACCTTGAGCGCCTGGCCGAGGCAGCAGAGGCTTGGGCTGAGCAGAACTGCGCAGTCGGGATGGATCTGAAGACGTGGATCCAGCACAACTACGGGATCGAGATCGCCCTCTTCGACGGGTCCCTCGGAGACCGCGCCAGCTTCATCTTCGACGGCGAGGACTACTCGCGCGAACCGCACGTCAAGGTCGACGACTACAAGGGTCCCGATGAGTGCGGGAGGATCTACTTCGCCTACGTCGCCGAGGAGCAACGCTTCATCGTCGACCACATCGGCCTCCACCTCTAGGAGGGGGCTATGCGAGCGTCGCGTTCGACCCGCCGCTCGAGCGCGGCGAGACTTTTTCGCCTGGACGTAACGGTCTTGTGCCCGCGCTAGCCTGAGCGGCCCATGGCCCGCAAGCTCGAGACAGTCTGGCCGATCGAGGAACACACCCAGGCGAAGCACCGCATCCTGCGCGGCTACCTTGAGGCGTGGCTGCCCATCATGTCGAGCCGCAACGAGCGGCTCGTGATCGTCGACGGCTTCGCCGGCCCCGGCGTCTACAAAGGCGGCGAGCCCGGCTCGCCGATCATCACACTGCAGGCGTTTCTCGAGCACGAGTACCGCGACAGGATTACAGCCGAACTCATCTACATCTTCATCGACGAGGACGCGAAGCGGGTCGCGCGCCTCAAGCAGGAGGTTGCGAGGCTCGGAAAGCTCCCAAGCCAGGCGAAGGTGCACGTGATCCACGGCGCCTACGAGAACGTGTTCTCCCAGGCGCTCGACGATGTCGAGAAGAAGGGCAGCGCCCTCGCCCCCACGTTCGCCTTTGTCGACCCCTTCGGCTACGCGCAAGCGAGCATGCACCTCTCCGGGCGCTTCCTCCAGTTCGACCGCTGTGAAGTTCTGATCTACGTCCCGCTGCCGTTCATCAACCGTTTCGTGGGCCGCGCCGGACAGGAGGCGGCGCTCACCTCGCTCTTCGGGACGGATGAATGGAAGAAGGCGCTTACTCTCCAAGGGCGCCAGCGGCTGCGCTTCCTGCACGACCTCTTCCGCCGGCAGCTGATCAAGGAGGTTGGGCTGACATACGTCCAATCGTTCGAGATCATCACCTCGGCGCCGAACTCCGGCTACCACCTGTTCTTCGGAACGAGGCACGAGCGCGGACTCGAGCGAATGAAGGAGACGATGTGGAAGATCGACCCGGCCGAGGGCCACCGCTTCCGCGACTCAACCCTCGTCGGTCAGACGCCCCTCTTCCAACCGCAGGTGGATACCCGGCCGCTGCGCGACGAGCTCGCGGCGCATTTCGGCTCGAGGCGGTTCACGATCCAGGAGGCGCTGAGCTTCACGCTGATCGAGACTCCCTACATCCCTTCGCACGTGAAGAAGCTGACGCTGAAGCCGCTCGAGCAGGCAGACAAACTCGCGGTCGTCTCCGCCAAGCCCGGACGGAAACGCGGCACCTACCCCGACGGGACGGTGCTGCGGTTCAAGCCGTAGCGAACAGTCGTGCCGGCATGTCGTCGTGGGTCTCGTCGTCAAGCAGACGGCCGCCGGCCTTCGACGTGCGTCCACCCCATTGCTTGAAGAAAAACGCGACGCCCTGTTCACGGCAGGCATCGCGGAGTTCGCGCGCCCACGCGACCTGCATCGGCCGGGCGTGCCAGCCCGACTCACCGCCGGCGATCAGCCAGTCGATATCGGCGAGTTCGAGCGGCTTGCGGTTGCCTCCGGTCTCGAAGAGGCTGCCGAGCAAAGGCTCGGCCGAGATGAAGCGAACGGCAGTCGGCGTTTCACGCAGCACGTCCGCGCGCCACGTGAAGCGCGAGTTTTCGATCGAGACACCGAGCCAGGCGTTCGGGGGCAGGGGGCGCACCTCGCCATCGACGAAGAGGCTTCGGGCGCGCTCGGGCCGCTTCGTTAGGACCTGGAAGGTGTGCTGACCGGCCCGCTCCATCACCGCGATAACCTCGTCGACGAACTCGGCAGGAACGAGCTCGTGGAAGAGGTCGCTCATCGAGTTGACGAAGATCAATCGCGGACGACGCCAGCGAAGGGGCTGCTCGAGGCGCTCCGGGTGGAAGCTCACGTTCCGCGACGCGTTGGCGGGCGTCCACGGGAGTTCGCTGCGGCCGAAGCGAAGCGAAAGGGTCTCCGCGTAGCAGTGTGCGCAGCCGGGCGAAACCTTGGAGCACCCTGTTACAGGGTTCCAGGTTGCCTCGGTCCACTCGATCGCGCTTCGGTCAGCCATCGGGGTCGATCCTACTTTCGCCTCGGAAATCAGTCGTTCCTCCCAACACGGCGGGGTGCGCCCGCTCAAAGGCTTGTCAGGTGAGGTGTGCGGGATAAGAGTGCGGTGCGGCATTGGTGATTTCCGAGGTAGTGGATCCCCTTGATCCGTATCAGCAGACCGCCGTCGATCACGGGAGCGGCCCCGCGATCGTGCTGGCAGGCGCCCGGGGCTTTTTCGTTTCAGATTGGCTTGCAGGATCTCCAGTTTGCACCAGGTATGGAGCCGATTATGGAGCTTTCAGGTCTAGACGGCCCTCAATTGACCGCCAAAAAGCCGCGGATCTGTCGAACGCGTCAGGCCGCGACGGGGCTGTTGCCTAGGCGGGGACCTCCGGGAGTTGATCGAGCGCGGCCGTGCCGGTCTCTGCAGCCGTCTCCGGCTCCGGTTCACCTGCCTCGGCGTCGGGCATCGCCGGTGGCATCTCGCCTGGGAACTCCCAGATGTCGACGATCCAGTCGCTCAGCTCGCGCTGACGCTTTGCGATCGCCTCCGTGTCCCACGTGTCGAGACTGAGGAGCTCTTTGGTCATCACGATGTCAGAGCCGGCGTAGCCCTCCGTCTTCTTGGTCGCGAAGTCCGCGTTCTTGATCGACGTGTTCAGGCGCTTCCCGAGCAAGGTCAGGTTGCCGAGGCGGTTGATGACTTGGGCGTGGTTCGGCCACTTCGGACCATCCGGCGCCTGCGGGTAGATGTGCTCGACGTGGACGCGGTCAGTGCCCTCGACGGCAACCTCCTGCGTTTGCCGCTTCGCGTGCTCGATCTCGCGCAGCAGGTAGCGCGCGGTGGCGACGCGGCTGACGCTCGCGCGTTGGAAGCGATTGATGAAGTCCTCGGCGTCGGGAGCGAGAGCAGCGAGCGATTCGACGGCGGCGCCGAAGTCTTTCGTGCTGCGCAGATTGGCAGCGGCTTGGTAGACGGTCGTCTCCATCACGGTCGTTTCGCGACCGCCAATGACGTTGTATCGGACGAACAGCGCCACCAGCGCGCTCGCGAGTAGCCGCAGCTTTTCCTTTCCTCCCTCGTCCTCGGCGGCATAGCCCGACAAGAGCGCCGGGTAGAGCGCCTTCGCGCCGAGCGCGCGGATCCCCTCGAGCAGCCGCCGCAACTCCGGGTCGTCCTCGCGCGCACGGACGATGTCGCGGTAAACGGGTGCGGTCTCGGCCAGGTCGAGCGACATCGCGAGCGAGTCGATGTTCTCGGCGATGATCGTGTCCTTGATCACGCGGTAGAGCTTGCGTGCCTTGACATCCCCGCGGTTACTGACCCAGTAGTGGCGCAAGAACTCCTCGACGCTCGCCTCCTCGTTGATCGCCAGCACCCGCTGCCAGGCAGCGACTATGCGGTCGCGCGTAGCGTCGTTCGGTGCGCGGCGAAGCAGCAGATTGCGAAGCAGGTCAGGAGTTGACAGACCGATGCCGCGGTCGTTCAGCGTCTCGAAGACGGCGGCCGCGTTGTCCTCGTCCGTCGAGCTGACGGCGACTACCGACATGTGGTCGCATAGGGCCCTGCTGATGCGCAGGTTCCGCTGGAAGGCTGCCTCCCCGCCGCCGAGCTTCGCGCTCTCCTCGACGACGCGCTCGGCGAAGTACTCGCGGGCCTTCCGTATCAGGCCATGTGATTTCAGCGTTGGCGTTGGCCGCACGGGCGGGCTCTGCGGCTCGTCCTGGATCTCCGAGCGGAAGAAGTCGCGGTCGTAGACGTTCAGCGTCAGGACGTGCGTCGTTGTGCTGGTCGCGTCGTCGAAGTCCGAGATGTACTTGTTCTGCAACCGGGCGGCGGCGTCTCCGGAGTACTGCCGACGGGCGTCGCGGAGCACCGAAAGCAGGATCGTCGCGGTCGCAAGTCGCTGCTGCCCGTCGAGAAGGAGGTTCGTCGGTCCTCCGGTGACGAGCACGATCGAGCCGAGGAAGTACTCCTCACCGATGATGTTGTCATCGGGGTATTGCGCGTCGAAGGCGACGAGGTCCTGCCAGAACGCCTCGATCTCCTCCGTCGTCCAGGAGTAGGACCGCTGCCACTCTGGCACCTCGATGCGCGGGCTCGTCGTGCTCAGGAGCGCGCCGATTGTCTGACGGCCGGCTTCGTAGCGCTGTTCGGGCATGATCGAAAACCGTAGCTCAGTCCGCGATGGCTAGCAGGTGGGGCGGGGGCCAAGAGGCTCGGCGGCGATAATCGGGCCTGGCGCGATGACCAGAACTGGACCGAGGATGGCTTTGAGTTGCGTGGTAGGGGCCCTGACAGATCCGGGCCGGAACCTGCGGGCCCGCCGTTGTTGGACGGAGGCGTTGTCGATCGCGACAGCCGAACGCCAGTCGTGTTGATGCTGATACTCGAGCATGCTGCCCGCCGTGACGTGCAAGGGCTACTGGACTGCGTGCCGGCTGGAACGAGATCCTGGCGATGAGCTCTTACTTGGACTGGAACGACGGGCTGGCCCAGCATTTCTTCCGGCCGGAGGTGGCTGGCCAGTCCGTCTGGCTCTACGTCACCGATGATCTGATCGCGCAGCTCGGAAACCGGATTGGCGGCGGCGTGGCTGAATTCGTCGACGCTGTAAAAACCGGGCCTGAATGGGTGACTGCGAGGGGCCTATGCCAGCGAGCGCTCCAAACAGCTGAGGGATGGCGCGATCGAGAGCTTAGGTACTACCCCCCATACATCGGCTATCTCGGACTGTTCGTGCTCGCGGCGGGGCTAGAGGGAGACTTCGCGCCTCACGCCTACTACCCCCGACTGCGGACCCTGCTCGGCGATGCCAGCAGCGACGCGCTCCCATCTTTTGATCGGATGCTCGAACTGTGGGACGACCTTGAGCGCTGGTCGGCCCACGACCGGAGTGGAGAGTTCGGCCTGTTCGAAGCGCGGATCGTCGGTGGCCACATTCATGTGGGCCTCCCAATCGCTCAGACCATCCTCTCGGAGCACGAGCGCGGCGCTCTTCCGCAGATGTTCGCCGAGGCCGGCCTCGACCCAACGTCACCCCCGCCGGACGACGAGCTTGCTCGCATCCTCAGGGCCCAGGGCGGAAATGTGTTGCGGCCACGGACCCGGGAGCTCGTTCGGACACGGCGTGATCCTGAGGGTTATGCCGCGCTCATCGACACCGTGGCGGAAGAGCTTGCTGGATGGGATGGAAGCTACGACGAAGAGCTCTCCGCGGAAAGCACGCAGAGCCGGGGGCTTAGGTTCGGCAGTCTCCGTCTGTGCGTGGCCTTCGACCGAGTGTCCGGACGCATTTCAGCATCCCTGCGCTGCCGGGTAAAGACGGAGTTTCCGGATGGTGACCTCGTTCTGAAGACACGAGGGCTGCCGACGCTGCGCTGTTTCGAAGCCGGAGTCCCTGGGTGGTCGTCCCGACTTGTGGATGCGGACACCCAGGAGGCATTCGATGCCGCCGCCCTGGAATGGGATGAAGCGCTGTCGTTAAATGACGAGCGACTGGGGTGGCGGTTTGGCCTCCGTCGGAGGCGCGTCAGGGTCCTCGTTCAGGGTACGGGCGAAGGACTCGCAGACCTTGTGGAAGTCGGTCAGATTCCACGCGTCCAGCCTGTCTACTTCCTTTATCAGGATGGGGACTGGCCGCGGCTCGCCGAGTGGGCCGACCACGAGTGCCGAGATTTCCGCAGGCATCCCGTCCGGGAGGGCATGCGACCAGGGTGGCAGCTCGCGTCGTGCTCCGAAGTCACTGGTGACAAGCGCGTGCGCTCAACCTTTCCGGAACTCGCCCTGTCGGAGCGAGTACGTCTGGCCCTCGTGGGCGGCGTCCGGCGCGATCGCGGACCGAACTTCTTTCCGTTCGCTTTGCCAGGCGTTCTGCTTGAGGGGGGCGAGGGGCGGGAGACGGTCGTTTGCAACGGACGCGCGCTCGCCCCGGCTGAGGTACCGCGCTCGTACGTACTCCCGGAGGGATTGCCCAGAGAGTCAAGGATCACGCTGGAGGCGGTGCGGGATGGGGATGTCCTGAAGAGGGTGTCCATCTATGTAACTGGGGAGTTCGAGTGGCGGCAGGCAGCTCCTGAGCACCTATCCGACGAGTGGGGCGGCCCGGCTCCGGAAAACGGTGCAGGAGTAGCTGGAGCACTGATGATCGGTCACTCTGCTGACGTGCGCGGGTTCGAGCGGCCGGTGATGCTCACGCCTGGCGTGGAACGGAATGCAACGCGCGTGCTCTTGATCGGCCGCATCCCGGGACAGATCTGCTCGTGGCCAGTGAAGCCCCGCGCCGAGGACTGGCGTCCGGTATGGGCCGTGTCGATGGGACGGCGCGGGCGAGCCATCTACTGCGGGAGCGACCTTGAAGCTGCAGCACCAGCGCTGGGTCAGTCCGGCGCCGACCGTCACAAGGTCGAGCTCTGGAAGAAGACCCTCTGGCACCGGCGGAAGAGGATCAGCGTGCCCGAAGAGCCGGCACTCGCTGCTCTGTGGCAGTCGTATGTCGAGGCGGCACGCCGTGTTTGAAATCGGCGATGCGTTGCTCTTCACGGTATCCGCGCGGCGGCGATGCACGTGGCAAGCATTCCGCGACGCTTGCGATGATCTCTACACCCGGTGGGTGTCAACGACGGGGCGCAGTGATGAGCCAGACGTAAACGTTCGTCGGGACGCCGCGCGGCTCATCGATGCGCTCGGCCACTGTGATGTTGTCTTCGGGGCAGGCAACGCGAGCGTGTTCGCAGCGCCAAGTGTGCTTGCACAGCTACCAGTAGCCGGCCTTCCACGTGCAGTGCTATGCGGTTCGCGATCGCCCGAGAGCATAGGACTGCTTCGGCGTGCCAACCACCAGGCAGGGAACTCGGTGCACGTGCGCGTCGAATCGCAGCGGTCATCCAGTCTCTTCGCCCCCGCCCGAATCGAGATCCAGGCCAATTCTGACGCCGTCATGAGGCGGGTTGCAGAGGAAGTCGGCGTGCTCTATGCGACGGTGCCGCCAGCCTGGTCGCTTGCCAGCATGAGCGGGGCACTCGATGGTTTCCACCGATCGCTAGGGTGGTCCAAACGTCCTGACTTGAACTGGGCTCGCTCGGACTTCGATCCGGGCCAGCTGAGGTTCGGGGGGCGGAGGGAATCCTCGGATCGGCTCATCCTCAGCCGGTACCAGGATCCCGTTCGCGGGGGGTGGATCTTCTGGATGTGGCGCGGGGACGAGTGCGCGGAGATCGGCGATCCGTCGTGGGGGCGCTACGCGGTGCTCGCCGCCTGCGGGCGCACCGTGCTCCGGTACGACCAGACGAGCGGCCAGCTCATGGTTCCGGCGAGTGTGCCTCTCCCGCGCCTGCTCTCGCGAGCTGCCACCCTGTGCTCGGGATACGCTCCCGCTACGATCGCGGATCCGGGCCTCGCTCCAGGACCGACTTGGCTCCGCTACCACCTGTACAGAAGCGTGCCGCCCGACGTCTACGGCGTGTGCTCCGAGAAGATCGGCCAGCGGGCGAGCGACGATGAGGAGGAGTGATGGAGTCGATGGCTGACCCCACGGGTGCATTCGAGGAGGTTCGCGAGAGCCTTATCCTCTACATCAAGACAGCGTTCGGCACGCAATTTCCAAGCTTTGAGCGCGAGCGCGAAGAGCTACTAAGGCAGCCCGGAGTGCTCTGCCAAGAACCGTGGATCGAGCCACTGCCACGGTACGAGTCGTCGGGCAAGACGATCGCCGATCTCACGGCATCAGACGTTCCGGGGCTCGACGCGGATGCATTAGACGACTTCCGATCGCTAGCAGCATGCGGGCTCGTCGGCAGCTACGACCTGCGCCGACACCAAATAGAGATGCTGCGCTGTGCGCTATCGGGCGAAAACTGCGTTGTCACCGCCGGGACGGGTTCAGGAAAGACGGAGGCGTTCCTGCTTCCCCTCTTCGCATACCTCGCTAAAGAGTCGAAAGATTGGCACGCGCCCGGGCCGGCAGTCGCGCACCAAGATGACTGGTGGGTGAGCGGCGACTGGCGCGAGCAATGCTTGCGGCGCACACCAAAGCAGACGCGCATGGTCCGCTCGCTGCGAGTCCCGCAGCGGCACCACGAGTCGCGCCCCGCGGCCGTCCGCGCGCTCATCGTGTACCCGATGAACGCGCTCGTCGAAGACCAGCTCAGCCGGCTGCGGAAGGCACTCGACTCGCCGGAGGCACGGGCGTGGTGTGCCGAGCGCAGGAGTGGCAACCCGATCTACTTCGGCCGCTACAACGGAGCAACGCCTGTTCCTGGCCAGGAGTACAACCGGCCAGGTAGCGGGGGAAACCGAAACCCGAATCGGCAGAAGATCGAAGAGCTCTCGCGCAGTCTGCAGCAGATGGAGGACGCGGCCAGGGCCGCGGAGACCCGTGCCGCTGACACGGGAGACCCTGATGTCCGCTACTTCTTCCCGCGCCTCGACGGCGCCGAGATGCGATCGAGATGGGACATGCAGGACGCGCCTCCAGACATCCTCATCACGAACTTCAGCATGCTCAGCATCATGCTGATGCGGGACGCGGACAAGCAGATCTTCGAGAAAACGCGAGAATGGTTGCGACAGGACGGGAGCGTTTTCCACCTGATCGTGGACGAGCTGCACCTGTACCGCGGGACTGCCGGCACAGAGGTCGCCTACCTGATGCGGTTACTGCTCGACAGGCTCGGGCTGTCACCGGAGAGCCCGAAGCTGAGGATCCTGGCTTCCAGTGCGTCGCTGGAGCCGGACGATCCGAAGAGCCTCAAGTACCTCTCGGACTTCTTTGGTACGGGTTGGTCAGACGAACAAATCATCCCGGGGTACCCAGCGCCGGTACCAGAGCCCGGCGCCTCCTCACCGCTGCCGGCCAAGACGTTCGCGCATCTCGGCCGTGCAGTCGACCACGGCGGTGAGGTACTTGCCCGCGCAAGTGCGCAGGTCGCTGCCGATCTACGCAGCGCTGATCAGAACTCCGCAGAGCAAGGCCTCGCCGACGCGTTGGAGAGCGAGGGGCTGGAGCTCGCTGCCCGCATGCTGCAGGCATGTGAAGAGGACGGTGTGGCGCGAGCCGTGCCTGTCAGCGAATTCGGAGAGCGGCTCTTCGGTCTGGACGCGAGCGACGAGGAGCAGGCGCAGGCCGTGCGCGGGCTGCTTTTCGCGCGCACACTGTGTGACCCAGTCGAAAGTTCTCTGCCGTCGTTCAGGCTGCACTGGTTCTTCCGCAACTTTGAAGGCCTCTGGTCGTGCACGGCGCCTGATTGCGGGTGTGGTGCGGGGGCGGTGACCGAGGGGCGGACGGCAGGCCAGCTCTTCTCGGATTCAAGAATCCTGTGCCTGAATGAGAAGGAGAAGCACCGGGTCCTTGAGCTCCTTTACTGCGAACAGTGTGGCACGACGCTGTTTGGCGGCAGCCGGATGGAGATCCGCGACGGTGGCGGCTGGGAGCTTCTAACCGCTGATCCCGATATCGAAGGCATCCCGGATCGCCAGGCAGCACGTTTCGTCGAGCGCCGCACGTACGGCGAGTTCGGGGTGTTCTGGCCACGCGGGCTCTCGGATCTGAATCACAACGTGGGCGGCTGGCGTCAGCCAACGGTTGACGGCAGCCCGCCAGCGGGCGCGCGATGGGTACCCGCGGCGCTCGACACGAGGAGCGGGCGACTCATCCTTGGCGGCGGAGGCCAGGTCTTTCCGGCGGGTCCGTGGATCCCTGGCTACAAATACCTCCTCGACCAGGGCGGTGATCCCGAACGGGTAGGAGCTCTCCCCGCTACCTGCCCCAGGTGCGCAGCAGACTACTGCCGGAGGAAGTTCCGGCGCTCCCCGATCCGGGGCTTTCGAACGGGTTTCTCCAAGCTGACGCAGCTCCTCTCAAAGGAGCTGTTCCACTTCCTTCCGGACTCGTCCCGGAAGGTCGTGGTTTTCTCAGACAGCCGCGAGGAGGCCGCGGCCCTCGCGAACGGGATTGAACGGTCACACCATCTCGATCTCGTCCGTGAAGCTATGTACGACGAATTGCACGGCCTCGCGGTCGGCGAGCCTGCGCTTCTCAGTGAGCTCGAAGAAGGTTCGTCGCGTCTCTCTGCGGAGGCAGAGGAGTTCACCCAGACGCACCCAGGAATCAAGGAGACACTGGAAGGGCGGATCAAAACGGCCGCCGCGGCCGTCCCGGATGTGGACGATCCCGGTATGCGCGCAGTTCTCGAGGAGTACAGGCGGGGCGCGCAGCAAAACATCGCGCTCCTCCGTGAACGCGCGCAGACACGCACAGTCCCTCTGAGACTGCTGTTCGAATCACAGGACGGGTCGGACGCCTGGATCGGTCCTGGGCTTCTCATCGGACGCCTTAAGCGTCTCGGTGTGAATCCAGGCGGGAACGACGTGCTGTACCAGGACTACAGCTACGACGGCGACTACCAGCGGTGGACCAAGCTGTTTGACTTCTCCGCTCAGCGTGCCGGCTGGCTGCCCGGTCTTTCAGGCGAGGCCGCAACCGCGCGTGAACGGCTGCGGACAAAGGTCGCATCAGAGGTATGCAGCGTTCTCTTTAGCCGCCTGTACTTCGGGTTTGAATCAGCCGGTCTCGGTTTCCCCCGGCTCGGAATTCCGCAGGCCACTCTTGAGCATCGCGCCGACGAGTGTGGAGCGGAGCCCGGCCTATTCGGCAGGATCTGCGACGCAACAGTTCGGGTCCTCGGCGATCTCTACCGGTACCACCAGGAGCCGCAGGAGTACCCGCTGGACAGCTGGCCGACCTGGGAGGACGCGCGCGCGAAGTTGCGAAACTTCGTAAAGGCGGCGGCGGCGGTGAACTCGCTTGATGAGACCACGCTGTTGCGGTCGGTTCGCGAAGCCATCTGCATCGACGCGCAGAACTACGACTTCATTCTTGATCCGCGACACCTTCTCGTGCGGATCGCACTGCCCGATGATCCGGCCTGGATTTGCGTTAGCTGCCAGCGTGAGCACCTACACACAGCTGGCCTCTGCACAAACTGCCTCCAGCCACTTCCTCAGGCACCTCAGGCAACGTGCGCCGAACTTTACGAGCGCAACTATTACGCGGAAGAGGCTGTCAACGGACGCCAGCCTCTCAGGCTGCATTGCGAAGAGCTCACCGCGCAAACGGACGACCAGGCTGAGCGGCAGCGGCTGTTCCGCGACATCACCGTCGATCTCCGCGGTGACCCGAGGCAGCCGATAGTCGACGGCGTTGACGAGATCGACCTGCTGAGCGTGACAACGACCATGGAGGTCGGCGTGGACATCGGCAGCTTGCAGGCAGTTGTACTCGGAAACATGCCGCCGATGCGCTTCAACTATCAACAGCGAGCGGGCCGGGCCGGCCGGCGAGGCCAGCCTTTCGCCATCGTGCTGACACTGTGCCGGGGGCGGAGCCACGACAACTTCTACTTCAGGAACCCGAAGCGGATCACCGGCGATCGGCCCCCTGTGCCTTTCCTGTCGATGGGCCGCCCGGAGATCGTGCAGCGTCTCGCTGCGAAGGAGGGACTGCGGCGGGCATTCCTCGCCGCAGGTGTGGACTGGTGGGAGAGCCCAGTGCCGCCAGACAGCCACGGGGAGTTTGGTCTCGTGGCCACGTGGAACGCCGAAGCCGGACGGCGAGACGCCGTTCAGCAGTGGCTCGCCACGTCACCGGACGTGAACGCGATCGTTGAAGCGCTCACAGCCGGGGTCGCGGAAGTCGGCGAGCTCGGTGATCTCGAAGGATTCATGCGGGAGTCGCTGTTCGACCGAGTGTGCGAGGCGGCCGTGAATCCCGAACTGACAGGAGACGGGGTGGCGGAGCGGGTTGCAGAGGCCGCGGTCCTGCCAATGTTCGGCATGCCGTCGCGGAACCGGCTCCTATATCACCAGTTGCGCCGCGACGGCGCACGCACGATTGACCGCGATCTCGACTTGGCGGTAACCGAATTCGCGCCGGGCTCCCAGCGCACAAAGGACAAGCGCATCCATCAGGCGATCGGGTTCACCGCTCCCCTGATGTACCGGACCGGCAGGTGGGAACCGACCGAGCCGGATCCTCTA
>Ga0137368_10003887_pt1 | contig 15958 bp, 11 predicted proteins | sample SagtaG_13_FD_104917 | JGI IMG/M metagenome (GOLD analysis project Ga0137368, IMG submission 104917) | Vadose zone soil microbial communities from Sagehorn Ranch, Mendocino, California, USA - Sage1_L_100_16 metaG | ecosystem: Environmental > Terrestrial > Soil > Vadose zone | place: USA...
CCCTCGATCACCCGCACCTTGTCCCCCTTCTGGAAGGTGGACTTGAGCTTGGGCTTCTCGGCGCCCTCCTCCATCTGGCGCAGGATGCTCTCGACTTCTTCGGCCGGCAGCGCCACCGGCTTCGCGCCCGAGCCCACGAAGCCCGTGACCTTCGGCGTGGATCGCACCAGATGCCACGTGTCGTCGGTGAGCTCCATTTCGACCAGCAGGTAGCCGGGGAAGAACTTCTGCTCCGTTTCGATCTTCTTACCGCCCCGGATCTCCCGCACCTTCTCCGTCGGCACGACGATGCGGCCGAACATATCCTGGAGGCCGAAGCTCTTGGCCCGGGACTCGATCCCCTCCCGCACCTTCTCCTCGAAACCGGAGTAAGTGTGGACCACGAACCACTGCTTCGCCGCCGTGCCCGTTCCGCTCATTTCAGGACCACCCCCACGATCCGCGAGAGAATCACGTCCACCAGCCCCAGGTACAGGGCCACAACGAAGACCAGGGCCAGCACCACCACCGTGGACGCCGCCACTTCGGAGCGACTGGGCCAGTTCACCCGTCGAAACTCGGCCGCCACGTCGCGAAAAAACTGCTGGACGTTCCTCAAAAACTCCATTCGCGATCTTTTCTTCCTTCGCCGCCGCTAATCTGGCAGGCGTGGAGGGATTTGAACCCCCATCCCCCGGATTTGGAGTCCGGTGCTCTAGCCGTTCGAGCTACACGCCTCCGAGCTTGTTGACGACTATTTCGATTCTTTGTGGACCACGTGCTTCCGGCACCACTTGCAGTACTTCTTGATCTCCAGGCGGTCCGGATGGGTGCGCCGGTTCTTGGTGGTCGAGTAGTTCCGCCGCTGGCATCCGGTGCACGCGAGGGAGATGATGTCGCGCACGGCTCAGTCCTCGATCTGCGCGACGACGCCGGCCCCGACCGTGCGCCCGCCCTCCCGGATCGCGAACCGCAGCTCCTTCTCCATCGCCACCGGCTGGATCAACTCGATCGTCATCGTCACGTTGTCCCCCGGCATCACCATCTCCACCCCCGCCGGTAATGTGCAGACGCCTGTCACGTCCGTCGTCCGGAAATAAAACTGCGGCCGGTACCCGTTGAAAAACGGCGTGTGCCGCCCCCCCTCATCCTTGGTCAGCACGTACACCTCCGCCTTGAACTTCCGGTACGGCTTGATGGAAGCGGGCTTGGCCAGCACCTGCCCCCGCTGCACCTCGTCCTTGTCGATCCCCCGCAGCAAGGCACCGATATTGTCCCCCGCCCGCCCCTCGTCCAGCAGCTTGCGGAACATCTCCACCCCCGTCACCACGCTCTTCTTCGTCTCCGCCTGCATCCCCACGATCTCCACTTCCTCCCCCACCTTCACGATCCCCCGCTCCACCCGCCCCGTCACCACCGTCCCCCGCCCCGTGATCGTGAATATGTCCTCGATCGGCATCAGGAAGGGCTTGTCCACCACCCGCACCGGCGTCGGGATATAGCTGTCCACCGCCTCCATCAGCTTCCAAATGCACTCCGCCGCCTTCGGATCCTCCGGCTTCTCCATCGCCCCCAGCGCGCTGCCCCGTACCACCGGCACCTGGTCCCCCGGAAACTGGTACTTCTTCAACAGCTCCCGCACCTCCAGCTCCACCAGGTCCAAAATCTCCGGATCGTCCACCATGTCCACCTTGTTCATGAACACCACCAAGTACGGCACGTTGACCTGCCGCGCCAACAGCACGTGCTCCCGCGTCTGCGGCATCGGCCCGTCATTGGCCGCCACCACCAGAATCGCGCCGTCCATCTGCGCCGCCCCCGTGATCATGTTCTTGATGTAATCGGCATGCCCGGGGCAATCAATGTGCGCGTAGTGCCGCTGCGCCGTCTCGTACTCCACGTGCGCCACCGCAATCGTGATCCCCCGCTCCCGCTCCTCCGGCGCATTGTCGATCGTGCCGAAATCCCGCACCGCCACCCCGCTGTACTTCGTGTGCAACACCTTCGTGATCGCCGACGTCAACGTCGTCTTGCCGTGATCAATGTGCCCAATCGTCCCAATGTTCACGTGCGGCTTCGACCGATCAAACTTCTGCTTGGCCATGATCTGTTCTCCTGTGGCGGGCTAGCGGGAACCACCGCGGGAGGGACCTTCGCCCCGGCTCTTCGCCATGATCTCCTCGGCGAGGTTCCGGGGCACCTCCTCATAGCGGGCGAATTGCATCGTGTACGTGGCCCGCCCCTGGGTCATGGAGCGGACGTCGGTGGCATAGCCGAACATCTGGCCCAGCGGGACGTAGGCGCGGATGACCTGGGCGCCGCTCCGGACCTCCTGGTTGACGATCCGGCCGCGGCGGCTGTTGAGGTCGCCGATCACGGCCCCCTGGTACTCCGAGGGCGTCACGACTTCCACGTCCATCACGGGCTCGAGCAGAACAGGCTTGGCCTTGCGGCAGGCCTCCTTGAAGCCCATGGACGCAGCGATCTTGAACGCCATCTCGCTTGAGTCCACTTCGTGGTAGCTGCCATCGGTCAGCGACACCTTCATGTCGACCACCGGGTAGCCGGCGAGCACGCCGGTCTCGGCCGCTTCCTTCACGCCTTTCTCCACCGCCGGCACGAACTCGCGCGGGATCGCCGGGCCCTTGAGCTCGTTCTCGAACACCACCCCCGAGCCGGGTTCGCCGGGCTCCACCTCGAGCCACACGTCGCCGTACTGGCCCCGGCCGCCGGTCTGGCGAACGAACCGTCCCTGCGCCTCCGCCTTCTGCCGGATGGTCTCGCGGTAGGCCACCTGGGGCTTGCCCACATTGGCCTCGACCTTGAACTCCCGCAGCAGCCGATCGACGATGATCTCCAGGTGCAGCTCGCCCATGCCATGGATCAGCGTCTGGTTCGTCTCGGGATCCACGTTGACCTTGAAGGTCGGATCCTCGAGGGCCAGGCGCGCCAGCGAGAGGCCGAGCTTCTCCTCGTCCGCCTTGGTCTTGGGCTCGATGGCCACCGCGATGACCGGCGCCGGGAAATCCATGGACTCGAGCACGATTGGCTTGTTGGAGTCGCACAGCGTGTCGCCCGTGCGCGTGTCCTTGAGCCCCACCACCGCGGCGATGTCGCCGGCCGAGATTGATTCGATCTCCTCGCGCTTGTTGGCGTGCATCCGCAGCAGGCGGCCGATGCGCTCCTTCCTCTCCCGCGTGGAGTTGTAGACACCCGTGCCCGACTCGAGGGTGCCCGAGTACACCCGCACGAAGACCAGCTGCCCCACGTGCATGTCGTTCATGATCTTGAAGGCCAGCGCGGAAAAGGGCGCCTTCGGGTCCGCACTCCGCGCCTCCTCCGCCCCCGTCTCCGGATTGATCCCGCGGATCGGCGGCACATCAAGCGGCGACGGCAGGTAGTCCACCACGCAGTCGAGCATGGGCTGGACGCCCTTGTTCTTGAACGAGGCACCGCAGATGACGGGGAAGAGCTTCATGGAGATGGTGCCCTTGCGCACCGCGGCCTTGACCTCCTCGGGGCTGATCTTCTCGCCGCTCAGGTACTTCTCCATCAGGTGGTCGTCGACCTCCGCGAGCCCCTCGATCATCTTCTCCCGGTACTCGGCGACCAGCTCGTGCATGTCGGCCGGAATCTCGAGCGTGCTGAACTTCTGCCCGAGCGTCTCGTCGTCCTCCCAGACGTAGGCGACCTGCTCGACGAGGTTCACGGCCCCGCGGAATTCGTCCTCGCGGCCGATCGGTACCTGGATGGCCACGGGATGCGCCCCGAGACGCTCCTTGAGCATCGCGAGGCAGCGGTAGAAGTCGGCCCCGACGCGGTCCATCTTGTTCACGTACACGATCCGCGGCACGCGGTACTTGTCCGCCTGCCGCCAGACCGTCTCGGTCTGGGGCTCGACGCCCGAGACGGCGTCCAGGATCGCGAGCGCGCCGTCCAGCACGCGGAGCGAGCGCTCGACCTCCATCGTGAAGTCGACGTGGCCCGGCGTGTCGATGATGTTGATGCGGCAGTCCCGCCAGAAGCTCGTGGTCGCGGCCGATGTGATGGTGATGCCGCGCTCCTGCTCCTGGACCATCCAATCCATGGTCGCGGTCCCCTCGTGCACCTCGCCGATCTTGTAGGATCGGCCGGTGTAATAGAGGACCCGTTCCGTGGTCGTGGTCTTCCCGGCATCGATATGGGCCATGATGCCGATGTTCCGGGTTTTCTCGAGCGGGTACTGCCCTTCCACTGCCGTGTCCTTTCCCTGTTCCAGCCAGCGCTACTCAAGAGAAGAGGGGGGCGAGTGGCACCCCCCTCTCGGGATCTCGGTGGCTACCAGCGGTAATGCGCGAACGCCTTGTTGGCCTCCGCCATCTTGTGAGTGTCTTCCCGCTTCTTGACCGCCGTGCCGCGGTTATTGGCCGCGTCCAGCAGCTCCCCTGCGAGCTTGTCCGCCATACTCTTCTCGGCTCGCCGGCGGGCCGCGCCGATCAGCCAGCGCATGCTGAGCGCCGTGCGGCGCTCCGGCCGCACTTCGACGGGAACCTGGTAGGTGGAGCCGCCGACCCGCCGCGACTTGACCTCGACGGCCGGCTTGCAGTTGTCCACGGCGCTCTTGAAGAGCTTGAGCGCCTCCTGCTTGGCCCGGTCCTCCATGGAGGTGAGGGCGTCGTACATGATGCGCTCGGCCGTGCTCTTCTTGCCCCCGTACATCATCATGTTGACAAACTTCGCCACCAGCCGGCTCCCATACTTGGGATCCGGCAGGACCTCCCGTCGCGCCGCGCCCGCCCTGCGCATTTAGGCCGCTCCGCCCGCTTTGGGCTGCTTCGCGCCATACTTCGAGCGGCTCTGCATCCTGCCCGTCACGCCCGCCGTGTCGAGCGACCCGCGAATGATGTGGTAACGGACGCCCGGCAGGTCCTTCACTCTGCCGCCGCGGATGAGCACGATCGAGTGCTCCTGCAGGTTGTGACCCACGCCGGGAATGTACGAGGTGATCTCAAACCCGTTGGTCAGGCGCACCCGTGCGACCTTCCGGAGCGCCGAGTTGGGCTTCTTCGGCGTCACCGTGTACACGCGAATGCACACGCCCCGCTTCTGTGGGCAGGCGGCCATCGCCGGCGTCTTCGACTTCTTCGGGACCGCCTGTCGGCCGTGCCGCACGAGCTGATTGATGGTCGGCATATCGCTCCTGACCCCTCAACGGGGCCAAAACTCTAATTTTGTATCTTAATACGGTCCGTTTGTCAAGCCGCTGACACTCCGCTCACTATCCCGTCTGGGCCACTGCGCCCGGATCTTCCTCTGCCGCCACCGCTTCTCCCTCGGCAACGGCCTCCGCCACCGGCTCAGGCGCGGGCTCCTCACCGCCCTGAGCCAAAATCTCGACGCGCGTGTAGGCGCCGAGCCCGGTGCCGGCCGGGATGAGCCGACCCACAATGACATTCTCCTTGAGGCCGCGCAGGTCGTCCGTCTTGCCGCTGATGGCGGCTTCGGTCAGCACCCGGGTCGTCTCCTGGAAGGAGGCGGCCGAGATGAAGCTATCCGTCGACAGCGAGGCCTTGGTGATGCCCAGCAGTACCGGCTGCGCGGTGGCCGGCGGCTTGCCGGCGGCGATCGCCTTCTCGTTCTCCTCCTGGAAGACGAACTTGTCCACCAGCTCGCCGACCACAAACTCGGTGCCACCCACTTCCTCGATTCGCACGCGCCGGAGCATCTGGCGCACGATGATCTCGATGTGCTTGTCGTTGATGGTCACGCCCTGGAGGCGATAGACCTCCTGCACCTCGTTCACCAGGTAGCGCTGCAGCTCGCGGTCACCCAGGACCGCAAGATAGTCGTGCGGGTTCGGGGAGCCGCCCATCAGCGCCTCGCCCGCCTTGACCCGGTCGCCCTCGCGCACGGAGACGTGCTTGCCGCTGGGGATGAGGTACTCCTTGGTCTCGCCGTCGTCGGCGCGGATGATGATCTTGCGCATGCCCTTGACGAACCCGGCGAACTCGACGACGCCGTCGATCTCGGTGATGATGGCCTGCTCCCGCGGCTTCCGGGCCTCGAAGAGCTCGGCCACGCGCGGAAGACCGCCTGTGATGTCTTTGGTCTTGGTCGATTCCCGCGGGATCTTGGCGATGATGTCGCCCTGGTGCACTTCAGCGCCATCCGTGACCAGCAGGTAGGCGCCCACGGGCAGCATGTAGCGCCCCCGCGTCTCCCCCAGCGCATCGACCACGCCCGCCGTCTCGCCGGCGGCCCCAGGAGCCTTGACCGACACCCGCGGCTGCAGCTTGCCCTCCTGGTCTTCGATGATCACCCGCTGGGCCAGGCCCGTCACCTCGTCGATCTCTTCGTGGATCGTCACGTCGTCCACGATGTCCCGGAACACGATGGTGCCGGTGACCTCGGTCATGATCGGGGTCGTGAAGGGGTCCCATTCCACGATGATGGTGCCGGGCTTGGACACGCGGCTGCCATCCTTGAACTTGATCTTGGCGCCCGGCACTACCGGGTAGCGCTCCTTCTCACGTCCGCGGTCGTCCTCGATCACGATCTCGCCGTTGCGGTTCAGCACCACGATGTCCCCGTCGCGGTTCACGACGGAGCGGATGTTGTGATACTTCACGATACCGGCGTTCTTGGCCTCGTGCTTGGACGCCGCCACCACCTTGCTCGCCGTGCCCCCGATGTGGAAGGTGCGCATGGTAAGCTGAGTGCCCGGCTCGCCGATTGACTGGGCCGCGATGATGCCGACGGCCTCGCCCAGCTCGGCCAGATGCCCCGTCCCCAGGTTGCGGCCGTAGCACATGACGCAGATGCCCCGCTTGGACTCGCAGGTCAGCGCCGAGCGGATGCGGACGCGCTCCAGGCCCGAGTCCTCGATCCTCTGCGCCAGATCCTCGTTGATCTCCGTGTTGGCCTGGACGATGATCTCGCCGCTGTACGGGTCGCGGATATCGCCGGCCGCCACGCGGCCCAGCACGCGGTCGCGGAGCGACTGGATGATGTCGCCGCCTTCGATGAGCGGCTGCGCCTCGATGTACTTCACCGTGCCGCAGTCGTACTCGGACACGATGACGTCCTGGGCCACGTCGACCAGCCGGCGCGTCAGATAGCCGGAGTCGGCCGTCTTCAGCGCCGTGTCGGCCAGACCCTTGCGCGCGCCGTGGGTCGAGGTGAAATACTCCAGCACCGTCAGTCCCTCACGGAAATTGGACGTGATGGGCGTTTCGATGACTTCACCCGACGGCTTCGCCATCAGGCCGCGCATGCCGGCCAGCTGGCGGATCTGCTGCTTCGAGCCCCGCGCGCCGGAGTCGGCCATCATGAAGATCGGGTTGAAGTCGCCCTGCTCCGCGCGGACTTCCATCTCCTTGAACAGCTGGTCGGCAATCTGCTCCGTGACGTGCGCCCAGATGTCGACGACCTTGTTGTAGCGCTCGCCGTTGGTGATGACGCCGTCCTGGTACTGCTGCTCGACCTCGTTGACCTGGGCGCGGGCCCGATCGATGATCTCGGCCTTCGACGAGGGCACGTGCATGTCCACGATGCCGATGCTCAGGCCCGACAGCGTGGCGTAGCGGAAGCCGACGTCCTTGAGCTCGTCGAGGAATGCGACCGTCGCCTCGTTGCCGAGCCGGTTGTAGCAGTCGGAGATCATCTGGCCGATCTCCTTCTTCTTGAGCTCCTTGTTCACGAACCGCAGCGGCTCGGGCACGACCTCGTTGAGGAGGGTCCGGCCCACCGTGGTCTCGATGATGCTGCCGTTCCACCGCAGGCGGATTCGGGCCTGCAGGTCCACGTCCTCATTGTCGTACGCGATGCGCAGGTCCTCGGGGTCCGCGAACAGCCGGCCCTCGCCCTTGGCGCCCGGGCGCTCCTTCGTCATGTAGTAGATCCCGAACACCATATCCTGCGTCGGCACCGCGACCGGCGCGCCGTTGGACGGCGAGAGAATGTTGTTCGAGGAGAGCATCAGCACCTGCGCCTCCATCTGCGCCTCCATGGAGAGCGGCACGTGCACGGCCATCTGGTCGCCGTCGAAGTCCGCGTTGAACGCGGTGCAGACGAGCGGGTGGATCTCGATGGCCTTGCCCTCGACTAGGATGGGCTCGAAGGCCTGGATGCCGAGACGGTGGAGCGTCGGCGCGCGGTTGAGCAGCACCGGATGCTCCTTAATGACCTCTTCCAGGATGTCCCAGACCTCCGGCCGCTCCTTTTCCACGTACTTCTTCGCCGCTTTGATCGAGGAGGCGATGCCGCGCTCCTCGAGCTTGCGTAGGATGAAGGGCTTGAAGAGCTCGAGCGCCATCTTCTTCGGCAGGCCGCACTGATGCAGCTTGAGGTACGGACCGACGACGATGACCGAGCGGCCAGAATAGTCCACGCGCTTGCCGAGCAGGTTCTGGCGGAAGCGGCCCTGCTTGCCTTTGAGCGTATCGGAGAGCGACTTGAGCGGGCGGTTGTTCGGCCCGGTGATCACGCGGCCGCGCCGACCATTGTCGAACAGCGCGTCCACGGCTTCCTGGAGCATCCGCTTCTCGTTGCGGATGATGATCTCGGGCGCGCGAAGCTCCATCAACCGCTTCAAGCGGTTGTTCCGGTTGATCACGCGGCGATAGAGGTCGTTCAGATCCGAGGTCGCGAAGCGCCCGCCGTCGAGGGGCACGAGCGGGCGCAGCTCCGGCGGGATGACCGGGAGGACCTCGAGGATCATCCACTCAGGCTGGTTCCCCGACTTGAGGAACGCCTCCATGACCTTCAGCCGCTTCACGATCTTCTTGCGCTTTTGGGCGGATGTCTCGACACCCATCTGAGCGCGCAGCTCGCGGGCCAAGGACTCCAGCTCCATGTCGCGGAGCAGCTCGCGGATGGCCTCGGCGCCCATGCCCACCGTGAAGGCGTCCTGGCCGTGCTCCTCGCGAAGCTTGCGCACCTTGTCCACGGAGACCAGGTCCTTCTTCTTCAGGCCCGGCACCTTCCCCGGGTCGAGAATCACGTACTCCTCGAAGTAGAGGATCTTCTCGAGCTCGCGGAGCGACATGTCGAGGAGCTGACCGATACGGGACGGCAGCCCCTTGAAAAACCAGACATGGGACACCGGGGAGGCCAGCTCGATGTGGCCCATCCGCTCGCGGCGCACCCGCGCCCGCGTCACCTCGACCCCACACTTGTCGCAGATCACGCCCGCGAACTTCATGCGCTTGTACTTGCCGCAGGCGCACTCGTAGTCCTTCGTCGGCCCGAAGATGCGCGCGCAGAACAGCCCGTCGCGTTCGGGCTTGAACGTCCGGTAGTTGATGGTCTCGGGCTTCTTGACTTCGCCGTGCGACCAGTCCCGGATCTTCTGCGGCGCGGCCAGCTTGATCCGGATGGCCCCGAAGGTCAGGGGCTTCGGATGCCGATCGAGGATGCCCCATAGGTCCTTGGTGGGCTTCTCCTCACGCACCAGACTGCCGAAAGGCCGGTCCGTCAACATTCTCTGAGTCTCCTTTAGGACGGCTTCTTGCCGTCCTTCGGCACAAGCTCCACATCCAGGGCCAGGCTCTGCAGCTCCTTCACGAGCACGTTGAAGGACTCAGGGGTCCCGGGCTCCAGAAAATTTTCGCCCTTTACGATGGCTTCGTAGATCCGGTTCCGCCCTTCCACGTCGTCCGACTTGACCGTGAGCATCTCCTGCAGCGTGTGGGCGGCGCCGTAGGCTTCCAGCGCCCAGACTTCCATCTCGCCGAACCGCTGGCCGCCGAACTGGGCCTTGCCGCCGAGCGGCTGCTGAGTTACCAGCGAGTACGGCCCGATCGACCGGGCGTGCATTTTGTCGTCCACCAGGTGGGCGAGCTTGAGCATGTAGATCTGGCCGACCGTCACCTGCTGGTGGAACGGCTTGCCAGTACGGCCGTCGTACAGCTGCGTCTTGCCCGAAGTCGGCAGTCCGGCTTGCGTCAGGTGCGCCGTGATCTCCGCTTCGGTGGCGCCGTCGAACACGGGGCTCGCCACCCAGAGACCGAGTGCCTGGGCCGCCCAGCCGAGATGAGTCTCCAGGATCTGCCCGACGTTCATCCGGGACGGCACGCCCAGGGGGTTGAGCACGATCTCGACGGGCGTGCCGTCGGGCAGGTAGGGCATATCCTCGTCGGGAAGAATGCGCGACACCACGCCCTTGTTGCCGTGACGGCCGGCCATCTTGTCACCGACCGAGAGCTTGCGCTTCACGGCCACGTACACCTTGACCATCTTGATCACGCCCGGCGGCAGGTCGTCACCGCGGCGCAGCCGGCCAACGCGCTCCTCGAGCATGCGATCGAAGAACGCGATCTGGTCGTCGGCGAGATCTTCGATCTTCTTGATCGTGGCGACGAGCCCGTCGTCCTCCTTGATCTTGATTTTCTTGAGCTCGTGCCAGGAGAAGTTCTCGAGATCCGGCCGGTCCACCTTGTCGCCCTTCTTGGCGAGCCGCTCCTTGGTGGTCGGGTCCATCAGGTCCTGGGTCAGTGCCTTACCGACGAGGAGATTCTTGAGCTTCTGGTCGCGCTCCATCTCAACCATGGCGATCTCGTCCTGGTAGTCCTTCTCCAGGCCGGCGATCTCCTCGTCCTCGATGGACTTGGCGCGCTCGTCCTTGTCCACGCCGCGCCGCGAGAACACCTTGACGTCCACGACCGTGCCCTCGATGCCGGGCGGCACCGTGAGCGATGTGTCGCGCACGTCGCCCGCTTTCTCACCGAAGATGGCGCGCAGGAGCTTCTCTTCGGGCGTCAGCTGCGTCTCTCCCTTCGGGGTGATCTTGCCTACCAGGATGTCGCCGGCCTTGACCTTGGCGCCGATGCGCACGATGCCGGACTCGTCGAGATCCTTGAGCGCCTCTTCCGACACGTTGGGGATGTCGCGCGTCACCTCTTCCTTGCCCAGCTTGGTGTCGCGCGCTTGGACTTCAAACTCCTCGATGTGGATGGACGTGTAGCGGTCGTCCTTGACGAGCCGCTCGGACACCAGGATCGCGTCCTCGAAGTTGTATCCGCCCCACGGCATGAAGGCCACCAGCACGTTGCGCCCCAGGGCCAGCTCGCCCTGATCGGTCGCCGGGCCGTCCCCAATCACGTCACCCGCCTTGACCCGCTCGCCCTTGTTGACGATGGGGCGCTGGTTGATGCACGTGTTCTGGTTCGACCGCCGATACTTGGTGAGGTTGTAGATATCCAGCGGCAGGTCCTGGACCGGATCCGTCTTCTTCGAGCGCGTTTCGGCGCGCACCACGATGCGGTTGGCCGAAACATATTCGACCACGCCCGGCCGCTTGGCGAGCACCACCGCGCCAGAGTCGCGCGCCACGATATGCTCCATCCCGGTACCGACCAGCGGGGCTTCCGGCTGCAGCAGCGGCACCGCCTGGCGCTGCATGTTGGCGCCCATGAGCGCGCGATTCGCGTCGTCGTTCTCGAGGAACGGCACCATGGCCGCCGCCACCGACACCAGCTGCTTCGGCGAGATGTCGATGAAGTGCAACTCCTCGGGGGCCACCATCTTGTATTCACCGCCCTTGCGCGCCGACACCCGGTCCCGGGCGAACCGACCACGGGCGTCCAGCTCGGCATTGGCCTGGGCGATGACGTACCGCTCCTCCTCGAGCGCCGTGAGGTACACGGGCTCGGCCGGCAGCACCGCGCCACTCTCCACCTTCCGGTACGGCGTCTCGATGAACCCGAACTCGTTGATCCGCGCGTACGTGCTGAGGGATGAGATCAGGCCGATGTTCGGACCCTCGGGCGTCTCGATGGGGCAGATGCGCCCGTAATGCGTCGGGTGCACGTCGCGCACTTCGAACCCGGCGCGCTCCCGCGAGAGCCCGCGAGGCCCCAGCGCCGAAAGGCGACGCTTGTGGGTGAGCTCAGCCAGCGGATTCGTCTGATCCATGAACTGGCTCAGCTGCGAGGAGCCGAAGAACTCCTTCACGACCGCGGAGACCGGCTTCGCGTTGATGAGGTCATGCGGCATGAGATTGGTGATGTCGGAAATGGACATCCGCTCCTTGACGGCGCGCTCCATCCGCGTCAGGCCAACGCGGAATTGGTTTTCGAGCAGCTCGCCAACCGACCGCACGCGACGGTTCCCCAGATGGTCGATGTCGTCGGTGGGCTTGCTGCCGAGTTTGACCTGGAAGAGGTGCCGCACCACCGAGATGACGTCCTCGCTCCGCAGCGTCTTGATGTTCAGGTTGGCGCTGATGCTGAGCTTCTTATTGATCATGAAGCGCCCGACGCGCGCCAGGTCGTAGCGGCGCGGGTCCATGAACATGCCGCGGAAAAGGGCGCGCGCCGAGTCCACCGTCGGCGGATCGCCCGGCCGCAGCCGGCGATAGATCTCGACCAGCGCCTCGTCGGGGTTCTTGAAGTGATCGCGGCCGAGCGTGTCGTACAGCGAGGCGTCGGTCTTGCCTGGAATCAGCGCGAGGAGCTTGAACGGCGCGACCCGGCGCGACATGATCTGGGCCAGCAGTGTCGAGGTGAGCTCCTGATTCGTGTCCACCAGCACTTCGCCGGTCTCCGAATCCACGATTCGTCCGCCGGTGCGTCGACCCACGAGCGACTCCGCTCTGACGGGGATCTTCGTCACCCCCGCTTCCACCAGCTTCTCAATGGTCTTGGGGTTCAGCGTCTTGCCGGACTGGACAAGGGCCTCCTTCCCCCGCGGGGCCTTTACGTCGTCGGCCACCTTGATCTGATTGTGAGCCTCGGGGTGCAGCTTGACCCACGCGACCCGGTCCTCGAACGAGAGAACTTCTTCCATCTCGTAGAAGTGGCCCAGGATTTCCTCGTCAGCGAGGATCACGCCCTTCTCGAGGAACCAGAAGGCCCGCAGGAAGGCGGTCGCCAGCATCTTGCGGCGGCGGTCCACCCGCACGTACAGGATATCGTTGGCGTCGAACTCGAATTCCACCCAGGAGCCGCGGTAGGGAATGACGCGGGCGGAGTAGAGCAGCTTTCCGGACGCGACGGTCTTGCCCTTATCGTCGTCGAAGAACACGCCGGCCGACCGCTGGAGCTGCGAGACCACCACCCGCTCGGTGCCGTTGATGATGAAGGTGCCCTTCTCGGTCATCAGCGGTAGCTCGCCGAGATATACCTCCTGCTCGCGGACCTCGCGCACGGTTTGGGTCTTCGTCTCCTTGTCGTTGTCCACGACTTTGAGCCGCAGCGTGACCTTGAGCGGAATCGCGAAGGTCATGCCCCGATCGTGGCATTCCTCCACGGTGTACTTCGGATCTCCGAAATGGTAGCTGTGGAATTCCAGCGTCGCGTTTCCGTTGTAATCCGCGATCGGGAAGACCGACTTGAAGACAGCCTGCAGACCGGTCTCGTCCCGGCGCTCCGGGGCGACGTCCTTCTGAAGGAACTGCTCATACGACTGCCGCTGGATCTCGATGAGATTCGGGATCTCAACGATAGACGGGATCTTGCCGAAATCCTTGCGGACCCGGCGCCCGCATTCGATGTTACTCGCCATTACTTCCTCCGCGCCCCGGCTGAACGGGGCTGGGCTCGATGTTGAGGGGGCCGGCCTCCGGCCCCCGGTCGCGATCGCTCCGAGAGCGGAGGCTTATTTGACTTCCACCGTCGCTCCGACCTCCTCGAGCTTCTTCTTCATCTCCGCGGCTTCGGCCTTCGTGATCCTCTCCTTGACCGGCTTGGGCACGCCGTCCACCAGATCCTTGGCTTCCTTCAGGCCGAGCCCTGTGAGCTCGCGAACGACCTTGATCACCTGGATCTTCTTGTCGCCCGAGCCCGAGAGGATGACGTCGAACTCGCTCTTCTCCTCGGCGCCAGCGGCCGCGCCGGCCGCCGCTCCACCTGCCGCCGGAGCCGCAGAGGCGACGGCCGCGGCGGCCGACACGCCCCACTTCTCCTGCAGGAGCTTCGAGAGCTGGGCCGCCTCGAGCAGCGTCAGCGAGTCCAGCTTCTCCGCAATCTCTTCGATGTTAGCCGCCATGTGCCCTGCCTCCTGTGAGTGCTGCTTCGTGTTGGAAAATTCGCCGTGCTACTCGGAAGTGCCCTTGCCGCGGGCCTCCAGCACGTACACCAGTTGCCGCATGGGAGCCTGCAGGAGGCGCACCAGCTGACTCATCGACCCCTGCACCGCGCCCACGATCTGCGCCCGGAGCTGTTCCCTCGACGGCAAATCCGCCAGCGCCTTGAGCTCGGCGGGCTGGAGAACTTTGCCCTCGACCAGACCCAGCTTGATGGTCAGCGCCGGATTGTTCTTCACGAACGCCTGCAGCGCCTTCGCCACGGCGACCGGGTCCTGCTTCGTGAAGACCAGTCCCGTGGGGCCCTTGAAGTGCGCCCCCAGCGAATCGAGCGGGGAATCCTTGATCGCCAGGCGGGCCAGGCGATTCTTCACCACCTTGTACTCGGCCGCCGCGCCCTTGAGCTGCTTGCGTAGATCGGACAGCTGGCGCACCGACAACCCGCGGTACTCGGTCAGCACCGCCGTCTGCGCGGCGCCCAGCCGCTCCTTCAGGGCCGCGACGCTCTCCACCTTCGCTTGAGTCGGCACCGTGAGGCTCCTGTCTGGCTTCCCGCCGGCCCGGCGTCCTACTGGGCCGCTTTCTTGAAGAGATTGGCCACGCGCTGCACGTCCACCCGCACTCCCGGCCCCATGGTGGACGCCACGGTGGCCGAGCGCAGGTACTGCCCCTTGGAGGCGGCCGGCTTGGCGCGCATGACGGCTTCGAGCAGCGCCATCGCGTTGGCGACCAGCTGCTCCTGCGAGAACGACTTCTTGCCGACCGGCACGTGGACGTTACCCGCCTTGTCCACGCGGAATTCGACCTTCCCCGCTTTGACCTCGCGGACGGCGCGGGCGATGTCGAACGTCACGGTCCCCAGCTTCGGGTTCGGCATGAGCCCGCGCGGGCCGAGCACTTTCCCGAGCCGGCCGACCTGGCCCATCAGGTCCGGCGTGGCGATGGTGGAGTCGAACTCCATCCAGCCGCCCTGGATCTTCTCGACCAGATCCTCGGCGCCCACCACGTCGGCGCCGGCCTCACGCGCCTCGCGCTCCTTTTCCCCTTTGGCGAATACCGCCACGCGCACGGTCTTGCCGATGCCGTGTGGCAAGACAACCGCGCCGCGCACCATCTGGTCGGCGTGCTTGGGATCGACCCCCAGGCGCAGGGACAGATTCACGGTCTCGTCGAACTTGGCCGAGGGCAGCTTCTTCATGATTCCGACCGCCTCATCGACCGAATGCTCCTTGGCGCGGTCGTAGAGCGTCAGCGCCGTCTTGAGCCGCTTCGTCATCACCGCCATGTTGGGTCTCCAGGCCTCCTAGACGACGTCAATGCCCATGCTGCGGGCCGTACCCTCGACGGTGCGCATGGCCGCCTCGATGGAGTCGGTATTGAGGTCCACGAGCTTGGTCTGGGCGATCTCGCGCACCTGCGCGCGCGTCACCTTGCCGATCTTGTCTTTGTGCGGCACCGCCGAAGCCTTGGCGATGCCGGCCGCTCGCTTGAGCAGGATCGCGGCCGGCGGCGTCTTGACCACGAAGGTGAAGGACCGATCCTGGAAGATCGTGACGACCACCGGCAGGATCAGGCCCTCCTGCGAGCCCGTCTGGGCGTTGAAGCCTTTGCAGAACTCCATGATGTTGACCCCGTGCTGGCCCAGCGCGGGACCCACCGGCGGCGAGGGATTGGCCTTGCCCGCCGGGATCTGCAGCTTCACGACCGCCTGCACCTTCTTCATCTCAGAGCCTTTCGACCTGGTAGTACTCGAGCTCGACCGGGGTCAACCGCCCGAAGATGGCCACCATGACCTTGAGCTTCCCGCGCTCGGGATTGAGATCGTCGATGGAGCCCTGGAAGTTGACGAACGGCCCCTCGATCACCCGCACCTTGTCCCCCTTCTGGAAGGTGGACTTGAGCTTGGGCTTCTCGGCGCCCTCCTCCATCTGGCGCAGGATGCTCTCGACTTCTTCGGCCGGCAGCGCCACCGGCTTC
>Ga0137368_10003892_pt1 | contig 15950 bp, 9 predicted proteins | sample SagtaG_13_FD_104917 | JGI IMG/M metagenome (GOLD analysis project Ga0137368, IMG submission 104917) | Vadose zone soil microbial communities from Sagehorn Ranch, Mendocino, California, USA - Sage1_L_100_16 metaG | ecosystem: Environmental > Terrestrial > Soil > Vadose zone | place: USA...
GCTCGTCATCGACGACGGATCGACCGACCGGACGGTTGAGGTAGCTCGCGAGCTCGGGGTCGACCACGTCATTCGGTTCAGCTCGAACCGCGGTCTGGCGGTGGCCTTCCAGGCCGGCCTCGACGCAGCCATGAAGCTCGGCGCCGATGTGATCGTCAATACGGACGCCGACAATCAGTACCGCGCGAGCGACATTCCGAGACTCGTCGGCCCGATCCTCGCGGGAGAGGCCGACATGGTCGTGGGCACGCGGGACCTAAAGCAGCAGGACGAGTTCTCACGCGTGAAGAAGTTCCTCCAGTCGTGGGGCTCGTGGGTCGTCCGTCAAGCCTCGGAAACCGATATTCCCGACACGACTTCCGGGTTTCGTGCTTACACCCGTGAAGCCGCGCTGCGGCTGAACGTCGTCTCTCGCTTCACGTACACGCTCGAAACGATCATCCAGGCCGGCAAGAGCGATCTCGGCGTCGGTCACGTCCCGATCCGGACGAATCCGAAGGCGCGCGAGTCCCGGCTCATCAGGTCGATTCCGCAGTACCTGAAGCGCTCGGTCGGAACGATCTTCCGCATCTATGTGATGTACGAGCCGTTGCCCGTGTTCCTCTGGCCAGCGGCGATCGCAGGCCTGTTCGGAACAGCTCTCTTCGCCCGCTTCGGGTGGTATTACTTCACCGGATCCGGGCCCACGGGTCACATCCAGTCGCTGATCGTGGGCGCCGTCCTGATCGTCTTCTCGCTTCAGCTCGTGCTCCTCGCTGTGATCAGCGAGCTGCTCAGATCCAACCGCGTCCTGACCGAGCGCACGTTGCATCGCGTGAGGAAGGTGGAGCTCGAGCTGGGCATGCGGCCCGACGGCCTCCACGAAGAGCCCGTCGGTGTCCTGGGTCACGAGCTCGAGCGGTAGAGATCAGCCCGGTGGCGCACACCCAGGAGCCACAGCGAGAGGCCCAAGCGCCGTGTCATAACGCGGCCAAGGTGGAAGCACAGGATTTGCCGGGCGCCTCCGCTGCGTAAAGCGGAGAACGCCGGCGAAGCGCTCGCCACGCCGATAGATCCCGAACTCGTAGAGCGAGTGACGTGAGGACGCGGCGAGCTGAGGGATCACGCCCCGTACCGCCGTCCTTCGAGTCACTCCCAGCCGCCCGCAGGAGAGCACAGACTCGACCGCAGGACGTGTCGCTGCGATCGCTGCGTTCCTAGCCATCTCGCGGGGCATCCCGGCGCTCATGCCCGCCGAGATGGTCACGAAGACGAGGGCGCCGGCCACCACAGCAACTGCAGGCCACGGCGATCCCACCCGCAGCCGGCTCGGGAGGACTGAAGCAGCGAGGAGCCCACACCCGAGCGCAAGGAGGGGGACGACCGGAAGGAGGTAGCGAGGGTTCAGCCCCCCGGCAAAGTGGGTCCCCAGAGCAAGAAGGAGCAACCACGCTACCGCGGTGGCTAGCGGCAATGGGTCGGCAGGATGACGTCGCCGCAGAGCCCTAACGTAATGGAGAGCGAGTCCAAGCAAGCCGGCGAACAGGACCACGGAACTGCTCTCCTTGGTCAGGGCCGCCCAGAAGTCGCCGGGCACATCTGTCCAGGGCACGTTCGCGATGTCCAGCTCGCGTCGGCGGTGGGACTGCCAGTGCAGCGTGCCTAGCGGATCGCGCATCAGAGCGACATCGCTGAGGACCCAGAGCGCCGGAGCGATCAGCCCGGCGAGCAGGGCGCCACCAGCTCGCCGCCGCAGCGGTCCGGCTGTCTCGCTGAAGCCGGCGACCGCGGCTAGGACCCACGCCTCCGGGCGGAGCAGACCGGCTAGGACGAGCGCCGCCACCCGCAACCGCCCTCGCAGGGCAATCCCGACCAGGATTAGCGCGGACACCGCCGCGTCGATGTATCCGAAGGCGAGAATAACGTTCAGTCGCGCGCCGACTAGAAGAGCCACAACCGAGATGGCGGCGGCGGCGACCCCATCCTCGCGGTGTGCAACGGCGAAGAGACTGGCTGCCAATGCCGCAAGCGCGAGAGCAGCGACGACCGCAAACGCTCGCTCCGGCGGAAGCGGCACAACGAGGAAGCCCAGCAGCGCCGCAAGGGGCTTCGGCGTCGTCGCGCCCAGATCGAAGAGCGGGCGCTCGCCGCGCGCGAGCGCCTGCCCCCACGCCGCATAAGCCCAAGCATCGACGGTCACTGCAGGCTGCCAGGCGAGGGTCCTCCAGAGGAAGGCGGCTCCGCCCAGGCCCGCGATTGCGATCGGCGGAAGGACTCGTGCGAGCCCTTCCGGCACACTCCGGCGAGACAGGCGCCGGCCGGCCATCGACGAGCGGCTCAGTCCGTCCGCCTCCGACTGAGGGGCACCGCTCATCTCAGCGATTCTAGGGAGCTGGCGTACCCTGCGACTGACGCCACGCGCACGTGTCACCGCCCGAACGCGCGGGCGCCCGTGCTAAATAGCTTTGCGAACGAGCTCCGCTTCCCGAGCAGTTGTCGGCAGCAGGGACGTGCTGTGATCGAGCCGTGAGATCGCGGAGCGAACGCTCCATCGCGTCCGGCGAATCGGCACCGGGCCGGACTCGCTTCGCACCAGGCGTGAACTGATCGGCGGTCTGCACGAGGGGCCTACAATCGGGGCCTGAGCGAAGCCCTCCGCACCGAAGCTCCGGCGCTCGAGCGTCTGGGTCGCCCGTCGTCCGAGAGACATCCGTACGAGAGGGCACCGCGTCATCTCGGCCGCTGGGACTTTCTCGGCATCCTCGCCCTCCTCTCGCTCGCTTCGATGGCGACCGTAGTGGCCGTACGGGTGGGAGAGACGAGCCCGGACTGGTTCGGTCCGCTCTTCCTTGCAGTCGGCCTCGCGTCTGGGCTCACTACAGGCGCCGCCGTTCTCTTTTACACTCGTCGGGAGAGACTGGGGTGGCCCTCGCTGGCCGCTGCGCTGACTCGCGTCTGGCGGGAGCCGACGGCGGCCTGGGTCTTATTTCTCTTCGGCTGCCTCCTCACACTCCCGCTCTTCGCGCTCCAGACCACGGTCCTTCTAAAGGACTCAGACTCCGCCAGGCTGCTTGCATCGGTGCTCTACGTGCAGCACCACGGCCCGGAGTACCTGGTCGAGACACAGGAGACGCTGCTTCCACATCTGATCTTGAGTCCAGCCGTCGCGCTGGGCGGCATCCCGGCGGCGAAGCTCGTGAGCATCCTCTCGCTGCAAGGGCTCGCCGGGGTGGTGGCTTTCCTCGCCTGGCGGCTCAACCGGTCCGCCTTCGCTGCGCTCGTCGCCGTGCTCGCGCTGACAACGTTGACCGCGATCCTCGAGCGGGCATTCCTCCTGCCCATGTACCCGCTCATGCTCGCGCTCGGCTTCCTCGGCGTGTATCTCGCCCGCCGGGCGACCGTGGCCGACACGCGTCGAGGGTGCTGGGGTTACGCCGGGGCGGCCGGCCTTTGCCTGTTCGCCTCGATTGAGGCGCACCAGGTCGGACAGCTCTTCCTCGTTCTCACCGCCTTCCTCGTCCTCGCCGCACAGCCGGGCGAGGCCCTGCGTGGGCTCGCCCGCGTCTCCCTCGCCTTCGCGGTCTTCTACTTGCCGCGAGCCGTCATCAACCTCATGGAGGGCGGGGTGAGTCATTTCTTCAGCAACCGGGTCGACTTCTGGGTCACAAAGGGCTACCTCGTGCGAATCCAGGTCGATTTTTGGGACCTCGCCCGCACCGACTACCCAAAGTGGTTCTCGCGCGCGCCCGAGGGAATACTGACCGTGGTGGGCTGGGGCGGCCTCCTGACCGTCGCGCTCGGCACGGCCGCGCTGGCTGTCTGGCGTGGTCGGACACGCCGGTTTGCGCTCGTCTGGGTCCTCTTCTTCGCCGCCGTCGTCATCTACCTGAGGCTCCCCTTCTTTCCCCGCTATTTCTCGATCCTCACAGTGGGCGCATGCCTCGGAGCGAGCGCAACCCTCGCCCACCTGTTTCGAAGCCCCTCCGGCCGGTCACGCCGTCTCGCGGTGCTCGGCGCGGTCCTCCTCGCAGGCTTCAGTGTGGTCGCGTATTACGCCACGCTGAGGGAGGCGCGCAAGCTCCAGGGACAGGTCGTGGGCGGGCCGTACAATCGCTTGGCGGCATTGATCCCGCCGGACCAGGGCGTGATCGGCACCCGCTCGAACTACCTGAACTTCACGTCGACCGACGTGGGCGCGTACGGCGAGCAGTTCCTAAGCGAGAAGGAGTACGTCACCTTCCTGACGTGGCCTTCCGACGAGGCCGTCCTCGACGTCATGCGCCGGCACGCCATCCGCTGGATCTTCGTCCCGAGGCGCCCGGAGCACTGGGTGAGCGAATACCACAATATTTGGCTTCGACCAGCTTATGGGAAGGTGGCCCGCTACCCCGCGATGGTGGCGACCAGCCCCGACTTCTGCCAGGTGAGAAGCATCAGAGGCGTCCGGCTCTATAGGCGTAACCTCGGCGGGCCGCCCCTCAAGCACTGCGCGGCCAGGGCCGGCTAGCGCCGACGAACCGGTGGCCGGACGCCGCGGCATGCGGGTGAAGCGGAGCACGGCCCGATACCCGGCCCGCACCGAACCGGCCGAAGCGACCACTTCGGGGTCCACTCGGGGGCTGCTAGGAACGCCTCCTTAGCGTGACGATGATGGTGGGGACGGCCGGGAGAAGGGCGCGGTGGAGCCGCTCCGGCGCTCGGATGAAGGCCCGCGCGAGCACGCCCGGCCTCTCGATCTCGCCGGTTAGCCGGATCGCCTCGACCGTCCGGTCGGTGGCCCAAAGCCCGGCCGACGCGATCAGCTCATCGAGGCGGCCGCGGGTCAGGAGCTCGCAGTCGTAGATCGAACCCCGCCTCGCCGCGCGGACGTAGGGACTTCGCAGCCCGGCTGGGAGCCAGCTAAGGAGAGGCAGGTGGAAGTGTGGCTCGACGAGCGTCCAGCGATTCGGCGTAGCCAGATAGCCGACGCCGTCCGGGCGGAGTACGCGTGCGATCTCCCGCAGGTGATGGAGCTGTTGCTCGCGGCTCCCTACGTGTTCGACAACGTGGTTCGAAATGACGACGTCGAACGAGTTACTCTCACAGGGCAGGCGCGTCCCCTCCGTGAGCGCGAAGCGATATCCCTCCTTGATGATCCGCGAGTCGCGCACGTCAACCGCCCAAACCTCGCCGTTCTCGCCGGCACGCGCCGCGAGCTGCGAAGCAATCACACCCGAGCCCGCCCCGACGTCGAGGATGCGGGCCCCGGACAGGATGCGCTCGGAGGAGACGAGCCCGGCGATTTTCTCGGCCTTCTCGCGGCGCGAGGCCGGGTCGAGGCACTCGTGACCAATGTTACGAGCGTCCACGCGCTACCCCGGCTCGGGCGGTCTCCATCTCGTGCAGGTACCTCGCTCCGACGCGGTCCCAACTGAAGACGCGCTCGACCGCTGCCCGCACTCGATCCTTGCTCCAGGACGACCCGTCGAGAAGCTCGTCGATCGCCGCGACAAACGCGTCCGCCGATTCCGACTCCACGAGCCTGCCGGTTTCTCCCTCGATCACGGCGTCCTGCACGCCGTCCACCCGAGATGCGATTACCGGCAGGCCCGCGCTCGCCGCCTCTAGGGCGACGATTCCGAACCCCTCGATGTCTCCTCGGACCCGCACGTTTGGCATGACAAAGGCATCAGCAGCGCCGTACACGACCTTCAAGCGACGGTCGTCCCGCGCGATAGCGCCCATCAAAAACACACGCTCCGCAACGCCTGTTACCCGCGCAGCCTCCTCGATCGCGGACCGCTCCGGGCCCTCGCCGACGATGACGTACAGCACGTCGTCGGAAAGCCGGGGCAGCACGTTTGCGACAAACCATGCGACCCCCTTCTTCGGCACCAGTCGCCCGACCGTGATCAGAAGCTTTCGGTCGCGCACGTCCCGCCCGAGGATCCGCGTGAGCTCCTCGCGACCGACAGAAACCCGGAACTCGCTCGGATAGACACCGTTCGGAACGACGACGCACTTCTCGCTCGGGACCCCGCGTGCAATGCACTCGCGCACGATGGCCTCACTGACGCAAACGACCTTGTCCAAGCGGCTCAGGGCTCGAGGGATCACGAGCTGGTACGGCGTGAAGTCGTAGGCGATATCGCGACCGTTGACCGTCACTGACACGGTCGTGCCCGTCAGGCTTCGGAGGGCAACGCCCAGCGGAGCGAGGAGGCCATCGCCCAGGTGCACGTGTTCCGCCCGACCCGAGCGGAGGATCCGGATCGCCCTCAGAAAGCTCGCGGCCAGAAAGTAGGGCAGGAACACCTGACTCCTCCCCCAGGTGAGGAGGGAGACGTCAGCCTTGCGCGAAAGCTCGCGGGCGAGCTGATAGCTGAGCGTTTGCATCCCTCCAATTGAAGGGGGGAACTTCCTCGTGATGAAAAGCACCTTCACGGCACGCCAGGCGCCGGTTGCTAGGAAGGAGGCGGCAATGCCCGCCGCGCCGCCGTGATTCTCTCCGTACGGAACGGAATCGGGTCGGTGAGCATGAACCCTTGGAGTCGACTCCGCACCTCCTCGAGGGTCCAAAGCCTCACGTAGAAGAACCGACGCCGCCCCGCCTTCGCGACGGGAGCGAGGACGAAAACGCCCGCCGGTGCAAGCGCCTGCTCGACATTCGCGAGGGCCGCCGTGAGCTTACTCTCGTCGACGATGTGCTCGATCACGTCGATCATGAGGATCAGATCGAACTCACCATCGAGCTGCTCCTCCGTCACGTCCTGGCGGATGAACTCGAAGCCCGGAAAGCGCTCACGGAGCTCGGGGAACAGCACATCCGTGATGTCGACGCCGATGTACTTTCGGACGCCGAGTTCCTGGAGGATGCCAGCGTAGAAGCCGGTGCCACAGCCGATATCGAGCACGCTGGCACTCTCGAAGTCCACCCCCTGGTCCCGGCAAAGGCCAACGAGGACCCTGGCTGCCTCGGCATACTCCGCCTCGTTCTCCTCGTGCGACAAGGCCTCGTCACCCGGACCTCGCAGGGACTGGCCATATCGCTCGAAGCGGTCACCCCAGTACGCGCGGGCGTCGTAGCTCTCGCCGGACCGGTACTTGCGGGAAGCAACAAGGGTCTTGTAGAGGCCCCTGAGCGGGGCCCGGATCGGATCGCGTCGGAGCTTTCTGAGAATTTCTTGCATGGAGCGCGCCGTGGCGGCCCAGCCTACCCGAGCCAGATGGACCCTTGACCGAGTCGAATCGACGAGGCGGTGGCGACGGGCGCGGCCACGGTCCGATGCGCCTCCCTAGTCCGCTCGCGGGCCCACGAAAGCCGGCCGCGCGCCTCCGCCAGAGCAGGACCCGTCCGCCCGGGAGCGCAGTCCCCAAGATGACGGCAGAGACGAGGAACCCGGTCGCGAAAACTGTCTCCGTGTCGACTCCGAAGCAACCGAGGAAGGCGATGAGGCCGCCGGACACGACGACTTGGCCGGCGATCCTCACCCGGCGCGGCACGTCCGAAGAACGCTAGATGATCGCTGCCGTGAGCCGTGGGCGAAGCCACGGATCGGCTTCGGGGTCAATCACCAACTGAAGACACGCTCGACGACCCGGCTCGCGGCCCTGCCGTCAGCGAGTGCGCAGTAGGTCGCGACGAACCTTCCGTAGCGCTCGCTGAATGAGGCGCGGACAGCGTCGACGTCTCGGAGAGCGTCGACGACGTCGTCGGTTGTGCGCAAGAGCGGCCCCGGGGCGTTGGCCTCGAAGTCGATGCTGAAACCGCGGATAGTGTCGCGGTAGGTTTCGAGGTCGGGCGTGAAGAAGACCATCGGGCGATTCGTGCTCGCAAAGTCGAAGATGGCGGACGAGTAATCGGTGACGAGCACGTCCACGGCGAGCAGGAGCTCGGTCGAGTCCGGGAAGGCCGAGACATCGAAGAAGCCGCCGGCTTCGACGGGGAGCGCTCCAACCATCGACCGGTGCTTTCGAAAGAGCAGCACATCGTCCTCGCCCAGCGCTGAGCGGAGAACAGCCAAATCGAGCACTGGGCCGAAGCGGTAACCGTCGCGCGCGCCGATGTGATCCCGGTAAGTCGGCGCGTAGAGGACGACCCGCTTGTCGGCAGGCAGCCCCAGGCGGAGCTTGACCTCTTCAGCCAGCCGCTCGCGATCGGGCCGGAGCAGCACGTCTGTACGCGGAAGACCAGTCTCGATCACCTGAGCATTTAGCGAAAAGGCTCGTTGCAGGATCGGCGTCGCGAACGCTCCCGGCGAGACGACGTACTGCCAGTTCTCACTCGGTTGCCTCAGCACCCGGCGATACTCCCGTCGAGCTTTGGGGTGCCCGGCGAGGTCATGTCCGATCCGCTTGAGTGGTGCCCCGTGCCAGGTCTGTAGCCAGGTCTGCTCGGACCGGCGGGCTACCGACCGCGGCCAATGGTCGTTGCTCACGACGTAGCGAGCGGTCGCGTAGACCTCGTAGTAGTCCTTGCTGAGCTCGCGCACGGCGACGGCCGTGCCGGGCGGGACGCAGCTGCCGTCTCGCACGATCCAGAGATGCTCGAACGGCGCATCGCGGCGAACCAGCTCCTCGTGGATACCTCGGGGGTTGTCGGAGTACTCCCGTCCTCCGAAGCAGTCGTAGAGCACGACATCGCGGAGCCCACGCTGTCGTTGCGTCGCGTAGAACGCCGTGCGCAGCTGTCGCTGCCGGAACCCGCCGCGCTCGTCCTCGTCGAGGTCGCGATCGACCTGGAGAACCGGGAGGCCGTTGCCGAGCACGCCGACCCGGAACAACTTGTGCCCGATCTTCGCGGAGGCGGGCAGAGCGTCAAGAAGTTCGTGGTCCAGCATCGGGTTGACGGCCGCCGTGGGGGCCCGGCCCTGAGGACTGATGAGGAACTCCCATTGCCCCTCCGCAAGGGGCCGGATGCCGGCGAGCGAGCTGACGCTGCCTGGGCTGAGTTCAGCGGTGAAACGCTCTGCCTCGGCGTCATACAGAAGCGGAACCGAGTAGGACTCCCCGCCGCGTCGGCTGCGGATGACAACCTCGTACTCGCCGGCCGGGCCCCGAAAGGAGCCCGTCAGCGTGAGCTCCCCCGCGGGCGACCACTGGATGCCTGTCACGACGGGCCGGAACGAACGCTCGACCATCGTGAAGTGGCCGTCGTGCGATCGGTCGACGGCGATCTCGCTGCCCGAGAGCGTCCACGCCGACGCGGGCGCGCCTTCGTGCAGCAGCAAGCGCCGGCGACTCCCCTCGCCGACGAGGTAGAAGTCCCAGGCGATCCCCTCGTCCTGGTTGTCGGTGCGCGCGGCTCCATCTCCGACGTCCAAGTCAGATACGAAGTCTTCGATCGGGAGGCGGGCGACGAACGTCGATTTATCACCTCTACGGTCGACGTCGACGGGGAAATCGAGCACCGCATTGCCGTCGCGACGCCGGACCCTCAGCGTGGGCTCGACGCCGGTGACCGGGCCGATGTCGCCCTCGAGCCGGAGTACCTTGTCGTCCACAACGCAGGAGCGCACGATCGAAACGTCGTGCTGAACTCGCACCTCGAATACTCCATTCGCGGTCAGTCCCGCCCGCACGCGTGCACCTTCGACGGGGAGCTCAGCAGCCGGAACGGCGTGGAGGGGCGCCGGCTTTGGGCGCCCTGTCTTGCGTAGGAGGCCGCCTGCGCGGATGGCGACACCGATCTTCCAGCTCCCCTCTCGCCAGCGGCGGCCGCGGCGGAGTTGCACGCCCTCGAGCGTGGCCACGAAGCCCGACCAGTCGAGCCCGACGAGCTGCTGGGGCGCGTCGGCGGTCACGTCCGGCCGGTACATGCGCTCCGTCCGCAGCTTGAGCCGCCGCGGCCACCTGCCCGTGCCGCGCACGAACAGCTCGAGCTCCTGCGAGTCAGGCTCCGGAGCGCCGATCATGTCGATGTAGGCGTAGCCCTCCATGCGCAGGGCGTCGCCCTCCCAGCGCACGTCGTTCAGCCTGAAGACGGGAGCGAGCTCGTCCTCTAGCCGGTAGACGCCGCGAGGAATGCGAAGCCGGTCGTCCGTGCGGCAGGGGTAGTCGCCGTACCAGTGGCGTCCCTCCCGCACCGGCGGCCTCTCGGCGAGTTCCTCGTCCGCGAAGCGAAGCACCTCGAGCAGCTCCGGCAGGGCCCGGCGCCGCACGAGCTGCCACTTGAGCCGGTCGATCGCGAGCGGCTGCTCGAGAACCTGCGCGTCAGCCCGGTCGAGAAAGTCGTTCGCCAGGTCGAGGAACAAGTGGCGCTCATCCTCGGCGGCGTTGTCGAGAACGTCGAGGAAGTAGCGAAGGTCGTTGTCGACGACGCTCTTGTCGTAAACCAACTTGGCCTCGGTCATACCCCGGTCTGCAAGGAACCGGCTGACGTGATCGACGGCCGCCACGCGGTCGCGCAGCGCCTTCACCCCAACGCGCCGCTGCGATCCGGACAGGTCGCCGCCCTCCCGACGCCGCCACAGGTACACGGTGTCGGCGACAACGTCCACAGAGCCCGCGAGGTAGTGAGCGACCATGATGACCGCGATGTCTTCGTTGCGGACGCCCTCCGCGAAGCGGAATCCGTGTCGGTCCCAGAAGGTCCTGCGGAAGAGCTTGTTGCAGGCGAGGCGGTCGGCCGTCAGGCTCGGGAAGCGCGTAATGTGGGTCTCCAGGCGCTCGCGTGCAAAGGCGTTCGCCAGGAACGTCGCCCGCCTCGTGCCGAGGGATGTCAGCCGGCGAATGTTGCCTGTCGCGAAGTCGGAACTGGTCCGGTCAAGCGTCCCCAGCAGCGCCTTGTAGGCGTTGGGTGGTAAGACGTCGTCGCTGTCGACGAAGGCGAGAAACTCACCCTCGGACTTCCCGATCCCTGTATTGCGGGCCGCGCCCAGACCGGCATTCGCCTGACGCATGAGCCGGAAGCGCCCATCGCGCGCGGCGAAGCCCTGCGCGATCACGGGGCTCTCGTCGGTCGAGCCGTCGTCGACCATGATGATCTCGAGGTCCGCCATCGTCTGCTGCGCGAGCGAATCGAGACAAGCTTCGAGATACGCGGCCACGTTGTAGATCGGCACGACGACGCTGACTCGCGGCGCCATCGACGTCACCAACGGAAGACGTGCTCGACGACGCGGCTCGAAGCCCCGCCGTCGCTCAATGGGCAGAACGACGTAACGAAGCTTTCGTACCGGTCGCGGTACGCAGCCGCAACAGATCCAGGGTCGCGCAAGGCGTCGATCACGTCGGCGGTCGTCCGCAGCAGCGGCCCGGGCGCCTCGTCCTCGAAGTCGATGCTAAATCCCCGGATCTCGTCGCGGTAGACCTCCAGGTCGGGGGTGAAGAAGATCATCGGTCGGCCGGTGCACGCGAAGTCAAACATCGACGATGCGTAGTCCGTGACGAGCGCGTCGGCAACGAGCAGGAGTTCGATGAGATCAGGGAAGTCGGACACGTCACGAGCGAAACGCTCGGCGTTGGCCGGAAGTGCCTCGACGATCCCCGGATGCTTCCTGAACAACACGACGTGGTCGTCACCGAGGGCTGATTGCAGGGCAGCCAGGTCGAGCAACTGGCCGAGCCGATAGCCGTCGCGATTGGCGAGTTCCGCGCGGTAGGTCGGCTCGTCGCGCAAGCTCTGGCGTGCACCCACCCGGTAGTGGCGGTGATCACGGTAGGTGGGTGCGTACAGGATGACTCGTCGGTCAGCGAGCCCGAGGCGGCGCCTGACGTCCTCGGCGAGCCGGTCGCGGTCAGGCCGGAGCAGGAGATCGGTGCGCGGTAGACCCGTCTCGAGGATCTCGCCGCCGACCGGAAAGGCCCGCTCGAGAATCGGCGTGGCATACGGACCGGGCGAGAGGAGGTACTGCCAGTTGTCGCTCCGTTGCCGCAGCACACGGCGATACTCGCGGAGCGCGCTCGGCCAGTTGGCGAGGTCGTATCCGTGCCGCTTCAGCGGAGCCCCGTGCCAGGTCTGCAGGCAGGTCTGCTCGCGTCTGCGCACGAGCCATCGCGGCCAGTGGTCGTTGGCCACGAGGTAACGGGCACGTGCGTAAGCCTCGTAGTACTCGCGACTGAGTTTGCGCACAGGAACTGCGGTATCCGGGATTCGGCAGGCGGCGTCTCGCACGACCCAGAGGTGCTCGAACGGAGCGTCGCGGCGGAGGAGCTCCTCGTGTATGGCGCGAGGGCTGCCCGAGAACTCGCGGCCGCCGAAACAGTCGTAGAGGACGACGGGGCGTAGCTCGCTTCGTCGCCGCGCGGGGTAGTAGGCAGTTCGAAGTTGCCGCTGGCGAAACCCGCCCCGCTCTCCTTCTGCGAGGTCCCGCTCGACCGCGAGGACGGCGAGTTTGTCCTCGACCACCCCAAGGTGGAACCGCTTGTGACCAACCTGTGCGGACAGCGGCAATTCGCGGAGAAGCCCGCGGTCGAGCAGCACACCGACCGCGGCCTCCGGCGAAGCCCCGCGCGGCCGGACGAGAAAGTCCCAGACGCCCTCGGCGAGCGGCCGCGGGCCGTTGAGGGACAAAACAGCGGCCGGCGTCAGCTCTGCAGTAAATGCCTTCGAGTCCGAGTCGTGGTCGAGCGGAACGGTGTAAGTCTTGTCCCGCGCGCGCAGAACGAGGTCGTACTCGCCGGGGGGAGCGCGGAATGAGCCTCTCACCAGGAGCGCGCCCGCGGGCGACCACTCCGCCGCGCCGAGCACGGGTCGGAACGACCGTTCAAAGAGGTTGAAGTTGCCCTCGCGCATGCGCTCCAGGGCGATCTCGCGCCCGTCGACCGTCCAGGTCGATTCGGGCGCGTCCTCGCCAAGAAGCAGGGGCTGAAGGAGCCCGCCACCGTCGAGATGGACCTCCCAGCCCAAGCCCTCCGCCTCCTGCTCCGAGTGGGCAGCCTCGTCAGCGACGTCGATCTCGCCGACGAGATCATGGATCGGTAGGCGGGCTAGGAAGGTTGGCCGCTCGCCTGAGCGATCGACGTATGCCGCGTATTCCAGCGTCGAGCCCCCGCCGGCACGGCTGACGCGCAGAGTCGCCTCACCCGGGACGTAGCCCACGTCTCCTGCCAGTTGCAGCACGGCGTCGTCGAGCAGATAGTCGCGCACGACCGAACGCCGACGCTGAATGCGCAGGGTCAGCCTCCCGCCTGGGGTGAGGTCCGCCCGCACGCGCGCGCCTTCGACCGGGAGCTCGGCAGCGGGCGCCGCATGGAGCGGTGCCCGCTCCGAGCGCCAGCTCCGGCGCAGGAGGCCGCCTGCGCGGATGGCAACACCGATCTCCCAGCTGCCCTCTTGCCAGCGGCGGCCGCGGCGGAGTTGCGCGCCCTCGAGCGTGGCCACGAAGCCGCACCAGTCGAGCCCGACGAGCTCCTGGGCCACGCTCTCGGTCACATCCGGGCGGTGGACAGGTTGCGTTCGCAGCTTGAGCCGCCGCGGCCACCAGTCCATGCTGCGCGCGACCAGCTCGACCTCCTGCGAGTCAGGCTCGGGGGCGCCGATCATGTCGATGTAGGCGTAGCCTTCGATGCGCAGTGCGTCCCCCTCCCAGCGCACGTCGTTCAGCCTGAAGACGGGAGCGAGCTCGTCATTCAGCCGGTAGACGCGAGGAGTGATGCCAAGCCGCTCGTCCGTGCGGTAGGGGTAGTCGCCGTACCAGTGCCGTCCTTCGCGCACCGGCGGCATCTCGGCCAGTTCCTCGTCCACGAAGCGCAAAACCTCGAGCAGTTCCGGCAGGGCGCGGCGCCGGACGAGCTGCCACTTGAGCCGGTCGATCGCGAGCGGTTGATCGAGCACCCATGGATCTGCTCGGTCGATGAACTCGTTGGCCAGATCGAGGAAGAGCCGGCGGTATTCGTCGCCGGCACTTGCCAGAACGTCCAGGTAGTAGCGCAAGTCCTGAGCGACGACCGTGCGGTCGTAGAGCGCCTTGGACACGGGCAGCCGCTGGTCGGCGAGGAAACGGCTGACGTAGTCGACGGCGGCCACGCGGTCGCGGAGGGTCTTCGTCTCGGTGCGCCGCTGCGTGATGGAGAGCTCGCCGCCCTCGCGCAACCGCCAGAGATAGACGGTCTGATCGATGAGGTCGACCGCGCGGGCAAGGAAGTGCGCAGGGAGGGTGACCGGCGTGTCTTCGTAGTAAACGCCCTGGGGGAAGCGAAACCCGTGCTGGTCCCAGAAGGACCTCCGGAAGACCTTGTTCCAGGCCATCCGGTCGGCCAGCAAGAGCGGAAAGCGGGTTATATGCGTCTGCAGGCGCGGACGCGCGAACGCCCTGGCCAGGAATCCCACCTGCACGGTTCCCAGCCGCGTCAAGCGGCGGACGTTGCCCGCCGCCATGTCGGAGCCGGTGCGGTCGAGTGCACCGACGAGGAGCTCGTAGGCATGCCGCGGCACCACGTCGTCGCTGTCCACGAAGGCGATGAACTCGCCGACCGCGTGCACGACTCCTGTGTTGCGCGCGGCACCGAGCCCCGCATTCGCCTGACGCACGAGCCGGAAGCGAGGATCGCGAGCAGCGAAGCGCTCGGCGATCGCGGGGCTTTCGTCCGTCGAGCCATCGTCGACCATGACGACCTCGAGATCCGCCATCGTCTGTTGGGCGAGCGACTCCAGACACGTCTGCAGGTACGGCGCCACGTTGTACATGGGCACGACCACGCTGATCCGGGGTTTCATAGCCCCTACCTACGGAGTGAGCGGAAGATCCAGAGGCCCGCTCGCACGACCGGCACCGGCACGCGCTCGCGGTAACGGGGCGGAATGAGCAGGAGCACCCCCAGGAGCAGGCGCAACCCGCGAGTCAGGACCACCCCGCGCGCCACCAGACGCACGCGCTCCTGGTAGGGCGCCGGGATCCGTCGCGCGATTTGCATTCGCAAGGGCCGCCTTCCTCCGTGGACGGCGGCGGCGGCTCTTCTTGGACGCCCAGACAGTGTTCCCGCGCCCCAACGACGCGGCTTCGCCGCCGTCACGGACGACTGCGCGATCGCCTCGGCCTCGGCGTAGAACTCAGCATAGGAGGCGCGGGCGATATCCAGCGATGCCCGTGCAGCCTCACTGTCGCCGTCGGGATCTGCGAGGCCCGAGGCTGTGCGCCAGACGTCTTCGACCCTGGACTGCAGCGGCGGCGGGACTTCAGTGTCCCCCCAGCCGACCGCGGAGCGCCGCAGGCTGGGATCCACGAGCGCGTCGACGTCCAGATGGCTGGAACGATCGACGTCGACGAGCCAGCCGAGGCCGAGCAACTCGGCAACGCGGGAGATCTCGCGCGGCCAGTCCTCGAGCAAGTCCTCGTAACGGACGTAGGCCCGTGTAGCGCCGCGAGTCGCGTACTCGTTTTGCAGCGTTTGATTGAGCCAGGCTGCAGCTCGGCTCGCGTCGTTCTGCCAGGTTCCGTACCAGCTGCGCCCGCTGCTCACCACCTCCGGCGGGTAGCGCAACGTGTTGGCAAATGAGATCTCGACGCCCAGGTCGTCCGCGCAGCGCAGCCACAGCGGCAGGAACCACCCGGTGCGTGGGTCCTTGACGATAACGTTGTCAGTCCCGACAAACTGGACGGCGAGCCACGAGCGGAGATCCTTGAACACCGCGTCATCATTCGCTGCCTCGGCCATCATCTCCCAGGCGGCAGGCCGCGAGTCGAACACGGTGACACGGCGAGTCCGCATGAGCCGTGAATGGAAATCGACAACCCAGCGCGGCTCGCCGAAACCCCGCGGGTTCGTGTCGTCTGCCCGCACCTCGGGCTGGGGGATGTGGAATCCAAGTCGCCCGAGGATGCCCGTCAAGAGGCTCGTACCGCTTCTTGCGGTGCCCAAGACCAGTACCAGTCGCGGGACAGCCGCAGAGACAGACCGTGGATCGCTCGTCATGCTTCGACGGTCCGAGGGCGTGGCCGCTCGACGGTCTCGGGGGGTGATTCCGCCGCCTCGCTCTCATGGAGCCAGACTCTGCGGACGACCCGCTCGGCGGCATGGCCGTCGTCGAGCGCGCAGAACCGCGCCCGGAA
>Ga0137368_10003895_pt1 | contig 15940 bp, 12 predicted proteins | sample SagtaG_13_FD_104917 | JGI IMG/M metagenome (GOLD analysis project Ga0137368, IMG submission 104917) | Vadose zone soil microbial communities from Sagehorn Ranch, Mendocino, California, USA - Sage1_L_100_16 metaG | ecosystem: Environmental > Terrestrial > Soil > Vadose zone | place: USA...
TACCAACGGTGCCGCCAGACCGATGAGATCAAGGCCGCGTTCCAGCAGCTTCAACTCGAACTCAGTCTGGAGATCAACGAGTCCATGACGCAGACGCGCCGGAAGCTGCTGGAAAACTTCGACGACGAAGTCCGCGAAAAGCTCCGGATTCGTGATGAGAAGTCGAAGGCGTTCCTCGACCACCACGAACGCTTGCTCATGCAACTGACCCGGCACGAACTGAATGGCCACGCCGAGTTTGCTGACCATTCGTCGTTTCGGCTCAAGTCCTGCCCGTTTCCGGGGGACATTCCCATTGGTCTTTATGAACTCCCGCGCCGCTCCGGTGAAGCGCATCTCTACCGCCTGGCCCACCCGTTGGCTGAGGCAATTCTGGCACAGGCGAAGGACCGCAATTTGTCCGCGTCGGAAGTCCGCTTCGACTACAGCAGCCACGATGGCAAGGTTTCGCTCCTTCAGCCGCTAGTCGGAAAGGCCGGATGGTTGACACTCTCCTTGTTCACCGTCGAGTCCCTTGACCAGGCTGAGGATTATTTGATCTTTGCTGCCAGTACCGACAACGGACAGGTTTTGGAGGAGGAAACCGCGCGACGCCTGCTTTCCCTTTCGGGCAAAGTGGAGTCCGGCGTACTGAATGTGCCCCCGAATCAATTGGCGACCGTCACCAAAAGTCAGCAGACTGCGATTCAGCACAGGATTACCGAGCGCAACGCGCAATTCTTTGAAGCTGAAGCGGACAAGCTGGAAGGGTGGTCGGACGATTTGAAGCTTGGCCTGGAACGCGAGATCAAGGATCTCGACCGCCAGATCAAAGAGGCGCGCAGGGCTGCGACAGTCGCGCTCACGCTGGAAGAAAAGCTGGCGGGCCAGAAGCAGATCAAAGTCCTGGAAGCGCAACGCAGTCAGAAGCGCCGTTCCCTGTTCGACGCGCAAGACCAAGTGGATAAGCAGCGCGAAGAATTGATTGAGCACATCGAGGGAAAACTGACACAGAACGTAGCTCAGTCGGCTCTGTTCACCGTCCGTTGGCGAGTTGCTTGATTTCGCTAAAGTGAACGGGAACGCACGATCATGAAAACAAACCCGAAAACACCCGCCGAGGCTCTGGCCGACAGAATCACAGCACGATTGGAGAGGGAAAAGCTCTTAGCCGAGGACCGAGTCTCCCGATTCTCCGCCGCGCTCGCTAGTGGAAAACTAAAGGCTGGGGACTGGAGGCTGGCTATTGAGGCGGTGAAGCCGAAAGCAAAACCCTCGACCGAATGATCTATGACCCGTCTCTCCTCATTGCGACTGGAAGCGCTCCGTGGTGCAACTCGATCGTTCGAGCTTAAGTTCGAGTCCGGCAAGTCAGTCGTGATCATCTTTGGTGAGAACGGCTCTGGGAAGAGCACGATTTGCGACGGCTTAGACCTGCTTTGCAACGGAAATGTCGGCTCGCTCGACCGCAAAGGGCTCGGAGCAGCGACCTCGCGCTTCTGGCATTCGACGAACAGGAAATCAACGGACATCGAGATCACGCTGGCTTCAAGTGCAGGGACATGGACAGCCAAAGTCGCCAAAGGCAAGCTGACCGTGATCCCATCCGAGGGTCGTCCCCGGGTAGCCATCCTGCGGCGACACCAGATTCTTGACCTGCTCACCGGCCGCCCGGGTGACCGGTATGAAGCAGTCCGTCCTTTCATTGCGATAGATGGCGTGGACGAGAGTGAGCGCGCTCTGCGCGACTTGATGAACGATGTCGAGAGACAGCAAAGCATCGCAAATGCAAGGATTGGAGAGAATTTACAGTCCATTGAGAACATCTGGAAGCAGGTCGGTTGTCCTGCGCCATCAAAGTTTGAGTGGGCTGAGGCCGAGGCGAACCGTGACACGGCTGAACTGGATCAAGCTATCAATTTGATTCGAAACGTTACGAATCAGCGGAACGGACTCACTTCACGAAGCCAGGATTGGGAACAAGCTGGAACTCGAGTTGAAAACGCCAGAACCGCGCTCAACAAAGCTGAAGCGGCTCTGAATACAGAACTCCAAAACGCCGTGGCCGGAGGCGAAGAATTGACTCAGCTACTGCAGGCTGCCCGCCACTTCTTCCAACACCACGGGCAGCCCGAAGCCTGTCCATTGTGTGGCAGCAGGGAATTTGCTGGTGGCTTGCCGGAATCCGTGGAGAACAAACTCGACTCGCTGGATTCGTTGCAGGCGGCTCTGAGCGATAGGGCCAAGGCGCAGAAGGCACTCGACCAAGCGGCTGCCCCATCTCAAACAGCGTGGAAGCAACTCAACAAGGCTGCCGACGAAATGTGTTCGGCTTGCGGTGGAGATTGGCCCGAAGACCTGCCCCGACCGACCGCAATCACCCAAGTCCACTCAGAGCGAATTGCTTCAGGAGCCGATTCTGACTGGCCGCACGAATTGATTAAGAAGCTTTCCACGGAAGCAACAAAACTGGGGGAAGCCCTTGATCCAGAATTGAATCGTCGAACACAACGCCGCTCGCTCCTCCAGACTTTGCGCGATGCACTCGATCAGTATCGTCACAACCAACAGCAAAAAGGCGAACTCGACGCTCTGCTTCCGCGCTTGAGAAATGCCCACGTGGCGCTGGTAGAGGAGCGACACGCATTCGTGGACGAAATCCTTCGCCGCATCGCCACGCGAGTGGGCGAACTGTACGAGGAAGTCCACCCCGGAGAGGGTTTAAGCAAAATCAGTCTTCAACTCGATCCAGACAAACGAACTTCGCTTGATGTCCTGTCGCAGTTCCCTGGCGCAAAAGATCCGCCTCCCGGCGCTTACCTGAGCGAGTCGCATCTGGACACTTTGGGTCTGTGCATATTCATCGCCTTGGTTGAACTGGACGCACCTGCCCAAACGGTCCTCGTTCTGGATGACGTTGTGGCGAGTGTGGACGAGCCTCATGTGGATCGAATCATCGAGATGATCTACAACGTCTCTGAATACTTCGCGCACTGCGTCGTGACGACCCACTATTTGCCGTGGCGGGAAAAATTTCGCTGGGGCTGGTTAAAGAATGGTGAGTGTCAGTTGATCGAACTTGGCGAATGGAGCATGAACGGAGGTGTCGTCGGCTCTAAGAGCACGCCTCGCATTGACGTGTTGCGGAATCTCGTCGCGGAAGCGAAGCCGGATGCGCAATTGGTCACCGCCTGCGCCGGAGTCGTGCTAGAGGCCGTTTTGACTTTTCTCACGCGTACGTACGAATGCGCCGTCCCGCAACGGCGCACGAAACCGACGCTGGGCGACCTGCTGCCGGCAGTGAACAAGAAGCTTCGGGCGGCGTTGCGCGTCGAAATTCACGATTCCCCAGTTGCGGAAGGTGCGGCCGCGCCGACGGTCATGATCGGGGACGCCTTGAACAAGATTGAGCAATTCGCCGCGCTGCGAAACATCATGGGCTGCCATTTTAATGACATTGCTTTTCAACTCAAGGACGCCAGCGGCGTTGAATTTGGCAAGATGGTTCTCGAACTGGCGGACGGTCTTTTGCATCCCGAGCACGGATGGCCTGCTTCCGACAAATCCGGCGAATATTGGAGCAACGGAAAAAAGTCACGTCGCCTGTTTCCTCTTAAGCAGCCAGCCTGAGCATGATGCAACGAAAGCAAAAACTCGAACTGACCTGGATTGGAGACGAGAACCGGCCGCGACCGGAACCTCGCATCCGAGTTAAACTCGAGGAACAGGCGGAGCGGCAGGATTCCGGCGTCCCTTGCCATGAAGCCCTCCTCGACGTGTGCGGCAACCCGCGATGCGGGTGCTCAAGCATCCGACTCCAATTCCAGCCCGCCCCGGAAAGTGCGGTCGTGGCGTCTTCTGGTCTGTCGCGTGATTGCTGGCTGGAACTGAGCAGGAAATCGCTCGTCTTGACGCCCGAACAGGAGACGGATCCAGAGTTTCTGCGTCTGGCCCAAATCATCTGCGCGGAAATGACGGAAGCGGACCAGCAGCGGCTGCGTGAATGGTTTCTAGCCAGGAAACTTGAACTCATCCAGACCACTCCCGTCGCCGAGATTGACATCGCGGACCTGCCCAACGCGGACGACGGAAAGATGATCGGGTTCGTGGACGTGTTTCCCTGCGGTCTGGCGCTGAATTTCGCGTTGAACAACGAGGCTTGGGCCGTGGACGAGCAGTATTGCGTGCAACCGGACTGCGCGTGCAGGGAAACGGTTCTTTCCTTTCTCAAGCTCATGGATGCTACGGGCCGAAAAACCACCGCGATCAAGGACACCCCCTCCCTTCGCTACAACTACCGCTCCGAAGCGGCCAAGTCGGTGGCGCTCGGGCCAGCGGGGAGCCCTTCCTTGGACGCCTTGTTGGCGGCCCTCAAACGCGAGCATGCATCCTTGAACTCCCAATTGGAGCTTCGCCACCTGATCATGCAATCCCTCTACGCCCGGCATTACCTGGCACGATCCAGATCGCGTTTGCAATCTTTGCAGTCCCAGCCAACCAATCCATTGTCCGCTGTGCCGGCTAAGATCGGGCGCAACGAACCTTGTCCGTGCGGCAGCGGACGGAAATACAAGCACTGCTGTTTGAACAAAATTCGGCCATGACCCAACTGCGGATGTACAAAAAGCAAAAACTGGAACTGACGTGGATTGAGAAGGAGAACCCGCCCAGGCTTGAGGTTAGGGATATACCTGCTGAATTTTTCCATTCATCGCCACGGCGAATCCCGATCCTGGCGTCGCCCTTTGCGCCTGCTCGATGATGCCGTCCAGGATCAGCGCCAGCTTCGAGTGTTGTTGAAGCGGTGGGATGTTCGTCCAGCCTTTGCTCAGGAAAAACGCCGTCAACCCGCTCTCGTGCCAGGCCTGGCGCTCGTGAGCGCTTTTGCCGATTCGGTAATCGCCGGAGATGACAATCCAGTCGCCCTCGCGCCCCAGTGCGCGAATCCAATCTTCATCTTTTGCGTTCGGACCGAATTTGTCCTGAAGATGAGTGAAAGTGTGTTCCGGTTTGACCATCTCGTTCAATGCGCGCGCATGGCGGATGGCCAGGCAATTATCCAGAAAGAACTTCATGCAGCGAGCCGCTGCTCGAACTCGACCGCATCCTGGATTTCCTGCTCCGGCACTTCATACCAGCGCGCGACCTCGTTGACCGAACCCGCCGTTTTGGCGGCGTTCGCCAACACTTCAGTCGGCACGCCGTGTCGGTCCAGGATCGGCCGGCCAAAGTTGCGGGTCGGATCGAGCACGACGAACCGCTTCTCGCCTAACGGCCACCAGCGGAGGAGTCGGCTGTCCACCGCAAACTCCAACCCTTTCAGAAACGGTTTGATGATTTGGGCAAATACTTGCTGGCGCCTGACAATGTCCGGCAAGCTCGGCTCGCCGGTTTCGCGATGCAACTCCACAAAAATCTCACGCCCATCGGTCACAAACCGGTTCGTGCAGAACGGATGGGGCACCTTGAACAACTCTTCTGCGCGTTCACGGGCGTGGCGCAATGTCCTCCAACTGATACCTGCCTTGAGAAACCCATCCACGAACCGGATTTCGATGAGGTCCAAAAACCCCAGCGCCAGACTGTGGTCGATGGGCTTCCATTGGCCCTGCCACAAAGGCGGCGACGCGTAGGCTTTCTTTCGGGAGCGGTAGCGGTAGCCGCGCAACCAGCGGCGAATGCGCCCCGTTGAAACGCCGGTCAGTCGCGCCGCATCGCGCACCGTGTAAATGCCGGTGTTGAAGTACGCGGAATTCATATCGTCTGCCTGTGCAGGCGCATCTAAGTCGCAGTCAGGGCAGACTTCAATCAGATTTCTCGCCACGCAGTCCCGGGCTTTCATGGCGTTATTGCCACAGCCGGTCGCTCTCGTTTAACCTCCGGTTGCAACAGACAGCGACCCGCAGCTCAACCGTGACCAAAAAACAAAAACTGGAACTGACGTGGATTGGGAAGGGGAACCCGCCTTCGCCAAGGCTTCGGCGGGGCAAGCCGGCCTTCTACTTTTGATTGATGAACAGAAAACAGAAGCTTGAGTTGACCTGGATCGGCAAGGAAAACCGGCCGCGGCTCGAACCCCGGATTCTGCTGGAAGACCAGGCGAAGTCGTTTCACGCGGCGCACCGCGTGACGGACAACGACCTTTTCGATAACCGGCTCATCTTTGGCGACAATCTGCTCGCCCTGAAAGCGCTCGAACACGAGTTCTCCGGCAAGATCAAGTGCATCTACATTGACCCGCCTTACAACACCGGCAGCGCGTTCGAGCATTACGATGACGGCGTTGAACATTCGCTTTGGCTGTCATTGATTCGCGATCGTTTGGAAATCCTTCGTAATCTTCTCTGCGAGGACGGCGCGATTTGGGTCAATATCGACGACATTGAAGCGCACTATCTCAAGGTGCTGCTCGATGAAGTCTTCGGTCGTGCCAATTTCGTAGCGAACGTCCTCTGGCAAAAACGAACCTCCCCGGACGCACGCATCCCGCTTGGTGCAGCGCATGACCACATTCTTGTTTACGCAAAAAATATCGCCACTGTGTCCTTCCAAAAGCTCAACCTTTCGCCAGAACAGGCATCGCAGTTCAAGAACCCGGACAATGATCGGCGAGGTCCGTGGGCCTCTACTGACTTCACCGCCCAAGGATGGCGACCGAACCAGATGTACAGGATCACGACGCCGGGCGGACAGACTTATGATCCGCCAGACGGGCGCTGCTGGGTGAACGTAGAATCCGAGTTCAAGCGATTGCTTGCTGATGGGCGGCTTTGGTTTGGAAAGGACGGGAACGCGCGTCCTCGAGTTAAGAGTTTTCTTTCGGAGTCAGAGGGAATCAGTTCGTGGAGTTGGCGGACCAATGAAGAGGTCGGCCATAATCAAGAAGCGAAGAAGGAAATCATCGCGCTCTTCGGTGCGAGTAACGCTTTCGATACGCCAAAGCCGGAGCGACTTCTTCGCCGAGTTGTTGAGATCGGGGCAGCTCCCGGCGACTGGGTGCTCGATTCGTTCGCCGGTTCGGGCACGACGGGCGCGGTGGCGCACAAGATGGGCCGGCGCTGGATCATGGTGGAGTTGGGCGAGCACTGTCACACGCACGTCATTCCCCGGCTCAAGAAGGTGATTGATGGCGCAGACCCCGGCGGGATCACGGATGCGGCCGGTTGGAAAGGCGGCGGCGGTTTCCGCTATTACCGGCTCGCGTCGTCGCTGCTGCAAATGGACAGGTGGGGCAATTGGGTCATCAGTAAGGAATTCAACGCGGCAATGTTGACCGAAGCGGTGTGCAAACTGGAAGGTTTCACTCACGCGCCGAGCGACACGGTTTATTGGCAGCACGGCCATTCCACCGAGCGCGATTTCATCTATGTGACGACGCAGAACCTGAACGCTGATCAACTGGCGCAATTGAGCGATGAAGTCGGCACGGAGCGTTCTTTGCTGGTGCTCTGCGCCGCGTTTCGGCGCAAGACGGATCGGTATCCAAATCTGACCGTGAAGAAAATTCCCAAAGCCGTGCTCTCCCGCTGCGAATGGGGGCATGATGATTGCAGCCTGCAAGTGGAGAATCTACCGAAAGCGCCGCCCAAGCCGGGGCAGCAGGAGATGGCGCTGGATTTAGCGCATTCTAACACCCTATGAAAAACCTGACGAGAATCACATTGAATCCTGCGGTCATGGGCGGTCGCCCGTGCATTCGCGGACTTCGAGTCACCGTTGGCATGATCGTTGGCCTGGTCGCGTCCGGCAAATCCCGCGAGGAGATCTTGAAGCTGTATCCATATCTGGAGCTCCAGGACATTGATGAGTCGCTGGCCTACGCGGCCTGGAGAGCCGAGGAACGCGAACTGCCCATCGCCGCGGGATGAACCTGCTGGTGGACATGAATCTTTCCCCCGCGTGGGTGCCCGTGCTGCAGGGGGCCGGTCACCAGGCCGTGCACTGGTCTGCCGTGGGAGATCCGCGCGCACGGGATGACGAGGTGATGCGCTGGGCAGGGGAACGCGGTTACATCCTGTTCACACACGATCTGGACTTTGGAGCTCTGCTAGCTGTGTCGGGAGCACACGGCCCGAGTGTGATCCAGATTCGAACGACCGATGTGACACCCGACGCCCAACTCGACCTGTTGCTGCGAACACTGCAACAATGCAAAGATGCGCTGGAAACTGGAGCGTTGGTTTCAGTGGATGAGAGTCGCGCGCGGGTGCGGGTCTTGCCTTTGAGAGAAATCTGATCATGGACCGCCACGTCAACGCCATCGCTGGCCGTCTCAGTTTGCGCCCGCCGCAACGGCGCTCGTTGGAAATCCTCGACCGCGTGACGGAAATTGTCCCGCCACGAAAGAGCGCGGACCCTCAAGCAGCGCTCGATGCGATTCGGGCCGAGTTCCCGACCGTGACGGATTTCGAGCGCGAATTTCCGTCCGTTTGTTTTGCCCTGGCCACCGGTGTCGGCAAAACGCGGCTCATGGGGGCGTTCATCAGTTACCTGCACCTGGCGCATGGGATTAACAATTTCTTCGTGCTGGCACCGAACCTGACCATTTACGACAAGCTCCAGCGCGAATTCTCCGAACCGAATCACCCAAAGTACGTCTTCAGAGGCATTGCTGAGTTCGCCCTGGACAAGCCAGAGATCATCACGGGCGACAATTACGAAGCGAAGGCCGGCACCCTGTTTGACCGGGTGCTACGCTGCAAGGTGAACGTCTTCAACATCTCGAAGATCAATTCCGAAGTGCGCGGCGGGAAGTCACCGCGCATCAAACGCCTCTCGGAATACATCGGCGAGAGTTATTTCGAATACCTGGCGGCGTTGCCGGACCTCGTGCTGATCATGGACGAATCGCATCGTTACCGCGCTTCCGCCGGTGTCCGCGCAATCAATGAATTGAAACCGGTGCTTGGACTCGAACTGACGGCAACGCCTTTCCTCGAAACGAGCAAAGGCGCGGCGCAATTCAAGAATGTCATTCTCGATTATCCTCTCGGCCGGGCGATGGAAGACGGATTCGTCAAAGAGCCGGCTGTCGTCACGCGAAAGGATTTCAAACCAGGCGGAATGTCTGCGGAGGAAATCGAGCGGTTGAAGCTGGAGGACGGGCTGCGACTGCACGAGAGCGTGAAGGTGGAACTGGAAACCTACGCGCGGGAAGCCGGAAACCCGATCGTGAAACCGTTCTTGCTCGTCATTGCCCGAGATACCACGCACGCCGGGCAATTGCTCAAGCTCATCCAGTCGGACGAATTCTTTGACGGACGCTACAAGCAAAAGGTTATCCAGGTGGACTCCAGCAAGACCGGTGCTGAGGAAGACGAAATGGTGGAGCGGCTTCTCAAGGTCGAGCACACCGACGAACCGACAGAAATCGTGATCCACGTCAACATGCTCAAGGAAGGTTGGGACGTGACGAATCTTTACACGATCGTTCCGCTACGCGCGGCAAATGCGCGCATTCTGATCGAGCAGTCCATCGGCCGGGGCTTGCGGCTGCCTTACGGTCAGCGCACGGGCGTGACGGCAGTGGACCGTCTGAACATCGTGGCGCACGACAAATTTCAAGAGATCATTGATGAAGCGAACAGACCCGGGTCGGTAATCCACCTTCAGCAAGTAATCTTGGAGCCGGACCAACTTCGAGAGAAGACGGTCACTGTTGTTTCGCAGCCGCAACTGGCGAGCAAATTGGGTATTCAGCCGGAGCAGACAACGGCGGCCACGCAGGTGGTTGCACCCAGTGGACCGCCCGCATTCGAGACGAAGGAGGAACAGAGGATTGCTCAAATCACTTACGGCGTGATTCGGAAGATGGAGAACCAGCCGCAGAAGCTGCCAAGCGTCACGTACCTGCAAAATCCGGAGATTCAGGCAGAAGTTCTGAAGGAGGTCGCCATTCAATACCGTCCCGCCCAATTGGAGATAGAGGGCGTTGCGAAACGGCCTGACATGGCTGCTGTAGTCGCGAGGACGACCGAAATCGTGGTTCAGCAAACCATCAACATTCCACGCATTCTGGTGGTCCCGAAGGGCGAGGTTCGGAGCGGATTCAAGCCATTCAAATTGGAGCTGAGTTCAATCAATTACCAGGCGCCGTCAGAGGAACTGTGGATTAAGCATTTGCGCACTCATCAGTTGGAAGTGTTGGGCCTTGGGAGAGGCGGCATCGAGGAAGCGCGGCTGGAAGACTATGTCGTGGCTGGCTTGATGGATTTTGACGACATCTCGTACGACGACCATGCGGATCTTTTGTACGATCTCGCCGGACAAGTGGTGCAGCACTTTCGCAGCTATTTGTCCGAGGACGAAACGCGCAAGGTGTTCCGATTCCATCAAAAGGAAATCGCACGCTTCATCCACGTGCAAATGCAGGACCACTATTGGGAAGAAGCTGTGGGCTACGAAGTGAAGATCAGCAAAGGGTTCACCGAACTGAAACCGAGCGCATACACAGTCTCGGCGACCGAGCCTCCGCTTGATTACCGAAAAGCGCCGCCGGAGAAAAGAAAGATTGCGAAGCACCTCTTCGGTGGATTCCTGCGGTGCCTTTACACTGTGCAGAAATTCCAATCTGACACTGAACGCAGGTTGGCTATCATTCTGGAACGCGACTCGTCCCGGTGGTTCAAACCGGCCAGGGGGCAATTCCAGATTTACTACAAGCTGGGAGCTGACAATCCCGAGTACCAGCCTGATTTCGTGGCGGAGGCAGACAGCGCCATCTACCTATTGGAGTCGAAGGCGGACAGCGAGATGGACAATACCAAAGTCGTCGCTAAGCGCGATGCCGCTGTCAAATGGTGTAACCAAGCCAGTGCCCATGCGAGCACTTACGGCGGCAAAGCCTGGAAATACGTGCTCATCCCACACGATATTGTTCTTGAGAACATGACGCTGGAAGGGCTGGCGGGCCGATTTGCTGTCTCCTGACGTCGTGAATTATTCACGGCACGTTTGTCAAATGCCTTGGTTTTCCAGCCCGTAGCACTTGCAACCAGTATCCTCGCCCGTTCTCAAAGGGCTCGGCCCGCGCTTCGACTTCTAGAACCGAGTAACGCACGGTCGCCAAGACATAGCTTTTGTACGTTTATGCGAAGAGTTCGGTTCCGACAATGCCTGTCCAGTCGGCCAGTGAGAGGAAATTCATCGGCTCACCCGTCACTTGGTAATGCGTGCGGTCTTCGGCTTCGATGCGGCGGCCGAGGATGGTTGCCGACCGGAAGCGGGGAAGCTATTGCAGGGACTGACGTCGGCAGGGGAAGCTATCTGTTTCCGTGGAATTGATCAGGGCAGCAAACGCGCTCGATAGAACCGGCGCGCGGCGCTCCCGGATTCCGGATCGACAAAAACAAGCGGGCGGCTGCCAAAGGTGTTGGTCGCTAAATTCGTCCAGTTCACCATGTCCGGGGAGACTTGCAGCAGAAACGAGAATCTCTCGGGGCCGGTGACCTGGACTTCGGTCAAGCCATTGGTCGTCTGCTTCGGTGGCGTGAATCGCATCGGGCCGCCCACGGTCGTCACGGCGCGGTAAAAGCGGCGGTCGAACGTTGAGGCGTTCGCATCGACGAACTCCTCCTGGTTCTTGGTAAAGTCAAAAAGACCGATGGCGTTCCAGGCGGTCAGGTTGCTGGAAGCCTGGACCATGCAGGTGCGCCCGACCAGGCCCGTGAGTTGCAGTCTTGCCCCGCCGCCGGCGAGGAACTGCGGTCCGTCCAGGTGAACGGTGAGGATATCCGCCGTGACGACCCGCGCCGCATAATTGGCCTTGCCGATCGAAGTGATCCGAAAGAGGGCCCAGTTCGTCCCGGTCCGCATCCAGAAATCGTCGTAGCTGAAGCCGGCCGAAGGCGGGTCGTTCAGCAGGAGCCCGGCTTGCTGCCCCACGGCGCCGGTCAAACCGCCGAATTCGATCGTCCAGGTGAAGACGTCGGGCACCGGCACGGCGAGATCGGACAATATGATTGAGCTGTAGCCGGGAGACAGCGGAACAGGATCGCTTTCGAACAACCGCGTTCCGGGCGCCGGGTAACGGCCCGGCCCGTCGTTGGCGTAGAACCGGATTCGCGCCGCGGCCTGATTGGTGGCGGGAAGCTCGCCGAAATATTCGACGCGAAACTGGATGAGCTGGCGTCCGATTCCTCCCAGCCGGAGTTCGTCGCCATATTCCAGTGTGGAAGGGAAATAAGCCGACTGGCTGTTGGTCGTGCTGAGGTTGTTGAAGACGATCTCCGCCTGACTGGCGGTCACAACCCACCCCTGCGCGACCGCAATGACCAGGTGTTTCAACTGCACGCCCATGTTGCCGCATCAACCATAAGCGTTTCCGGCGACGTTTCGCGAGGCTTTTCGTGAACGAGACGGCGTTTTGGCGCCCGGCACGGCAGAGCCGGAGCCGGAACATCCAACAACGAACACGAACGCCCAACATCCAATGCTCCCGACTTACTCATGGGAATGTTGGATAAGCTACGTTTTCGTTCCCCTCACCCCTGCCCTCTCCCTTGGGAAGAGGGAGCGACGGCTGGGAAGGCAACGAATGTCGCATATCCAAAGGGACCTCTCATTAGCAACTGGATGTTAGAAGTTCGAAGTTGGATGTTGAATGTTCGATGCTGCCCCGCTACTTGTGCCCGCCGCTCAGCGCTCGACACGCCCGGCCTCAGTCTCTAAGTTCGCAATGCTCGCAGACACACTGGCGCATGGCCAACGCTCGAAAACTATTGTGTGAGTTGATCGCGCTTCCGAGCGTGAATCCGGCCTTTTTGCCCGCAAACGATCCCCGCGGCGGCGAGCAGCGCGTCGCCGACTTTCTCGCGGCGACGGCCGCCCGGGCCGGTTTGGACGTGGAGCTTCAGGAGGTTTTTCCTGGACGCGCGAATCTTCTGACGCGCCTGTCGCCGCTCGGGAAGGTGCGGCAACGCATCCTGCTCGCGCCGCACCTGGACACGGTGGGCGGAGATTCGCCCGGGATCTTCGAACCGCGCGAACGGAGCGGGCGCCTGCACGGCCGCGGGGCGTGCGACACGAAAGGCAGCGTCGCGTCCATGCTGACGGCGGTGCTCGAGCTGGCCGGCTCACGTCAGCGTCCCGCACACACCGAAGTGGTCTTTGCCGGCCTGGTTGATGAGGAGAACGGGCAGGCCGGTTCGCGCGCGCTGGTGGCGAAGGGATTCGAGGCGGACCTCGCCATCGTGGGCGAACCGACCCACCTGCGCATCGTCACCGCGCACAAGGGCGATCTCTGGCTGCAACTGGAAACCCGCGGCCAGGCGGCGCACGGCTCGCGACCGGAATTGGGCACGAACGCGGTTCACGAGATGGCCCGCATAGTGGATCTCTTCGAAACGACGTACGCGGCGATGCTGCGCAAACGCACGCATCCGCTGCTCGGTCATCCGACCGTGAGTGTCGGCACCATTGCCGGCGGTTCGCAACCCAACATTGTTCCGGCGCAGTGCCACATCAACATCGACCGGCGGACCATTCCCGGCGAGAGTGAGTCGCGGGTTCGCCGTGAGATCAAGGCGCTCCTGAGGAAACACCGGTTGTCCGCGACGCTGCTCAACATTCGTAACGCCCCGTGCCCGGCGCTCGAAACGAATCCGAACCTCGCGCTCGTCAAGGCGTTGCTGGAGCTGGCGCGCCAAACAAAGCCGCTCGGCGCCCATTATTTTTGCGACGCCGCGGTGCTGGCGGGTGGCGGCATTCCGAGTGTTGTGTTCGGGCCGGGTGACATCGCGCAGGCGCACACGGCGGATGAGTGGATTTCGCTCCGCCAGCTTGAAGAAGGCACGCGTCTGTTGCTTGGGTTTCTGCGGTCACTGCCGTGAGCGCGCTGGCCAAGGCATCTCGCGCCCTCAGAGAGAGGGTCGGCGTGAGGGTCAAGGGCAACTCCGATCCCGACGCGTCCGAATTTCGAGCAGCTCCTCCCCAACGCTCTCCCGCGTACGTGATTAGCGCGGGGTCCGGGTTTGCAGCGGCGGCCATCTTGGTCGCCGTAAAGTGCGGCATCGTATGCGCCTAGCTTTCCTGACCCACGAGCCGTTTTATCCGCCCTCCGGTGGTGGCTCGGCAGAAGCGGTCTATCTGGTTCAGGAACTCGCACGTCGCGGCCACGAGGTGCACCTGTTTTGCCCGAGGATCGAGAACGCGGGCCAGGTCGCAAAGAAATTCGGCGCCCAACTCCATCTCTTCACGGCATGGCGAATGGGGCGCTACGCGGCGTTGCGTAATATCAAATACCTGGCTTATCCCGTTTTCCTCGAGCGAATGGTCCAGCGCTCCGCTCGCCGGACAGCGTTCGATCTTGTGCTTTCCCAACATGCCATCTCCGCCGTGGCGGCCGGAAGGCTCAAGCGGCGTTTGCGCGTGCCGGTGGTCATGAACTTTCTCGATTACCTGACGGGCTTCATGGAAACCTGGCCCCGCTACTCCGCTCTGCGGGGCGTTATCACGGCGCTGGAACGGTTCGAACTATCGATGCCGAACCGCTATCGAGCCGACGGTATCATGACGGTCTCGGATACGCTGGCGGATTATTTCGCCAACGCCGGGTACCCACGCGAGCGAATTCAGCCGATCTACTACGGCTACGACGCGAACCTGTTTCGAGGTCCGGACGGAGAAGTGGGCGAGGACGCCGGCGAGCCGGTGATCGTCATGCACGGATCGTTCGATCAGCACCACCTGGGCGGCATTGCTTTCGAAGCGATGCGGTCGGTGGCCGCCTCGCGGCCGGCCGCCCGCTTCCGCTTCGTCGGCCAGGAGACGCCGGCGCTGACTGCATTCGCGCGACGCGCAGCTTCGGTGATTCCCGGACTTCGGATCGAATGCCCCGGCTTCGTCCCCTATGACGAAGTGGCGCGGCAGTTGCGAAAGGCAACCGTGGGCATGGTGCCGTACGAGGAATCCACCGGAACCCACTGCGCCTTCGTCGCAAAGATTGTCGAATACCTCGGGCTGGGCCTGCCGGTGGTGAGCACGCCGCTGAACAGCGCGAAACGTTACTTCGGCGACGAGCCGGCGGTGCGCTTCTCCGAATTCACCGGCGCGAGTTTCGGCCACCAGATATTGAGCTGGCTGGCGGAGCCCATCGCCAGGCGGCACAATCTCGGCCGCGCGGCCAGCGAACGGGTGCGGCGGGAGCTCGATTGGGGCACCCTCAGCAAAAAGGCGATTGATTTCGTCGAGAAAATCGCGCAACAGCAGGGGCGCGATTGCGCGAACGACCCACGCTTACGCCGGTGACGAAGCATCATTCCGACAGCGCGACCACGTTTTTCCGCCAGAGCGGATGGCTGGTGGTCGCCACCGTCTCGGCCGGTTTCTTCATGGTGGCGACGCAGGTGGTGGCCAACCGGTGGATGGAACCGGTCGAATACGGCATCTGGTTCGCGCTGCTGCGCGTGTTCCTGCTGATGAGCATCCCGTCGGTCGGTTTGCAAATCGTCTTCGCGCAGCAGGCGGCTGCGGCCATCACCGACGCGCAGCATCACCAACTCGCCCGGACCGTCCGCGCCACGGCGGAAGCCACTTTCGTCATCTGGCTGATCATGGCCGGCATCGCGCTGGCCGGACAGAAACATTGGATCAGCCTTCTCAAAATCACCAATCCGGCGGCGCTTTGGGTCACGGTTGCCATCGGCCTGGCGTCGCTGTGGGCGCCGATCGTGAAGGGCGTGCTGCAGGGCGGGCAAAACTTTTTCGGGCTGGGCTGGGTGCTGATCCTGGACGGGGTGGGGCGCTTTGCGGCCATCGCCGTAATACTCCGGCTGGGTGGCCAGGCAGCCGGCGGCATGACCGGGGCGCTCATCGGCCAGGGTGTTTCCCTGGTGGCCGGAGCCTGGCTCATCCGACATTTGATGACCGAGCCAGGCGAAGGCATGGAGTGGCGGCCCTGGTTGCGGAAGGTCGTGCCACTGACGCTGGGCATCGGCAGCATCCAATTCATGAGCAACGCTGA
>Ga0137368_10003909_pt1 | contig 15908 bp, 10 predicted proteins | sample SagtaG_13_FD_104917 | JGI IMG/M metagenome (GOLD analysis project Ga0137368, IMG submission 104917) | Vadose zone soil microbial communities from Sagehorn Ranch, Mendocino, California, USA - Sage1_L_100_16 metaG | ecosystem: Environmental > Terrestrial > Soil > Vadose zone | place: USA...
AGGGGTCGGGCGCCACCAGGCGAGCAAGGGGAGCTCTCCGGCGGCTCGACGGACTCTTCGCCCGGCTCCCCCACGAGGACGCCGCGGCGGCGATCCGGGCCCAGCGGGACGCGCGAAGCTAGCCAGACATCGATGCGTGAGTGCGTGCTGGATGCTTCTGTCGTCCTGGAATGGTTCATGGCTCCGGAGGCTTCGGGGCATGGCGCCGGGCAACTCCGCATCGAGTTCGAGTCGGGCGACCTGGGGGTCGTGGCTCCGTCGTTCATTCACCTAGAGATCCTGAATGTGGCCGGACGCCGTTGGAACTGGAGTGCCGAGGCCCTGCAGGAGCTTGCCGAGGCATTGGAAGACCTCTCCTTCGACCTCGTCGAACCCGAGCTCACCGCCGCGGCCAGATGGGTGGCTGCGGGCCTCACGGCATACGACGCCGCCTACGTGGCCGTCGCCGAGGCTGCCGCGATTCCCTTGATCACCAGCGACCAGACGATCCTCGCCTTGGCGCCTGGGGTCGCCCGCCCGCCTCTCTGAGGGGGACGCTCGTCCTTAAAGGTGGGCACGCCAAAAACCGATCTGTTCGTAGTCATGCCGCAACGGCCACCCTCTGCCCGGAGGGATCGGTCCGGATCCGACCAGCGAGGATCCCCTCCGCCGTTCCCAGCCCGAGGCCGCAGGTCCAGCTTGACCGCGGCGACGTGGGCTATCGTCATCTGCGGCCTGCTCCTGGTGGGCATACCGGCGGGCACCAGCGTGTGGGCGATCTCCCGATCCAAGGCGGCCTTGGCCGAAGAGGTCACGCAGGGCCAGGAGGCGGCAGCTCGAACCACCGCCTCGCAGATCGGCCAGGGTCTTGGGTTCGCCGTGGCCCTGGCCAAGTCCGCGGCCCACCGCCCCGGTCTGGTCCTGTGGACCGAGCAGCGAAACGTCGAGCAGCAGCGGGCCGTCCTCGAAAACGTCTACTCGACCACCCCCCTGTTCGGGGCCCTGGCCGTGTTCGACCCGGACGGCCAGCTCCTGGTGCAGTTCCCCACGGCGCTCACCTCGCCACTGGCGGAGGTGGCCTCGGCGTCTTCCCCTCAGGTCTTCCCGGCACGGCCCGCGGGCGAGGATGCCATCGTCGCGGTCCGGGAGCCGATGAACGCCGAGGGCGGGCCCACGGTGGGGTTCCTGGTAGCCGAGATCTCCCTGAGCAAGGCCGCTCCGGACTTCCTGGACTTCCGGTTCGGGGAAACGGGAACCGCCACCCTCGTGGACGACGAGGGGCGGGTCCTCCTCTCCGGCGCTCCCGAGCGGCGCGGCAAGGCCATCAACGCCCCGGAGGTCCTGCGGCTCATCCACGGATCTCGGCAGGGTGAGGCCACCTACTACAGCCAGCTCCTCCGTCGCCGGGAGATCGCCTTCTATGCCCCCCTTCCGGACCAGCCCTGGGGGGTTCTGGTCACCGCGGCCGAATCCGAGGAGTTGGGACATGCGACCCACCTCTCCCGTGTCCTCTGGGTGGGGGTCGCAATCTCCATGGTCCTCGCTGCGATCATCGCGGCCCTCGGAGCACTCATCGCCAGCCGCCTGCTGCGGCGGCTTGGTCGCGAGCGGAACCGCCTGACTGCCATCCTCGACAACACCACGGCGGTCGTCTACCTCAAGGATCTGGACGGTCGATATCTCCTGGTCAACCGGGGGTTCGAGACCCTGTTCCAGGTCGCCAGGGAGCAGGTCCTCGGTTCGACCGCCCACGACCTCTTTCCGGAGGAGATCGCCGACGCCTTCTGGGCAAACGACAAGAAGGCGCTCGAGGCGGGGGGTCCGGTCGAGTTCGAGGAGGTGGCCAGGCAGGACGACGGACCGCGCACCTTCATCTCTGTCAAGTTCCCCCTGCACGACCCCGACGGCAGGGTCTACGCGGTCTGCGGCATCGCCACCGACATCACCGAGCGGAAGCGGATGGAAGAAGCCCGCCGGGAGGCCCAGGAAGCGGCCGAGAAGGCCAACCAGTCGAAGAGCGAGTTCCTGTCCCGGATGAGCCACGAGCTGAGGACCCCCCTCAATGCCATCCTGGGGTTCGGCCAGCTCCTGGAGATGGACGGTCTCCGCCCCGAACAGCTCGAAGGCGTCGAGCAGATCCTCAAGGGCGGGAGGCATCTCCTCGACCTCATCAACGAGGTGCTGGACATCTCCCGCATCGAGTCGGGCCGCCTCTCCCTTTCCGCCGAGCCCGTCCGGGTGAGGGAGGCTCTCGACGAGGTCCTCGACCTGGTCCGGCCCCTGGCTGCGGAGCTGAACGTTCGGATCGAGGGGCGAGAGGGAGAAGACGGTCACCACCACGTCCTCGTGGATCGCCAGCGCTTCAAGCAGGTCCTCCTGAACCTCCTCTCCAACGCGGTCAAGTACAACAGGGAAGGAGGCAGCGTGTGGGTCACCTTCGAGGAGACCGCCGTGGGCCGCCTCCACATCGGCGTGAGAGACACGGGCCGGGGCATCGCCCCCAAGGACCTCGAGCGGGTGTTCACGCCCTTCGACCGGCTGGGCGCAGAGCAGTCAGGAGTCTCCGGTACCGGGCTGGGCTTGGCGCTCTCCAAGCACCTGATGGAGGCCATGGGGGGGACGATCAGCGTCCAGAGCGTTCCGGGCGAGGGGAGCACCTTCGCCGTGGACGCGCAGCTGGTGGAACCTCCGGTCGTCCGGTTCGAGCACCTGGACGAAGCCGTTCCCGCTCCAGCCGACCTGTCCTCGGAGCCGAGCACCGTCCTCTACATCGAGGACAACCTCTCGAACCTCAGCCTCATCGAGCGGATCTTGATCCATCGGCCCTCGGTAAGGCTCCTCTCGGCCATGCAGGGCGGGCTCGGCCTCGGCCTCGCCCGGCAGCACCGGCCCGACCTCATCCTCCTGGACCTGCACCTGCCGGATATGCCGGGGCAGGAAGCCCTTCGGCAACTGCGGGAAGACCCCCGGACTCGACACATCCCGATCGTGGTCATCAGCGCCGACGCGACCCCGGGGCAGATCGAAAGGCTTCTTGCCGCCGGCGCCGAGAGCTACCTGACCAAGCCGCTCGACGTGCGGCGTTTCCTGGAAATCGTGGACGGCATCCTGAGCAAGAGCGACCCAGGCCTTGCCCAGCGAGGAAACGCTCAGTAGGGCCTCGGGTCGCCCTAGGGTTGCCGGGGCGGGTGCGCTCTTGCCGAACTGTACGTTTGGACGTACGCTCAGTGCCATGGCGAGTCGGATCGTTCCGAAGACGGAGCTGCGGGACCGGATCAGGCGGGAGCTCGCGGATCTGGGCGAGGACACCCTGGTGATCACCGAGCGCGGGCGGCCCAAGGCCGTGGTGGTCTCGGTGGCCCGGTGGAACGCCCTCCAGGATTCGCTGGAAGACCTGGACGACGCCGTGGCCATCCTGGACCACCGGCGTTCGCGACGGCGGGGACGCCCGGCGCGTGTGGCCCTTGCCGAGATCGAAGCCGAGGCGTCCGATGTACCGCGTTCGGCTCGCAAGACGGGCTGAGCGCGGACTGCGCCGGATCCGGCAGGGCGATCCTCGCGGTTTCGAGCGGGTGGCTACCGCGATCCTGGCCCTGGCCGACGACCCTCGGCCGGCCGGTGCAAGCAAGTTGAAGGGGTTCGATCCTCCAGCGTGGCGCCTTCGGGTCGGCGAATACCGGATCGTCTATGAGATCTACGAGGAAGAAGTCGTAGTGATCGTCGTCAACGTCGCGCCGCGCGGAGAGGTATACCGCTGACGGTCCAAGCTGTTCGTTCGACAGCCCATGGCTGCCGCCATACACTCCCGGTTCACGCGCATCCAGGCCCGCATGGCAGGAGGGGGGAGCAATGCGAACCTTCCGGGTAGTCTCCATTCTCGCCGCGATGATGCTGGCGATGTTCGCCGTTGCGGCAAACGCCCTTCCGAAGGACAAGCCAACCAACGACAGCGAGCTGCTGAAGGGCGAGAAGTTCTTCCTGGAGCAGTCACAGAAGCACTACAAGCACGGTCCGCGGGCCGGCTCGTCCCTCAACATGGAAGTGGTGGGCCAGAACGATCTGGGCGGTCGCGGCTTCAACGCCGACGTGTGGTTCTATCGGGGCTTTGCCTACGTAGGGCATTGGGGCTTCACCGACTGGGCTCAGGGCAACGACCGGTTCTGTCCGGAGCCACCGAACAGCGGCGTGGCAGTGGTCGACGCGACCGACCCGACTGACCCCGTCGAAGTGGGCGTTCTCCAGAACCCCTCGGGGACATCGGCGGAGGACGTCGTCGTTTACACGGCCTCCTTCGGTCCGTATGCCGGCCGCGATGTCGCGGCGGTGGGCATCCAGGTGTGCGGCGGCTCCCGCTACGACCTGAGCTTCCCCCGCGGGCTCCAGCTGTGGGACGTCACCGATCCAGCCAACCCTCTCGAGATCGGGTTCTACGACAGCGGATGCTGCGCCCGGGGCGTTCACGAGTTCGAGGTGGAAGATCGGGCCGACCTCGGTCGCACCTTCGCCTACGCCACAGTCCCCTCGAGCGAGGAGCCCGATGAGAACTCGCCCAGCGGCCGGCAGGACCAGCTCGGCCGGGGGCCATTCCGTCTTGTGGACATCACCGACCCGGCGAACCCGTTCGAGGTGTCCAACTGGGGGTTCCTCCACGACGGCGTGTCGCCGGGAACGCCCCAAGGATGTGACGAGGACGCTCTGTTCGGGCACGGCGCCGAGCCATCTGAGGACGGCACGACAGTGTTCCTCTCTTACTGGGACAGCGGGTTCGTGGCTGTGGATGTCTCAGACCCGGCGACCCCGCAATTCATGGGTCGCACGGTCTACCCCGCCGACGCTGATGGCGACGGCCACTCAGCGAACTACGACGACGCCCGACAATTGCTCTTCACCGCCGACGAGGACTTCTGCAAGACGTCGGGGTCGAAGACAGAGAAGGGTTGGGGGTTTCTCCGCGTCTACGACTACTCCGATCCTTCGGCTCCGGTTCAGATCGGCGAGTACCGAACGCCGAACTCCATCGGGCCCGGGGATCCTGGGGCCGGCGACTACACGATCCACAACCCGTTCTTCCTGAACGACACGGTGTACGCGTCCTGGTACACGGACGGCGTCCGGGTGATCGACGTGAGCGACCCGGCGAACCCGGTCGAGGTGGCCTACTTCGTGCCGCCTGCCGCGGAGAACCCCGTCAAGCCCAGGCAGAGGTTCGTCCTGCCCAGCACGACGCAGGATTGGGGCGTGGTGGTGGATCCGGAGACCGGCCTGATCTACATCAGTGACATGAACTCGGGGCTGTGGATTCTTCAGCGCACGGATAGTTGATATGCCAGACCGCTCCGGCTCTCCGCCGGAGCGGTCTGCGGCGCTCGATCGGCTGGATCGTCAGAACTCGCTGTCGTACCGATGGCAGGCCCAGTAGTCCAGGGCCAGCAGCGGGAGCAGGTAGGTGTACTGCTTGCTCGGGGGGTCCGTCGGGCACGGCTGCCCGTGGAACCGATCGTTTCGGACGATCAGTTCCGTCCCGAGAAGTGGTGCATCGTTCGACTGCAGGTCCTGCGTGTCGAAGACCAGGAACGTGGCTGTGTTTGCCGTTCCGGCCAGGACCTCCCCGAGGGCTCCGGGCGTAGAGCAGTGCACGTCGTCCCCGGGAAGCGGGATGATGCAGTCCCACCCCGCCTTCTGCAGCTGGGCCGGGTTGACGCCCCCGGCCGACGCAGGCCTCACTGCGAGGCCCATCAACGCCGTCAGCAGGCTCGCCGCGATTGCGATCCGCCGCATCCGTCCTCCTTTCTCTGACGACAGATGATGGGAGACTACTCGCTGTCTCTCCTCGGATGGGTGACGGCTGTCACCTCACGCCTGTGATCTCGCCAGGCGCCGCTAGGTCGAGGCACGAGGGCTTCGGATGGCCTTGCCCACAGCCGCAGCGGCGAGCGCGAACGAAGCGATCGCCGCCGGGATCGTGGGGAAGCCGTCGTTCGCGATCAGCGCGAAGCCCACTCCCTCGGCCACGAGGCATGCGGCACCCACGGTCCATCGGTTCGTGGCCAGCGCCCACACCCCGATCCACGGAACCACCGCGAAGGCGAGACCGAGGGCCGCCAGACCGGCCGCGTCCCACCCCGTCGTGGCCAGGGCCGATCCGAGGATCAGGATCAACCCGAGCACCGAGCCGGCAGCCGCGACCACCGCACCGACCGCGGTCAGCGCGCGGTCCAGCCGGCTCCTCAGGCCCTCACCTCACCTCTTGAATTCGAAGTACGCCTCGTGCACGGATCCGTCCGTGAGCTCCAGGCTGAACTTTCGGCATGTTCCTGCCCATGACCTGCTCGTCTTCCACACGTAGGTGTATTCGTCGGTCGCCGGGTCGTACTGCAGTTCGCTCTCGCCGGACTGCACCGTCTCTTCGATCCTGTCCAGCCCCTCGCCCGTCTGGCAGTTCATCAGCTGGGAGCTGGGCGACCCCGGTGCCAGGATGTCCAGGCCCTGGTCACCGTTCAGGCTGAACTTGACCGGGACGGCGGCGCCCGCCCTCATCACGTTCAAGACGGGCACGTTGTCCACCGGCGGGAAGAAGCCGCTGAAGTCGAAGAGCTGGCCGCCGGTGTTCTTCTCCACCGTGGCCACTGCCGAGAACGTCCCGGCCGAGGTCGTCAGGCACACACGCACCACATTCGTCCCCTCGGCCAGCAGGGCGGCGGGGATCGAGGCTGCCAGGGAGACAGGCCTCGAGTAGGCTCCTGCATCCACCTGGAGGCCCTCGGTGCAGTCGGCCCCTCCCAGGAGGACGACGTACGAACCGTCCTTGTCCGCGTGCCAGGCCACGGCCGTACCGAGATCGTTCCCGCCGACCTCCGGATCGGTGACCGCGTCGATGGTGACCGTGGCGGCATCGACCGCCGCGTCGCATGCGTCGCCAATCCCGTCGCCATCGCCATCTGCGAACGCGTTCGCCGCGTTTGCCACGGCCGGACAGTTGTCCAGGGCGTCCGGCATCGAGTCGCCGTCCGAGTCGACGCAGCCGCCGTCCGCTCCGTCCGTGCCCCCATCGAGGTCGTTATCGACGCCGTCGCTGCACTCCGTGCCCTGGCCCAGAACCTCGGCCGTGCTCGCCGCGTCGATCGGATCCGACCCGACGGCCGCCTCCAGGCCGTCCGGGTAGCCGTCGTCGTCATCGTCCAGATCGCAGACGTCGCCCGCCCCGTCGCCATCGGCGTCGAGCTGGGCCGGATCGGCCACGATCACGCATCGGTCGACGGTGTCGGCCACGCCGTCGTTGTCATCATCGGCGTCGGCGTCGTTGTCCACTCCGTCGTTGTCCGTGTCCGCCGGGTACGGATCGGAGGCGGCAACGATCTCCCCCTGGGGGGTCGTCCCCGTCCCGGCGTCGCTCGCTCCGCCCCCGCGGCCGGGACCCCGCGTTGCTGGGTTGCCCATCCCGTCACCGTCGAGGTCGAAGTCGCAGGCGTCTCCGAAATCGTCGAAGTCGCGGTCGGGCTGCCGGTCCCCGTCCTTCGGATTGAAGATGCCCGCGCAGTTGTCCTCCCCCTCGGGAACCCCGTCGCCGTCGAGGTCCTGCGAGGCCAACGTGTCGTAGTCGGGGAAGGCCTCCTGGAGCGTCGCGAACCCCCCGCCGGGTGCGTAGTTCAGGCCCTCCCAGGAGAGGTACGGCTCCGGGGCGTCCGGCGAGTCGCGGCGGCCGTCGCCGTCCGAGTCCACCCCGGGGACGTCCGGCTTGTTGCCGACGGTGAACTCATCGGGGATTCCGAGAGCGTGTCCCAGCAGGTGGGTCAGCGACCTCGCCCACAGTTGGGTGATCCCCGCCGACTCGCCGAGCCCCAGAAGCTGATTCACGGGCCACCGAACGGTCTTCTCGTTCCCGAACTGATCCTTCACCTTCGCCGGGAAGATGCCGGGGATGGGCACGACGGCCGACCCGATGCCGCCGAAGGGATCCCAGGTCTGGATGATCTTGACTTGCCGGTAGCAGGGGCCCAGGAAGGGCGAGTCCTTGTTGAGCTTGATCTGCGAGGAGCACGACCAGATGGGGCCGAGCGTCACCAGGACGTCCTGCCCGCCCACGTCCACGTCCCCGAACGGTCCCCAGTCGTAGTCGGCCAGCTGGGTGAACCCGAACCCCTGGAAGAAGAAGGTCGGGCCGTCGGGGTTCGGGCACTGGGCCCCCGAGCTCGACCGGCTGGAGTGCCCGCTCCAGACGTACCGGACCGCCAGCCGCTTCGCCTCCATGATCTCCGACGAGTTGAGGCCGGTGCGCTGGGCGAGGGTGCCGAAGTACTGTGGCCGGACGGCGGATTCGTCCTGGTCGCAGTTGGGAGTGTGGGGGATCACCTCGTCGATCAGCACGTGAAGGTTGACTCCGAACATTCCGTCGGGGTTGCTGATCGGCGCGTCTGCGAAGACGTCCGTCACCTCGCCCAGGGCCGGGAGGTTCGGGGCGTGATGCAGAGGGTCGACGTGCAGCCCCAGGATCTCGGGGCAGGACCCCAGGCGGCAGTCCTGCCAGTCGATCTCCAGGAACACGTCCCGGTGAAGCGGATCCGGCGGGTCGTTGAAGCAGGTCACCTGGCCGTCGAGCCGAAGGTCGCTGCCGGGGAGTGGACAAGATCCCGGGTTGAACGGGCCGAACACCTCGTCCACGGTTGGGGTGTGGAGGAAGTCCGGGCTGTGGAACCCGGCGCCCGGGACGGAGGACGGCACCTCCCACGGATCCAGGAGGCCATCGTGATCGGTGTCCTGATCGTTGGGATTCGTCCCAACCGCCGCCTCGTCGGCGTCGGAGAGGTAGTCGCAGTCCGCATCGCCGTCGCAGGTGCCCTTGATGCCGAACATGAACGTGTTCGGCGTCCCGAGCCGGGCCCCGTCCGCGGTGTTCGGTTCGCCCAGGGAGTACACCTGGGCCTGGACGGACTGGAGCGCCGCCAGCGCGTCGCCCTCGGTGGCAGCGGCCCCGTAGAAGAGGGTCAGGTTGGTGGCGTCGCCGGGCGCGAGGTTCCCCAGCGAGACGTCGAACGCACCGCCCCGGTCGTCGGGGCCGGCGTCGAGGAACGTGCCCCGCTCCCCGAGGTCGGTGAGCGGCTCGAGGGGGTCCACGAAGGCGAACCCGTCGTCGGTGGAGTCCAGGAGGTACGGGGCGGAGCCCTGGAGGGTGACGAACTCGTCGAACTCGGTCGGGGGGACGTCCCAGTCCATGTCCCGCCGATACACCAGGGAGGCCTCGTCGCCGCCGATGTTCGTGACCGTGACGTCGACCTTGTAGAGGTTCGACTCGGAGGATGGGTGGTAGAAGTGGCGAACCCGAAGCCGGCCGTCGATCTCCACGACGGATTCCGCCGAATCGGCGGTTACGTCGAACGTGGTGACGGTTACGTTGGAGGAGACCCCGCCGTTGTCGACCGAGGCATAGCCGCTGATCGAGTTTCTGACGTCGGCCAGGCCCCAGCCCTCGCACCAGCAGCCGGGGATGAGGGCGTCCCCGCTCGTGGGGATGAACTCGAGCCCGAGGTCCTCGGTGCCCGAGGTGGCGTCGATGTGGCCCTCCGGGTTGATCCCGAGCCGGAGCGTCCCGTTGGAGATGAACCCGAACGTCGGGAGGTCCGCCGAACGGCCGGGCGCCGTCCAGTGGGAGCCGAGGTGGTTCACGTTGCGGGGGTCAGGTGTGGCGTCGTGGGTGCCGGCCGGTCGGTTCGCCTGGGCATCCTTCGCCGGATGCCGCTCCGAGGTCGCCCCAGTCGCCGCGCTGGTCGGAAGGGGCGCAGCAAGCAAAGCGATGGCGCCCGTGATGAACACCAGCATCCGTTTCATGGAGCGACCCCCTCCCCGGACAAAACCGGACGTGACTGCAGGTGCAGGACCGTACAACGCGGAGTGCGGGAGGGGCAAGTAGTCGTGTCAGAGGGGATCGGTAGCGTCTCGATGTGCCAACCGAAGTTCCAGTTCGGAAGCGACTCGAATCGCTCGACCTCATCCTGGAGGAGACGCGTTCGGAGCGGCAGGCGCAGCTCAAACACTTCGAGGGACTCGATGCCAAAGCTGGGATCCTCCTCGGCTTCTCCGGAGCGCTTGTCGCGCTGGCGCCCACTGACAACGCCGTCATCGCCGTTGGGCGGAGCGCCTCCGTCTTGGCTGGGTTCGCATCGCTCTGGACCTTCTGGCCAAGAAGATTAGGGGTGCTGAACCTCTATATGCTTCGACAGAAGTACATCTCTTCAGACCCCAGGTTCACCAAGCTCTCGCTACTCGACACCCAAATCATCATGCTCCGATCAACGGCAAGCCTCCTTCACCCGGAAGTCCATACGCTCAAATGGGCCATGGCATTGCTTGCGGTGGCCGTCATACTGGTTGGAGCTGGCCTGGGTTTGGACTGACGAGGGAGGCCTCATGAGCGAGGATAAGAAGCCCCCAGCTCCCCCTGAGCAGGTACCTGAAGAAGAACCACCACCGTTTCGGCCGGATCCCGACCTCATCGCGCATCTCGAGGAGGCTCAAAGGCCTCACGAGACGAAGGCCCCTCCGTCCCGCAAGGAGAAGTAGCTCCTCCACCTCTCCGGGGGGGCGTCCGGCCGAACCTTTCTCGGACAGGAGCGTGAGCGTCCCGGCTCGGTAGGTCGCCTCTTGCACCTCGGGAGCATCCAGGACGATGCTCCTCGTCGAGGGGGGCGCTGATGGCCGGGCGGTACTCGGAATCGGCTCGGGCGGTGGGCCGCGTCGTCCGCGACCCTGACCTTCGCCGACTTCAGCTGGCCGGGACCCTCTGGTGGATGGCCGACTGGGCCTACCTCGTCGGCCTCGGCATCTACGCCTTCCGCGCGGGCGGATCCCTCGACGTCGGCGTGGCCGGTCTCATCCGCATGCTCCCCTCCGCGTTGGTGGCCCCGTTCGCCTCCCACCTCGGGGACCGCTACCCGCGGCAACGCGTACTGATCGTCGTCCAGCTCGGCTGGACCCTCGCCCTGGCCGGATCGGCCCTGACGTTCGCGTGGAACGGTCCCGCCGGCCTGATCTATGGACTCGCCTCGGTCACCGGGATCGCCTTCACGATCTGCAGGCCCACCCAGGCTGCACTCGTCCCCTGGCTCGCCAAGACCTCCGAGGAACTGGTGGCCGCGAACGCGGCCTCCAGCACGATCGAGAGCGTGGGAACGCTGGTGGGGCCGTTGCTGGGAGGGGTCCTCGCGGCCGTGGGGAATCCCGGCTTCGTGTTCACGGCAAGCGCGGCGGCCTGTCTCCTGGCCGCAGCGACCACGGCCCGGATCCGCATCGAGGGGGAAGGGATGAGGAGCGCACGGCTGCCACCAGCGGGCCTCATCCGCGAGGCGCTGGGAGGGTTCGCCGCGCTCGGTCAGTACCCGGACGCCCGGCTCATCGTGATGCTGACCATGGCCCAGACCTTCATCCGGGGCGCGTTGAACGTGCTGATCGTGGTCTCGGCGCTGACGTTGCTGCACATGGGTGAATCCGGCGTCGGGTTCCTGACCGCCGCCATGGGGGCAGGCGGCCTGGTTGGCTCGGTCGTGGGGCTCACCCTGGTGGGCCGGCGTCTGGCCGGCCCTTTCGCCATCGGCCTGGTCCTGTGGGGGCTGCCCGTCGCGGCCATCGCCGCGTGGCCTCGGGCGGGGACCGCGTTGGTCTTCCTGGCGGTGCTGGGCGCGGGCAACAGCGTGTTCGACGTCGCCATGTTCACCCTGCTCCAGCGGATCGTGCCCGACGCCGTTCTGATGAGGGTCCTCGGCACCATGTTCGGCCTGGTCATGGGGGCGGTGGGGGTCGGTTCGATCGTCCTCCCACCGCTGATCGACGCAGTGGGGACGCGCGGGGCCCTGGCCATCACCGGGGCCTTCCTGCCGGCCATTACGGTCGCGCTGTTGCCGCGGATCCTCCGGATCGATCGGACGTCCACCGTCCCGAAACGCGAGATCTCGGTGCTGCGGAAACTCTCGATCTTCGCCCCCCTGTCCGTGGCCGCCACCGAGCATCTGGCCAGCAGCATGGAACCGGTAGGCGTGCCGGCGGGGACCCTGATCATCCAGGAAGGGGAGGCCGGCAACCGGTTCTACATCGTCGCCGAGGGCGAGTTCCACGTCACCCGCGGAGGGCGCTCGGTGGCCACCCTCGGGCCGGAGAGCTTCTTCGGGGAGATCGCGCTGCTTCGGGACACTGTCCGAACGGCCACGGTCACGGCCCTCACCGACGCCGAGGTCTACGCTATCGATCCGCCCGAGTTCATCGCCGCGGTCACCGGCCATTCCGTCAGCGAGGAGGCGGTCAACCGCGTGATGGAAGACCGGCTCGCCGAGTCGGGGCGATCTCCTTCGGCAGCGACCGATCGCGGGGCCGTCTCCGGGTCGCCCAACCGATCGGAGAAGTCGTGAGCGAGCGGGGTGGCGGTGGAGTTCGACCCGCGGTACCGTACTGCACACTTCGATCGCCATCAAACTATGCAGAGCGGTACCGGCAGGGGAGAGGGCCCGGTACCGCCTACTCGGTGTAGCGAACCGCCTCGGCGGGAGGGAGGCGCGATGCGCGCCAGGCCGGTCCCAGCGTCACCAGGAGCACCGCCACGTAGATCAGGCCCAGAACTCCGCCCAGACTGGCGAAGTCGATGCCGAAACCGGGTTGTGAGTCCTGCTGCCGGTAGAACACGTACCCCATGATGACCCCAACCACGATGCCGACCACCGCGCCGATGGTGGCCGTCACGGTCGCCTCGGCCATCAGCCCCCAGAGCACGTGCAGCCTCTTGTATCCCAGCGCCCGCAGAACTCCGATCACGTGCCGGCGCTCCACCACGATGCGCAGGGCCACGATCCCCAGCGACAGGATCCCCACGACCAGCCCCATCCGCATCAGCACGTCGATCGTGGAGAAGAACGCCCGGTTGGAGGCGTCCGCCTTGTCCAGCAAAGACTGCACCGAGTCGGCGTCCACGCCCTGCCCGAACAGCGCGCGTTCGATGCTGCGAGCCACCCTCGTCGCATCCGCCCCGTCCTTCACGTCGATGAGCATCGAGGCTCCCAATGGGGCTCCCCTGAACGGCGCGAAGGTCCGCTCAGTGCCGAACATCCCATCGAGCAGGCCGAACGACTGCGACCCGACGATCCTGTAGGTGACCGGTCCGTCGGCGCCGGTCAGGGTGAACTTGTTCCCCGGCGTCCCGAAGTCGGTCACCACCAGGCGGGGATCGGCCAGGACCGCCTCCCACGCCTCCCGGTCCGACCCGTACGCGTCGTCGCGCTGTTCGAGCCTGACCGGCGGGCTGTTCACCACGTCGGCCGTCATAACGAACAGCGGGACGAAGCCCCGCTCCGTGTTGGAGAACACGTCGTCGCCCTTGGTGGGACCGACGTATCCGAGCGTGGGGATGGACACCGACCGAGCCACGTCCGCCCTGACCCCCTGGGGCAGTTCGATCGAGCCCCCGCCGGTGTTCACCACGCGCACGTCGTAGCCGTTGCCGAACCGCTGGTAGTCGGGACGGAAGATGACGAAGAACACGGCGAACAGGGACAGCATCGCGATGATCACGGCGAACACGCCGGTGGTAAGGCCGGTTCGCACCGGCCGCCTCGACAGGTAGGCGAGGGGCGGCCGCAGCATGGCCCGCAGCCCCGAGAAGGCCTTTCCCAGGAGCCCGACCACGGTCTCGGCCACGTGAAGGTTGGCCGAGGCAAGGATGGTCAGGCCGAACACGGCGGTGAGCATCGCCACGACGAACACCGTGAAGAACTCCGAGGCTCCCGCATTCGGGTCCTGGCCGGCGATGATCCCAAACGACAGCCCTGCCAGGACCAGGCCGGTCAGCGTGCTGTGGGTCCTCGGCGAGAGCCTCCGCTTGACCAGCGCGGCCACCACCAGGACGACCGCGATCCCCCCGACCAGCTTGAAGAAGGCGCCGGGTGCCACGAGGCCGAGCACCCCCAGGATGCCGAACGCCGCCAGGCGGATGCGGCGGGGCCAGGGCCGCACGGTCTTCTCCGCCGGGGGTTCGGGCAGGTTGCGGATGGCCGCGGTGATGGTCATCCGCGAGGTTCGCCGGGCGGCGAAGAACACCACGATCAGGGTGAGGATCGTTCCCGCGGCGAACCCGGCCACCACGGTCGATGGCTTGAGGGAGTAGTGGAACTCGAAGTCGAAGTCCTCCCCGGCGAACAGGGCGAAGGCGCGCCCGAACCGGGCCGCGATGAACCATCCCGCGCCCATCCCGACCGCCGCCCCCACCAGACCGGCGGCCAGGCTGTACCACGCCCCCTCGATGACGGAGAGCCCGACCAGGCTCCGGCGCTTCAGGCCCAGGGCCCGAAGCACCCCCATCCGGGACCGCCTCTCCTCCGCCAGCATGCCGATCAGGTTCACCACCAGGGCGGCGCCGGCTGCCACCACCAGCGCGCTCATGCCGATCAAAAGCGCGCGGATGAAGATCGTGTTGTCCGTGGCTTCGTCGATCTCGCGGGCCTTGGCCTCCGTCAACCTCAGGGGAACCCCGGCGCCCAGTGCATCGACCGCCCGACGGATCGCCGGCGCACCCGCCTTTGCTGCGGGCACGCTGTCCCTGATGCCACCCGGGGCCGAGATCCGGATGATGTTGATCTGGTCGGTGCCCACCACCGCCTGCGCCGTCCCCAGCGGCGCGAACACGACGGAGCTCAGCGTGTAGCCGCCGGGGCCGTCCAGCTTCACCACACCGGCCACGCGCAGCTCGGCAGGGGCCGAACCGGCCGCCGGACCCTGGCTCTCGAGCTGGAACGTCAGCCGGTCACCCGCCACCGCGTCGAGCTTCTCGGCGAGGACCCTGGACAGGAGGACCTGACCGGGAGTCAGCCCGGCCACGTAGGTCTGGCGGCCCGACAGCAGCGTGTAGGCCCCGAACGGCCGCTGGGCTGCCGGGTCGAACCCGACCAGGGTCACCCCCGAGGTCCCCTGGCGGGTGGTCAGGTCGGACGTCGAGCCGTACACCTCGATCCCGGCGGCCAAGCCGTCGGTCACTTTCTGGACCCCGGGGTCGGAGGCCAGACGGTCGGCCGCGTCCTTCGAGAAGAACCGGTTTGACGAGGCGACCGTGAGATCCACGTAGCCCCAGTTCCGCAGGGCGAAGGCGTCGACGGCCGAATCGCCAACCGAGTCCGCGGCGATGAGGGCCGCCGTGATCGTGGCGGTCCCCACCATCAGCCCGGCCACGACGAGCATGGCCTGTCCCCTGCGGCGGACGGCCTCGCGATAGGCCAGCCGCCCGAGGAGGCGGTGCCGGAGCGCGAACACCACCACCGCCCCGTAGGCCAGGACGAAGAGGAGCAGGACGAAGAGGAGGACCGGGCTCATGGCTAGGCCACCGGATCGCTGGCAGCCCGAGCGGGTCGGGCGCTCCCCGCTTGGCCGTCCGAGAGCGCGCCGCCCTCGATCCGCCCGTCTCGCATGCTGACGATGCGGTGGGCGGAATCCGCCACTTCGCGGTTGTGCGTCACCATCACGATGGTCTGGCCGGCCCGGTTCAGCTCCAGGAACAGGTCCATCACCGAGGCGGTCGACTCCGAGTCCAGGTTCCCGGTCGGCTCGTCGGCCCATACCACGGCCGGGCGGTGGACCAGCGCGCGGGCCACGGCGACCCGCTGCTGCTCGCCGCCGGACAGCTGGTCCGGCCGGTGCTGGGCTCGGTCCGCCAGCCCGACCAGCTCGAGGGTCTCGAGCGCCCGGGCCCGGGCCTCCCGGGCCGGGGACTCGAGCAGCAGCATGGGGATCTCCACGTTCTCCACGGCGGTCAGCACGGGTAGCAGGTTGAACGCCTGGAACACGAAGCCCATGCTCCGGGCCCGGTGCTCCGTTCGTTCGTTGTCCGAGAGCTTGGACAGGTCCTTCCCGTCGACGAGGATTGTTGCGTCGTCGATCCTCTCCAGGCCGGAAAGGCAGTTCAGCAA
>Ga0137368_10003912_pt1 | contig 15906 bp, 14 predicted proteins | sample SagtaG_13_FD_104917 | JGI IMG/M metagenome (GOLD analysis project Ga0137368, IMG submission 104917) | Vadose zone soil microbial communities from Sagehorn Ranch, Mendocino, California, USA - Sage1_L_100_16 metaG | ecosystem: Environmental > Terrestrial > Soil > Vadose zone | place: USA...
CGAAACGTGACAGGCCCAACCCGACCAACCAGACCCACCTGGCCCCTTCACGCCTTTACGTGCTCTTTCGGCGCTGCCTGCTTATCGTACTCGTGTAGGAACGCGAGCACGAGCTCCAGCATCCGCTGATTGATGCGGCTGCCTTCGTAGGTGCCGAATTTCCGCTGGAATGCTTCGAGCGGCACGACGGCCTTGGCCATTGTCCGATGCCCGCCGGCACTGCCGATATCGCTGAACCAGCGCCGCACGAAATCGCCGGCATTGCGGGAATAGCCGAGGTTTCTGACCGACACGACGAACGTGTCGTTCACGACGCCCGAGATGACGGACCACTGGACGTTTTCGAGCTGCAGGTAGAAGTCGGCGACGTAGGGGATGAAATCTTCGCGCGAGGGCTCGCCGATGAACGCGCAGAACACGTGTTCGACCATGCGCCCGTGCTGCCAGGCCTTGATGACGAAATCGAGCCGTTCCGCCGTGATTTCCGACCCCTCCATCTTTCGGATCATCGTGGCGTCGGCCAGCGGATAGAGATACGAGAACGCGTCCAGATCGGCGCGATTGGCTTGCCTGTTGAAGAAGAGCGTGTCTGACTTGATCGCGTAGAGCATGGCGGTCGCAGTACGCTCGGAAATGTCGATGTCGACCGCGCGCAAGTGCTCGGTGAGAATCGTGCACGTCGAGCCGTAGTCGGGACGGATATCCTTGAAGACCGCGTTGTAGCCGCTCTGTTCAGGATGGTGATCGATCACGAGATCCACCTGCGGCAGAAGCCCGGGGAAGTAGTGCGGCTGCACGTCAACCAACGCGACGCGATCGAAGCCTTTGATCTGCTGCGCGGTCATCACTTCGATCTGCAGATCCAGCAGCTTGAGCATCCGCAAATTTTCGGGACGCGTTACGCCGAACATGCAGCCGATGATGGCGGTCTGTCGCGTCCGGCGCAGAATGTTGCGCAGCGCCAGTCCGCTGGCAATCGCATCCGGGTCGGGATCATTGTGCAGCAGAATGAGCACGCGATCGGCGTCGGACAGGAACCGCTGATACTGCTGGACACGCTGACGCGTCACCGAACGGCCCAACTCCACCGACAGCGCCGGTCCGGTCAATTCCGCGAGCGTGAGACTCGTGACTTCTGGAAAGGCTTCGCGGAGCTCATCGGCGCGCTTGGCATCTTCGGGCGTCGTGCCAAACACCCAGACGAGCGTGCCGCCGGCCCCGCGCGCCGCCTGCAGAATCTTGCGCAGCGATCGCCGGCCGTTGTCTTCGATGACAAGACAGGTGGCGGGGGTCAGGTCGGCCTTGACGTAGGTGTCGAGGCGCTTGGGATCGCCGACACTGACGCCGAAGCGAGCCCCATCGAAGCGCGCCGCAAGCGCCGGACTTTCGACCAGAACGTCAAACTCGTAGCTGGGCGTAAGCACCGCGTCAAGGAGTCTTACGACCAGCTCCGTATGGCAGACCGCAAGACACCTCATTCAGACAAGGCCTCGCGGTCGGCCGCGACGATGTCCATACCGACCAGTTTCGATTATACGCCGCGGGTAGGCCGCAGATACACGGAGATAGCCGCAGATAAGCCGCAGATACACGCAGATAGGCCCGCAGGTAGACGCAGATGAACCGCAGATAGACGCAGATGAACCGCAGATATACGCAGATACAACTGAGAGATATACGCACCGCACATCCCGACGTCTTGCATCGTGCTGGCCGCGACAGTCCACGCGCAGCCGCTTCAGCGCAGCATCGCGGGCGTAATCGGTGATGGGATCAGGCCGACGGCACATCGCGCGGCGGGCCAGCAGATTTCGACTTGGCGCCGGTCCATCACACACGGCGAGTGCAGCCGATCCTTCATCAGCGCGCGTGCCGGCCGGATTGCAAACAGCGAAGCGGTCACTGACAGCTCGGTCCGGTGGTTTGACTCGACATTCAAAGAGAGGCCCGAGATTCAAGAGATAGGCATCTGCGGCTCTCTTCGGCCATCTGCGGCGTATCTGCGACCATCTGCGGTTATCTGTGGACCATCTGCGGCGTATCTGCGGGCATCTGCGCCCATCTGCGGCCTATCTGCGTCCATCTGCGGTTTATCTGCGGCGTATCTGTGGTTTATCTGTGGTTTATCTGCGGTTTATCTGTGGCCTATCTGCGTCCATCTGCGGCGTATCTGCGACCATCTGCGGCCATCTGTGGCCTATCGGCGTCTATCTGCGGCCTCGTGCGGAAGTGCTTGCGCGCACGCCGCGAAAGCTTTAGCCTTCACGAAATCGGAAAGCACGTGCGGCCACTTCTCGTTCTCACCTGTGTTCTCGCCATCGGTGTCGGCGCGTCGGCCCAGAAACCGACGTTCCGCAGCGGCGTCGATCTGGTCACCTTCGGCGTGACGGTCATCGACAAGAAGGGCAATCTCGTCACCGATCTCTCCCAGGACGATTTCGAGGTCTACGAAGACGGCAAGCCGCAGTCGGTCAGGTACTTCGCCCGGGGAGACGGCGATACCGCGCCCGAAACTCACCTCGGTCTGCTGCTCGATACGAGCGGCAGCATGGAACTGGACATCAAGCTCGCGCGCGGCGCGGCGATCAAGTTCCTCAATCTGCTCCCCGAAGCCGAAGACATCACGCTGGTGGATTTCGATTCCGAAGTCCGCGTCACGCGGTACCCGCAACGCGATTTCGCGCGGATGATCGAGCGTATTCGGGCGCGGAAGCCTGACGGGTATACGGCGCTGTACGATGCGATCGGGGTGTACCTCCACGGCGCGGACGAGCAGGAAGGACGCTCGGTACTGGTGATGTACACCGACGGCGCCGACAGCCGCTCGACGACAACCTTCAGCAACGTGCTGGATCTCTTGAAGGCGTCGCAAACAACCGTCTACGCCGTCGGGTTGACCGAGAACCTCGGCTCGTACAAGAACGAGATGCGGATGCGGCTGCAGCAGTTGGTTGACGCGACCGGCGGTCAGGCGTTCTTTCCAAGCGCGCTCAAGGATCTGGATAGCGCGTATGAAAAGGTGCTGGCCGAGATCAAAGCGCAGTACCACCTCGGTTACAACCCCACCAACACCACGCTCGACGGCAACTGGCGCAAGGTCGACGCGAAGGTCAAACGTCCGGACGTGAAAATCCGCAGTCGCAAGGGATACTTCGCGCCCTACAAGCAGAGTTCAAAGCTTCCATAGTTTCAGCGTGGCAGTCGAAGGTGCGCAGGTGCCTGCGTGCGAAGGTGCTGGTGCCGAGGTGCTGGGGTGCGGTCCGGCCCGCGTCCGAAGGTTTGACGCACCGCGTTGGTGTGGTCTTGGCAGGTCTGCACCAGCACCCCCGCACCCGCGCACCTTGGCACCTTTCGCACCCCGCTCCCTCGCACCCCCGCACCTTGGCACCTCCGCACGTTGCTCGCACCGTGAAGCTTTGCGATACGATCGGAGATTCGGACCCGCGCAAAAATGCCATCCCGTTACGATCGCTTCAATCTTGTGTCGGATTTCGAGCTCCGCGGCGACCAGGTGCGTGCCGTTCCCGAGCTCGTCGAAGGTTTGAATCGCGGCGACAAGCACCAGGTCCTGCTCGGCGTCACCGGTTCAGGCAAGACTTACACGATGGCGCAGGTCCTCGCACGCGTCAATCGGCCCACGCTGGTGATGGCGCACAACAAGACGCTCGCCGCCCAGCTCTTCCAGGAGTTCCGGCGCTTCTTCCCGGAGAACTCCGTCGAGTACTTCGTCAGCTACTACGACTACTACCAGCCTGAGGCCTACGTTCCGTCGAGCGACACGTACATCGAGAAAGAAGCGACCATCAACGACGAGATCGATCGGATGCGGCTCTCGGCGACACGGTCGCTCTTCGAACGCCGCGACGTGATCATCGTGGCGAGCGTCTCCTGCATCTACGGACTCGGCTCGCCGGAAGCGTATTACGGCATGCTGCTGCCACTGGAACGCGGCATGCGGATGGACCGCGATCAGATCCTGCGCAAGCTCGTCGAAATCCAGTACGAACGGAACGACCACGAATTCGGACGTGGCACCTTCCGCGTCCGCGGCGACATCGTCGAGGTGTATCCGTCGTACGAAGAGTCCGCACTCAGGATCGGCCTCTTCGGCGACGAAGTCGACGAGCTCGTGTCGTTCGATCCGCTCACTGGCAAGACGTTCAGAAAACACGACCGCGTGGCGGTCTATCCCAAATCGCACTTCGTAACGTCGCGCGCGCGGTTGAAGGACGCCGTCGAGACCATCAAGGCGGAGCTCGTGGAGCGCCGGACCGCGCTCGAGTCCGAAGGCAAGCTTCTCGAGGCGCAACGGCTCCATCAACGAACGATGTTCGATCTGGAGATGATTCGCGAAATCGGGTACTGCCACGGCATCGAGAACTACTCGCGCCATCTCACGGGGCGCCGCCCGGGCGAGCCGCCGCCGACGCTGCTCGACTATCTGCCCTCCGACGCGCTGGTGATCGTCGACGAAAGCCATCAGACGGTGCCGCAGATTCGGGGCATGTATCACGGGGATCGGTCGCGCAAAGAGGTGCTGGTCGAGTACGGCTTCAGGCTGCCGTCGGCGCTCGACAATCGTCCGCTGAATTTCGAAGAGTGGGAGGCACGTGTGCCTCAGCTCGTGTACGTGTCGGCGACGCCTGGTCCGTACGAGCTTCACAAAGCCAGTGGTGTGATCGTCGAGCAGGTGATCCGCCCCACGGGTCTCATGGATCCGCCCATTGAAGTTCGGCCCGTCAAAGGGCAGGTGGACGATTTGCTCAAAGAGATCCGCGACCGCGCCGAACGGCACGAGCGCGTGCTGGTGACGACGCTGACGAAGCGGATGGCTGAGGATCTTACGCAGTATTACCAGGAGCTCGGTGTCAGGGTTCAGTACCTGCATTCGGACATCGATACGCTGCAGCGCGTCGAGATTCTGAGGGATCTGCGCCGCGGAGCATTCGACGTGCTCGTGGGCATCAACCTGCTTCGTGAAGGCCTGGATCTGCCTGAAGTTTCGCTGGTGGCCATTCTCGACGCCGATAAAGAAGGTTTTCTTCGCTCCGGCGGCGCGCTGATTCAGACCTCGGGCCGTGCGGCGCGCAATGTGAATGGTCGCGTCATCATGTACGCGGAAGTCGTCACCGACTCGATGCGAACGGCACTCCAGGAGACGGAGCGCCGTCGCGCGCTGCAGCAGACGTATAACGAGGAGCACGGGATCACGCCGACCAGCATCATCAAGTCAATCGACGACGTGTTGTCGAGTGTATACGAGCGCGACTACGCGCCGATACCGACCGTTCGCGAAGCCGGCCCCGAGTTCCACACGCAGGCGGAGCTCGATGCGCACATCGCCGGCCTCGAGAAGGAGATGCGCGCGGCGGCCGCAAATCTCGACTTCGAGCGTGCCGCCGCGTTGCGCGATCGCGTTCGCGCGCTCAAGACGCGTGAGCTCGGGCTCGCCGGCTCCGGAAGGAGAGCGGGGTAATCCCGGCGACGCGTGCTCACCTACGTCACTCAACCCATCAAGAGGGGCGTTTTCGAGGTACAGGAATACGTGTCGCTCTGCGCCCGCGCCGCCCGCAGCATCGTCACGCCGCCCTTTTACCGACACGACGTCGTCGAGCAATTTGCGGCAATCGGCCTCGGCTCGATGACGGTCGTCTTGCTTACCGGCTTCTTCACAGGTGCCGTCCTGGCGCTCAACACAGGCATCACACTGGATCAATTCGGGGCGCGTGACGTCGTCGGACGGCTGATCAGCGCGTCGATGGTCAAGGAGCTCGGTCCGGTGCTCACCGGGTTGATGCTCGCAGGCCGCGTCGGGTCGGGCATCGCGGCCGAGCTCGGCTCGATGATGGTCACGGATCAGATCAACGCGCTTCGGGCACTGGGGACGGATCCCGTCAGGAAGCTGGTGGTGCCGCGCGTCCTCGCGGGCTTCTTCATGACGCCCGTGCTCACGGTTATCGCCGACGGCGTGGGCATCATCGGCGGCTGGATCATCGCCGTCTCGCAACTGCGCGTCGCCTCCAGCCTGTACTGGACGTCGATCACCGAGGGGTTATACATCCAGGACGCGTGGATGGGCCTTATCAAGCCGTTTTTCCTGGGCTTCATGATCGTCACCATCGGTTGCCATGTCGGACTGCGGACGAGCGGCGGGACGCAAGGGGTTGGTCGGTCTACGACCAGCGCCGTCGTGGCGTCATCGGTGGCGGTGATTGCCGTCGATTTCTTCATAACGCGATTGTTGATTACCTTGATGTACTGATGAGGATTGTGGCCGAACGCTCACCGGAGCTCGAAGAGGCACTCAGTGGCCCGAATGCGCCGGTCATGGTTTTCGAGAAAGTTTCCCTCGCGTTCGACGAGAAGGTCGTGCTGCGTGAAGTGAGCTTTACGCTGCTCAGCGGCCACACGAAAATCTTTCTCGGTGCGAGCGGCTCGGGCAAATCGACCGTTCTCAAGCTTGCGCTCGGATTGCTGAGGCCGGACACCGGAGTGATCTGGGTGAACGGCGAGCGCGTCGACACCTTGAACGAAGCCGAGATGATGAAAGTGCGCGCGGATCTCGGAATGGTCTTCCAGGAAGGCGCGCTCTTCGACTCGCTGACGGTTGCCGAGAACGTCGGCTACAAGCTCTATGAAGAAACCGACATGCCGCTCGACGAGATTCGCAGGAGAGTCGAGGAGGTCCTCGGCTTCATCGGCCTCGCCGAACACATCGACAAGATGCCCTCGGAGCTGTCTGGCGGCCAGCGGCGGCGTGTGGCCATTGCGCGGGCGATGTCATACAAGCCGCGCATCCTGCTCTACGACGAAGCGACCACCGGACTCGATCCGATTACGGCGGACACGGTGGACAACGAAATCATCAAGCTGCGGGACCTCGAGAACGTGAGCTCAATCGTCGTGACGCACCAGCTGCGCGACGCGTTTCGCGTCGCCACGTACGAGGCAATCCGCGACGGAAACGACATTCGGATCGTACCCGCGGACGAGAAGAAGGCGGAAGAAGCCGAATTCATCATGTTGAAAGACGGGCGCGTTCACTTCGAGGGGCACGCGGCGGAGCTGCGGCTCTCGAACGATCCGTATCTCAAATCGTTTTTGTCATAAAGGACAGGTCATGCCGCGCACTCGTTCACTCGCCTGGTCGGAACTGAAGATTGGCCTCATCACGATCGTCGCGCTGGTGTTGGCCGGCACGCTCATCTTTCTGCTGAGCGGCGAAAGCGGCTTCTTCTGGCAGCGCTATTCGCTGAAGACCGTCTTTCCGAACATCGCCGGCCTCAAGGAAGGCGCGCCCGTCCGGGTGGCGGGCGTCGAGGTCGGGTCGGTCAGCAACATCAAGTTTCTCGGAGACCAAGTCGAAGTGACGATGGAGGTCAAGGAAGAGAATCGGCCGCGGATCACGACCGACTCACGCGCGACCCTCGGCGCTGTTTCGCTGCTCGGCGAGTCGGCGGTCGATATCACCTCCTCCAGCAAAGGCACGCCCGTTCCTGACTGGGGTTATGTCCCCGCAGGGAAAGCAGCGGGTTCTATCGCCGAAGTGGCGACGCAGGCGAACGAAGGCCTGCAAGAGGCGACTGCTCTCCTCAGAGACATCCGCTCCGGACGAGGGACAGTCGGCCGGTTCGTGACCGACGAAGCGGTCTACGAGGATCTGCAGCGCTTTATCAACTCGGCCGAGCAAGTCACAAATGCGATCAATCGGGGAAGAGGCACGCTGGGGCGTCTGAACAACGATCCGCGCCTGTATGAGGAGCTCCACGCCTCTGTCGCCAATCTCAATGAGGTGACCAGCCGCATTCGAAGCGGTGAAGGCTCGCTCGGCCGATTGTTGAACGATCCGGCGCTCGCCAACTCACTGACATCCACGTCGAAAAACCTCGAAGGGATCACAGAGCGATTGAATCGCGGAGAGGGGACCGCGGGCAGGTTCATGACCGATACCGCAGTGTACGACCGCTTCAACAGCGTTGCGCAGCGTCTCGACACGCTGACGACGCGTCTGAATGAGGGCGAGGGCACTGCCGGACAACTGCTGCGGGACAAACAGTTATATGAGAACATGAACCAGGCTGTGGGCGAATTGCGCGGGCTCCTGGCCGAAATCCGGAAAGACCCGAAGAAATATCTAAACGTCAAAGTCAGTATTTTTTAGGCAATAGGAGCCAGTCATGGCCGACAACAGGGATATCGGCGGCGGAACCATCATGGTGGCGTTCGTTTGCGGCGCGCTCACGGGGGCCACGCTGGCGCTGCTTTTTGCGCCGGCGGCAGGCGAAGAAACGCGGGAGTACCTGGGGCAAAAGGCACGGGAGGGGCGCGCGAAGGCGCGCGAGGCCCTCGACAACGGGCGTGAATACTACGAGCAGCGCCGCAAGGACGTGACAGACGCCATCAGTCGCGGTCGGGAAGCGTTTCAGCAGGCGCGTGGACAAGGCGGGCAGCAATCTGGATCCGCCATCCCAACGGGTTCGCCGGCGGACCGACCACAGGAAGGCTAAGTGCTGACCACGACGGCCGAGGTCCTGCTTGGCGTTATCGCGGTCGCTGTGGCGATCATGTCGATCGTGCAGGTGGGCGCTATCGTGGCGGGTCTGCGGGTTGCGCGTCGCGTCGACCAGCTCGCCTCCGATATGGAGACGAGCGTCAAGCCGCTCCTGGCGAATCTGACGGCGATGAGCGCGGAGGCATCGCGTGCGGCATCGCTCGCGGCGTCGCAAGTGGAGCGCTTCGATCAGGTCTTCGGCGAGCTTGCCATGCGGGTCGATCAGACGCTCAAAACAGCGCAGGGCTTCATTGCCGGTCCCGCGCGCGAAGGAATGGCGCTCGTGGCGGGCGTCCGGGCCGCCATGGCGGCGATCAAGGGCATGCGCGAGATTACACAACGTCGCACGACACCCACGTCCCGCCGCGCGGAGGACGAGGAAGAATCGCTTTTCATCGGTTGACTCCGGCGACAGCCGATGATAGACCTGCTCGAATACACGGAGAACACCATGCAAGTATCACGTTTCGCCCGATTCGCGGCCGTTGTTATCGTCGGAATACTGGCGAGCGCCACATCTGCACCGCTCGTTTACGCGCAGGACTCTCATTCGGCGGCGTTCGCCAGGGAGCTCGCCGCGTTGCTTCAGGAGCGCAAGCTCGATAGCATTGCGGCGAAATCGCCCGCGGCTGCGGACCAGTTCGTTGCGGCTTTGTACTTTCCAGGTCAATTGCTCGTCGTCTCTGCGCGCCACTCGGCGCCGCCGATTCTCACCGAGAAGATCGCGCGCAGCGAGTTCCGTGACGTGTACATCGATTTGAATGCGGCGTCCATCCAGGAGAGCAAGGTTCTCATCACCGATTTGGGCGCTGACGGACTGAAGGCCAGACGCGAGCCGAATCAGCCGTTCGACACGCAGGACAAGAGCGCCAAGAGCTTCCGCTTCGACGGAAACTGGCGCGAAGACAAGATGTCCGAGCAGGACTACATGAAGACCTTCACCGAGGCTGACGACAACTACGCCGCCGCGTTGCAGGTGCTCATTGGTGCCCTCAAGAAAGGCTCGACGCGATAGCGCGGGATAAGCTGCTGTCGATTGTTCAGGCACTGCGCTCTGTTGGTACGGCAGCCACGACCGTTGCCGATAACGCCTGTATGAGCCATCGGCCCGCCTCGACAAAGGGAAGCGCACCTCCCCCGCCGTAATCCGAGTGTTCCGAGCTCCAAAGCAGCTCCCACCGGTGCTGCGGCGGCGGTGCGAAGAGCGGGTCGTTCATGGAGGACAGCTCGTCTGCGCCGAGGTTCACGATCAATAGCCGCTGGCCCGCCGCCGCGATATAGCGCAGAAGAACGATGTCGCGTGTAGGCGCCGACGTTTCGATTGCGACCTCTCCCGTTCCCAACCGCGACAGCACCGCATCTGTTCGCCGCAGCTTCAATAGGTCGCGATGGAACTGTGTCAGTACAGCGCCACGGGATTGATCCGAAGCACGATCGAGTTTGCACTCGCTGTACGCCGCCACGTCGTTGGGCGGCCGAATGGCTTGTTGTGCCTGTGGAGTGGTCATGCCGGGGAATTGCGAAAGGAACGCCAACCGTCCTTTGTGCACTGCGTCACCGAGATCCCCGTCATGGTCGGCGAAGTACGTGAACGGCCGCGAGGACGCAAACTCCTGCCCCTGAAAGAGCAGCGGCAATTGCGGGCCCGCAAGCAACAGCGCGGTGAGAGCACGCCACTTCGCCTGGCTGACGTGATGAAACAGCCGGTGGCCTGCTCCGGTGTTGGCAATCTGATCGTGATTCTCCAGAAAGCAGACGAACGATGCGGAGGGAAGACCGAAGGAATAGCCGCCGCGCGGCTCGCGCTGCCACGAGTACCACTGACCCTGGTAAAGGAAGCCATGCCGCGCCATCGCCGCAAACTCGCTGGCGGTGCCTTCATAATCGGTGAAGTAGGCCTCGCGGCGTCCCGTCAACGCCACGGCGGCCGCGTGGTGCCAGTCGTCGTTCCAGATGGCGTCCAATCCATCTTGATAGGTGCGAGTGTGATGCAGAAGTCGCGTGTCCTGCGGTTCGCTTTCACCGACCAGAAACACTCGTCGAGCGCCCGCGGCCACTCGGGCGGCGCGGCACATTTCCGAAACGATGTGTTCGGATGAACAGTCGGTGATGCCCTGGGTCGCATCGAAGCGCAGACCATCGAAGTGGTACTCGGCGATCCAGAAGGCAGCGTTTTCGATAGTGAATGCTCGTACGGGCCCTGAGCCCGGTCCGTCGTAATTCAACGAGTCACCCCACTCGCCGGGTTTGCCGAAAAACGCCGGCGCGAAATCGCGCAAATAGTTTCCAACGGGACCAAAGTGGTTGTAGACGACGTCGAGAATGACGGCGAGGCCGGCGCTATGCGCCACGTCGATGAAATGCTTGGCGTCATCGGGCGTGCCGTACAAATGCGATGGCGCAAAAAAATCGACACCGTCGTATCCCCAACCGAAACGTCCGGGGTACTCGGCGATGGGCATGAGCTCGAGGGTCGTGATGCCAAGGTCAGCCAACTCGCGAAGGTGCGATTCTGCCGCGCGCCACGTCCCCTCCGGTGTGAACGTCCCGAGGTGCATTTCGTAAAACACGTGCTGATGCGCTGGCGGCGCGCCGCGCCACGCTTCATCCGACCACGCATATTGGGCCGGGTCGACGATCTCCGACGGACCAAGCGGGCCCTCCGGTTGAAAGCGCGATGCAGGATCGGGCCTGAGACCTTCGCGCAAGCGGAACCAGTACCGCTGGCCAGGCGCGGCTTCCTTGATTCGGGCGGTGAAATAGCCGCGCGTGTCGCGCGACATCGGAAACTCGCGCTCACCCAGTACCACATGCACTTCTTCCTGAACGGGCGCCCACGTGCGAAATGTGACACCTTGATCGCCGACGATCGCTCCAAGCGTCGGCACGAACGCTGCCATTTCCTTTTGTGTCGCAGTCACGGCTTTCAGTGCCTGGCGGAACTTCGAAACTGACGCTGTGGCTTGCGCTCGTTCTCTTCGACGACCTGGTCGCGCAATTCCTCTTTGAGGCTCACGTCGATGCGTTCGCTGCGAATGCCGAGCCTCAACCGCCCGAAGAGGCTCATGTAGTGATTGGCAATCCAAACGAGCGACAAGCCGCTGATCGCATAGCCTCGCCAGTCGTCGTAGAGCAGCCGGAATCCGGTGACCATGACCACGCCGAGCGTGACCCAGTGGCTGAAGCAGTACTCGCAGAGAAAGAGATAAGTCAGTTTTCGCGTGAGCAGATTTGCTTTCTCGCTGCGCCGGACGAGGGATTCGCGCGCCTCCTTGAAGATGTCTTCGTGCGTGACGCTCCACGAGAGAGAGGCAATCGGCATCGCCAACACCAGCAGCACGAGGAGACCGTACGGCAGCGGCGTCATGCGACCCTCGCTGCTTCGGCCAGCTGTTCGCGCCAACTGCGCTGCGTTTCCAGGAGTGCCAGAAGCGCCGCTTCGTCGCTACTCAAGCGCGCCACTTTTCGTTTCCGCGAGAGTCGTTGCTGGAGCGAACCGTCGGCGTACGCTTCGAGCACGGCCGGATGGATGTAGCATGCGCGGCACACCGCGGGTGTGTTGCCGAGCTGCCCGGCGACGGCTTTAATGGCCGCCACGAGTACCGACTTGTTTTTCCGGGCCGATCGCTCACGCGCTGCTGCTCGAAGCTCGCAGGCGGCCCGGAGTGTTCCCGCCCATGTCCGGAAGTCTTTCGCCGAAAACGCCTCGCCAGCAGCCTCACGCACGTAATCGTTGACATCCGTCGACGAAATTGCGCGGCGGCTACCCTCGTGGTCGACATACTGAAAGAGTTCCTGACCCGGCAGATCCCGGCACCGCTTGACGATGCGCGCGAGCCGCGTGTCGTTCAACTCGAGCGATTGCTTGATGCCGCTCTTGCCCTTGAATTCGAACCTTACTGCAGGGCCGCAAATCTTGACATGGCGATCGCGCAAGGTTGTCAGCCCGAACGAACCGTTGGCGCGGACGTACTCGAGACTGCCGACTCGAATGAGTGTCTTCTCCAGCAGCTGTACGACGACCGCTAATACCTTGTTCTTCGACAGTCGTGGCTCGGCGAGATCCTGTGCGACGCGCCGCCGGATGCGGGGGAGTGCGTAGGCGAAGGGCACCAATCGCGAGTACTTCGTCTGGTGGCTGAATTCTCGCCAACGCGGATGATAGCGATACTGCTTTCGGCCTCGCGCGTCACGGCCCGTTGCCTGGAGATGCGACTTCGCGTCACGTGAAATCCAGACGTCCGTCCACGCTGGCGGAATGACGAGTGATTTGATGCGTGCGAGCGTGGCCTTGTCTGAGATCGCGCGCCCATCGGCGCTGACGTATCGGAAACCGGCTCCTGAACGTATCCGCCGTATTCCATCGGTGCTGTCGGTACCATATCGAAGGCCCGCGGCGCGTGCGTTCCTTACCGCATACATTCACGGGCAGCTGATGCAAGCGAAGTACCGCGGCTGTTGGCAAGTGGCTTGCGTTCTCGTGCGGCACACATGACAATTCATCCGGAGGCCTCAATGACCGATGAGCTGATCGAGCTCTGCCACCACACCTTCGCGCGACGTGCATCGCAGCCGTCATCATCAGGAATCTTCTCGGCCGCAAGCCCATATCGCAGCGCGGTTCAGGATGAAGAAGACGTTCTCCAGGCGGATCAGGACGAGGCCGAGGAGGGCGTAGACGACGAAGACGACGAAGACGATGAGGACGAGGATCTCGAGGAAGACGACGAGGAAGGCGAAGATCTCGACGAAGACGACGAAGAAGACGAGGAACTCGAGGAAGAGGAAGAATGACCCCGGCGGTCGCGAGCACGCGAGACGAGTTGCTGGAAGCCATCTTCTCTGACGATCCCGCACCCGATGTTCAGGCGGCCGTCATTGTCTCGCATGCCGGTGATGAGTGTCTTGGCGCGTCGTGGCTGCTCTCGCGATTGTACGATCGGGCGTCCGTCTTTCGCCTGACAGGGCCGAAAAGGAATCCAGCGCCGGACGCGATTACGCTCACCGGACTTCCGGCGGAACACTGCCACGAACTTGGTCTCGAGAGCGGAACGCTTGCGCACGATCTGGAAACGCTGACGTGGCTCGTCTCGGCTGCAGTCAAGGCAGTCGAGCCGCGGCTCTTGATTACACACGCGATCGAAGGAACCAATCTCGATCACGACGCCACCGCGCTCGCCGTTCAGCTCACGGCGTTGCTTCTGCCGCGTTTTGGCGGCGATGCGCCACTGGTGCTGGAGTTTCAATGCGTTCACGATGGTCCAGAACCTGTACACGGTACTCGTCGGCGCCCGGATTGGGAACAGGGCGTGCGCGTTGACTTTGGAGCAGACTCACGGCGATTGAAGGCACAGATCCTGAAGAGTCACTTCGGTCCCACCGATATCATCCATCGCGATTTGCTGCGTTCGGAAACGTATCGCGCGATGCGGCCCCATGATGTTGATATTGCTCGGCGAACCGAGTTGTTCGCGAGGCGATATCATGACGCGCCTTCACTCAGTGTGGGTGAACTCCGCACGAACGCGTCGCGTGTCGCGCGCCGTTTCGCCGACAGCGGGCTGATTGCCGCGCCTGCCATCTCGTTTTTCTGACAATCGGCTGGAACGACGACCCGTCCGTCGCCATTCACGCGTCGAGGCCCGGCACGGGCGCGCCATGCGCCGCCAACTCCGACGCCGCGCGTTCGGTCTCGCCTCTCGTGGCCGTCTTGACCCAGCATCGCAGCACTTCGGCAACGCTCCACGCCTGCGCGACGCAGCCGCGCGGCGTGTAGGGCTCCTCGGCATCGAAGATTTCGCTGATTGATCCGATGCACGCTTCATCCAGGTGCGACAGGAAGCGGTGCAGAAACTTGCGCGCTTCGTGAGGCTGGCCCGGATGCGCGTTGATCCACGCATCGATGAAGGGCCCAATCAGCCATGCCCACACAGTGCCCTGATGGTATGCCGCGTCGCGTGCGCGAAGATCGCCGTAGTACTTCGGCTTGTAGTCGGCATGCCCCGGATCCAATGAGCGGAGTCCCGCCGGAGTGAGGAGCCGTGTCTGCACGACGTCGAGCACGGCGGACCATCGGGACTTTTCGAGGACGGGATAGCGCAGCGCAAAGGAAAGAATCTGATTAGGACGACACGCCGGGTCATCGCCATTCACGCCGTCGACGATGTCGTACAAGTAGCCGCCGGCTTCATACCAGAACCGCCGGTTGAACGATTGGCGAACGCGGGTCGCAAGGGCGCGCAGCTCGTCGGCACGTGCCTGTTGGCCGTCGCGTTCGTGCCAGTCGGCAAGTACGCACAAAGCGTTGTACCAAAGCGCATTGATCTCGACGGTCTTCCCGCGGCGCGGTGTGACGACCCAATCTTCAACCTTCGCATCCATCCACGTAAGCGCCAGACCGTCGATTCCCTGCCGCAACAGCCCGTCTTCCGGATCGATGCCGATATTGAACCGCGTGCCGCGGACGTGATGCGCCACCGCGTCGTCGAGCCTCGGCACGAGGAGCTGCACGGTGGCCCAGTCGCCTGTGACTTCCAGATACCTATGTACGGCGTGGAAAAACCACATCGTCGCATCGGCGGTGTTGTACAGGCCTTCCTTGTTGCCTTCAGGAAAGAGATTCGGGATGATCCCGTCGCGAAAGTAGTACGCGAACGTCCGCAGAATATCTCTCGCCTCGTTGACGCGCCCGGTGGTGAGCGTCAGCCCTTCGAGGCTGATCATGGTGTCGCGCCCCCAGTCGGTGAACCAGTGATACCCCGCGATGACGGTGCGTGCCTCGTCGCCCGCGGCGTGCGCGCGTGCTGCATCTTCGACGCGTCCCGCCGGCGTAATCACGAATTGATCGGCGGCCATGATCATTTCGGCGGTCGCGTGATCGGCAAGTGTGGGCGACGCCGCGAGGAGCAGGCGGCGTCGCCGCTCCAGCTCGGACAGCCGCGCTTCTTCTGGTGAAAGCGCGGTCATCATTTCCAGGGTTTCGGTCGAGGCAACGAGCGACACCGATTGGCCTGCGGTGAGATCGGTACGAAAGTAGCCCGGGCTCCAGCCGTCGCCGCTCGCCTGGTAGCCGCGACTTTCCTCGAGCCGGTAGTGCAGATGTTTGACCGTCAACGCGTCGAAGGTAAACGCCGCCGGCACGCCGCGAGTGGCGAGGCGCAGCGGGGGGACGTCTGCCGCCATGTGCACTTCGAGAAATTCGTCACGAACCGTCAGCGACGGAGATGCCGGCAGCGGATGATCGACGGGCGCCTCGTGCGGCCGGGCATTCAGCAGCGGACGCAGCCCGAGGCGGACCACGCCGGCACCCTCCAACAACTTGTACGTGACCACAACAGTGTTCTGGAAGCGGGGGA